>Ga0210408_10001213_pt1 | contig 27722 bp, 28 predicted proteins | sample IncBWH4MmetaG_FD_155471 | JGI IMG/M metagenome (GOLD analysis project Ga0210408, IMG submission 155471) | Forest soil microbial communities from Barre Woods Harvard Forest LTER site, Petersham, Massachusetts, United States - Inc-BW-H-4-M | ecosystem: Environmental > Terrestrial > Soil >...
AACGAACTTCGCGACATCGATGGGGAGGGATTTGCTCCCGGAGCCTGCGCCACCGCAGCGCCGCAAGCGGCCAGTCCAAACACCACAAGCGCGCCCGCAATTATTCCGATGGACCTTGTCACGACGCGCTCCCTTTTTTTATTGAGCGCGACATCGCGCCTTCCTCGGCGATCAAAGTCTACGGGTAATGACAGCTAAGCTGCAATGGGTCGCCGCAACGCCAACGGCGCCGAAAATCCGTGATGGGTTAGTGACAGCCGAAGATATTCGCCCCGCCTCCACCGGTTCCAGACAACATCTACGTCAGGGGCACTTCCGGACTTTTTTGAATGGCCAGGTTGGACGCAATCAAGAGGGGAGACCGGATGACAAAGCTTCAGAGAGTAACGGCGCCACTCGCGCACTTTCTGTAGCCAAGCGAATGTATATTCTTTGAGCGGAATCACAGCCCGCCGGCAGCGACGCTGATATTGGGCCGCCGTGTTAATCTGTCGCAGGCCGACGGCGTTGCCACAACCCGGGCGTTTCGTGCCGTGGGATCGCGGAGGCACGCGCCGTACTCTGCGCTGTCATCGTCCGCGAAAGCGGACGATCCAGTATCCAGAGACGCCGCAATGGAACGGAGAGGCCGCCGCGTACTGGATACCCCGCATGCGCGGGGTATGACGGTTCGGGGACGGAAGTAGCGCACGGACACGCAGCTCTTTTCCCATTGTGGCATTTCCCCTTCGCCCCAAAACGCATTATGGTGCCGCCCGACTCCGCGATCGGCGGACTATGATTGCCAAATTGAATCAAAGGCTTGGCGGGAGATTGAGCCTTTGGAGGGCGGCGTGACGCGGTATATTTCCACACGGGGGGAGGCCCCGGAACTGGGCTTCTGCGAGGTGATGCTGACCGGGCTTGCCCGCGACGGCGGCCTCTACGTGCCGCAAAGCTGGCCGCAGCTTTCGGGGGAAACCATCGCCGGATTTTTCGGCCGGCCCTATTGGGAGGTCGCGGTCGACGTGATCCGCCCGTTTGTCGGCGGTGAGATTTCCGACGCCGATCTCGGCCGCCTGGCCAACGACGCCTACGCCACGTTCCGTCATCCCGCGGTGGTGCCGCTCGGCCAGATCGGTCCGCACCAGTTCCTGCTCGAACTGTTCCACGGCCCGACCCTGGCGTTCAAGGACGTGGCGATGCAGCTGATCTCGCGGCTGATGGATCATGTGCTGGAACAGCGCGCGCAGCGCACCACCATCGTGGTCGCAACCTCGGGCGATACCGGGGGTGCCGCGGTCGACGCGTTCGCGGGGCTCGCCAATGTCGACCTGATCGTACTGTTTCCGCACGGGCGGATTTCCGACGTGCAACGGCGGATGATGACGACGCGAGGTGCGGCCAATATTCACGCGCTTGCCATCGAAGGCACGTTCGACGATTGCCAGGCGATCGTGAAGGGCATGTTCAATCACCACGCGTTTCGTGACGCGGTTTCGCTATCGGGGGTGAACTCGATCAACTGGGCGCGGATCGTGGCGCAGATCGTGTATTATTTCACGTCCGCGGTCGCGCTCGGCGCCCCGTCGCGCGCGGTCGATTTCACCGTGCCGACCGGCAATTTCGGCGACATCTTTGCAGCCTTCGTGGCCAAGCGCATGGGCCTGCCGGTGCGCAACTTGAGGATCGCGGCCAACGTCAACGACATCCTGCCGCGCACGCTCAAGACCGGCATCTACGAGGTGCGCGAGGTGCACGCCACCGCCTCGCCTTCGATGGACATCCAAGTGTCCTCGAATTTCGAGCGGCTGTTGTTCGAGGCGAGTAAACGCGATGCGGCCGCGGTGCGCCGGTTGATGGCGTCCCTAAAACAGTCCGGGCGGTTTGTGCTGCCGGATGCGATGCTGGCGGCGATCCGGGAAGAGTTCGACGCCGGGCGCGCGGACGAGACCGAAACCGCAGCCGCGATCCGCGCGGCCTGGCGCGAGGCCGGCCAGCTCGTCGATCCCCATACCGCGGTGGCGCTTGCGGTCGCCGACCGCGACACCACGGATTCCAGGATTCCGAACATCGTGCTGTCGACCGCGCATGCTGCGAAGTTTCCCGATGCGGTCGAATCCGCCTGCGGCGTGCGGCCGCAATTGCCGGCCTGGCTCGAGGGCCTGATGACCAAGCCGGAGCAGGTCAAGATCATGAAAAACGACCAGGTCGAGGTCGAGCGGTTCATCAAGTCGGTCAGCCGCGCCGCCAAGCAGGGAGTTGCTGGATGAGCGTCGAGATGACCAGGCTCCCCTCCGGCCTCACCGTCGTGACCGACACCATGCCGCATCTGGAAACCGCGGCGCTCGGGGTGTGGACCGGCGTCGGCGGCCGCGACGAAAAGCCGAACGAGCACGGCATCTCGCATCTTCTGGAACACATGGCGTTCAAGGGTACCACCAACCGCTCCTCGCGCGAGATCGTCGAGGAGATCGAGGCGGTCGGCGGCGATCTCAATGCCGGCACCTCGACCGAAACCACCGCCTATTACGCGCGGGTGATGAAGGCCGACGTGCCGCTGGCGCTCGACGTTCTCTCCGACATTCTCGCCAATCCCTCCTTCGTGCCGGACGAACTGGAGCGGGAAAAGAACGTCATCGTGCAGGAGATCGGCGCGGCGCAGGATACCCCCGACGACGTCGTGTTCGAGCATCTCAACGAGCTCTGCTATCCGGAACAGCCGATGGGACGCTCGCTGCTCGGCACCGCCAAGACCTTGAAGCGCTTCGACCGGGACATGCTGCGCGGTTACCTCGCGACCCACTACCGTGGCCCCGATATGGTGGTGGCGGCAGCTGGCGCGGTCAATCACAACCAAGTGGTCGATGAGGTGGCGCGGCGCTTTGCGAGCTTCAACGGGGAGCCGGCGCCGAAGCCGCAACCGGCGATGTTCGGCCCGGGCGGCTCGCGCGTCGTGCACCGCGAGCTCGAACAGGCCCATCTGACCCTGGCGCTGGAAGGCGTGCCGCAGACCGATCTGTCGCTGTTTTCGCTACAGGTCTTTACCAACACGCTCGGCGGCGGCATGTCGTCGCGGCTGTTCCAGGAAGTGCGGGAAAAGCGCGGGCTGTGCTACTCGATCTACGCCTTCCACGCGCCCTATACCGACACCGGCTTTTTCGGGCTCTATACCGGCACCGACCCCGCCGACGCGCCCGAGATGATGGAGGTGGTGGTCGATGTCATCAACGACGCGGTGGAAACCTTGACCGAGGCCGAAGTCGCGCGCGCCAAGGCGCAGATGAAGGCCGGCCTGTTGATGGCGCTGGAAAGCTGCTCTTCGCGCGCCGAACAACTGGCACGCCACGTGCTAGCCTACGGGCGGCCGCTGGCCGTGGACGAGCTGGTGGCCCGGATCGACGCCGTCAGCGTGGAATCGGCCCGGAACGCCGCCCGCGCGCTGATGTCGCGCAGCCGCCCCGCGGTGGTCGCGCTCGGCAGCGGCAGGGGTCTGGACACGGCGGTTAGTTTCGCGGAAGGATTGACGAAGTCGAAGGCCAAAGCGCGGCTGCACTAGAGCATGATCCGGAAAAGTGGGTACCGGTTTTCCGAGAAGATCATGCTCAAACAGGAAAGATAGGGCGGGATGACGGCTAGGAGAAAAGTCATCACGCTCTAGGCATCGGGGAGCATCGACCTATGGCGCTGTTTCGTTTGCCATCGAGCGGACCCGCCGCGCTGGCGCCGCGCGGTAACGGGCTGTTGCTGCGGGCGCCGCAGATGTCGGATTTTCTGCAATGGGCGCATCTGCGCGAATATAGCCGCGAATATCTGACACCGTGGGAGCCGATCTGGCCGTCCGATGATCTGACGCGTTCCGGCTTTCGCCGGCGGCTGCGCCGCTATGCCGAGGACATCGCGGCCGACCGCTCCTATCCGTTCATCATCTTCCGCGAACTGGACGGCGCGATGATCGGCGGCATCACGCTTGCCAATGTCCGCCGCGGCATCGTCCAGGCCGGCACCATCGGCTATTGGGTCGGCCAGCCGCATGCGCATCGCGGCTACATGACGGCGGCGCTGCGCGTGCTGTTGCCGTCGCTGTTCGGCGAGCTCAATCTCCACCGCATCGAGGCCGCCTGTATCCCCTCCAATGCGCCGTCGATTCGGGTGCTGGAGAAATGCGGTTTTTCCCGCGAGGGCCTGGCGCGGCGCTATCTCTGCATCAACGGCGTCTGGCAGGATCACCTGCTGTTCGGGCTGCTGCACGAGGATTTTCGCGGCTGAACCGGACTATTTTGCGCCACTATTTTGCGCCTTGGGTTCGCCGTCATCGCGCTGTTATAACGCCCGGTCGTGACGGTCGATGTGAGAAATTATGGGACGTCGTATGGGTGACAAGCCAGCACTGAAAATCGCGGCAATGGCGGCGGCCGCGTTCGCGGCCGGCTGCATGTTGCTCGCTTCGCCGGCATCGTCGCAATCGCTCGGCGATCGCTTCAAGAGCCTGTTCGGTGGCAAGCCGGATGAACCCGCGCAACAGAGCGCGGCGCCGACGGAGCCGTCGGAGGCCCAGGTCGAGGAGAACTGCCCGCCGGTGACGATCCGCGCCGGCGCGTCGACCTATGCAGTCGGTGCTTCGGGCAAGGCCGCGACCGGCAACGATGTGCGCTTTCAGGCGACGATCACCAGGACCGCGCGCGATTGCACCAAGGCGAACGGCGAAATCACCGCCCGTATCGGCATCCAGGGCCGCATCATCGCAGGCCCCGCCGGCGCACCGGCGTCGGTCGAGATCCCGCTGCGGGTCGCCGTGGTGCAGGGCGGCGTGTCAGAGAAGGTGATCGCCACAAAACCCTACCGGACCACGGTGGCGATGTCGGAGGACGGCAATGTGCCGTTTACGCTGGTGGCCGACGATCTGGTGTATCCGATGCCGCCGGGCACGACCGGCGATCAATACATCTTCTATATCGGCTTCGATCCTCAGGCGCTGGCACCCGAGCCGAAGCCGAAGGCGGTAAAAAAGAAGAAGTAGGCAACTTTGTCGTCGCCCGGGCTCTCGCGCCGTCAGTTCAGCTTTTCGCGAACGTCCTTGATGCCCTTTGCAAGCAGATCGTCGGCGACTTCACCCTTGACCGATTGCGACAGGATGGTGGAGGCGGCCGCTACCGCGGCCTCGGCCGCCGCGGCACGGACGTCGGCGAGTGCTTGCGCTTCGGCGAGCGCGATCTTGCTCTCGGCGGTCTTGGTGCGCCGGGTGACAAAATCTTCCAGCTTGGCCTTGGCTTCCGAGGCGATGCGCTCGGCATCGGCCTTGGCGCCGGCGACGATCTCATCGGCCTCGCGCTCGGCGCTGGCGCGGCGGGCCTTGTATTGTTCGAGCAGCTTGGCCGCCTCATCCTTCAGCCGCCGGGCGTCGTCGAGCTCGGCCTTGATGCGATCGCGGCGGTGATCGAGCGTCGTCAGCACGGTGCGGTGGATGCCGAGATAGGCAAACACTCCCATCAGGATGATGAAGGCGATCGCAACCCAAAATTCCGGTTCTTCGAACATCAGATTAGCCCTTTAACGACGCGTCCACCGCGGCATTGACCGCCTTACCGTCCGCCGCAAGCCCGGTGAGCCGCTGCACGATCGCGGCGGCCGCATCAGCGGCGATGCCGCGGACATTGCTCATCGCGGCGTTGCGTGTCGCTGCGATCGCCTTCTCGGCGTCGGCTAGCTTGAGCGTCAGCCGCTGTTCCAGCGTCTTGCGTTCGGCTTCCGCCGCCGCGTTCAGCTTTTCGCGGGTCTCCGCCCCGATCGCCTGCGCCCGCGAGCGCGCGGCGGCGAGTTCGCTTTCGTAGGCCTTCAGCGCCGCGTCGGAAGCATCCTTCAGCTTCTGCGCCTCGGCAAGGTCACCCTCGATTGCGCCCTGACGCGCGTCGAGCACGCCGCCAACGCGCGGCAGCGCGATCCTGGAGACGATCAGATAGAGCGCGACAAACGCGATCGCCAGCGACACCAGTTGCGAAGCAAACGTGCTCGAGTCGAACGGAGGAAATGCTCCCCCGCCGCCATCGGCTTCGGTGTGGGCCGTGGTGGTTTCGGCGCCGCCATGACTCTCAGCCATGGAGTTCTCCTGTTGCTGACATGCGCGCCGCTATGGGGGGCGGCGCGAAGGGGCGCAAGCTCAGAGCTTGACGAACAGCAGCAGCAGCGCGATCAGCAGCGAGAAGATGCCGAGCGCTTCGGTCACGGCGAAGCCGAAGATCAGGTTGCCGAACTGGCCTTGCGCTGCGGAAGGATTGCGCACCGCCGCGGCGAGATAGTTGCCGAAGATGACGCCCACGCCCACGCCCGCACCGCCCATGCCGATGCACGCGATACCCGCGCCAATGAGTTTTGCTGCTGCCGGATCCATTTTTAGCTCCTTGAGGAAAGAAAGATGAAGTGTGGGTGGAATTCTCCGGACCGCTCAGTGTCCTGGATGAATGGCGTCGTTGAGATAGATGCAGGTCAGGATCGCGAACACATAGGCTTGCAGGAACGCGACCAGGATTTCGAGGGCGTAGATCGCAACCGTCAGCGCCAGTGGCGCAACGCCGCCGATCCAGCCGACCGTCCCGAGCGAGACCCCGAGCAGCGCCACGAAGCCGGCGAACACCTTCAGCGCGATATGGCCGGCCAGCATGTTGGCGAACAGACGCACGCTGTGCGAGACCGGCCGCAGGAAGAACGAGAAGATTTCGATGAAAACGACCAGCGGCAGGATGAAGATCGGAATGCCCGACGGCACGAAGATTTTGAAGAATTTCAGGCCGTTCTTGTAGAACCCGTAGATCAGCACCGTGAAGAACACCAGAAGCGCAAGCGCAACCGTAATGATGATGTGGCTCGACACCGTGAAGGCGTAGGGAATGATGCCCACGAGGTTCGAAACGCAGATGAACATGAACAGCGAGAAGACCAGCGGGAAGAACTTCATGCCTTCCGCGCCGGCGGTGCTGCGGATGGTAGAGGCGACGAATTCGTAGGTGATTTCGGCCATCGACTGGAAACGGCCGGGCACCAGTTGCTTGCCGGCGGCGCCCCCGATCATCAGCAGTGCAGTCAACGCAACCGCCAGGAACATGTAGGCGGACGAATTGGTAAAGACGATCTCCTGATTGCCGATATGGCCAATCGTAAAGAGCTTTTCGAGTTGGAACTGGTGGATCGGTTCGATCGTCATCCGCGCGGCTCTTGGTCCACCGGCCTAGCCGGCAATCGAAATTCAGATGTCATGACTTCCGTCGGCACTAGCGATTGCGAGGAGCGACGCCGGCAGACCTCACTACGTTCACCACCCCGGCGACGAAGCCAAGCAGGAAGAACACGATGAAACCGAACGGCGATGTCGACAGTAAACGGTCGAACCCCCAGCCAATCACCGCCCCGACAACAACGCCCGCGACCAACTCCGAGGAAAGGCGGAAACCGCGCGCCATTGCCGAAGCCCGGGCTGCTCCGTCTCCGCTTCCATTTGCGGGTTGGTCAGTCCTGATTTTCCGGCTGTCGCGAATTTCGGACAACCGATGGTCGAGACTTCCGAGCCTTGCGGAAAGCGCAGCTTCTTCAGGCGATTTATCGCGACTTCCATTTCCGCCCTCGTCCGTGCCTTCCGCCATGTGGAGACCCGACACGATGTTGTCCGAGATGGAAATTACGCCCCGTCACCCTCAAAAGCCGCGCGGACCATACTGACCGCCTCTAGCCAAGTCAAGATTGCGTGTTAGTTGCTTAGCTTCTTGATTTATCTGGATTTATCGGCGCCGACCTGGGTTGGTCGGGAACCGATCGCCGCACTGCAAAAGCTAAAAGGCGCACCCGCAAAGCCAACGACGAGCAGCGGTTCGGCCTTGACCAATCAATAACCGGTAAGTTATGGGAATTTATGCGCAGGGGTCATTATAAGGGCGCCAATTGCGGCTGGCAGAAATTCCTCGCCGGTCTCGAGCGCGGCGTGGCGGGGCTCGCATGAAGACCGTACCGGTCTCCCGCTATCACCCGCTGCTGGTCGCGCTGCATTGGCTGCTCGCCGTCTTGATTATTGCGATGCTCAGCGCCGGCTTCTTCCTGCTGGCGCCGATGCCCAATATCGATCCCCAGAAGATCGGCGTCCTGCTTGTCCATATGTCGCTGGGCATGGCGATCCTTGGACTTACATTCATCCGCTTGATCGTGCGCCTCGCCACCGCAAAACCAGCGGATGCGACGACCGGCCACGCCGCGCTCGACAGGAGCGCGCGGTTTGCCCATTACGGCTTTTATCTGCTGGTCGTTCTGATGGCGGGGACGGGCCTTGCGACCGCGATCCTCGCCGGGCTGAACAGGAGCGTGTTCCAGAAGACGGGCGAGGCATTGCCCGCGACGTTCGACGCCTATCCGACCTTTACGGCGCATTTTTTCTTCGCACTTGTTCTGACAGCCCTCATCGTCGTGCATGTTGCCGCCGCGCTCTATCACCAGTTCGGAAGACAAGACCGTTTGTTGCGGCGCATGTGGATCGGCCGGCGGCTGTAAGACGCCCGGCATCGGCAAACTCGTTCGGCCGATTTAGCCCATTACTCCCGGACCATCGATCTTGCGTCGGACCGGCCGGTCTGTTGGGATGGCCGGCGCACAACAAGCCATTGTCGGGAGAGCCCGCATGCCGCGTCAGGTTGACTATTATTTCTCGCTTTCATCTCCCTGGGCCTATATCGGGCACAAGGCGTTTCGCGACGTGGTCGCGACGTATGATCTCAAGGTCAACCACAAGCCGGTGATACTGGTCGATCTGTTCTCCGAGACCGGCGGGTTGCCGCTTATCAAGCGCCATCCGGTAAGGCAGCGTTACCGAATGGTCGAGCTGCAGCGCTGGCGCGACAAGCGCGGCTTGAAGTTTCATCTGCAGCCGAAATACTCGCCCCTCAATGCGCGGCTGGCGGACGGCGTCGTCATCGCGGCGATCGAAGCTGGATACGATCCCGACCCACTTCTGCGGCGGGCTTTTTCGGCGGTCTGGGAAGATGAGCTCAATCTGGCCGACCCGGACGAGGTGGCCAAACTCGCCAACGCTGCGGGGCTTCCAGGCCAACAGCTGATCGAGCGCTCTGGCTCGGAGGCGATCAGCGCGGCCTATGAGCAGAACCGCCAGGACGCCCTCGCAGCCGACGTGTTCGGCTCGCCGGTCTATGTTCTCGACGGCGAGGTATTTTGGGGACAGGACCGTATCGAATTGCCCGCCGATGCATTGAAATCCGGCCGCAAGCCCTATAGCTCTCGCCTTTAGGGGCACTCGATCGATCTGCAAGGCGGAGCAACGCCATGAATCCTGCGTCATCGCCCTTGAGTCATTCAGTCATCATTGCAACCTTCGCGTTCGGCCTGGCCGGGATCGCGCCCGCCGCGGCCGAATCGATGCCGGACAGCGAGAACGGCCGTTACACGCTGTCTCCGGTCACCGACGGCGTGATCCGGCTCGACACCCGCACCGGCACGGTGTCGACCTGCAATAACACCGGCACCGGATGGGCCTGCTACGCAGTGCCCGACGAGCGCGCCGCGTTCGATGCCGAGATCGGTCGGCTGCAGGCGGACAATGAGAGGCTGAAGGCGCAGCTTGCCGAGCGCGAGCCCGCCATCGGCGGCAAGACCGGCGAGGCGCTGCCGAAATCGGATTCGCTGAAGAAGGCCGACCCCAAGGTGGCCGACGGCGAGCGCAAGATCGAGATTCCGCTGCCGAGTGACCAGGACGTGGATCGTGTGATGTCGTTTCTGGAGCGGGCCTGGCGCCGGCTGATGGAAATGGCCAACCGGATGCAGAAGGATGTCTCCGGCAAGATTTGAGGCGAGCCTTCTCGCAGGATGAGCCAAGCCAGGGTTCGCGCCCGACGCGCCCGATGATTACCTCCGCCCATGGTGCGGCGATGATAACAATTCGAGCCGCAAACACGGCGCAAGACCTCGAAGAGTGTTTTCGAATTAGGGAAGAGGTCTTTATTGGCGAACAGCACGTTCCGGCCGATTTGGAGCGCGATGGGGATGACAGCAAGGCGCTTCATTTCATGGCGCTGGCTGATGGCCGATCTGTCGGGACGGCGCGCGTTGTGTTTGGGGATGACGGCGCGTCGGCCAAAATTGGTCGCGTCGCCGTGTCCCGGTCGAACAGAGGTCTTGGGATTGGCAAATTGCTGATCGCAGCTATTGAAGCAGCCCCCGATCTGAGAGGTGTCGACCATTTCCTCCTGGACGCGCAGACGCACGCACTGCAATTCTATGAACAACTAGGATACGAGGCTTACGGGGAAGAATTCATGGAGGCGGGAATTCCTCACCGCCACATGAAAAAGAGAAACCGATACTCCGTCCGCCATGATTAGCCTTGCGGCAAACCCGGGACCCATAGCCATCGACGCTGGTTATCATAGGAAGAGCCTCAATTGGTGCCACCCCCGCCGCCCATGGATCCCGGAGCCTGCCGTCGGGCCGGCGACAGCCTGACCCGTTGGTTCGTCGGGACGACCAGATTGAGAGTTAGTCCATGACCCCACCCAAAACGATCTCCCGCTCCGCGCCATCAATCGTCGGCGCCACCACGATCATCTCCTCGCTTCTCGCGGTCCAAACCGCCGGGCGCGGCTTTGTCGATCTCACCGCTGAGGTCGCAAAGTTCGTCGAGGATGCGGCTGCGAAAGAGGGGGCCGTGACGCTGTTCATCCGCCACACCTCGGCTTCGCTCACGATTCAGGAGAACGCCGATCCGACGGTGCTCGACGATCTGACGACGGCGCTCGCGAGGCTCGCGCCGGAAAATGCCGGATGGCGCCACGACACCGAAGGCCCCGACGACATGCCGGCGCATGTCAAGACCATGCTGACCGCGACCTCGCTACAGATCCCGGTCTTGAACGGCGAGCTCGCGCTTGGCACCTGGCAGGCGATCTACCTGGTCGAGCATCGTGCGCGAGCGCATCGGCGCGAGGTTGTGCTGCAGTTCATCGGTCAGGTCGAGTAAAACAAAACTGGCCGCGGGAGGCGTTTCCCGCGGCCGGTCTTTTGATGACGCCAGGCGGCTTGCGCCGCCGGACCAAAAATCAGGTCTTGGTGATATCGACGTCCTTGGTTTCCGGCAGGAACAAGAAGCCGATAATAAGGCTCATGACGGCGACGCCGACCGGATACCAGAGGCCGGAATAGATGTTACCGGTGGCCGCAACGATCGCGAACACGGTCGCTGGCAGGAAGCCGCCGAACCAGCCGTTGCCGATATGGTAGGGCAGCGACATGCTGCTGTATCGGATGCGGCTCGGGAACAATTCAACCAGCCACGCCGCGATCGGGGCATAGACCAGCGTCACATAGATTACGAGTATCCACAGCAGCACCACCGTCATCACGGTGTTGATCTCGTTCGGATCGGCCGAGGCCGGATAGCCGTGGGCCTTGATCGCTGCGGACAACGCCTTGGCGAAATCTACCGCTGTCGCGGTTAGCGTCTGGTCGCCGACCTTGACCTGCGCCGGCGTTCCCTTCGGCGCATCCTGGTTGGTGTAGTTCACCGACAGGTTGACCAGCGCCGACTTCGCGATGTCGCAGCCGGTGGTGTACTTCTCGGTGCCGGTCGCCTTGAACTGGAACGAGCACTCACCCGGATCGGTGATGACCGTCACCGGCGCCGAGTTAAGCGCCGCCTCAAGCTTCGGATTGGCGAAATGGGTAATGCCCTTGAAGATCGGGAAATACGTCACCGCCGCCAAGAGGAAGCCGGCCAGGATGATCGGCTTGCGGCCGATCCTGTCGGACAGCCAGCCGAACAGGATGAAGGCGGGCGTACCCAGCGCCAGTGCGACCACGATCATGATCTGCGCGGTGACAGCCGGCACCTTGATGGTCTGGGTCAGGAAGAACAGCGCATAGAACTGTCCGCCGTACCACACCACGGCTTCGCCGGCGGTCGCGCCGAGCAGCGCGAAGATCGCGATCTTGGCGTTCGCCCATTCGCCGAAAGATTCGGTTAACGGCCGCTTCGAGGTCGTGCCCTCTTCCTTCATCTTCTGGAACACCGGCGACTCGTTCAGGCTCAGCCGGATCCAGATCGAGATGATGAGCAGGATGCCTGACAACAGGAACGGGATGCGCCAGCCCCAATCGCCGAACGCCTCTTCGCCCATCCAGGTCCGGATGCCCAGAATGAGCAGCAATGCCAGGAACAGGCCGAGCGTCGCCGTGGTCTGGATCCATGAGGTGTAATAGCCGCGCTTGTTCTTCGGCGCATGCTCGGCGACGTAAGTCGCCGCACCGCCATATTCGCCACCGAGCGCAAGTCCCTGCACCAGACGCAGCGCGATCAGCACGATCGGCGCAGCGATGCCCCAGGTTGCGTAGCTCGGGATCAGGCCGATGAAGAAGGTGCCGATGCCCATCAGGGTCATCGTGATCAGGAAGGTGTATTTGCGTCCGATCATGTCGCCGAGACGGCCGAAGATCAGCGCGCCGAAGGGGCGGACCGCAAAGCCGGCGGCGAACGCGAGCAGCGCGAAAATGAACCCGACATTCGGCGGAACGTTGGAGAAGAAGTATTTGGCTAGGAACGCACCCAGCGTTCCGTAGATGTAGAAGTCGTACCACTCGAAGACGGTGCCGAGCGAAGAGGCGAAAATGACCTTTCGCTCTTCAGCCGTCATTCCTCCGGTGCGGACGGCGCCCGCCGTTAAGGCCATCGTCATTGTTTGCTCCCCGTTTGATGCAAGCTTGATCGCCCATGCGCCGGACTTGGCCGGATTGATCCATGGGATTCATTTCACGGTAACATCGCCGTGAAACCTCCCCCAATACGACTTTTGGCTCGCAGCGGCGCGTGGGGCGGTTGATCAGGATCAATCGACGTCCGGCAGAAGCAGGCCTATTGCGGCGCACAAAACCGTGAATTAACCGCTTAACCGCAAGGCGTTATTGCGCGCTTGCATGCGATCGTCGATCAGAGGAGAATCAAATTTCTTTGGAAATTCCCGTGGCAAGCCCCCTTGCGGCGGTCACGGACTCGCACAAGAAATAAATGACCGCAGCCAGCACGCGCCTCGTTATTGCCGACGACCATCCCCTGTTCCGCGACGCGCTGCGGCAGGCGGTCAAGAGTGTCGTGTCATCGGCCAAGGTCGACGAGGCCGGATCGTTTGAAGAGCTGACCGCCCTGTTGGACCAGGATTCCGACGTCGACCTGATCCTGCTCGACCTGACGATGCCGGGGATCTCGGGCTTCTCCGGCCTGATCTATCTGCGCGCTCAATATCCGGCGATCCCGGTGGTCGTCGTGTCGGCGAGCGACGATGGGGCCACGATCCGCAGATCGCTCGACTTCGGCGCTTCCGGATTCATTCCCAAGCGGTTCGGGGTCGATACGCTGCGCGACGCCATCCTCAAGGTGATGGAGGGCGATGTCTGGGTGCCGCCGGACATCGACCTGTCGTCGGCGGCCGATCCGGAGATGACGCGGCTTCGCGACCGGCTGGTGACGCTGACCCCGCAGCAGGTCCGCGTCCTGATGATGCTGTCGGAAGGCCTGCTCAACAAGCAGATCGCCTACGAGCTTGGGGTCTCGGAAGCGACCATCAAGGCGCATGTTTCAGCGATCCTGCAAAAGCTCGGCGTCGAGAGCCGCACGCAAGCGGTGATCGCGGCGGCGAAAATCGCCGGCAACCAGTGGCGGCAGAGCACGCCGACCGAGGGATAGCGAGCAGTCTGCGTAGGATGGGTTGAGCGAAGCGATACCCATCACCTCCGAGGAAAGGATTGATGGGTTTCGCTGCGCTCAACCCATCCTACAATTGAACCCGCGCCTACTCCGCCGCGACCATCTGCTGGGTGCGCCACTGGCCGATCAAAGCGCGCAGCGACGCCGGTTTGACCGGCTTGTTGAGGACTGCGATCGTCTCCTCACGCGCTGCGGCCCGCACATGCGGACTGCGGTCCGCCGTGATCAGGATCGCCGGAATGTTTTCGCCGAAGCGGCGGCGGATGTCACGGATCGCGGCAACGCCGTTGCCGCGGTCGAGATGATAGTCGACCAGAAGCCCGGTGACCCGTCCGCCCGCGGCCTCGATCGCTTCGATCGCAGCCTCCGGGTCGCTCACCGCGATGACCTCGGCGTCCCAGGCGGTGAGCAGCGTTCGCATACCGTCCAGGATCGCCGCATCGTTCTCGATACAGACGATCAGCGCGCCGCTCATCGGCATTCGCGAAAGCGGCGTGGCGCTGGTGACGGCGGCGGTGTGGTTGATGGCCGTCGCGGTCGGCACCGTCACCGAAAAAACCGAACCGCCGGCGGGATTGGCGTCGATCGCGATGCCGTGGTTGAGGACGCGCGCCAGCCGCTCGACGATCGACAGGCCAAGCCCGAGACCGCGCGCAATCCGCGCGCCCTGCTCGAGGCGATGGAACTCCTTGAAGATCTCGCCACGCTTGACGATCGGAATACCGACGCCGGTGTCAAAGACGCCGATCTTCACGGATTGGCCGTGGCGTCGGCAGCCGACCAGCACGCGGCCTTGCGGGGTGTATTTGATGGCGTTGGAGATGAAGTTCTGCAACAGCCGCCGCAGCAGCGAGCGGTCGGATTGCACCGGCAGCGAAGACGACACGAAGGTCAGTTCCAGCCCCTTGGCGCGTGCGCTCGGCGCAAACTCGATCTCCAGCGAGCGCATCAGATCGCCGATCTTGAAACTCGAGATCGAGGGCGTCATGGCGCCGGCATCGAGCCGCGAAATATCCAGCAGCGCACCGAGGATCTCCTCGATCGCTTCAAGGGAATCGTCGATGTTCTCGACCAGCCGCGAATCCTCGCCGCCGCTCTGGCGTTCGACCAGGCTCGTGACATAGAGCCGCGCGGCGTTCAGCGGCTGCAAGATGTCGTGGCTTGCCGCCGCCAGAAACCGCGTCTTCGAGATATTGGCGTCCTCGGCCGTACTCTTGGCGAGCGCGAGTTCCGAATTGAGGCGGGTGAGTTCTTCGGTGCGGTCGCGCACGCGCTTTTCCAGCGTGGCATTGGCGCGTTCCAGCGCCTCGGCGGCCTCGAAGCTGGGGGTGACGTCGGAGAACGTGATGACGAGCCCGCCGCCCGGCATGCGGTTGGCGCGTACCTCGATCACCAGGTGGCGATCGGGCAGCCGCTCCAGATAGGGCTCGCCCTCGGTGGTATAGGCGGCGAGACGCCGCTCCAGCAGCGCTTCGTCGTCAACGAGGCCGTGAGGGCCGTTCGCCCCCATGAATTCCAGGATTTCCTGCAAGGGAATGCCGAGCTGCACCAGATGCGGCGGCAACCCTAAGATTTCGCCGAATTGCCGGTTCGAGCAGATCAATTGCAAATCCGCGTCGAACACCGCGATGCCCTGGCGCACATGGTTGAGCGCGGTCTGCAAGATCTCCCGGTTGAAGTGGAGCGCGGCATGGGAGTCGTCCAAGAGCTTCAGCGCGGCCTTGGCGGAGACGGTGCGCTTGCGCAGCAACAGCGACATCACGAGACGCGAGGAGGCGGCGCCGATCGAAGAGGCGATCAGATGCTCGGCGTGCTGCAGCAGCTCGAAATCGGCCGGCGCCGAGGCTTCGAGAAGGACCTGATTGGCGATTGCGAAGGCCTCGAACGAATGCCGGGCGCGTTCCGGGCCGAGATATTGCGCCACCGTGGTCTGGATATCCTGCACAGTGATGGTCGAGCGCCAGCGCCGGAAGGTTGGCGCGATCGGCGCCAGCGTATTGGGCACGAACAAATCCGCCTGCACCCGTTCGATCGAGGAGGGTTGCCGCGCCAGCGACAGCACGACATAGGCCAGCAGGTTGAGCGACAGCGACCACAGCACGCCGTGCAACAGCGGCGGCAGATCGGCGCCCAACAGCGCCTGCGGGCGCAGCGCCTCGATGCCGAACGGACCGTGCTGCAGCAGCAGGATGCCGGCAGTGTTGCTGTCGAGGAAGCTCGGCAGGAACAGCGTATAGATCCACATCGCAAAGCCGACCAGCATGCCGGCCATGGCACCGCGTGCGGTGGCGCGCCGCCAGAACAGGCCGCCGAAAAACGACGGCGCGAGCTGGGCGATCGCCGCAAAGGACAGCAGGCCGATCGCCGCGAGCTGGGTGTTGCCGAGCGCGCGATAATAGAAATAGGCCATCGCCATGATGGCGAAGATCGCAAGGCGGCGTACCCGCAGCAGGAAGTCGCCGAAATCCTTGCCTTCGCGGGATGCGCCGCTTCGCTGTAGCACCAGCGGCACCACGATATCGTTCGAGACCATGATCGAAAGCGCGACGCATTCGACGATCACCATGGCGGTCGCGGCCGACAGGCCTCCGACAAAGACGCCGACGCTGAGCAGAGGCGATTCCGCCTCCATCGGCAGCGCCAGCACGTACATGTCGCTGTCGACGGCGCCGAACGGGAAGGTGACGAGGCCGGCGATCGCGATCGGGATCACGAACAGGTTGATGGCGACGAGATAGAGCGGAAACAGCCAGCGCGCCCGACTCACTTCCGAATCCGAGGAATTTTCCACCGCGCTGACGTGAAACTGCCGCGGCAGCAGCATGATGGCGCAAAACGACAGTGCCACCATGCACAGGAAGTTGCCGATCGAGGGCGCGTACTCGATCGCGCGCACCGCTTCCGGGGTCTTCATCGCGCGCTGGATCAGTTCATGCGGATCGAACATCCAGAAGGTGACAAAGGCGCCGGCGGCAAGAAAGGCCACCAGTTTCACGATCGATTCGGTGGCGACCGCGAGCATCAGGCCGTGCTGGTGTTCGGTCGCGTCGGTCTGGCGGGTGCCGAACAGCACGGCGAAGGTCGCCATCGCCAGCGTCACCATCAGCGCGATGTCGCCGATGATCGGAATGTGGGCGATCGCCTGGTCTTCGCTCAAGATGGTCTCGAACGCCGCCGCCGCCGCCTTGAGCTGGAGCGCGATATAGGGAACCGATCCGATGATCGCGATCAGCGCCACCGTCGCCGCGACCGCCTGGCTCTTGCCGTAGCGCGCGGCGATGAAGTCGGCGATCGAGGTGATGTGCTGCGATTTCGCAAGCTGGATCACCCGGCGGAACAGCGGTGTGCACAGCGCGATCATCAGGATCGGGCCGAGATAGATAGCAAGGAAATCGACGCTGGTGCGGGTAGCAAAGCCGACCGAGCCGAAGAACGTCCAGGAAGTGCAGTAGATCGCGAGCGACAGCGGATAGATCAGCGCGCTGGCGCGGCCGCGCTGGGTCGGCGACAGGCGGTCGCCATGGCTCGCCACCAGGAACAGGAACCCGATGTAGCTGAATGCGGCGGCGATCACGCCCCAGTCGTGCAGCATTGCTGCTCAAACTCCTTGTACCGGCAGCCCCCTGATTATTGTCGCGAATTCTAGCCCCTGCCGCTGCCGCAGGCGACAGCGATTTTCCCGTTAAATCCGGGATTTGGGATCGTCGTTAAGCCCGGTGCGGCGCAGGGAGAGGCGGCCTATTCGGCCGCCAGCGACTTCTCGTGCAGCGGTAGCGAAAGACGCTCCCAGACCTGCAGCAGCGCTTCGGCAAGATGATCGATCAGCCCGTCATCGTGATAGGGCGAAGGCGTGATCCGCAACCGCTCGGTGCCCTTGGCGACGGTCGGATAGTTGATCGGCTGGATGTAGATGCCGTGCTCTTCCAAAAGGATGTCGGAGGCGCGCTTGCAGGCTTCCGGGTCGCCGACGAACAAGGGGACGATGTGGGTGTCGCTCGACATCACCGGCAGGCCCGCGGCGGTCAGGATCGCCTTGACGCGGGCGGCGCGGTCCTGGTGGCGCTCGCGCTCCCAGTTCGAGGTCTTGAGGTGCCGGATCGCGGCGGTCGCCGCCGAGCAGATCGCCGGCGGCAGCGCGGTCGTGAAGATGAAGCCGGGGGCGTAGGAGCGCACCGCATCGATGATGTCGGCGCTTGCCGCGATATAGCCGCCGAGGCAGCCGAACGCCTTGGCAAGCGTGCCTTCCAGGATGTCGATGCGATGCATGACGCCGTCGCGCTCGGCGATGCCGCCGCCGCGCGGACCATACATGCCGACCGCGTGCACCTCGTCGACATAGGTCATGGCGCCGTAGCGTTCGGCGAGGTCGCAAATTTTCGCCAGCGGCGCGATATCGCCGTCCATCGAATAGAGGCTCTCGCAGGCGATCAGCTTCGGCCGGTCGGGCCCGGCCGCGCGCAGCAATTCTTCCAGATGCGCCATGTCGCTGTGGCGGAAGATCTGGCGTTCGCGGCCGGCCTGGCGAACGCCTTCGATCATCGAATTGTGGTTGAGCGCATCCGACAGGATCAGGCAGTCCGGAATGAGTTTTGCGATGGTCGCAATGCCGGTCTGGTTCGAGACATAGCCCGAGGTGAACAGCAGCGCGGCTTCCTTGCCGTGCAGGTCGGCAAGTTCTGCTTCGAGCTGCACCAGCGGATGATGAGTGCCGGCGATGTTGCGGGTGCCGCCGGCGCCGGTGCCCACTCTCGTGGCGGTCTCGACCATGGCGCCGACCACTTTCGGATGCTGGCCCATGCCGAGATAGTCGTTGGAGCACCAGATCACGACATCGCGCCGTCCCTTCGGGGAATGCCACACCGCATGCGGAAAGCGGCCCGCGATCCGCTCAAGATCGGCGAAGACCCGGTAGCGCCGCTCGTCGTGCAGGCGGTCGAGGGCGGCACTGAAATATTTGCTGTAATCCATCGCGAAACCCGAGAGCGGCGGCCCGGCCGGCGCGGCCAAGCCTTTTGGAACTTCGCCTTTTTAGAGCTTTTCCATATTTAATGTCGAGCGGTAATCAGCGTGTTGATCAGGATCAAACCTGCCCCGATCGAGGTAAACCGCGCCTTTCCGGAACATCACAAAACGCCCCCGGGCCTCACATTAAATTGAGCCCGATAAATCGAGGCCGATCAAGGACGTGGGATGAAGGGGGCCGCTGCCGAAATGCAGTTAATGCCGACCCTCGCATGGCAGAAGCGCGGCCATCATTCGAGTCCGTAGTGATGGTGGCAGGCCGCGCAAATCCCGTCGAGGCGGTCGCTGACCTCCGAGACGGATTTCAGGTCATGGGCTTCGGCGGCGCGGTAGGCCTTGTTGGCTGCCTCCGCAAGCTTTTGGACGTAGCGGTTCCAGTCCGGATCGCGCGCCCGCTGCGGGATCATCAGCGCGTTGGTGGCCTCCGCCAGCGTCGCCGCGCCGCTGACGACTTGCTCCCAGTCGTCGTCGGATTTGGGCGACAGGTCGTGCTCGCCCTTTGCGTCGATCACAACCGCGTTGACCTTCCAGATGATCGCCGCGGCCGGGCCGAGCACATGCTCCATGAAAGTCTTCATGTCGACATGGGCTTGAAACGGCGCGGTCGGGACTGCGTCATCGGAGCTCGATGGCGATGCGGACACACAGCCGATGACGAGGGCTATCATGGTGCCGCGAAAGCGACGGATGCCGATCATGCCAATGAACCTGCTTGCTAGTGAACCTGCATGGTAAATCCGATCCAGCGTCCGCATGTGACCACCGAAACCCACAACAGAATGGACAAACCACCGGCAAGCCGCGCCGGAAGCGGCAGCGCCGCCTCATTCTCCCATCGCGGCAAATCCTTGGCGCTGACGGCATGAAAGACCGCCATGTTCAGGCCGGCCGCGCAGATCAGAAAGATCTTGGCGACGAAATAGCCATTCGCCAGGTACTTGGTGGCGTTGGAAATGAACAAGAGGAAGCCCGACGCCACGGCGACCGCAAATACGCTCCAGGTCAGCGGCAAAATCCCGCCGGTGATGCGGCTCACCGGGCGGTTGATCGAGGCAAGCCCGAGCAATCTCAGATCAACCACCAGAATGGAGCCGACCACCAGGCAAATCGAGAGCACGTGCACCGATTCAATCAAGGGAAACAGCACATCGTTCTCGCGAATATTGTCCGCGAGTGCGCTGTCCTCGAAATAGGAAATGAACTCCCAAAACCGCTGCATCATCCCGCCTGGGTGTAAGCGATCCAGCGTCCGGCGAACAGGATGCCGCACCAGACCAGGATCGAGACAGTCGCTGCGAACCGTCCTGCTATTTGCCGCGCCAGATCCTTGTCCCAAAAATTCGCAGATGACGAGATCGACCGTTGCAGCCCGGCCGTCAGCAGGATCGCGACCAGGAGCAGCGCCATCTTGAGATAGAAGGTGGAATTGAGCAGCGAACGGCGCGGCTCGCCGATGATCAGCAGGCTTCCCGTCGTCAGCAGGACGAGCAGCACCGGCCAGATCGTCGGCAGGAATCGTCGCGCCAACTCAGGCAGCGGCGCGTCGCGATCGAGCAACCGCCAGATCCGAAGATCGACCAGGATCGCTGCGGAAAAGACCACCGCAACGCTGAGAATATGAATGGTCTGAAGCAAAGGAATGATCCAGCCGGCCGTCTGGATGGTATGGCTGAGCCAGGTCCCCGCCAGCCATGTGCAAAATGCGCTCAAGGCGGCGTCGATCATCACGTCATTGTTCGGCTGGGGTCAGGCTGTAGGTCAGCTCCTGACCGTTTGGCAAAGTGACTTTCTGCAAGAAGCCGCCGGGACTGCCGTCGCGCAGCGGCGCATAACGGAAAACCGCGTGATCTCCGGGCTGCAGCGAGCGCTTGGTCCAGCCCGAGCGCGTCAACACGCCGGGGCTCGAGACCTCGAAAACCCAGGTAGCTGCCGGCTCGCCGTTCTTGGCGTCCTTCTCGATCACGAAGCTGATGTGAGGGTTGGTCCAGTTGACGGCCTTGACGGTGCCTTCCATGGTTTGGGGATGATCGAGATCGTAGGCCGCGTTCGAATGATGTGCCGCTGCGATACCGCCAAAGCCCAGGACCATGCCAACGACAAGGCTAATGACCCGGCTCACAGCCAGAGGAACGATTTTCGGCGACATTCCTGATTACCCTTATTTCACGGTGCGGACCGAGCCGTACTGGCCTTGCGGGTTTGAAACGAAGATGTCGTTGCCGAACTGATCCTTCCCCGGAATCAGATCTTCCTGTTCGCACTCCCCCTCGGTGACCTCATAGTGACGCTCCGGATAGCGGCGGAAAATCCGCGTCGTTTTCCAGGTGGCGTCGAGAACTTTTGGCGCCGTTATCTCGAGGTCGTCGTGGAGGACGTTCGGCTCTGCCAGATGCAGCCGTTCGACGATGTGCATGTCGCCATTATTGGGGATGCCGATCGCCTCGCTGATCGCGATATAGGCTTGGGGCACGATCGCAGTGGTGTCGATGACAAGCGTATCGCCATCCCAGTGCCCGATCGAGTGACCGTGCAGGCTCGGGTCGGGATCTTCGGGAGGCGGACGGCCATCCATGTAAATTCGCCGCATCCGGTTGCCGTCGACCTCGCCCAGCATGGTGATGCGGCCGGGAGTGACCAGAAGTTCAAAGGCATTGTGGGTGATCAGCATCCAGCTCGGCATGCCATGTGGCAGGCAATGGCTGAGAACGAGGAATGGCCGGCCCGCCTTTTCCTCGGCGGCCATGTGCTGGACCTGCGGCAGGATATTCGGCTTCCAGGGCGGCATATTCGCCGTTTCCTGACGCTTCTGGTCTCGGACGTCGGGAATCCATACGCCGCTGAGATCAGGCTGCTCGGCCAGCGCCCGGGAAATCGTGAAGACCTCCATCAGCGCTACGGCACAGCAAACGATCGAAAGCCTGTTCGCAATTTTATTCACGCTGACTAGCCGTCTTTGTTGCGGGTTTCGTCAGATTGCACCGCGTACGAAGTCACCATGGTTCGCTGAACCATTTGGTGCGCCGCATATTAATGACTGCCATTGCAAAAGAAAGACTGTGCGGCATCGCGCGATTTCACCATTTCGGGAGATGTCTTCATCTCCGGCGAATGATCGGATTATAAGCACACGCCGGAATCAGGTCGTCCGGAAGCGCAGCACCCCGTCGGTCTCCGCAGCCGTCAGCCGTCCCTCGACCAGCATGTAATTGACATGGGCGATCAATTCGCCGGCGGCAAAGCCCATTTGATGGGCGTCCAGCACGTGCTTGTGGAACACCACCGGCACCAGTTCCTTGGAGGTTTGCGGAATATCGCGGCAGGCATCCGCTATCAGCCGGCAGCGCTCCTCGTGGTGGTCGGCCAGCTGCTTGATGCGGGTCTTCAGGCCGTAGAACGGCACGCCATGGCCGGGCAGCACGATGACGTCATAGGGCAGCGTGGTGGTGAGGCTTGCGAGCGAGGCCAGATATTCGCCGAGCGAATTCTGATCGGGCTCGACCGCCCAGACGCTGACATTGGGCGAGATCTTGCTCAGGACCTGATCGGCCGACAGGAACAGCTTGTCGGTCGCGCAATACAGCATCACCTGGTCGAGCGCATGGCCGCCGCCGGTGATCACCTTGAAGCGGCGCGCGCCGATCGTGATCTCCTCGCCATGCGAGATGCGGCGATAGGACGGCGGCAGGATCGAAACCCGCTTGAGATAGTCCTGGCCGCGGCCGAGCAATTTGTCGGTCAGGTTTTCGTCCATGCCGTGAAGGCGGAAGAACAGGCGCTGGGCGTTGCGGCGCTCTTCGGTGCCGCGGGTCTGGTGATAGACCGACTGCAAATATTCGACTTGCGACATATGCAGCGTGCACCTGAAGCGCTCGACGATCCAGCCGGCGAGCCCGACATGGTCGGGATGCGAATGAGTCACGATCAATCGCGTGATCTTCACATGCTTGAGCGGGCCTTCGAACAAGGTGGTCCAGGCCGCGATCGATTCCTCGTTGCCGAATCCGGAATCCACCATCGCAAAACCGTCGCCATCGGCCAGCAGATAGACGTTCACATGGTTGAGGCGGAACGGCAATTTCAGCCGCACCCACAACACGCCTGGCATCACCTCGACGACCTGGTCGGGGCCGGGGTGATTTTCCCAGGGGTAACGCAGTGCCTCTGCCGAGGACTGCACGCTGTCGGTTTTCGAATGCATCGTTTCAGAGTCGCAGTTGTCTCTCACCGGCTTAGCCGCACAATCGCCGCCGCGCCAGCCGAAAAAACAGATGCGGCTTTGGGCAAATCACATGGATGGCGAATTTAGGCCGTCATTCCGGGTTTGGTCCTTCGGACCATCCCGGAATGACGAAGTCTCTACGCCGCCCGGATGTTGGACAGAAAGGCGTCGATTTCCGAACGCAGCATGTCGGCTTCGCGGCGAAGCTCATCGGAGGCGCTCAGCACTTCCGAGGCGGAGCGGCCGGCTTCGGCGGAAGCCGTGGAGACGCCGATGATGTTGCTGGAAACCTCGGCGGTGCCGCCGGCGGCGTGCTGGATGTTGCGGGCGATCTCGCGGGTCGCCGCGCCCTGTTCCTCGACGGCGGCCGCGATCGCGGTCGTGACATCGTTGATCTCGCCGATGGTTTGACCAATGTTCCGGATCGCGCTGACGGCGGACGTCGTCACCTGCTGCATGCTGGCGATCTGCGAGCGGATTTCGTCGGTGGCCTTGGCGGTCTGGTTGGCGAGGCTCTTCACCTCGGAGGCGACCACGGCAAAGCCGCGGCCCGCTTCGCCGGCGCGCGCGGCCTCGATGGTGGCATTGAGCGCGAGCAGGTTGGTCTGCGAGGCGATCACTTGGATCAGGTCGACCACGACGCTGATGCGGCTCGCATTGTCGGCAAGCCCGTGCATGGTGGCGTCGGTCGCGCCCGCCTCGTCGACGGCCTTGCCGGCGATTTGCGCCGATGTGACCACCTGGCGGCCAATCTCGGCGATCGACGACGACAATTCCTCGGTGCCCGACGATACCGTCTGCACGTTCGCCGAAGTTTCCTCGGCGGCTGACGCCACCGCGCTCACCAGCGCGCTGGACTGGTCGGCGGTGGCCGACATGCTTTGCGCGGTCGCCTGCATCGAATTGGCCGAGCGTTGCAGATTGTCGAGCGCCGCGCGGACCGCGGTTTCGAACTCGACGATGCGGGCCTCCATGCGGGTGGCGCGCTCGGCCTTGGCGCTGCGGTCCTTGTCCTGTTCGGCCGAGAGCGCGCGGCCCTCGATCATGCTTTCGCGGAACACATGCAGCGCGTGCGACATCTCCGCGATTTCGTCGTGCTGGCTGGAGCGGTAGATCTCGCTCTCGAGATCGCCTTCGGACAACAGCTGCATCGAACGCTGCAGGCTGCCGATCCGGCGCAGGATGCTGCCGCCGACATAGAGCCAGACGAACAGGATCGAGCCGATCAGGGTCGCCGCGCCGAGCGCCAGCATGATCACGGTCGCATAGGAGATTTGCTGGCGCGCCTGCCAGGTCGAGGCATTGGTCTCCGACTGCACGCCGTCGACCAGCTGCTGCACGCTGATGCCGAGACCGACATTGAGCTTGCGGGTTTCATCCAGCACGGTCTGGCCGTAGTCGACGGCGTCGAGCTCCTTCTCGCGCGCCTTGAAGACGCGGGTTTTGCCCTCGCCGAGCGCCATGAGCTTCATCGCCGCATCGCTGAGCGTCTTGGTCGAGGAGTTCTTGGGCAACAGGTCGAGGTTCAGCTTGACGCGCTCTTCCGTCGCCTTGAACTGCTTCTCGATCGCCTCCAGCGTACCGCTGGAGTTGGCCGACAGCGCAGCCGTCATGTCGGCGGCGGCGAGGTTGCCGTTGGCAATGACGTTGCCGAGCTGCTCGACCGTCCGCGCGGCCCGCGTCGCATCGTCGGTGGAGAGTTCGGCGGCGGTCAGAATGGCGTTGAGCTCGACTTGCGCTTCCATCATGGCAGGGCCGGTGACGGCGACGAAAGCCGCCTGCGCGGTGCGCAGCGCCTCGTATTGCTTGTCGTGCTGGGCGGCGGCCTCCAGTCGCTCGCGCGATGCCGAGACCAGGCTCTTGGTCGCCTCGTCGATATTCTTGACGGTTTCGCTGAGTGCCGCGACGATCGTCTTGTCGGCGCCGAGCTCGATGATCTCGCCGAGCTTGTCCTGCGTGCCCTTCTCAATCTCGTTCATCTTCTTGATGCGCTCGTTCAGCGCTTCATCGTTCTGCGAGACCAGCAGCGCCGGCCCCTGACTCGCAAGGCTTGCGCTCTGCGCCGCCAATTGCAGGCTCGCGGCAAGCCGCGGGATGTCCCGTCCGCTCAGATCGACCATGGTGCCGCCGAGCCGGTGCAACACCAGGCCGGCGCCGGCGCTGATGATGATGGCCATGCCGGCGATCACGGCAAAGGCGGCGAACAGGCTGCCTTTGATGCCCCAACGGGGCCGCAAAAAGCGGAACAAACCGGAAATGCCAAAGCTCAGTCGCAACGCCATGCCCTCTGCCCCAATTCCGCTGAATCAACCTCAAGGATTGGCCGGCCGGCAGTATCGCGTTACCCGGTTAACAAAATCAGGAAAATCGGCAGGATCGTGGCAATTTCTGTAGCAAAAAGGCCGGCATTGCGCCGGCCTTTCCGCAGATGATCGCGGGTTGCGATCGATATTGGATCAATACTTCGATCAGTACCTGGCGACGACCGGGCCACCCCAGTTGAAGCGGTAGTTGATACCGGCCTTCACCGTGTGGTCGTCGGTGGTGAAGTTGCCGAGCGGCACCAGCGCCGCCGGAGCGGTGAAGTTGGCGCTGCCGAAGTTGTAATACTGATACTCGACCTTGGCCGACCAGTTCTGCGCGAACATGTATTCGAGGCCGGCGCCGACAGTGTAGCCGTTGCGATGGTCGCCATTGATCGCGAATGCGATCGGGACGCCGCCGAACGTCACGCTTTCGTTGTTGTCGGAGAAGGCATAGCCGCCCTTGACGTAGAGCAGCCCCGGACCCCAGGTGTAGCCGAAGCGGCCGGTCACCGAGCCGAGCCCGCGCTGGTTGTTGTTGTAGGCGAAGCCGCTGGGGAACACGGCGCCGACATTGCCGCTTAGCCAGCTGTACTGGGCTTCGGCACCGACCACCCAGTTCGGAGCGAACTGCCAATCCGCGCCACCCTGCACACCGCCGAGGAAACGGCCGTTGCCGTTGTTGCCGGTGCTCAGGCCGTTGAAATTATTGTCGCTCGAGAACGCACCGCCGACATGGCCGCCGATATAGAAGCCGGTCCAGTTATAGATCGGCGCTGCATAGACCGGAGCTTTGGTGTAAGGAGCGCGTGCGCCGAGGTCGGCGGCAAGTGCTGGCACGGCCGCGCCGAGAGCGACGAGCGCCACAGTAGCGAGTAGAAACTTCTTCATTGGTCTTGTCTCCAAAAGATCATTCCAGACACGCCGCGTGTGGGCGTCATCCATGGCGCGCAATTAGACAGGTTTTGGATAAAATGCTGTCACCTATCGGCCACACCGAGACAGAACCCAACCTATTGGAGAACAACAATTTTCTGTGACTAATGCGGCCTTAATGAAAGCTGAAAGATGGCTTAATTTTGGTCCGTCGTGCCGTCTTGTTAGCTAGGCCTTAACCAAGACGGCGGCGCACTTCGTCGCGCATCTTTTCGCGAAATTCCGCCCTTCGTGCGGGCCGGTCCTGTTCGCGGATGTCAAAGCGCTCGAACACGTTGAAGTTTGCCAGGATCGGATGGCGGTCGCTCGCCATCGCCAGAATACGGAGCAGTTCGCCCGCCGGCCCGCTTGGCCCCGAGATCTCCCATCGCCTTATCGTATCGGCGCCGTCGCGTGCGGAAAGACCGCACAACCTCGCCATCTCGGCCGCCGTCAGCTGCTTTCCGATCGCCTCGGAGAGATCCGCGCGGAGCTGCTTCAGTTCAGGGCCGGTCATTTAAATTGATTTCCCGGAAAATCGACTCGCGCAAATGCGCAGGCGCTTGCGCCCGCGAACCGGTTCATCGGCGATGGATACGGCTGAAAGATGGTGCTGCCAGACAGGATTGAACTGTCGACCTCTCCATTACCAATGGAGTGCTCTACCACTGAGCTACGGCAGCATGCCCGGGACTTCAGAGAATCGGCCAAAAAGGCCCCACACGGCGGCCGATCCTTGCCACAAGGCCCCCGCCTGCGCAAGCGCGCGGCGCCATCAAAACCGGCCACAAATCAGCGTTGGTCCGCTGCTTCCTGCTGCATTTGGGGCGGTTGCGGGCCGCGCCGGTTCCGTTAGGGCGGTTGAGGAGGAGAGGAGTGCCTCTGCTTCGGACAATCGTCTATTCTGCGCGGGACATGATCCAGAGCGACGTTCGAACAGGTCGACCATGGCGGATGCAAAGGACAAACACCGCGGGCAACGTCCACCGTCTGCAACAGATTCACGACAAGACCGGCTGAAACTGGCATTGCGCGAAAATCTCAAGCGGCGAAAATCGCAAGCCAGGGGCCGAAGCGATGCCACGATAGCGCCTTCCAGCGGTGACGACGTCCCGCCACATGAGGCGGGCGGAAAGAAACCGGACAAATAGCCGGGTTCGGCCCGCGGCAGGTTTTGTTAGCTTGCGATGCTTCTGACACGATGAGACACGAAAATGGCCGATGACGGCACGACTGGAAGCAAGACCAACGGCGGCGCTGCGCAGCCAAGGACGTTTGTCCGTCCCGAGCAGACCTTTCCGGAACTGACGGCGGGCGAAATCGCGCGCATGCGCCGGTTCGGCGAGATCAGGAAATACAAGAACGGCGAGCGGCTGTTCGAAACCGGCAAACCTGGCCCCGGCATGTTCGTCGTGCTTTCCGGTCATGTCGCGATCACCCAGCGCGACGGCCTCGGCCATGTCACGCCGGTGATCGATCAGGGCCCCGGGCAGTTTCTGGCCGAGATCGGCCAGCTCTCCGGCCGCGTCGCGCTGGTCGACGG
>Ga0210408_10001214_pt1 | contig 27721 bp, 24 predicted proteins | sample IncBWH4MmetaG_FD_155471 | JGI IMG/M metagenome (GOLD analysis project Ga0210408, IMG submission 155471) | Forest soil microbial communities from Barre Woods Harvard Forest LTER site, Petersham, Massachusetts, United States - Inc-BW-H-4-M | ecosystem: Environmental > Terrestrial > Soil >...
GATCGTTCGGCGATCCAGTAGCGCAGAAGCTCGTTGAATGGGCGCTGTTGCGTCACTCAGAAGGCGAGGCTCGATTCGAGCGTTACGCGAGCTTCATCCGTGCAAATCCCGACTGGCCCAGCATTCCAATGCTGCGCCATCGCGCTGAGGTGAGGGTGCAGGAGCCACGCTATGGAGCATCAGTGCGCGGCTTCCTCGGCGGACAACCGACCGGCGCCGAGAATCGCCCTGGCGTCAAACGTGAGAGTCGCGCGGCTCAAGATCGCGACGAGCGGTGGCGCGAGCGTCGCGGGCTGGCTCGCAGGCTGATTGATCTCGGCGACACAGCGACCGCCTATCGGATCGTGCGCGAGGCTACGCCCCCAGCCAATCCCTATTACCGTGCCGAATACCACTTCATGGCCGGTTGGATCGCGCTCCGCTTTCTCAACGACCCATCCGCCGCGCTGGAGCATTTCGCTCGCATCGATAAAGGTTCGACCGATCCGACCGTTCGCGCGCGTGCCGCCTACTGGCGGGGCCGCGCAGCCGAAGCGGCCGGCCGGTTCGAGGAGATGCGCGCCCAGTATGAGGCTGCCGCTCGCTATCCTACTGCCTATTACGGCCAGTTGGCGAACGCTCGGCTCGGCCTGGGTGAGATCGCATTGCCCTCTCCGCAGCCAGAGCCGGCACTCGGTACCGCACGTGAACTAGCGCATGCTGCGGATATTCTCTATTCGATCGGCGAGCGCGATCTCGCCATCTCGTTCATGACCGACCTCGCCAAGGAGAGCAATAACGTTGCCTTAGTCGCTGCCGTCGGTCAGGTCACGGAGCGCTACAACGACGCCCAAACGATGCTGCTGATAGGCAAGACGGCTCTAGCGCGCGGCATGGCCATAGACCAGTACGCTTTTCCCGAGATTGGTGTGCCGCTTTACGATGCGGTCGGTCCGCAGCTCGATCGCTGCGTGGTCTATTCGATTGTGCGCACGGAGAGCGGCTTCGATCAACGCGACAAGTCGCCGGCCAAAGCGGTGGGGCTAATGCAAGTCACGCCAGAAGCTGGTCGTGATACCGCCAAGCGGTTCGGCATCGCCTTCGACTGGAACCGACTCGTGTCGGACCCGGTATACAACACCCAAATGGGAGCGGCCGAGGTCGCCGCCTTGCTTAAGGAGTATCGTGGCTCTTACGTGATGGCGTTCGCTGGGTACAATGCTGGCCGTGGCCGCGTCGCGGAATGGGTAGCGAAGCATGGCGATCCGCGCGATTTCAAGGTCGATGCGGTCGACTGGGTCGAGCGTATCCCGTTCGCCGAGACGCGCAATTATGTGCAGCGTGTCATGGAGAACCTGCAGGTTTACTGCGCACGCTTCGGGGCGAGTACCGCGACTCTCGAGCCCAATCTCCATCGAGCGGCGCCAGTCGGGTCGCGCGCCAGGCCGGTCCTGGTGGAAGCCATTCCATAGGCTGAGGAGCCGCTGTCTGGAGCGCAGCGGAGCGCGGGCATGGGTGGTGCGGGACCGGCGCGGATTTTGCTTTCGCTCGACGATCGCCCTATTTTTCTCAGATACCTCAAGCAAAGCAAATCGGCATGGCTCCTAAGCCCACCCGTCGTGATCTTTTGAAAACAACGGCAACGCTAGCCGCAACGAATTCCGGACGGCCAGATCGTGCCTCTGACATTCCTGTGTGAGGGTCAGCAAGCTACCGTTCTTCAGTTACCGGCGGAGCCAAAGACTGTCGTTGAGACGCAGGCCCAGCAGCGGGCTGCATTCTCGGGCTGACCTTTCGCAACCAACACCGTGGCCACCCTGCTCGCAGGTGGTCACCACCTTTTCCCCGTCGCCGCTCCTTCCCCCAGACAAAGCGAAACCCGCCACGGATCACACCAGGGGATAGTCAGGGCAAGCTATATGACCTGAAGTGGTTGGTAGGCGGCTCACGGGTCATTTGGCTTATTTCGGAGCGTGCCTGCGTTTGGGCGCCTGCGATGCGAGCCGTGCTTTGCCAGCAGAGCATCGGAAATCGACAGTTCTACGGCGGCGCGCTGGCAGTAGAACGACGGACTCGGGTGTACGCAGGCGCCTGCTCCAAGCTCGGTGATCACGAGCATTACGGATGATAGCCTGTCGCCGGCCTCCATGTGCACACCGAGTTACCCGTGAAGGAACTAGCAACATCCAGCGACGGGTGCTGACTACTCTGAATCCTTTGCGCCACAGGCTTTTGCAGCCTTGCGGGCGCGGATCACGGCCCCAACATTATTATACCGGCCACCTGAATCTGGCGCTGAGACAGCCAAACCGGTACGAACGAGGGAGCCATGAACTATCTGCGCACTGCCATCTTGCTCGCCGGTTTGACCGGCCTATTTATGGCGGTCGGCTATCTGATCGGTGGCGGCGCAGGTGCTGTGATCGCTCTTGTCATTGCCGCTGCGACTAATCTGTTCAGTTACTGGAATAGCGATAAGCTCGTGTTATCGATGCACCAGGCCCAGGAGGTCGACGAGCAGAGCGCGCCCGAATTAGTCGCGATCGTGCGCGAACGGATGAGAAGACCATCTCGCTCGTTGCGATCTCCGTTTCGCACCTTCAAAAGCTCTGGGATGTGCAACTCCAACTCCCACTTGGGCTGGAAGACGAGGAGCGCCGGCCCGGCTCTAAAAGAGGTGTGACGCGTTGGATGGCCGACCGAGCCATCGATATGATCCGCGATCGTTTCGGCGGGGAGGCAATTGGATACGGGTCAGTCGCTTTGGAAGTTCTTCGCTCGGTGCCTGACGAGTTTCGCGAACTCGCCGAGAAGAATCTCTAATGGCGAGTATTGCGCACGCTCCATGACTTCGAAGGCGGCACGGAGCAGCGCGCGAGCATGGCGCAGACGAGTTTATGCTGCCTGCGCTGACCAGAGGGGTCAAGCAGACGGGTTCCGACTTTCCGCTGTCATGAAAATGCCTTCGGGCCAATTGATTCTAACTCCGTGCCCAACAAGGTGTCGATGCAGGACACGTCGTCTTAGTGAACTGCAGGTAAGTGCGCAGATCGCGGAGTCGCCACGAGCGACCACGCGAGCTCTGCGTGCGTTCGGGGATGGAGGGTACCTAATGGGATGGGTGCGTTTTGGAGGCTGCATTGGGCTCCCTTTCCTGGGTCTCGCTGCAGTCGCGCCTTTAGCCATTACAAGCGCTGCGGCCGACGGGCGGCGCCATCGGGATGTCCACGTCCAAAATGTGCATCATTCCGGTCTCGTTCACCATCGCGTCCACGCCACGTCGCCAGCAGCCGCCCCCTCGGCAGTCCGCACAGCGGCGCAACTGGAGGGGGCGCAGAGCACCATCATCGTCGTTGCTCCCGAGCCGGTGCGGTCGTCACTTCCACCAAAACAGTGCCAACTGTGGCCGAACCCGCCAAACCTGAACCTGTAGAGGTCGAACGCGCCATTCAGCAGCCCCACGCGTCTACGGGATGGCTGATTCAAATCGGAGCGTTCGAGAGCGAAGCCGAGGCAAGGCGGCATCTTAGCGAAGCACAGCGCCAGGCTAGCACAGTTCTTGCTGCGGCCGACCCGTTCACCGAAGGTGTGCAAAGAGGTGACAAACTGCTCTACCGAGCGCGCTTCGCCGGCTTCGATAAGGAGTCAGCGGAAATCGCCTGCAAGGAACTCAAGCGCGGTCACTTTGAATGCATGGCCCTCAAGGACTAGCAGATCCCCTCTTCGTCGCAGCGGTTGGAAATCTTAGAGACGGCGGCCCGCGTAGGACGGTGGGACAATCTCGAAAATACTGATTGGGATTCAATGGGACGTTTGGCAAGGGTGGGACACGACAAGCTATTGATCAGTCTCGCTGCTGTCGCCCCTCTCCTGGACACCATCCCCAAAAATTCGTAGTTGATTCTGCTGAACTTTTTCCGGAAAAGTCCCACGAAGGGTGGCGCGTTGGTCCTGGCTACAGGAGACCTTTACCCGGCGAGCGTCGGGAAAACAATCCGGCGTGCGGTATAGTACTAAGTGTGGATAGGAATATATTTTTTGACATTTTTCTTAACAGTGGGTGGCAGGCCTGATCGCTGAACCTCGCACGATCATCTCAGGGGGACGGCATTGCGGAAACGGAAGCGGGGGAACGCTTTAGAGCGATGGGAGGTGGCGCTGGTCAAAGCGATGCTCGCGCGCGGCGCCTACAATGATCAGGATATCCTTGCCTATTTCACGAGACCGACGCGTTCGGTGAACCATCGGGTAATTTCAGAGATCCGAACGGAGGCAAAGCATAAGGCCGTACCGCTGGCGACGCCTGAGGAGCTCGACGCATTCTTAGCGACATGGCCGGATGTCTACGCACAGACCGGGCTAAGCCTTCGCGGTGATGAACTGCTGATCAAAGCCCGCGAGGCCATGATCGCCGCAGTTCACACGTTCAATGCCGCAGGCCTGACATTTCGGGCAGAACTGTTCATCGTCACCGTGATCATCGCCTGGACCTGCTTGATTCATGCATGGTTCCGGCGAGAAGGGATCAATCACCGGTACCGCAAACCCGATGGCACTGTGGAAAAGACGGCCAGCGGTGCGGAGAAATACTGGGAGCTTGGCAAGTGCATTCGTCACGCACAGTGTCCGTTCTCGAAAGGAATCAAGCACAATCTGGAATTTGTCCTTGAGCTCCGGCATGAAATCGAACACCGATCCACCGGTCGGATTGACGACTCTGTCAGCGCGAAGTTGCAGGCTTGCTGCATCGACTTCAACGACGTGATCAAAACGCTCTTCGGACCGCAATACAGTCTTGAGAAGCGTTTGCCAATCGCGCTCCAGTTGGTCACCTTCGGCGCCGATCAACGTGCGGTCCTGAAGAAAGCGAGCGGCTTGCCACCTCATATCGAAAGTATGATAGAATCGTTCCACGGTCGCCTTTCTTCTGAGGAGCAGGCCGATCCACAGTTCGCTTATCGAGTGGCTTTTGTCCCTAAGGTGGTGAATAAGGCAGGCGCGGCAGATATTGCAGTTGAGTTCGTAAAGCCGGGCTCCGAGGAGGCGGAGGCAATCAACCGGGTGCTGCTGAAGGAAATCGAAAAGCCGAAATATCGAGCAAAGCAGGTCGTAGCGAAGATGCGCGAGGAGGGATACCCGCGCTTCAACGTTTCGCACCACACGGAATTATGGCAGGCACTTGATGCGAAGAACCCCGGAAAGGGGTTTGGGGTGGAGATTCTGGGCGATCAATGGTGCTGGTACGACAATTGGTTGGCCCGCGTGCGCGCACACTGTCAGGAGCACGCGGATCGATATCGATGATGTCAGGTCTGAACCGCGCCGGGATTGCCGGAGGCTCCGACTCGGTTGCTGCGCTGCCATTGCCCCATTGGGGTTGGCTCCGCTAAGCGCGAGCTGGCAAAGACCCGGTCGAGGTAAATTTTGCCAATGCGGCGAAGCGAATATCTTTTTCTCCGGCGCAAGTTTGAGCCGCCGAGCGTCAAGCTCGTGATCGTCGCCGAGTCTCCTCCGTCTTCAGGCAAATATTTTTACAACCCAGAGGGCACTGCCAGCGAACCGCTTTTTGCGGCACTGATGCTGCAACTTCGCTTTGCCCCCACCTCCAAGGAAAGCGGCCTGCGAGAATTTCAAAAAAGGGGGTGGGTTCTGGTCGACGCGACGTACGAGCCGGTGAACGTCGACGGCAAGGATCGCGACCGGGTGGTCACTCGGGATTACCATCTGCTTCGCGACGACCTTGCGGCCATGCTGCCTGATCGCTCGATCCCCATCGCTCTGGTGAAGGAGAACATCTGCCGGCTACTGGAGCGCCGGCTGACGAAAGACGGGTTCAACGTACTCAATCGCGGCCACGTCATCTACTTTCCCAGCACGGAAAGGCAAAAAGATTTTCAGCGACAGTTCAGCGAGATTCTGAAAACATCGAGCTGAAGGTCCCTCCAGGCCATGACGCCTCGCCACCCGGATTGCAAACTGCTTATCACCTAGCACGGCGGCGTCTTCAATCCAGACCGCGCCACTGCCATGATCCGCTGTTGTCCGTCTACAATCGCCCTCCAAGGATGGGTCGTGGTATGGGTGAGCGGACGACGAGGCCAGAAGAACATTGACAAATCAGCTGCTTAGCTCCGATGTTTGGCGGACTCCCTCTCCGCCATGATCTGCGGTATTATCTTGATATTACATGATAATTTTTAGTCGCGCTCGATGTACTCACAAACGTACCCACGGACGTCGCCCCGAAGCTAAGCGGGCTCACTGATGTGGACCGGGCAGCGCTCTTAGACCGCATTGCAAGAGCCGAGCGCCTGGCGCGTGAGCTATTGCACTGAAGCGCGCTCACGCTCACGCTTCGCACTCTGTGATCGTCTGCGTGAAAATGACCGCTAGGGTGGTAGCGCACACGTGGGAGCGCCTGACCGGCGCGGGGTGCTCCCTTTGCGGATGTAACTTCCCCCTGGGGCTAGGGTCCCCCTCTCGCCGACGTTTGCGGGTCCCTTCGCTTTGGTGTGAAAAAGAAAACAAAAACAGAAAAACAAAGAGGCCCGTCACCTGAGGCGGCCCCCTTGTGTTGGCAGCTTTTAGCAGGCCGGGCTCCACGGCGGATTCTGTGCCTTGAACCAATTACAAACGTACGCACTACAACTGTTGTAAAACGCGGGTGTATCACGGCCTGTAACGCCATTCTTTTCTCGAAACGCTCGATTGCAGTTTCTGAAAGCGGAGAAGGCGGTTTCTCCGCCATGCACTCGAACTTCGGCGCAGCCACGATCCCCTGGACCGGGGGTATTCGCTGTGTGTTCCAAATTCGCTAGGGTTTCCGCCCAATCTCGACACGGGCAGTTCGTATCGGTTTCGCAGGACTGCTGCGCGTACGCATATGATGCTGTTCCCACAATGCAGCCGCAAATAAGATCGTGCGCATTTGGACTCCTCTTGCTGTGGTTGGAGGCGGTGCCATCTTATGGTTGCGCCCATGGAAAATTCAATAGGGGCCACCCTCAAATTCAATAGGAACCGGCGAGGATGGAAAGGGGCCAGCACCCCCAAGCCTATTGCGGCACTGTTCCCTATATGTTCTATATACTCCACGCGTCCCAAGGCCGACATGCTGCGCTTCGCATAGCCTTCGCCCTCATGAAGGCGCGCAAGATCGTGCAGGGCTACGGCAGTCACGGCTAGGAAAGAAGAATGGCAACCCCAGAATTTATCCCAGACAATCCCAACTTATTTCAGCTTGAAGCCTTGTCGGGCAACCCCAATCTCTCGGCAATCTCCGTCCGATGCCCGCATTGTAGAGAGCTTGGCTCTTTCGGTGTTGTTGGAAACGCTGCAATCACTTTTCAAAAATCAGGAAGCCACGGTCCTAACAGGGTAGAATTACAGTACTTCGCGAGCATCCGCGTTTGCCCCAATGTCAAATGTAACGGACTGATCTTTGCAATTCAGAATAATCAACAAAAGACGGTCGAGATTGAACCGCCTCAACTACTAGACTTTAACATTGATAATTTGCCACCGCGCTGTCAAGAGACACTAAAAGAAGCAATCGCTTGCCACGGAGCCCAGGAGCTCGATGCGCAGACAGCGAAGGTGCATACAGGGCCGCGGCCATGATGGTGAGGCGTCTTCTCGAAGAAATTTGCGCTGAAAATTCTGCGAGTGGGCAAAACCTGCACAATCGCCTCGCTGCTCTCAAAAGTCTTGTGGCCCTTGGCAACGATGCCGCACATGTCGAAGCAAAGGCCTACGACAACATTGGTCGTGAGGAAGCAGAGGATTCAATCGAGCTAGCAAAGGAAATTCTAAAAGCACTCTATCAGCTTAAAGGGCTTGTGGCGCGGCTTCAGGCGCGCAAAGGAACCGCCATTCCTTGAGCCAGGTGAACGCTAGCCAGCGATTAGTTCGCGTGGACGCGGTGCTGCGTTACTAGCAGCCTCAAGCAAAAACCATCTATTTTAGGCGCCCAACTAGGTTCTATAGTTTAAGGGCGGAGTGTCACCAAATGAGTTCATATACGCCTTGATTAGATCACCCTCTACGAGGCTCGGACTGTTGCCTGTGAACAGCAACGCTATAGCAAGTTTATTTGATGAGAATTGCTTTTCCAACAGTGGGATGTCCTTCAGCCTGTAAGCACCGTGTGGCTTTTCACTACCTAAAAGGGACCGCCGCAATTGATTGAGGCGATTATTCAGATTACCTGCGTGTCCTATGTTTAGGGTGCCAGTCGTGTCCTGCCCGCACACACGGTTTAGGATCGCGGGCGCGTTAATGTCACCCTCAGATGTGAGCCCAAATAGTCGGTATACGCCACAATAGCCGTAACGTTTCCTCCCGAAAGAGACGTCCTCTATTAGGCGCAATTCCCAGGGTAGTAAGGAACAAAGATCATCCCATGGAGGCATACGCTCTATAGGTATGGCCATGACGCCCTTGCGTTCTGCAAAGAGCCGATCGAAGCGTTTTAGTAGCTGCGAGCGAGTTCTTTTGCAGAACGTAGCTTGTTAGCCCGCCAAGGACAGCTCCTATCAGCGTGCCGGTAAAGCCCGCCTTCCCCAAATCCTCCTGGAGGTATTTCCGCATAGCCGTGTCGCTCAGGGGTTTGACGATGTCGTTACAGTTGATTGCGACGTTAGCCGGTTCGACCAGACACTTATTACCGCGATTTACATGCGCGCTTTCGACGGCGCGGCGAGATTCGCGGGGATTCTTCCATTGTTTAGCTCGCCGATAAACCCAGTGATCGCGGGATCGATGTGACTTTGATTATCGCGCCAGAAGCAGACCCGTATGGTCACGGCCGATCCCAGGGCGGTTCAGGCCGCCACGCAGTCAGGAGTTCGTCGATAAAAGAACGGACTTTTGGTGAAAGATGGCGGCTCGAGGGATACACGGCGCGCGCAGCGGGGCCGTCGGCGGAATGCTCGTTGAGAACCGGCACTAGGCGCGCGGAGCGCAGATCGTCGCTGATCAAGAAGGTAGCGAGTCTCGCGATCCCGTATCCAGCGAGAGTGGCGTCGCGCACGGCCTCTGCGTTCGTTGCACTGAAACGACCGTTGACGGCCACGGTGCGAATGTGGCCGTCGATGCTGAAACGCCAATCGACTGGGCGTCCGCCGTGAACAAAAGAAAGGCAGCTGTGGCCCGCGAGTTCCTCGATATTCGCCGGAACTCCGTGACTTTTTAGATAGGTCGGCGAGGCACAGGTGACCAGGCGGTGGGGCGCCAGCAATCGCGTCATCAATCGGCTGTCGTCGCTTCCGCCGAGTCTGATGGCCAAGTCGATGCCCTCATCTATCAGATCTACAAATCGATCATTGAAGGAGATGTTTACGGAGATCTCGGGCCATTTGCTCATGAATTGATTCACGATTGGCAGTACGTGCAGCCGGCCGAAAGATACCGGAAGCTCGAGACGCAGCCGCCCGCGGGGCGTTTGCGAATGGCTCAGCATCGACATCTCCGCCTCGTCGAGATCGGCGAGGATGCGGATGCAGCGTTCAAGAAATACCGCACCCTCCCCGGTCAGCGAGACGCTCCGCGTCGTTCGCTGCAGCAGGCGGACGCCCAACCGGTCTTCGAGGCGCAGGACGCTCTTGCCCACCGCCGACCTCGACAGGCCGATGCGTTCCGCCGCCGCGGTAAAGCTCTTTGCCTCGGCGACGTGAACAAAAGCGTGAATGTCCCGCATTCGTTCGATGGTCATGGCCTAACCCCGCCGCGCCCTAACCCGCCGTGGCGTTTCAGCCGTACGAGGATAGCGGCGCGATTGGGGCACGCAATTCCCCAGTGATGGGAAAATTTGGAATATTTTCGCCTGGGCGCACCCCGGATTAGCGTCCTCGCAGGGTGGGGTGACGCACGCCCCGGCACCTCAAAAAGCATAGGCGGTCAACGCTCGCGCGAGCCTTTCGCGGGGGCAAAGGAACCGGATCATGGGAGGAATGACCAACCGTGAAGGCAGCCCGCCCGTCACCCCCGCGCAATCGGCCACAGGTGGGGCAGCTCAGGTTGAGATCTCGAGATGAATAAGAGCAGACCCGTCAAAGTCGCGATGATTGGCCTCGGCTGGTGGGGCAAGAAGATGACCGCCGTGCTGCAGAAGGCAAAGGATGACATAGAGATCGTCTGCGCCGCCGAGCCCAATCCAGCAGAGAAGGAATTTGCCGAGGCCATCGGCTTAAAACTCTATGGCGGCGAAACGGAAGCCCTCCAGCACCCCGGTGTGGAGGCCGTCATACTTGCCACGCCGCATTCGCTTCACGCCGAGCAGATCAAGCGTGCTGTTGCCGCGAGGAAGCACATCTTTTGTGAAAAGCCTTTGGCCTTGACCAGGAAAGAGGCCGAAATCGCCATCGGCGCCTGCGCCAAAAACCAGCTCGTGCTCGGCATGGGCCATGAGAAGCGCTGGGAGCCGCCGGTGGCCCAAATGCTGGCAATGGCGCGGTCAGGACAGCTTGGACGAATCCAGCAGGTCGAAGGCAATTTCAGCCATGACAAGTTCACCGCGCTTGACCTCAGCAACTGGCGATTGAATGCGGCAGAAGCGCCTGTCGGAGGCATGACCGCAACGGGCATTCATCTGACCGACCTCGCCACGGCCGTTCTCGGAAAAGCGCGTGACCTGCGAGTTTCATGCGAAAGCCTTTCATCCAAGATTCCGCAGGGCGACACCATGAGCGTCCATATCCGTTTTAATGACGGGGGCACGGCTTACGTGTCTGCTTCGCTTGCCATGCCGTTTATCTCGCGCTTTGCGGTCTATGGCTCGGGCGGCTGGATCGATATTCGAGACAAGGCGCATGTCGAAGCGCCCGCCGGCTGGATTGTAACCTCCGCGATGGCCGGTGACCCGATCATCGTCACCGAAGTCCCACCTGCGGAACCTGTCAAAGACAATCTCGTCGCGTTCGCCCGTGCCATCCGCGGCGAGGCGCCCTATCTCATCACCGGGGAAGACCTCGTCAACAACATCGCCATTCTTGAAGCCATCATCAAATCAGCCGCCGGAGATGGCGCCGTGGTGAGTCTTTGATCCGGACCGTCAAGACATGAAAGCCTCATATCCGAAACGCCCGAAACGCCATTCATCGCCGACATTCCGACGCCCCCGATCAAGGTCGCGCTGAAAACAAAGGTACTGAACTAATGGATCGCCACGCGCTGATCGCCGGTGTTTCCGGCATTATTGGCCGCCATCTGGCCGAGCATTTGATCGCGGCAGAGGGCTGGACGGTCACCGGCATTTCCCGCCACAACCATGACCTGCCAAAAGGCGTAAAGCACATTTCCGTCGACCTTCAAGTTGCCGAGGACGTGAAAACGGCGCTGAAGCACGCCGATGTCACGGACGTATTCATCACCGCCTGGTTGCGCCAGCCGACGGAGGCCGAGAACTGCCGCGTGAATGCCGGCATGGTGCGCAATCTGTTGCATGCCGTTGAAGGCAAAAAAATAATGCATGTCGCCCTGGTAACCGGCGCCAAGCATTACATGGGCCCGTTCGAGGCCTACGCCAAAACCAAGATGGTGACGCCGTTCCGCGAGGAGCAGCCCCGACTCCCCTATCAGAACTTCTACTACGATCAAGAAGACGAAGTGTTTGCGGCCGCGGAAAGACAGGGCTCCACCTGGTCTGTTCACCGCCCTCATACACTGATCGGTTATGCGCTCGGCAACCAAATGAACATGGCGGCCACACTCGGGGCCTATGCAGCGATCTGCAGGGAAACGGGCCGCCCGTTCGTCTTTCCAGGTTCGCCGCAGCAGTATGAGGCGGTGGTGGACATCACCGACGGGCGCATCATCGCCAAGCACCTGCTCTGGGTCGCAACGAACCCCGCTGCCCGAAACAACGCCTTCAACATCGTCAATGGTGAAGTGTTCCGCTGGAACTGGATGTGGCCGAAACTCGCCGAACATCTGGGTGTGGCTGCCGCCGAATATCCCGGCCGCGCGCAGCCGTTGCAACAACAGATGGCCGGGATGGAGCCGGTCTGGGACAAGATCGTCGCGAAGCACGGTCTTCAGCAGAACCCTCTCAATGAGGTTGCTTCATGGTGGCACAGCGATGCCGATCTGGGGCGGGTTATTGAGAACTTCAACGATATGACCAAGAGCCGGGACATGGGGTTCACCGCGTATCAGAACTCGGTGCGGTCATTCACTGACGCCTTCGATATGTTCCGTTCGGCCAAGGTTCTTCCTCAAGTAAGGGCCGCGGGATGAACCAAACCGTCAATCGAACAATGGTCCTGCCACAACTGCGGCACCTGTTTCCCCTGCCGTGGGCAAGAAGCTTTGTGACGGTTGTCATCTCCACGCTTGCACTGATCCTTGCGTGTCTTTTGTTCGCCCCGTCGAGCGTGACTTGGGGCGCCTTGTCGGGAAGCCTGCCCTTCGCGGCCATAATTGCAATCGTCGGCCTGGGGCAGTTGCTGGTGGTTCAACAGGGAGGTTTTGACCTTTCGCTGGCAGGAGGCGTCTCGCTCGCCGTCGTCATATCGACGCACTATCCGCAGGGAGACAATGCTCTGCTTCTCCCAGGCGTCTTGATCGCGATCGCCTGCGCGATCATGGCCGGCTTGGCGAACGGGATTCTGATCAGCATCTTCAGGCTCAATGCCATTGTCGCGACTATCGGCGTGAACGCTTTGCTGTATGGGGCCGTATTCGCTGTTTCCGGCGGCGTGCCCAAAACAACAACCACCTTGTTGGCCGCCATCGCTGGCGGCCACGCGCTCGGGCTTCCAAACTCCCTCTATTTTGCGCTGGCCGCGTTGCTGGTGGTTTCGTTCGTCTTGAAAAAGTCCGTGGCCGGAAGGCGCTTCGAAGCGATCGGCGCCAATCCATTGGCTACCCGCGCCGTGGGACTTCGCGTGCAGCTTCATCAACTCTTGGCCTATGTCTATGCGCAGCTCCTCTATTGCATGGCCGGCGTGCTTGTGGCCGGCATCACGCGTGAACCCACAGCATTCCAAGGCGATTCTCTGCTCTTGCCTTCCGTCGCTGTTGTCGTTCTCGGCGGAACGTCGCTGCTTGGCGGTCGTGGCTTTCCAATCTCGACCGTCATCGCCGCGTTCTTCCTGAACCAGTTGAGCCAATTCGCACTCGCAGTCGGTGTGCCGTATTCGGCTCAGACCATCATCCAGGCTTTGGCCCTGGGTTTTGGTATCGGCGTTTACTCTGTCCGGTGGACGGTAAACGTGATCAAGCAAACTAAACCAACATGAATGGAGGAGAAAATGACGTGGTCGACTAAACAGAGACCGGCGCTCGCCGCGGCGGCAACTGTCATCGCCCTCGGGTGCTCCAATTTGGCTCAAGCCGAAACGCCGTCATGGTGCGGCCCCAAGAAAGCGACGATTGCTTTGCTCGATGGCTACGGCGGCAACAGCTGGCGCCAAGTGACGACCGCTTCGGGCAAGCAAGAAGCCCTCAAATGCCCCAGCATCACGAACTATGAATATGCTGACGGCCAAGGCGACACCCAAAAGTCGATTTCCGACGTCAAAGCCATGGCCGCCAAGGGCGTCGACGCCCTGGTTGTCTTCCCTGATGCCGGACAGGCGATGCTGCCCGCGATAACCAGCGTCTACAAGTCGGGCAAGGTCATTGTCCCTTACCGCGTCGAAGCCGGGGGCAAGGCCGGCGTGAACTACACCAAGTTCATTGGTACCGATTTCAAGAACGACGGCCAGAACTGGGGCAACTGGATCAAAGGCGTGCTGCCCAATGGCGGCAACCTTCTGTTCCTCAGTGGCCCTGCGGGCAACAGCCAGGGTCTCGACGAGCTTGCGGGGCTGAAGTCCGTGCTCGGGCCGGAATACAAGTTCCTCAACCCCGACCCCTTCGATGTGACGAACTGGGATCCTGCGCTGACGCAAAAAGTTCTGACGGCTGAGATCGCGAAGAACAACAAGATCGACGTCATCGTTTCCGATTTCGGGCCGTCGCTGGTCGGTGCGCTTCCGCTGTTCAAGCAATCCGGTCGGTCGATCCCGGCGCTTGCGACATCTGACGGCAATTCACTGGGCTGCTTCTGGACCGACGTCCACCAGGACAACCCGGACTTCAAGCTATTCACCGTCTCAACCGAGAACGACAACGTTCGCCTGGCCGTGCAATGGGCGGTCGCATCTGCGACGGGTGGCAAGCCGCCTGAAGAGGAGATCTTCAAGGGCCCGGTCTTCGAAAATTCCGTGACTGGCAAGCCACACCCGGTCCAGTGCCGCAAGGATCTGCCCGGTCAGATCTATTTGTCGGCCCAGCTGCCCGCGGACGATCAAGCCAAAGCGGTCAGCACCAAGTAGCATCGCGCGTGCCCCGGAGGCAGAATAGCTTCCGGGGCACGACCTTTGGCAAGTGCCGGATGTGGATGTCTTGAGCGGAATCCTCGCCGTGAACGTTCACAGTAACGAACCTCGTCTGTCCGGCGCACCGGCCCATGGTGAAGTGCCGATCCGGCTGTCCAACATTTCGAAATTCTATTCAGGCGTTCCCGCGCTCCGCGATGTAAGCGTTGAGTTCTACTCCGGCGAAGTTCACGCCATCCTCGGCGAAAACGGAGCTGGCAAATCCACGCTCATGAACATCATTTCCGGGACCGTTCATCCGGAAGTGGGACAGATCTGGATCGGCGACCGCCTGATTTCCAATATGTCGCCGGAGATCGCCGCATCTTTGGGAATTTCAATTTCATTTCAACATCCGGCCATCCTCGACGATCTTTCGGTGCTTGAAAATCTTCAGGTAGCGTTGCCGGCATCGGTGTTCGCCGGAAACTCGGTACAGACCGCCGCCAAGGAAATGCTCGACAGGGTTGGCCTGCATGTTCCCCTGCGCACGCGAGCTGAGGCGTTAACGGTCGCACAGAAGCACCTGCTCGAGATCGCCAAGGCCCTGGCGATCAAGCCAAAGGTGCTGCTGCTTGATGAGCCCACCGCCTCGCTCGATCAAGATTCGACCGAAATGCTTTTCGAACGCATTCGCGGAGTCGTTAGGACCGGAACCCCGGTGATCTACATCACCCATAGGCTGGCGGAGCTTCGCCAGATCGCTCAGCGCGTCACCGTGCTTCGCGACGGGCGGGTGCGGGGGGGAGGATTGGTCGATGAGATCGCAGACGCCGACCTTTTGAGCATGATCGTTGGCCGGACGCTCGGATCGGCATTCCCGCCCAAGTCTGATGACGGATCAAAAGGGGTGATCTTTTCCGTGAAGTCGCTGAGCGGCGGGGGATTTCATGACGTATCTTTCGAGGTAGCGCGGGGGCAGATCGTTGGCGTGGCCGGAGTGGAAGGGAATGGCCAGTCAGAATTGATGCGGGCGCTTGCCGGACTTCAGCCATCCGCGGGGTCCATAAATCTTCAGGGGCGTTCGCTGAAGACCAGAGAGCTCCTGCAAGAGGCGGCCTTCATCCCTTCGGACAGGCATACGGAAGGCCTGGCGGCCGGCCTTACGGTGCGCGAAAACGCATCGTTTGCTGCGCTCGACAGATTCTCCACGTTCGGAATCATGAACAAGAGAAAGGAGCTGGACCAAGTCGGCGCGACGTTCAACGCCCTCGCCGTCAAGACGCCGAGCATCGAAGCGCCAATCCTTTCGCTCTCCGGCGGCAACCAGCAAAAGGTGGTCATGTCGCGTGCCCTGCTATCCGAGCCGGGCCTTATCGTTGCCGACGAGCCCACGCAGGGCGTCGATGTCGGGGCACGCTTTGAAATCTACCGCATCTTGCGTGAGGTATCGAGTTCCGGCAGGCCGGTGATCGTGAACTCGTCGGACGCAGCCGAGCTCGAGGGATTGTGTGACAAGGTTATCGTCCTGTCCCGTGGGCGCACCGTCGCGACGCTGACCGGGGCTGATGTCTCAGAAGCGAAGATTGTCGCCGCTGCCGTGAGTGCCACTGCGCATGTGGGAACCGGCAGTCTGCTGGAAAAGGCCCACTCCGCCATGGGCGGCTTGCGTCATTTTCTGCAGTCGGACAATGCGCCTGCGGTTCCTCTCGCGCTCGTCATCATTCTGCTGGGACTTTATGTCTTCAGCCAGAACACCAATTTCCTGTCTGCATTCAATATCAACAATATCCTGTCTCTGGCTACCGCCTTGGGATTTATTGCGCTTGGCCAGACTGTCGTCCTGTTGCTGGGAGCCATTGACCTGTCAGTCGGCCCACTTTCCGGATTTCTGGTCGTCGTGGCTTCGTTCTTCATAAACGACGACAAATCCACGTTCATGATCGTGGCTGGTTTCGTCCTGGTATTTCTAGGTGCTTTTGTCGTCGGAGGGATCAACGGAACCCTGGTCCGGTTCGCGAATTTCACGCCGATCGCGGCAACTCTGGCCATGTACATTGGCCTGCAGGGCATGAGTTTCCTTGTTCGCGATAATCCTGGTGGCTACATCAATGCGAACGTCGTGGAGATGGTCACGGCGCAGTTCGGCCCTATCCCCGTGGCGTTCATCGCCTTGGCCGCCGTCGCCGTCGCAAGCGAATATTTGCTGCGCAAGACCGGGCTTGGCTGGCGGCTGCGGGCCACCGGTTCGAATGAAGAGTCTGCGCGCCGGGTGGGCGTTTGGGTCGATGGCACCTTCCTGTTCGGCTACATTTCCTGCTCTCTCCTGACCGCGATCGGCGCGGTGATGCTGATGGCGCAAATCGGCGTCGGCGACCCGCGGCAGGGAATAAACTACACGCTCTCGAGCATAACCGCGGTCGTTCTCGGCGGGACAAGCCTCCGCGGCGGGCGCGGGACATTCATCGGCACCGTGCTGGGTGCGGTGCTGCTGACCGAAGTCTTGAACGCTGCTGCATTCCTGGGGTTCACCGAGACCTATCAGTACGTGTTCCAGGGGGCGCTCATCGTGAGCGCCGCGCTCATCTATTCAATATTCCGCAGGCGTTCGGAAGCCTGACGAGCCGGGAGAACTCGAAACCGGTGCTTGATGGTCGAGTTGAGCGGACCTGGCGAGGAAGCGAAAGGGAGGCGGACATGAAAGCGGTTCGTTACTACGGCAAGGAGGACATTCGGGTCGAGGAGGTCGCGGCGCCGTCGGGCCCGGGACCGCAACAGATCGTCATCAAACCGAAGGTGTGCGGCATCTGCGGCACCGACCTGCATGAGTACGCAGCCGGCCCCATCGTCACTCCAATGCATAAGCATCAATTCACCGGAGCGACCCTGCCGCAGATCCTCGGCCACGAATTCTCGGCCGAAGTGATCGAAGTCGGCAAGGACGTGACCCGCATCCGCAAGGGAGAGCGCGTATCGATCCAGCCGCTGGTGATGCCGCTCGACGATTATTACAGCCGGCGCGGTCTCAACCATCTGAGCCCAAGGATGGGCTGCATCGGCCTGTCCTGGGCCTGGGGCGGCATGGGCGAATACGCGATCGTCAACGACTACAATGCCAACAAGCTGCCCGACAGTGTCAACGACGAGCAAGGCGCGCTGATCGAGCCGGCGGCGGTGGCGCTCTACGGTGTCGAACGCGCCAAGGTCGGCGGCGGCAGCACAGTGCTGATCACCGGGGCCGGACCGATCGGTGCGCTATCTGCGCTCGCCTCTGCGGCTTTGGGCGCCGCGAAGATCTTCGTCAGCGAGCCCAATCCAAATCGGCGCAAGCAGATCGAGGCATTGGGCGTGACCACGCGGGTGGTCGATCCGAGGTCCGTCAATGTGGTCGAGATGCTGCGCGAGGAAACCGAGGAAGGCGTAGGAGTCGACTCCGCCATCGAATGCTCGGGCAGCGAGGCTGGCCTCAACACCTGCTGCGAGGCGGTGCGTAACCAGGGCACGGTCGCCCAGGTCGGCCTGCACGTGAAAAGGGCCAGCGTCGATCCGGCGCTATGGGCGTTGAAGGACATCACCGTCGAAGCCACCTGGTGCTACCACGTGACGATGTGGCCCCGGATCATCGGCATGGTGGAGCGCGGCGTCTATCCGGTGCACAAGGTCGTATCGGCCCAGATCAAGGCCGACGATGTTGTCGATAAAGGCTTCAAGACCCTGCTCGACCCCGCCGGCAACCAGATGAAGGTGCTCGTCAAGGTGGCGTGACGTACTCGCCGCCGGCCATTGCGAAGGAGATCGGACATGAAGGCATTGGTGATCAACAAGCCGGGCGAACTTCAGGTCAAGGACCTGCCCACGCCGGCAATCGCAGCGGACGAGGTCCTCGTGCGCATGCGCGCCGTCGGCATCTGCCATTCGGACTACGAACTCTATAGCGGCAAGTACATCATCCCGATCGACTATCCGGTGATCCCCGGCCACGAATGGTCGGGAGAGGTAGTCGAGACCGGCAGGGCCGTCAGCGGCATCGAGCCCGGCAATCGCGTGGTCGGCGAATGCGTGATCGAGAGCGGCGAGGAGGTCGATCATTTCGGTTTCAGCATCGACGGCGCCTATTCGCAACTGTTCAGAGCCCGCCCCGAATGGCTGCACAAGCTGCCCGAGGGGGTGAGCTTCAAGGCCGGTGCGCTGGTCGAGCCGTTTACCTGCGGGTACTACGCAATTGAGGCCAACGGCCGCACCAACGCGTCCGAGACCGTGGTCGTCTCCGGCGGCGGCAATATCGGCCTGTGCGCGTCGGCGGCGGCCCGGGGTATGGGCGCGCGCGTGATCTTGGTCGACCCGCTGGCGCTGCGTCGTGCGGCGGCGGAGAAACTCGGCGTCGACGCCACGATCGATCCCAGCGCGGGCGATGCGGTTGGCAAGGTGCTTGAGCTGACCGGCGGCAAGGGCGCCGATCTGGTCATCGAGGCCTCGGGCCACGACGCCTCTTTGGCGGCGGTGTTCGATTATGTGCGCATCGGTGGGCGCATTACCTTTGTCGGCATCAGCATCGGCCGCAAGGTTCCGGTCGAGCTCGGCAAGATTCAGGGAAAGTCGCTGACCATCAAGGGTACGATCGGCTCGCCTGGCGTTTGGCCCGCGGCGCTGCGGTTCCTGGCCCGCACCAAGCTCGATCTCTCGCCGATTCAGACGCACTTCTTCGATCTCACCAAGGGTATCGAAGCCTTCGAATTCGGAAAGAATCCGAAGGAGTGCATCAAGGTGACTCTGACCAACGAAGCGTAAGGACCAGAGCGGCGCCGCTCCGGAGCCAACGAACCATGTCATCAAATCAGAGCGATGGAGCGGTCGTGACCGGCGCGGCCAGCGGCATCGGACGGGCAATCGCCGCGGGCCTGGCTGCAGACGGATTTTCGGTCGTGGTCGCCGATCTCGACGAGGCAAATGGCCGCGCGGCCGCCAAGGAAATTGCCGCTGCAAACCAGGGTCGGGCGATCTTCCAGCCCGTCGACGTGACGGACCGGACGTCGGTCAGCGCTGCCATCGATGCGTGCACACGCCAATTCGGCTCGATCAAGGTGATGGTCAACAACGCCGGCTTCAACAAGCCGGAACCGTTCCTCGAGGCGAGCGAGGCAATCTGGCACAAGATCATGGATGTAAACGCCCTTGGGGTGATGATCGGCATCCAGGAAGCCGCGAAGGCGATGATTGCCGCGAGAACCAAAGGCAAGATCATCAATACGGCCTCGATTGCGGGCCGTACCGGCTACGCCGACTGGGCTCCCTATTGTGCCAGCAAATTCGCCGTCGTCGCGCTCACTCACGCCGGCGCGCGAGCGCTGGCCGGCAAGGGGATCACCGTCAATGCTTTCGCTCCAGGTGTCGTAGCGACCCCGCTGTGGGAGCAACTCGACAAGGATCTCATGGCGATCGGCGTCAGCTCGGCGCCCGGCGAGGCCATGGAGAATTTTTCCAGCTCGATCCTGCTCGGTCGTGTCGCCGAGCCCAGTGACGTCGTTGGCACGGTCAGGTTCTTGGCTTCGCCGGCATCCGATTACATGACCGGTCAGGTCCTGATGATCGACGGCGGAATGATCCTGCAGTAAGCCGCGATCTCGGAATCAAACGGGCCCTGCCGGAGGCGCTGGCACTCTACTGCCACGCGGCCGTCTTTGATGGAACGCCACAAAAGGCCAAACCAGCCGGAGTTATCGGCGGACTTTGGGGCGTGGTTTTGTGGGTACACGCTAGCCTAGTAGACTAGGCCATGTAGATCGGCACGTCGGCAACACGCCGATCAGGGAGGATCGATCATGGCAACACCTTCGACTATCAGGGCCGCCAGATTTCCTGCGAACATCTGACTCGACGTGTGGTGCGCTACGAGGTTGACGGCTCCGCGAGCCGACGGCGCCGTATCGACGTTTCACGGGTGATGGAGAATTGAACATGGCTGCAAACGGACGGTTCGACGCTATGACTGCGCTCGTCACGGGCGGCGCTTCCGGCATTGGCTGCGCCGTCGCCAGCCGCCTCATCGCCGAGGGTGGACTGGTCACATTGTGGGACGTCGACCAAGCCAAGCTCGACGCGGCGCAAGCCAGGTTCGGCCCCAAAGCCCGCGCGAAACGCGTCGACATTACCAACGCCGAGGAGGTAGAGCGGGCGGCCAAGGACGCCGGCGCCGCTATGGGTCATATCGATATCTTGGTGTGCAGCGCTGGCGTGGCGGGGTTAAACGCCGACGTCGTGGACTACCCGATCGACGAATGGAAGCGAGTTTTCGACGTCAACATCAACGGGCTCTTTTACTGTAACCGGTCCGTGGGGTCGCTCATGAAAGCCCGCGGATACGGCCGGATCGTCAACGTCGCGTCAGTGGCCGGCAAGGAGGGGAATCCAACAGCTTCTGCCTACAGTGCTTCCAAGGCGGCGGTGATCGGCTTCACCAAGTCGCTGGGCAAGGAACTCGCCAAGGACGGCGTCACCGTCAACGCGGTCGCGCCCGCTGTGATTGAGACGCCGATGCTCGGAAAGGTCGACGCCGCACACGTCGCCTATATGCGCTCAAAGATTCCGATGGAACGGTTCGGGACGGTGGAGGAAGTGGCCGCCCTGATCTGTTGGATCGCGAGCCGCGAATGCTCGTTCAGCACGGGCGCGGTGTTCGACATCTCCGGCGGCCGCGCCACCTACTGATGCAGTTTCATTGCTCTCCAGCTTCGCGCTCCGAACTCGGAACCCACTTCCCCCGTCCGTGGCTATTGATTGCTGTTAGCTGGAAGCCGCAATCGCACTCGAGCAGCCGCGAAGCTTGTCTCCCTGATCATCAACGCGCAAATGCTCCTTGCGCAGCGCCTTGAGGACCGAGCAATGGCAGATGTCAAATGACGCCCACGTTGGTAATTGCCGCATGACACGTCGCGGACTGATAGGCGCTGTCTTGTACGCAAAGGATCTGCCCCGGCTAGTGGAGTTCTACTCTGCGGTAGCATGCTTTTACGTCCAGTCGGTGCAAGAGGGATTTGCCGTCCTCAGCGGGGAATCATCACAACTCGTGATCGTGCGGATTCCGAAGCACATTGCGGACTCGATCGACATTTCGACGCCCCCGGAGCGCCGTGAAGACACGCCGGTTAAGCTCGTGTTCTCGGTGGAGGATATAGCCATCGTTCGAAATAGGGCGGCAGAGCGGGGCGGCGTCATAGATGCCGTCGAACGCGAATGGGAATTTGAAGGCACCAAAGTCTGCGATGGCCACGACCCGGAAGGTAATGCTTTCCAGGTCAGGCAAGCCGTTTGAGATTTTTCTCGCGCGCTGCAGCGACAAAGCAAGTAGTCTTCACGTACGGCTCCGGTGGAAGTGCAAGGAGCCGGCAGAGTGATCTTCGGCCAATAAGGTCGCCCACGATCGTTGTGGCTGAAACACCACAGCTCCAGCATTTCCTGTGAGTAGCCAAAACTAAGGCAGCGGGTGCCATAAAAAAGAACCCCAGGCAGTCTACGCGCCTGGGGTCTACTGAGTGGTTGCCTCACTTATTTAGGCTTCTGGGCTGGGCGGCAGGGGTGTCTGGGGGACGGGGTTGCCGCCCTGCCGGCCTAATGCGACTGAGGTAGGACTGCTTCCCCTCAGGCACAAGTTAAGCATCGGTAATGCGGCGATCTGAAGCGCCGGGGATTAATCCGACCCGGGATCAACGTTTTGCATCAAAGAGAATGCGCCAAGAGCGATTGTGACCAGATAAGCGTCAACGCCGTACCTGTCGACCGTCATTCCGTAACCGCAGAACTAAGTATCTCAACGGTCTCTGATGAGACCACTCACGAAGTATGCGGGCGCGGAGCGTCAGGTCTGCTGGATGGCTGAAAGCAGCCAATTGCCCCCGCGCGCTCGCATGAAGGTCCACAATTCGGTGACCTCGCTCCGCTCGCCGCCTTCGACGGTACGGCCGCTCGCGCGCTCGACCATGCTGTCCTTGAGCGCAAACTTCATCGCCACGGTCGCATAGTCGGTGCCGCCTTCACGCCAAGCTTCCGCCAAATCGCCCTGTAGCAGGTGCACATCAGTAACGCGGTTGATTAGACCACGACTGGCATTGCCTGCTAATTCCTCGGAGAAATAGGACAGCATCTCGGGCGTGACCAAAGTGCGGAGGGCCGAAAGATCTTCCGCGGAATAGGCAGCCTGTATGTCGCCCAGCAATCGTTCGAACGCGTCGTAGTCCGGCTTCGCAATGGTAAGAGATTCCGCGGGCTGTTGGGGCGCGCTGGTAGCGTTCGATATTCCGCTCAGACTGCTAAAGCTGTCACGCGACGCAGGACGCGCTCCTGCAAATGAAGGTGCGACCGACATATTGCGCCGCTGCCACCAAGCGAAGATCAGTCGGGCTACGATCACGATCAGCACGATTTGCAAGAGCAGACCGAAGATCGAAGCGAACCCTCCCATTCCGCCGAAAAGTCCATGCCCGAACAGCAGGCCAAACAGACCCGCCCCAAGGAACCCTGCAGCCAATCCGCCGAACATGCCGCGGCCGCCGAAAAAACCAGGACTGGGTGTGGCTTGGCCGAAGGGGGCTGTGGTGGAGGGTTGCGTCATCGAACGCTGGATCGGCGCAGCGGTAGGCGCAGTGGAAGTGCTCGGTGGAGAGGAAAAGGTGCGCATCCCCCGGCTGCCGCTTGAAAAACCGCCACCGGGCCGTGCATTGGCGTCAGCAGTAAGCAATACCAACGCCGCCGCAATCGCAACAAACGCGGTCAGCCAACGGAAGCGGAACATGGCGTTGTCTCCGGGCCAAATTGCCACCTAACACAATAAGTATGCACCAGCCGGCTTGTAAGAGGGTCGGGAGTCCTTGGGGGCGGGCGCAAAATGACACTGGTTTTGACCACAAGGCGCAAAGGCCGACGGCCAGTGGCGTTTCCGGTTCATGTCGTCAGCGCCGCGCGACGGTATGGAGTGCAACAACTCTCGGGAAGAGGAGTCCCGGGTGGAGGAGCGCTGGAGCGCCCGTTCTCCGTCACGAAGCCACCGCCCTTTCGCGCCGTCCGTCCGGCTGATTGATCTCGAAACGCGCATAGCGCAAGGCAAGGGTCGGAAGGATCAGAAGATTCAGGGCCATCGAAGTCGAGAGTCCACCGAGGATGGCAATGGCCATCGGCCCTTCGATTTCACGGCCTGGCTCGCCCACGCCGAGTGCGAGCGGCAGCAAACCGAGGCCGGTCACAAGCGAGGTCATCAGGATCGGAATGAGGCGGTCGGCCGCGCCCTGTATCGCCGTCTCCAACCCCCAGGCGCGGTCTTCGAAGACGACCAGATGCTCGTAGTGCGACATCATCAGAATCGAGTTGCGGAGCGTGATCCCGAACAGGGTGACGAAGCCGACCATCGACCCCAGCGAAAGCAATCCGCCGGTCAATGCGACCGCGAACACCCCGCCGACGAAGGCGAACGGCAGGTTGATCAGAACCAGCGCAAGGTTACGCCAATGACCGGTGACCAACGCAAGCAGGAGGACTATGCCGGTCGCCGCCAGCAGTGAACTCACCAAAAGATCGCGTCGCGACCGAGCCTGAGCCTCGGCCGCTCCCGTGAACTCGACATGGGCGCCGGGCGGCAGCTCAACTTCGCTGGCAATCTTCTTTCTGGCATCGGCAACGAACGATTCGAGGTCACGCCCGCTTACGTTTGCGGTCACCGTCTGAACGCGCTGCGCATCGCGGTGGAGCACATGATATCGGCCGGAGGTTTTGTAAACGTCCGCGATTTGCTTCAGCAGAATGTAAGTGCCGCTCGGAGTGCGTATGGGCATGTCCCCAATCTGGGAGAGGCGGGCGCGGGCACGCACATCGAGCGTGACGATCACATTGAAGACCACGTTGCCTTCATAGGCCTGACCCACAACGTCACCCCGATAGGCGGTTCGGATCAGCTCCAGGACTTCCACCGCATTTAGTCCCCACCGCTGCAGATCGGTTGGGCGGAGCGTCACATTGACCTGCGGCATCCCGGGCGGAGATTGTTGCTGGACGTCGATTGCACCCGGAACTTCACCGAGCTCCCGGGCGACGTCGCGCGCAGCATTCTCCAGGGAATCGAGATGGGGGCCATGGATGTTCACGACTACCGGGGCGGTAAAACCGGATACCGTCTCCTCTATGCGTTCGGTCAAATAGGTCCTGATCGAGAAAGTGATGCCGGGGAAGTTGGCCAAAACGGCGCGCATGCGTTCCTCCGCCAGCTGCTGGTTCTCCCCGGAGAGGCCTGGTTGCAGGTCGACCTCGAACTCGCTGGAATGCGGACCGACCGTGTCGACGCCGGCCTCGGCACGACCCGCATGCTGGGCCACGCTGCGCACACCTGGCACGGTTCGAAGGGCGTCGGTTATCAGCTTTCCGATGCGCAGCGATTCATCCAGCGAAGTGCCTGGAATCGCGGAGACGTGCAGGATCAGATGGCCTTCCCTCAGATCGGGCAGAAAGGTGCCGCCGAAGAACGGCAACATCCCCGCTCCGGCCATCGTTAAAAGGACCGCTGTCGCGATGACCAGCCTGGGAAACCTGCCGATCCGCCGGAGCAACGCTTCATAGTGACGGCGTGACCAGCGCACCAGAGGCGGTTCGTGCTCTTCGTTGCGAGCCGCCCTCCCGACGAGCAGCAGCATCGACAACGCCGGCGTGACCGTCAGCGCGACGGCGAGCGACGCCAGCACGGCGAAGATGTAGGCGATGGCGAGCGGCCCGAACAGGCGGCCGGCAACTCCCGAAAGGGCGAGAATGGGAAAGAAGACCAGCAGCGCCGCAAACGTGGCGTAGACCACGGCGGTGCGGACCTCGAGGATGGCGTCAAGCACCACGCGAGCCTCAGCTCGAGGCTCTGACAATCGGCGATTCTCGCGCAGGCGGCGCACGACATTCTCGACGCCGATCACCGCGTCATCGACCACCTCGCCGATGGCGATTGCAAGCCCGCCGAGCGTCATCGTGTTGAGAGTTTCGCCCATCCATTGCAGGGCCAGCACGGCTGCGAGCAGCGACAGCGGGATTGCGGTGCAACTGATGAGGGAGGTGCGCCAATCGAATAGAAACAGGAACAGAACGATGATCACCAGCGCGCCGCCTATCAGCAGGGCGTGAAGCACGTTCGCGGTGGCGGTGTCGATGAAATTCGCGGGGCGAAACAGGTCGGCGTGGAGCTGAACCTTTTCGGCTTGCAGCGCCGGCCGTAATTCTTGCAGCGCCGCTTCGACACGCGTTGTGACGTCCCGCGTGTTCGCGCCGTTTTGCTGACTGATCATCAACATGATTCCGGGCTGCCCGTTGATGAGCGCAGCCCCGATCGGCGGCTCGGGTGCGTTAACGACGGTCGCGACATCTCCGAGCACGACGGTCGCACCTCCTTCATGAACGAGAACCGTGCGGGCAAGCTGCTCGGGCGTCAACGACTGGCCCTGCGTTTGCAGTATGACGCGCTGATTGGCCGTGTCGACGAAGCCGGCGCCGCGTACCCCCGTCGCTTTGCGCGCCGCGGCCAGAACATCGTTCATGCCGACGCGAAACCGGATCAGATCGTCGGGACGGACCTGCACTTGCAGAGACCTGACATCTCTGCCGTAGGTGGCAACTTGCGCGACGCCGGGTACGGCCAAGAGCCGCCTTCCCACTGTCCAGTCCGCAATCGTGCGCAAATCCATCAGCGAGCGCTGGTCGGACGTCAGTCCAATGACCAGAACCGTACCGGCCATGGGCGTGAGTGGCGTCATCGAAGGAGGCTGCACGCCCTGCGGCAGGCTGTTGGCCAGGACGGCAAGGCGCTCGGTAACCAACTGGCGCGCCCGGTAGACGTCGCTACTCGGTCGGAATACGACGGTCACGATCGACAACCCCTGAATGGAGGACGATCGCATGCTTTCGACGCCCGCCAAGCCGTTGATCGACGTTTCCACCGGCTGGGTGACGAGAACCTCGACCTGCTCGGGGCTGAGGCCTGGCGCTTCGGTCTGGATCGAGACCTGCGGCGGCGCAAATTCGGGGAACACGTCGTACTTGGCATTCCCCAATGCAAACACGCCATAGCCTGCGACCGTACAAGCGAGCGCAAGCACGATCCCGCGGAAGCGAATGGCGAAGGAGATCAACGCGGCCTGCGGCCCCGTCGCAGTCGAGCGAACGCCGTCAATCATTGTCGCTGCCGCCCCGAAGCTCGCTCTTCGCCTCCTCGGACAAGAGAACCTGTGCGCCCCGAACCACGATCTCGGATCCCGGCGGGATGTCCTGCACGACGTAGTCATCGTCGGAGACAGGCTGGTCAGTGCTGATCGGATGGCGCTTGAAGGTATCGGGCCCGGCCCGGAGGTACACCCAAGACCGGCCCTGCCATTGCACGATGGCGGTGTCCTCGAGGAACACGCCTTCATAGGTCTTGCCCGAGGGGACATAGACGATGGTGTTCATCCCGGGCAGCAAGCCACTGTCGCCCGAAGCCACGAAGAAGTAACTGAGTCCCTGAATCCGAGCGTCTGTTCGGGTTGCTGGCGAGACGTAGTGGAGATCGATATTGGCATTCCGCGACGGCGCTTGCGCGAGCGCAGCCCCTGGCGGCTCGGCCAGGACCACGCCCGGCGGCAGCGTGACCTGAACGAGAAACTGGTCGCGTTCGATCAGTTGCACGACTTGGGGTGAACGCTCGACTACTCCCTTTCCGATCACCGGGCCCCATTCCTGCCGTGCGGTCGCCGCGAGAGTTTTCACCTGCGATTCGGCGGCGGTGAGAGAGGCCTGATCGGTTCGGAACGTCCCCTCGGCGGCTTCGGCATCTCTCTTCGCCAAAATCGCGGAGTGAACCAGGTTCTGGGCGCGTTCGAATGCGCTCTTCGCCACGTCGAACTTGGCCTGCGCCGTCTGAAGCTGCGCCTGCGCATTGGCGTAGCTGTTGGTCAGGTCGGTGATTCGGGCGACATCCAGTACCGCGCCGTAGGCTCTGAACTGCTCAGGATGGGGCGCCGCCTCCAGGACTGCCGTTTGCAGTCCGATCTGATGCTGCTGATCGGCAGTAAGCCTGACGGTGCCGGGCTCCCCACTCCCGGCGGCGGCAGATGGCTGCGGACTTTTCGGACCGGCATCGCTCACCGCAGCGCTGGTGCCAGCGGCGATCCAGATGACAGAGGCCGTGAGCATGCCAACAGCAACGGAGAACGTCCGCACCAGTCGGCCATATCCATTGCGCAAGCGAACACCTGGACAATCAGAATGTTACCGCCGTAACATTTACCGTCCCCGCATACCGGCTTCAAGGGTGGCGAGGCGACCGCATGTTTCGGTACCAGTCCGGCCAACCGAGAAGGTGCTGAACGAGTTCATGGTTACGAAAGAGCGAGGCAGCAATCGAGTGAGGCGCCGCGCAATCGCGCGGCCTGCCCGGGGGGAAATCGCGGCTG
>Ga0210408_10001216_pt1 | contig 27692 bp, 25 predicted proteins | sample IncBWH4MmetaG_FD_155471 | JGI IMG/M metagenome (GOLD analysis project Ga0210408, IMG submission 155471) | Forest soil microbial communities from Barre Woods Harvard Forest LTER site, Petersham, Massachusetts, United States - Inc-BW-H-4-M | ecosystem: Environmental > Terrestrial > Soil >...
CTATGGATTCCGCGGCACCCGCAACACGAGCTTTGAACCGCAGAACGAGTTCAAGCTCGACAACTGGGTGAGCCTGGGGGCCTTCTCGCTCAACAAGGCCGTGCTGTACCTGGTGCTGGCCGCGACGCTGACATGTGTGAGCATGATCTGGATCGCGCGGCGCATGCAGCAGCGCCCGAACAAGGTGCAGGCCGCGGTGGAGACGCTGTACCAGCTGATGCGCGAGAACATCACGGGCAGCGCGATGGAGGAGCGGATGGCCGCCAGGTGGTTTCCGTTCATCGGCGCGCTGTTCCTGTTCATCATGTTCTCGAACCTGATCGGCTACATCCCGCTGCCGACGAACACCGAGCACGAACTGAGCGTGTTCGGCACCCACATACCGTCGTTCTCACTGTACGCGTCGACTGCCAACATCGCGATCCCGCTGGCGCTCGCGCTGGTGGTGTTCGTGTCCTACACGTTCGAAGGCGTGCGCGCCAAGGGCCCGATCGGCTACTTGAAAGGGCTCGTCCCGGGTGGCGTCACGGGTGGGATGGCGGTTGCGATCTTCATGCTCGAGGTTCTGTCGAACCTGATGCGGATCCTGTCGCTGACGATTCGTCTGTTCGCCAACATCCTGGCGGGACATCTGATCATCCTGTTCATGGCGGGGGCGCTCGCGGTGATCTTGGGCATCTCCGCGCTGGGCTGGTTCACGCTGCCGTTCGGCATCGCGCTGTTCGCGTTCGAGGTCGGCCTGGTCGCCGCTCTGCAGGCGTTCATCTTTGCCACGCTCACCGCCATCTACCTCGGCGGCGCGGTCTCCGAAGATCACTGAATGATCGCACCGTCCCAAATCGCATCGGATACTCAATCGTCACCAATTCGCACCAGACCACCGATTTGCCAGACCATCAATCGCCGGACCCCATCAACTAACCGCCCGAAAATCGCCAAAAAGGAGTGAATGTGCACATAGCCCTCATTACGTTGCTCGCGACCGCGACCGAAGAAACCGCCAAGGCAGGCAAGTCGATCGGCCTCGGAGTCGGCGGCGGTCTCGGCGCCGTCGGCGCGGGCGTCGGCATCGGCATCATCTTCGGCAAGGCGATCGAGGCGATCACCCGTCAGCCGGAGATGCGTGACGAGATCACCCAGCTGCAGTGGCTCGGGTTCGCGCTGACCGAGGCCTGCTTCTTCTACGGGCTCGTGGCCGGGCTGCTGGCCGCGTTCATCGTCTAGCGCGATGGGCGTAGTCCTCGCGTCGAATGGCAGCTTCCTGATCCAGCCGGGCGTCGGGTTGATGGTGTGGACCCTGCTCGTGTTCGGCGTCACGATGGTGCTGCTCGCACGGCTCGCGTTCCCGCGCATCAGCGAGGCGCTGGAACGGCGGCAGAAGGCGATCGAAGAGTCGATCGACTCCGCGCAGCGCACGCGCGAGGAGGCCGACAGGCTGCTGGCCGAGTACCGCGAGCGCCTGAAGGAGGCGCGCGCGCAGTCGGATGAGATCGTCCAGCGCGCGCGTCAGACCGCGGAGTCCCACGAGCTTCAGGCCAAAGAGCAGGCGCAGCGGATCGCCGCCGAGGCGGCCAGGCGCGCCGAGCGCGAGATCGAGGCGGCCACCGAGCGCGCGATCGACGGCATCCGCCGGGAGGTCGCCGACCTGACGATCATGGCGACCGAGAAGGTCACGCGCAAGACGCTCGACGACGCCGATCAGAAGCGTCTCGTGCAGGAGGCGCTGGGCGAGCTGGACTTCTCGGGTCTGTCATCCGGGGCGAGCAACAACTGATGGAGGAGCTCGCCCGGGTATACGGCCGCGCGCTGTTCGAGGTGGCCGAGGAACAGGACAAGGTGGAGGAGTTGCGCGAACAGCTCGGCCAGTTCGCCGACGCGCTGGAACAGAACCGTGAGCTGCGACTGTTCTTCTTCTCGCCGTACTTCTCCACCGCCGAGAAGCAGCAGGCGCTGGACGGGTTGCTGGAAGGCGCCGAGGAGGCGTTCGTGGGATTCCTGAAGCTGCTGATCGAGAATCACCGCATGCCTGTGATATTTCGCGTCAGGCGCGAGTACGAGCGGCTGTGGGCCGAGGCCAACAGGGTGCTGCCGGTGCAGGTGACGAGCGCGATCGAGCTCGACGAGGCCACGACCGAGAGCATCGGGCAGAGCATCGGGCAGAGCACCTCGCGCAAGGTGACGCTGAGCACGCGCGTGGACCCCGACATCCTTGGCGGGATCGTCATCAGGGTGGGAAACTCGATCCTCGACGCCTCGATCAGAGGCCGACTGGAGCAGTTGCGCAAGCAGGTGGCCGCGGCAGTCGCCTGACCGAAATCGCCGACCCAATCGCCCGACCGACCGGACATCGACAAGGAGCTATCTGAAACAGCCATGCAGATCAACCCAGACGAGATAACGAGCATCCTCAAGAGCCGCATCGCGGGGCTCGGCGCCGGCGAGGCGGAGCTGACGGAGGTCGGCACCGTGCTGTCGGTGGCGGACGGCATCGCGCGTCTGCACGGGTTGGAGAACTGCATGTCGTTCGAGATGCTCGAGCTGCCGCACGGCGTCACGGGGCTGGCGCTGAACCTCGAGTCCGACAACGTCGGCGCGGTGCTGTTCGGCGAGTGGGAGCGAATCGGCGAGGGCGACACGGTCAAGCGCACCGGCCGGCTGCTGGAGATACCGGTGGGGGAGGCGCTGCTCGGACGCATCGTGGACCCGCTGGGCCGGCCGCTGGACGGCAAGGGCGAGATCCACACGAGCGAGACCCGCCCGGCGGAGTTCAAGGCGCCCGGAGTGGTGCAGCGCCAGCCCGTGACCGAACCGATGCAGACGGGGCTGAAGGCGATCGACGCGATGATCCCGATCGGGCGCGGCCAGCGCGAGCTGATCATCGGCGATCGGCAGACGGGCAAGACGGCGATCGCGATCGACACGATCATCAACAATCGCGACACGGGCGTCGTGTCGGTGTATGTGGCGATCGGCCAGCGCATGTCCACGGTCGTGGCGCTCGCGCAGACGCTGGAGGAAAACAATGCGCTGCAAAATACGATCATCGTCGCCGCGTCGGCCGACGAGGCGGCGCCGATCAAGTTCATGGCGCCCTACGCCGGCTGCGCGATGGGCGAGCATTTTCTGTACGGCGGCCGCCATGCGCTGTGCGTGTACGACGACCTGACCAAGCACGCCTACGCCTACCGGCAGATGTCGCTGCTGCTGCGCCGCCCGCCGGGCAGGGAGGCGTATCCGGGCGACGTGTTCTACCTGCACTCGCGGTTGCTGGAGCGCGCGGTCAAGCTCAACGACGAGCTCGACGGGGGCTCGTTGACGGCGCTGCCGATCATCGAGACGCAGGCCGGCGACGTCTCGGCGTACATCCCGACGAACGTGATCTCGATCACCGACGGGCAGATATTCCTCGAGCCGAAGCTGTTCAACTCGGGCGTGCGTCCCGCGATCAACGTCGGGATCTCGGTTTCGCGCGTCGGCGGCAACGCGCAGATCGGGCCGATGAAGAAGGTCGCGGGGCGGATCAAGCTCGAGCTCTCGCAGTACCGCGACCTCGAGGCGTTCGCGCAGTTCGGCTCGGACCTGGACGTCGACACCCAGCGCACGCTCGCGCGCGGGGAGCGGATCGTCAAGACGCTCAACCAGAACGAGCGCGCGCCGCTGGCTGTGGAGGATCAGACCGCGCAGATCTACGCGGCCACCAACGGGTTCCTCGACCGGCTGAACGTCGAGCGCGTGGGCGAGTTCCTGGTCGGACTGACCGAACGGGTGCATGCCCAGCACGCGGACGTGCTCGCGAAGATCGCCGACGGCGACTGGTCGGATGACACCCAGCGCGCGCTGGACGACGCGGTCGGGGGGTTTGCCGAGGACTTCGGATACGACCTCGACGAGGAAGGCCAGCCGCTGGAAGAGGTCACGGCGGCCTGAATGGCGGGAGACGCGATAGCCGGCTCCTTCGTCCGGCCCTGCCGGCGCCGGTCGGGCACACACGGCGAAGCCGTGGGTCGGCCGCCGGCATATCGGGCGCTGGCCAATCCGACCCGGCCGCATAGGCGTTAGGGCGATCGATCGTGGCCTCACAGCGCGACGTCAAGAACCGGATCGGCTCGGTCAAGAACATCCAGAAGATCACCCGCGCGATGGAGATGGTGGCGGCCGCACGGCTGCGCCGGGCCGAGCAGCGGATCGCGGCGCTGCGCCCATACGCGGACGCGCTGCGGCGGATGACCAGGCAGGCGGCGCTGGACGCGGGCGCGGAGGCGTCGCGCCTACCGCTGCTGAACGAGCGCGAGACGGTCGCGACGGTGGGACTGCTGCTCGTGACCGGCGACCGCGGGCTGGCGGGCGGATTCAACTCGCAGGTGATCCGCGCGGGCGTGCGCGCCGGCACGGAGATGGACGAGCGGGGGCTTCAGACCGTCTGGTATGCGACGGGGCGTCGCGGCGTGTCCTCGCTGACATTCCGCGGTCGCGAGCTCAGCGGGGCGTACACGGGGTTCACCGACAAACCGTCCTACGCGGACGCGCGCGAGATCGCTGGTGAGCTGATCGAGGCGTATACGAACGGCGCGGTCGATCGGGTCGAGCTGATCTACAACGCATACGTATCGCCGCTGACCCAGGAGGTCACGCGCGAGACGCTGCTGCCGCTGTCGCGCGCGACGATCGCGGGCGAGGAAGTCCAGGAGGACTCGGGTGAGGCCGCGCGTGGGAGCGGGACGGCGGACACGCTCGGGTCACGCGCGCCGGGCGATAGGGCGGCGGCGCCGAGGGCGCTGGTCGAGTACGAGCCCGACGCGGAGGAGATCCTGAGGCGGCTCGTGCCAGACTATGTCGAGACCTCCATATACCGTGCTCTGGTGGAGTCGGCCGCCGGGTTCTTCGGCGCGCAGATGACGGCGATGCGCAACGCCTCGGAGAACGCCGGGGAGATCATCACCGATCTGACGCTCGAAATGAACCGCGCCAGGCAGGCTGAGATCACGCAGGAGATCATGGAGGTTGTGGCAGGGGCCGAGGGGCTCAGCTGAGGCGGATGGAAAGCCCGACACCCGAGAACTGCAACGGACACACACAATGAGGGAGAATCGGAAACCGTAATGGCACCCACCACCACAATTGACCCCTCCGACGCGCCCGAGCGTGCGGGGGCCGAGTCGGGCGAGAGCGCGAAGCGCAACGTCGGGCGCATCGAGGAGATCCAGGGCGTCGTCATCGAGGCGGTGTTCTCCGAGCGGCTGCCCGAGATCAACCACGCGATCACGATCGCGCGCCCTGCGGCTGCGGCCGCGGAGGAGGCGCCCGGCATCAGCGCCGAGGCCGGGGGTGAGGTGCTCGTGTGCGAGGTCCAGCAGCACCTGGGCGACGATCGCGTGCGCGCGGTGGCGATGGACACGACCGACGGGCTGGCGCGGGGCGTCGAGGTGATCGATACGGGCGGTCCGATCACGGTGCCGGTCGGCGAGGCGACGCTGGGACGGATCTTCAACCTGCTGGGCGAACCGATCGACCTCGGCGAGGAGCTGCCGGCGGACACGCCGCGGCGCAACATCCATCAGGACGCGCCGCGCGTGGAGGAGTTGACGCCGACGACGGAGATGTTCGAGACGGGCATCAAGGTGATCGACCTGCTGGCGCCCTACGCGAAGGGCGGCAAGGTGGGGCTGTTCGGCGGCGCGGGCGTGGGCAAGACGGTGCTGATTCAGGAGCTGATCCACAACCTCGCCAAGGAGCACGGCGGGCTGTCGGCGTTCTGCGGCGTGGGCGAGCGCTCGCGCGAGGGCAACGACCTGTGGCTGGAGATGAAGGAATCGGGCGTGATCGACAAGACGATGCTCGTGTTCGGCCAGATGAACGAGCCGCCCGGCGCGCGCATGCGCGTGGCGCTGTCGGGGCTGACGATGGCCGAGCACTTTCGCGATGAGGGCCAGGACGTGCTGCTGTTCATCGACAACATCTTCCGGTTCGTGCAGGCCGGCTCGGAGGTCTCGGCGCTGCTCGGGCGGATGCCCTCGCAGGTCGGATATCAGCCGACGCTGGAGACCGAGATGGGCCAGCTGCAGGAGCGGATCACCTCGACCCGGCAGGGCTCGGTCACGTCGGTGCAGGCGATCTACGTGCCCGCCGACGACCTCACCGACCCGGCGCCGGCGTCGGTGTTCGCGCATCTGAACGCGACCACGGTGCTGTCGCGGGGGATCTCCGAAAAAGGCATCTATCCGGCCGTCGATCCGCTGGACTCGACCTCGACGATCCTCAAGGCCGATATCCTCGGCGAGGATCATTTTCGCGTGGCCAACCGGGTCAAGGAGATCCTGCAGCGCTACAAGGAGCTGCAGGACATCATCGCGATCCTCGGCATCGACGAGCTCTCGGACGAGGACAAGCTGACGGTGCAGCGGGCGCGCAAGATCGAGCGCTTCCTCTCCCAGCCCTTCAACGTGGCCGAACAGTTCACCGGCACTCCCGGGGCGTATGTGCCGATCGCGGAGACGATCAGAGGGTTCGAGGAGATCATCGAGGGCAAGCACGACGAGGTGCCCGAGAGCGCGTTTTTCCTGAAGGGAACCATCGATGATGTCGTGGCGAATGCCAAAAGCAATTAATGGAAAGGGAGCGCGCATGCGCGCTCCCTCGGGGCGGTGCATGCACCGCCCCGCCACCGGGCGCATGCGCCCGGTGGGACTTCTGCGCATGCGCAGAAGTCAACTGATACTTGACAGGGACGACACCGCGGAGGTGCTGTGATGGCGCGCAGCAAGTTCCCCGTCGAAGTGCTCACCCCCGAGGGTGTGGTGTTCGACGAGGAGGTCGAGATGGTCTCGACGCGCACGAGCTCGGGCTCGGTCGGCATCCTGGCCAACCACGAGCCGATGCTGGCGACGCTCGAGCCCGCGGAGCTGCGGTTGTATCGCTCGGAGACCGACGTCGTGCGGTTCGCGCAGGGCGAGGGATATCTGCAGTTCGCCGAGAACCGCGCGCTGGTGCTGGTCCAGGAAGCCAAAGAGACGCCAGCGGCCTCCGGCGGCTAGCCTTCCCGCCAGATGAGCACTGAGCGCGAGCCCGTCGGCGTCATCGGCACCGGCTATGTCGGCCTGGTCAGCGCCGCGGGGTTTGCGGAGTTGGGCAGCGAGGTGTGGTGCGTGGACATCGACGCCGAGAAGATCGCGCGGTTGCGGCGCGGCGAGGTGCCGATCTACGAGCCCGAGCTGGAGGAGATGCTGGCCCGCAACTCCGCTCGGCTGCGCTTCTCCACCGACCTGAGCGATGCCTTGGGGCACGCGCGGCTGCTGTTCGTCGCGGTCGGCACTCCTCCCACCTACTCCGGCGACGCCGACCTGACGGCCGTGCACGCCGTGGTCGACTCGATTCCAGCGTCCGACCGGCACGCGCTCGTGATGAAGTCGACCGTGCCGTGCGGCACGGGCGCGGCGATCCGACGTGTGTTCACCGAGCGCGGTAGGGACGGCCTGGGGTACGTGTCCTGTCCGGAGTTCCTCAAGGAGGGCTCGGCCGTCGCGGACTTCCTGAACCCCGACCGGGTCGTGGTCGGCGACGACGGTGGATGGGCGGGCGAGGCGACCGTCGAGCTGTATCGGCCCCTGCTGACCGCGGCACACGGCGGGGAGGGCACGGGCGAGCTGGTGCGCACCGACGTCGCCAGCGCGGAGATGATCAAGCTCGCCGCCAACGCGTTTTTGGCGACGAAGATCTCGTTCATCAACGAGATCGCCAACGTCTGTGAGACGCTGGGCGCCGATGTGGTCGAGGTCGCGCGGGGGATGGGACTGGACGCGCGCATCGGGCCGAAGTTCCTGCAGGCCGGGCTGGGATACGGCGGCAGTTGCTTCACGAAGGACGTGAGCGCGCTGAAGCTGCTGGCGGGCAACTCGGGATACCACTTCCAGCTGCTGAACTCGGTGATCGAGGTCAACGAGCTGCAGAAGCGCCGCGTCGTGTCCAAGCTGCAGCGACACCTGGGCGAGTTGACCGGCAAGCGCGTGGCGCTGCTGGGTTTGGCGTTCAAGCCCAACACCGACGATATGCGCGGAGCCTCCTCGCTGGTGCTGGCGGCGCGGCTGCAGGCCGAGGGCGCGCAGGTGCGCGTGTACGACCCGATCGCCGAGGCGCAGGCGCGTACGCTGATGCCCCAGCTCGACTACGCGCCGGGCGCCATGGATGCCCTCGCCGATACCGACGCTGTGGTGCTCGTGACCGAGTGGCCCGAGTTCATGGACCTCGACTGGGGTCAGGTCGCCGAGGCCATGCGCGGGCGGGTCGTCATCGACGGGCGCAACGCGCTCGACCGCGAAGCGGTGCGCGCCGCGGGGCTGCTGTATGAGGGCATCGGGCGCGGGCTGCACGAGTCCGCGACGGGGCGCCGTCGCGAGGACCAGAGCTAGTGTCGCGATTCCAAAATTCGATGGCGTTTCCCGGCGCCTGCCCGCGCCTGACGCCCGCCGTCGTCGGCCCACGTGCCACCAACCGATCGAAGATCGGCCAGCAGACCGTCGCCATCGAACGTCAGATCACGACCATCCGCTCGGCAAACCCTCACCGAATTTTGGAATCGAGACACTGATGCAGGCCGTCATCCTCGTGGGGGGCGAGGGCACACGCCTGCGCCCGCTGACCTCGACTGTGCCCAAGCCGGTTGTGCCGCTCGTGGACCGTCCGTTCATCGCGTTCATGCTCGAGTGGCTGAAGGGGCATGGGATCGACGACGTGATCATGTCGTGCGGGTTTCTGGCGACGTCCGTGCGCAACGTGCTCGGCGACGGCTCGGCGATGGGGATCGAGCTGCGCTTCGTCGAGGAGCCCGACCCGCGCGGCACCGCTGGGGCGCTCAAGTACGCCGAGCGGCTGCTCGACGAGCGCTTCCTGATGCTCAACGGGGACGTGCTCACCGACATCGACCTGACGGGCCAGATCGCTCAGCACGAGCGCACCGGCGCGCGGGCGACGCTCGCGCTCGCGCCCGTCGCCGATCCGAGCGCGTACGGGCTGGTGCACCTGCACGAGGACCGCTCGGTTCGAGACTTCGTGGAGAAGCCCAGCCCCGACGCGATCGACACGAACCTGATCAGCGCGGGCGCGTACGTGCTCCAGCGCGAGATCCTGGAGCTCGTCCCGCCCGACCGCAACGTCTCGATCGAGCGCGAGGTGTGGCCGCAGTTGATCGGCGACGGGCTGTACGGGTTCCCGGCGGACGCCTACTGGCTGGACATCGGCACGCCCGAGCGCTACCTGCAGGGGACGTTCGACATCATCGAGGGCAACGTCGACACCGCCGTGCGCGCGCGACTCGGCGAGAGTTGGCTGGCGATCGCCGAGGGCGCGGAGATCCACGGCCGTGCGGTTCCTCCGGCGGTGATCGAGCGCGGCGCGCACGTCGCCCCGGGCGCGCACGTCGGCAGCCTGGTGGTGCTGGGCGAGAACGTGCGCGTCGGCCCGGGCTCGACGGTCGAGCGCTCGGTGATCCTCAGCGGCGCGGAGATCGGCGCGAACTGCACGCTGCGCGACTGCATCGTCGCGGCCGGCTGCCGCGTCGGGGCGGGCACTCGCATCGAAGGCGGCGCGGTGCTCGGCGAGGGCGTGACGGTGGGGGCGGACAACACGATCGCGCGCGGGGCGCGTATCTTCCCGGGCGTGACTCTGCCCGACGGAGCGATCAGGTTCTGATGAGCACCCCGCCCAGCACCGACGCTCGTACGCACACGCACGCCGATGCGCCCGCCGTGACGGGAGCGCTCTCGCGCGAGGCGATCGCGCGCGTGGACTCGACCGGGCAGCTCGATGACGTGCTCGCGCTGCCCGAGCACCTGCGCGACGCGGCCTGGCGCGTGGAGTCGGCGATCATGCAGGGCTGGGACACCTCGGCCGGGCTGGTCGTCGCGGGCATGGGCGGCTCGGCGATCGGCGGGGCGTTGGCGCGCGCGGCGCTCGGCGATCACGCCTCGCGGCCGATCTTCGTGACGCGCGCCTACGGGCTGCCGCCGTGGACGACGCCGGATACGATGGTGCTGTGCGCCAGCTACTCGGGCGACACCGAGGAGACGCTCGCCTGCTACGAGTCCGCCGCGGCGCTCGGCGCCCAGCGCACGGTCGTGACGACGGGGGGCCGCCTGGCGGAGATGGCGCGCTCCGACGGCGTGCCCGTCATCCCGCTGCCCGGCGGATTTCAGCCGCGCGCGGCGGTAGCCTACATGACGGTCGCGGCGCTCGAGGTCGCCGCGCTGTGCGGCGCCGGGCCGCGGCTGACCTCGGAGATAGACGTGGCGGCCTCCCACACCGAGCAGCTCGTGGCCGCGTGGGGTCCCGACGCGCCTGAGGATTCGCTCGCGAAGACCGTCGCCCGTGGCCTGCTCGGCACGATTCCGGTCGTCTGCGGCGCCGGTCTGACGACCCCAGTCGCCTACCGCTGGAAGACGCAGATCAACGAGAACGCGAAGCTGCCGTGCTTCACGCACGAACTGCCCGAGCTCGACCACAACGAGCTCGTCGGCTGGGAAGGCGCGCGCGAGCTGGGCCGGTTCGCGGCGGTGTTCCTCGACGACTCCGACGCCCATCCGCGCGTCAAGGAGCGGATGGCCCTCACCGAGCGGCTGATCGCTCCCAACGCCGCGGCGAGCTTCCATCTGGAGACGCGCGGGCAGACCACGATCGAGCGAATCATCTCGCTCGTGCTGCTCGGCGACCTCGTCTCGATCTATCTTGCCGCGCTGCGCGGCGTCGACCCGGGCCCGGTGCCCGCGATCGACGAGCTGAAGGCCGCACTCGCCGAGCTCTGAACGCCCCGCGTATACCTCAGCGGGTCGGGCCTGTGATACGGTCCAAAAGACGGCCGAGGAGCGCTGCGACGGGCTCCGATCCGCCACGCTCGGTCCGCTTCTCTGCAGCAAGGGCGCTCACCTGACCAGCCAGGAGGCTTCGTCATGTCAGCAATGACCCCCACCGTCATCGCCACCGACTTCAAGGTCGCCGACCTGTCCCTGGCCGAGTTCGGCCGCAAGGAGATCGCCCTGGCCGAGCATGAGATGCCCGGTCTGATGGCGATCCGCCGCGAGTACTCAGACGCCCAGCCGCTGCGGGGCGCGCGGATCACGGGCTCGCTGCACATGACGATCCAGACGGCCGTGCTGATCGAGACGCTGACGGCGCTCGGCGCCGAGGTCCGCTGGTGCAGCTGCAACATCTTCTCCACCCAGGATCACGCCGCCGCGGCGGTGGCGGTCGGCCCCGAGGGCTCGCCGGAGGATCCGCGCGGCGTGCCGGTGTACGCGTGGAAGGGCGAGACGCTCCAGGAGTACTGGTGGTGCACCGAACAGGTTCTGCGCTGGCCGGGCGAGGACGGGACGCCGGGGGCGGCGGCGGGTCCAAACATGATCCTCGACGACGGCGGGGACGCGACGCTGCTGGTCCACAGGGGCGTCGAGTATGAGCGCGCCGGGGCGGTCCCCGACCCGGCGAGCGCCGACTCCGAGGAGCTCGGGGTGATCCTCTCCGTGCTGACCCGTTCGCTGGAGGAAGACCCACAGCGCTGGACACGCATCGGGGAGGGCATCAAAGGCGTCACCGAGGAGACGACCACCGGCGTGCACCGGCTTTATGAGATGACGCAGGAGGGCACCCTGCTGTTTCCCGCGATCAACGTCAACGACTCGGTGACCAAGTCCAAGTTCGACAACCTGTACGGCTGCAGGCACTCGCTCGTGGACGGCATCAACCGCGCGACCGACGTGATGATCGCCGGCAAGCTGGCGGTCATCTGCGGGTTCGGCGACGTCGGCAAGGGCTGCGCGGAATCGCTGCGCGGGCAGGGCGCGCGCGTGGTGGTCACCGAGATCGACCCGATCTGCGCGCTGCAGGCCGCGATGCAGGGCTATGCGGTCAAGACGCTCGAGGAAGTGATCGGCGAAGGCGACATCTTCGTGACGTGCACGGGCAACCGCGACATCATCACCGCCGAGCACATGGCGCGCATGAAGCACCAGGCGATCGTCGGCAACATCGGCCACTTCGACAACGAGATCGACATCGCCGGTCTGGCGCAAGTGGAGGGGATCGAGCGGATCAACATCAAGCCGCAGGTCGACGAGTGGATGTTTGCAGACGGCCACGCGATCATCCTGCTGTCCGAGGGGCGGCTGCTGAACCTCGGCAACGCGACCGGGCACCCGTCGTTCGTGATGAGCAACTCGTTCACCAACCAGACGATCGCCCAGATCGAGCTGTTCACGAAGAACGACTCCTACGAGCGCAGGGTGTACGTGCTGCCCAAGCACCTCGACGAGAAGGTCGCCCGGCTGCATCTCGACGCGCTGGGCGTGCGGTTGACCGAGCTGAGCCCCGAGCAGGCGGCCTACCTCGGCATTCCGGTCGAGGGTCCATACAAGCCGGACCATTACCGCTACTGAGTCGGGGCCCGGGATCGCGCGCTCGAAGGCGTGCCTGGGGCGGCGACACGGGCGATTCGATAGCTTGCACGCGCGATGAGAGCGATGGTTCTCGCGGCGGGCTTAGGTACTCGGCTGCGCCCGCTGACATATGAGATCACCAAGCCGATGGTGCCCGTGCTCGATCGGCCCGTGATGGCGCACATCCTCGACCTGCTAGACCGGCATGGATTCGAGGAGACGGTTGCGAACCTGCACTACTTCCCGGATTCGATTCGCGAGCACTTCGGCGAGCGCTTGACCTATCGCTACGAGCCGGAGCTGCTCGGCACCGCGGGGGGCGTGCGCGCGTGCGCGGAGTTCTTCGGTGAGGACTCGTTCTTGGTGATCTCCGGCGACGCGCTCACCGACATCGATCTCAGCGCGCTCGCGGCGCGCCACCGCGAGTCGGGCGGGATCGCGACGCTGGCGGTCAAGAAGGTTCCCGACACGCGCGAGTTCGGCGTCGTGCTGCACGACCGCGAGGGGCGGATCACAGGCTTTCAGGAGAAGCCGCGCCCGGACGAGGCGCTGTCCGATCTCGGCAACTGCGGCATCTATGTGTTCTCACCGGAGATCTTCGACTACTTCCCCGAGCGCCCGTTCGTGGACTGGGCGCAGGACGTGTTCCCGGCGCTGCTCTCAAACGACGTCCCGTTCCACATCCACGAGGTGCGCGAGTACTGGAACGACGTCGGCTCGCTCGGGGAGCTGCGCCGGGGTACATTCGACGCGCTGCGCGGCGAGCTGCGCCTGGAGGTCGAGGGGGCCGAGGTCGCTCCGGGCGTGCTCGTCTCGGGCGGGCGCCCGCTGCCTGAGGATGCCGAGGTCGAGGGTCCCGCGTGGATCGGCCGGAACGTTATGCTCGGCGCGGGTGTGCGGCTGATGGGCCCGGTCGTGCTCGGCGATGGCGCCACGGTCGGCGACCGCGCGCAGCTGCGCGAGACGATCGTTTTCCCCGGCACTCAAGTTGCCGCCGAGTCGATCCTGATCGGCGCGATCTCGGGTCACGCCGGAATACTTGAGAGTCTGCGTCCCCGCCAGGTCGTCCAGAAACGCTGAAGGGCCCGCCAAGGCGGACCCTTCAGACGGCGTATCTAAGCGACAAATCCAACTCAGATGACGGCCCTCTAACTCCAGACATTGTATCGAACTGATTCGGACGGTACGCCCCTGCCAGGATTCGAACCCGGGACCTGCCGCTTCGTTAGAGGGCCGCTCTATCCGCTGAGCTACAGGGGCAACCGCTCCTCAAAAAGGAGCCGGTCGACCATACTCAGCGCTTCGGGGGTTATGCGGGGCCCGCCGAAGCGGACCCCGTAGCTCAATGGAGACCCCATCGCAGGTGCTCTGACAATCGTCAGCATAGCACACGAGATCGGTGGTCACGCCGCCTCATAGCGCTCGCGCCGAACCTGCTCGCGCTCTGACTCGCTGAGCATCCGCACGAATAGCACGACCAGCGCGATGCCCATCACCAGCGACTGCTCTACGGCCATGACGATCCCGGCGATCGACTGGTCCTCGAGCGCGGAGATGCCCCACACGCGCGCCTGGTGGACGTAGTAGGGGTATAGGGCAGTTGGGGCGAACGCGAGGCCCATGCCGAGCGCGCCGACGAACAGCTTGGTCGAGCCCATGTAGGCGACGGGTCCCATGCCGCCCAGGCGCATGCGCGCGCGGATGGGGGAGAGCAGGTGCCACCAGTACAGCCCCCCGGCGATCAGGAACGTCGTATGCTCGAGCACGTGCACGGTCGGGTGGGCGACCGCGAAGTCGTATGCCGCGGGCACGTGCCACGTCCAGATCACGCCGATGTACAGCAGCACCGCGAACGCGGGATGCGCGAGCGGGCCGGCGCGATGCTCGACGTCGCGCACAGTCCGCGTGACTGGACGCAGGATCACCTTCGTGAAGCCCAGGATCGCGAGGATCGCCACCACGTCCAGCAGCAGCATGTGCTGGATCATGTGCATGAAGAACAGCTGATCGGCCAGGGCGTCCACGGGCGAGAGGAGCGCGATCGCCGCGACCAGCAGCGAGCCCGCGAAGCAGCACAGGCGCCACACGGGCGCATCGGCGCCCGGGCGGGGCGAGCTTGCGCGCACACGCTGCCAGCGCGCCAGGTAGGCGCCGCCGAGCAGCGCGAGGACGATCAGCACGCCGGGCTGCGGCGACCAGGACAGGTTGGGGTTGGCGACGGTGGCGAGGATCGCGCTCGATTGTCCCACGAGGTCTCGTGTCCGGCGTGTGCCTGACGGGGCAGATAAACCCGATGGACAACCGCTGCCGGGCGGCGTAGGATCGGAGACACATCATCCATCGACCGAAGGAGCCTGTGATGCAGATCGACATCAAGGGTCGCAACGTCCCGGTCACCGACGAGATTCGCTCCCGCGCCGAGCGCCGCCTGAAAAAGGTCGCGCGCCAGGTCTCCGATCTCGCCCGTCTGGAGATCGAGATTTTCGAAGAGCGCAACCCCTCGATCGCCGACCGTCAGGTCGTGGAGGCGACGCTGTATCTGAAGGGCGTGACGCTGCGCGCGCGCGACGCCTCTCCGGAGATGGATCACTCGCTGAAGCTCGTCGTCGAGGAGCTCGCGCGCCAGGTCAAGCGCCATCGCGACAAGCGGCGCAAGCGTCGCGAGGCCCGCGCGAGCGCTCCCGGGGCCATGCCTCACCGATCAGAGATCACGGATCTCGGATCGGCCAGCTAACCTGAGGGAGTGTCCCCATCTCTGCTCGATCGCGCGCTGAACGCGGGCGAGGCAAAGAAGTTCAAGTCCTACCAGAAGCGCGTCGCGCTGATCAACGCGTTCGAGCCCGAGCTGGAACACGACTCCGACGCGGAGCTGCGCGAGCGGATGGACGCGCTGCGCGAGCGCGCCGCCGCAGGAGAGTCGCTGGACGATCTGCTGCCCGAGTGCTTCGCGATCGTGCGCGAGACGGGCAAGCGCACGATGGGGATGCGCCACTTCGACGTGCAGCTGATCGGCGCGATGGTACTCCACGACGGCTGCATCGCCGAGATGAAGACCGGCGAGGGCAAGACGCTGACCGCGACGCTCGCGGTCGTGCTCAACTCGCTGGCGGTCCGCGACCGCGCTCCCGACACTCCAGACGACGTCCCGCCGGAGCGCAGGGGCGTGCATCTGGTCACGGTCAACGACTACCTGGCGCGACGCGACGCCGAATGGATGAGCCCGATCTACGAGGCGCTCGGGGTGTCCGTCGGCGTGCTGCAGAACCAGCAGCCGTATGAGGAGAAGCATGCCGCCTACGCCTGCGACGTGGTCTACGGGACCAACTCGGAGCTCGGGTTCGACTATCTGCGCGACAACATGGCCAAGGACCTCGCCGAAAAGGTCCAGCGCGGGCACTTCTTCGCGATCGTGGACGAGGTCGACAACATCCTGATCGACGAGGCGCGCACGCCGCTGATCATCTCCGGGGCGCCCGAACAGGCCGCGGACCTGTACGTCAAGTTCGCGCGCCTGGCGCCGCGGCTGACGGCCGGCAAGACGCCCGAAGGCATGGACCCGCGCTCCAAGAAGCAGTTCATGGCCGACTTCGACTACGAGATCGAGGAGAAGCAGAAGACGGTGTCGATCACCGAGCAGGGCGTCGCCAAGGCCGAGCGGTTTCTCGGCATCGACCATCTCTACCGCGCCGAGAACGGCCATCTGGTCAACCACCTGATCCAGGCGCTGCGGGCCGAGTCGCTGTACAAGCGCGACGTCGACTACGCGGTGATCGACGGCGAGGTGAAGATCATCGACGAGTTCACCGGGCGCATCCTCGACGGCCGGCGCTGGTCGGAGGGGCTGCACCAGGCCGTGGAGGCGAAGGAGGGGGTGTCGATCCAGGAGGAGAACCAGACGCTGGCGACGATCACCTACCAGAACTACTTCAGGCTCTACGACAAGCTCGCGGGCATGACCGGCACCGCGCTGACCGAGGCGACCGAGTTCATGAAGATCTACGAGCTGCCCGTCGTGCAGGTCCCGACGAACATGCCGATGGTGCGGGCCGATCGCAACGATCAGGTCTACAAGACCAAGGACGGCAAGTGGAACGCCGTCGTCAGGGAGATCGCCGCGCGCAACGAGAACGGTCAGCCGGTGCTCGTCGGCACGATCTCGGTCGAGGTCTCAGAGCTCCTGTCCGAACGCCTGAGACAGCGCGGGATCGCGCACTCGGTGCTGAACGCCAAGCCCGAGCACGCCGCGCGCGAGGCTGAGACCGTCGCCGAGGCCGGCCAGCCGGGGGCCGTCACGATCGCGACGAACATGGCGGGCCGCGGCGTGGACATCAAGCTCGGCGGCAACCCCGAGCACCTCGCGCGTCTGCAACTCGCCCGCGAGGGCATCGAGTCGGGGGCGGAAGGCTACGAAGAGCGCTTCGCCGCGCTGCTGCCGGAGATCGAGCCGCGCGTGGAGGCTGATCGCGAACGCGTGATGGCCGCGGGCGGCCTGTTCATCTGCGGCACCGAGCGCCACGAGTCCCGGCGCATCGACAACCAGCTGCGCGGGCGCTCCGGCCGTCAGGGCGACCCCGGCGAGTCGCGCTTCTTCCTGTCCGCGGAGGACGATCTCGTGAGGCTGTTCGCCGGCGATCGCATCTATCGCATCCTCGACAAACTGGGCGGGATCGACGAGGAGGGCAACGAGGAACCGATCGAGGCGGGGATGCTCTCCAAGCAGATCGAGAAAGCCCAGAAGAAGGTCGAGGAGCAGAACTTCCTGATCCGCAAACGCGTGCTCGAGTACGACGACGTGATGAACGAGCAGCGCCGGGTCATCTACGCCTACCGCAACGAGGTGCTCGAAGGCAAGCCGATCGGCGAGGAGGCTCGCCAGGAAGTCGCGGCCGTGCTGGAGCGTACGATCGCCCAGTACACGCCCGGCGACTTCATGGAGGACTGGGACCTCGATGGTCTGTTCACCGCGCTCGGGCAGTTCTTCCCGCTCGATCTGGCCGAGGAGAATCTCGATCCCGAGACGACGGATCGCGATTCGCTCACCGAGAGCGTCACCGAGTTCGCCCTGGACCGTTACAACGCGCGCGAGGCCGAGCTCGGCGAGGAGCTGATGGGCGCCCTGGAGCGCTTCCTGCTGCTGCAGACCATCGACGAGCGCTGGCGCGAGCACCTGTTCGACATGGACTACCTGCGCGAGGGCATCCACCTGCGCGGCTTCGCCCAGATCGACCCGCTCGTCGCATACAAGAACGAAGCGTTCGAGCTCTTTGGCGACCTGCTGCACAGCGTATGGACTGACTACACGCGCATGATCTTCAACGTGCAGGTCAACGTCGAGGGTCAGAACGGCGGCGGCGCCGGCGCCCAGCCCGCGTTTGCCGCCTCGGGCAACGCTACGCGCGCGGGGCGCGTCTCATATTCGGGCGGCTCCTCCGCCGCCGGCGCCGGAGCGCTCGCGGCCGCTGCCGCGGCCGCCGGGGCACAGGGCGGCGGCCAGGCGGTCGGCGCCTACGCCGAGAACGGTGGCGCGGTAGAGCAGGAACTGGCGCCGGTGGTCGAGCAGCGCGTCCTCGACGACGAGCACCAGGTCGGCCGCAATGACCCGTGTTGGTGTGGCAGCGGCAAGAAGTTCAAGCGCTGCCACGGGGCATAAACTTGCCGGTGCGGCACGGCGCTAAGGGCTCACGACTTAACAAATGCCGCGGTCAACACCCCAGATCCACAGTGTTTAGGGCGTTTTGGTCGTTCAATCGCAGTAGTTATTTGGTCGTGACCCCTAACTTGGCCGGTGCCGACCACCAGACAGTATAGATTTCGCTATGTACGGATGGACGGTGGTTCGTGGGTGGGTGGTGGTTGATAGCGTGGAGGTGTTACAGCTACGCCGCTACCTCGTGTGGCGACACATGGTTGGGTGGGCTTGCCGGAGATAGGTCAGCGCTGGATTGCGCTTTAGGGAGTCGCGGGCCGGTCGGCGACCGGCGATCGATGTAAGCGGCGATTTGACGCGGACGATCGGGGCGGGCTGGGCGTTCGACCCTTGCGATCCGGTGGTTGATAGCGTGGAGGTGTTACAGCTACGCCGCTACCTCGTGTGGCGACACATGGTTGGGTGGGCTTGCCGGAGATGGGTCAGCGCTGGATTGCGCTTTAGGGAGTCGCGGGCCGGTCGGCGACCGGCGATCGATGTAAGCGGCGATTTGACGCGGACGATCGGGGCGGGCTGGGCGTTCGACGCTTGCGATCCGGCGGTTGATAGCGTGAGGGTATGAACACAGCCCCGGCTGAGACCACACCGCAGCGCCTGTCCGCGATCCGTGAGCAGTTGAAGCTCCTCGCGGATTATCTTTGACCCGGCTGCGCTGAGCGAGCGCGTCTCCGCGCTCGAATCCGAGATGGGGCAAGCCGGGTTCTGGGACGACTCCGAGCGGGCTGCGGCGGTGTCTTCCGAGCATTCCCGTGCGGCGCGGCGCCTGGAGACGTTCACGACGCTCGCCTCCGAGGTGGACGATCTCGACGGGCTCGTCGAGATGGCCGCCGAGGACGCCTCGTTACAGCGGGAAATCGACGAGCAGTTCGTCGCGGTCGAGTCGCGCCTTGCGGCGCTCGAGGAGCAGCGCCTGTTCTCGGGGCGCTATGACTCCGGCAATGCGCTCGTCAGCGTCAACGCGGGCGCGGGCGGCACCGACGCGCAGGACTGGGCCGAGATGGTGCTGCGCATGGAGATGCGTTGGGCCGAGTCCCGTGGTTTCACGGTCGAGCTGCTGGAGGCGAGCGCGGGCGAGGAAGCGGGCGTCAAGTCGGCCACGTTTCAGGTCGCCGGCGAGAATGCTTACGGGTTGTTCTCCGCCGAGCGCGGCGTGCATCGGCTCGTACGTCTGTCGCCGTTCGACTCCGCTCACCGCCGTCAGACGAGCTTCGCCGGGGTGGAGGTCGCGCCCGTGGTGCCCGAGTCCTCAGGCGAGGTCGAGATCGACGAGGACGACCTGCAGGTGGATACCTACCGGGCCTCCGGCGCGGGCGGTCAGCACGTCAACAAGACCGACTCGGCGGTGCGCATCACGCACCGGCCGACGGGCATCGTCGTGCAGTGCCAGAACGAGCGCTCCCAGTCCTCCAACCGCGCCACGGCGATGGCGATGCTGCGCGCCAAGCTGTTGGAGCTGAAGGAGCGCGAACGCGCCGAGGAGATCGCGCGCGAGAAGGGCGACGCCCAGGACGTCAACTTCGGCTCGCAGATCCGCTCGTATGTCATGCACCCCTACGCGCTCGTCAAGGACCACCGCACGAACCACGAGATGGGCGACGTCCAACGGGTGCTCGACGGCGAGTTGGATGGGTTTGTCCGAGCTTATTTGCTGATGGCTGCCTCCTCGACGCAGCGGACGTGACGTCCCTACCCGAGAAGGAGCCGCCGAAGAGGTGGGGTAGCGGCGGCGAGTCGCCGCTACCGCCGCGCGAGGAGCTCGAAGCGCTCGTCAGGCGCGCGCTCGACGAAGACGTCGGCTCCGGCGACGTGACGACCGAGGCGATCGTCGCTGCAGACGCGCGCGCTCGGGGACTGATCTCCCAGAAGGCCGACGGCTCCGTCTACGGGCTCGAGCTGGCCGAGCTCGCGTTCCTCGCGCTCGACCCCGAGGCGCGCGTACAGCGGCTCGTGCGCGAGGGCTACTGGCGCGCGGAAGGGGGCCCGGTGCTCGAGGTCGAGGGGTTGGCGCGAGCGCTGCTCACGGGCGAGCGCACCGCGCTCAACTTCCTCGGGCACCTTTCCGGCGTGGCCACGTTCGCGGCGCGGGCGGCCGCCGCGGCGAGCAACACCGGCGCCAAGGTGCTCGATACGCGCAAGACGACGCCGGGGCTGCGCGCCCTGGAGAAGGCGGCGGTGGCGGCGGGGGGTGGACGCAACCACCGGTTCGGTCTGTATGACGCGATTCTCGTCAAGGACAACCACATCGCCGCCGCCGGTGGGATCACACGGGCGATCGAACGCGTGCGCGCGGCCGTCCCCGAGCTCGCCGACACGCTCGAGGTCGAGGTCCGCGACCTGGCCGAGATCGACGAGGCGATCGCCGCCGGCGCGCCCCGTCTGCTGCTTGACAACATGGACGTGTACGAACTGCGCGCCGCCGTCACCCGCGTGGCCGGTCGCGCCGCGATGGAGGCCAGCGGCAACGTCACGCTCGACACGCTCCGGGAACGCGCCGAGACGGGGGTAGACTGGATCTCGATGGGCGCGCTGACGCATTCGCCGCGCGCGCTGGACCTGTCGATGACGCTGGAGGTCTTGCCGTCATGAACCCTCTGCCCATGGCCCCGATGACACTGCCGATGATTTCCGAGCAGGGGACGGGCGCGGGTTCCACCCTCGCGCTCGCCCCCGAGGAGGTCGCCGCCCTGTCAGAGGAGGTCCGGGCGCTCGCCGCCGAGCGCGACGCGACGATCCTTGCGCACAACTATCAGGTGCCCGAGATCCAGGACGTCGCCGACTACGTCGGCGACTCGCTCGGGCTCTCCCGCCGCGCGGCCGCCGGCGAGGCCGACGTGATCGCGTTCTGCGGTGTGCACTTCATGGCCGAGACCGCCTCGATCCTGTGTCCTGAGAAGACCGTCCTGATTCCCGATCTCGACGCCGGCTGTTCGCTCGCCGCGTCGATCGACGCCGAGCAACTCGCGGCCTGGCGCGCCGAACACCCAGAGGGGGTGGTCGTCATGTACGTGAACACGACCGCCGAGGTGAAGGCGCTGACCGACTACTGCTGCACGTCCTCGAACGCGGTCGAGGTCGTGCGTCACATCTACGACGCGCACGGCCCCGACACGGAGGTCCTGTTCGGGCCGGACATGTGGCTGGGGGCGTTCGTGGAGAAGGAGCTCGGCCGCCCGATGCACGTGTGGGACGGCGAGTGCCACGTGCACGCCGGCATCCGCCCATCCGACATCGACGCCACCCGCGCCGCCCACCCGGGCGCCGACTTCCTGATCCACCCCGAGTGCGGATGCTCGACGAGCGTGATGGAGTATGTCGCCGCGGGCGACATCTCCGGCGAGGGCGTGCACATGCTCTCGACCGGCGGAATGCTCGCGTACGCCGAGCAACTCGAGCGCGTCGCGGGCGGGGCCGCCGAGCGCGCGAAAGGCCCCGGCGAGAGGGCGGTCGCGGGCGACGTGGATGGCGCCGCGGGCGGCTCGCGCGAGCATTCGAGCGCGCAGCCGCCGCGCGAGGCGATCGTCGCCACCGAGACGGGCATGCTCTACCCGCTGGAACTGGCGGCGCCCGACGTGAACTTCATCCCCGCCAACCCACGGGCGTCGTGCGTGTACATGAAGATGATCACGCTGCCGAAGCTGCGCGATGCGCTGCGGGATATGAAGTACGAGGTGCGCGTGCCCGCCGACATCGCCGAACGGGCGCGGGTGCCCATTGATCGGATGGTCGCGCTGGGGTAAGCCCACAGGCTGTAGGCGAATACGTCCACAAACCTTGCCATCTGTTGGCGTTTGCGCTAAAATATTTCGCTATGCAGACGACAGATGACGGCCTCGGGGCACAGCTCATGGACGAGATCGGCCGCCGCACCGGGCTCAAACACTCCGATCTGGCTCGCAAAGCAGGATTGGACAGGTCGGTGATCAGCGCATACGCGCGCGGACGCCGGCAGCCGTCGGTTGCGGCGATGGGGCGAATCGCGCGAGGCGCGGGTCTTCAGTTGGAGCTGGCTCCCGCCGCCGGCGACGCGTCGTTGGAGCGCCAAGCGAGGATCCTGGAGATGGTTCTGGATCTCGCCGGCTCGCTGCCGTTCAAGGGACGCGGCGAGCTCCAGTACCCACCGCTGATCCGGCTGCGCGCGTGAGCGAGCTCGGTGACCAGCTGCTTGCTGTGCACGACGGCCTGGATGCTGCAGGCATTTCCCACTCCATTGGCGGCGCTATTGCGCTCGGCTACTGCGTCCTCGAGCCGCGAGGCACGCGCGACGTGGATGTCAACGTGTTCGTCGAGCCGCAGCGCGCGCGCGACGTGTTCGCGGCGATGCCCGAGGGAGTCGAGTTGAGCGGTGCAGATCTTGAACGGGCCGAACGCGACGGCCAGGTAAGGCTCAATTGGGGGATAACGCCGATCGACCTGTTCTTCAGCGTCCTGCCATTCCATGACCGGGTCGCGTCGCACGTCAGAGAAGTGCCGTTCGAGGGCCGCATGATCCCGGTTATCGACTGTACGGGCCTTGTGGTTTTCAAGGCCATGTTCGCCCGTCCCCGCGATTGGGTCGACATCGAAGCGATAGTCGAGGCGCGCTCGCTCGACGTCGACGAGGCGATCCGCTGGGTCCGCGAGATGGTCGGAGAAGATGAGCGCGTGGAGAAGCTCACTGCGCTCCGGGGCAGCCGCCGCTCTCAGGGAGAGCCTCCGCCGCTGCGACCCTAGACTCGGACGGCCGCAGCTCACGCGCGACCTCGGGCTACGCGAACCTTTGGGCGTAGCTCATACGCGAGGTAGCGGGCGTAGCTGCAATAATCGCCCGCCGGGTACTGGACGGCGCTTGGGAGTGCGGCATGACGCATTGTATTCCAGAGCGGGCGGTGAATTTAGGTTCTTTGAGTGCCAAGCTACGCCGCTGACTCGTATGGCGGCATGCGCGTTGTGGGCTTGCCGGAGATGTGTCAGTGTTGGATTGATCTTTAAGGAGTCGCGGGCCGCTCGGCGAGCGGCGATAGATGTAAGCGGCGATTGATCGCAGACGATCGGGGCGGGCTGTAGTGGTTTAAATCTGTGTCACCATGCGCATGGTTGCTAGCAACGCTCGCCGTCAAATCGCCGCTTACATGTAGTGCCGGCCGGTACGGCCGGCGACTGACTTTGTAAAGATCTGTTCGGCAACTGGCATATCTCCGGCAAGCCCATAGGCCGTGTGTTGCCACGCGAGGTAGCGGCGTAGCTGTAATAACCGTCCGCTGGATTTTGGACCGCGCTCAGGGGCAGGCTCGGGGACTGCGCTGGGGACAGCGCTTAAGGTACAGCTGGCCTGTGACGGTGCTCGGGGGCGTACTCGAGCGGGCGGTGTAGGGAATCAGAGCGGGCGGTGTAGGGAGTCAGAGCGGGTGGTGAAGGGAGTCAGAGCGGGCGGTGAAGAATCAGGGCGGGCGGTGAAGAACTGGCTTGCTTTTGTTAGAGCTACGCCGCTGACTCGCATGGCGACACGCGCGTTGTGGGCTTGCCGGAGATGTGTCAGTGTTGGATTGATCTTTAAGGAGTCGCAGGCCGCTCGGCGAGCGGCGATAGATGTAAGCGGCGATTGATCGCAGACGATCGGGGCGGGCTGTAGTGGTTTAACTGTGTTACCCACGCGCATGGTTGCTAGCAACGCTCGCCGTCAAATCGCCGCTTACATATCGTGCCGGCCGTAGGCCGGCGACTGACTTTGTAAAGATCTGTTCGGCAACTGGCATAACTCCGGCAAGCCCACAGACCATGTGTTGCCAGGCGAGGTAGCGGCGCAGCTCACGCGTTTAACAAGCGCCGCGTCGGTTGATTGGACAGAGCTCGGGGGTGTGCTCGGGTGTGCCGACCATCGGGGCGGGCTGGGCGGTTAGAATTCGTCAGCCGAATGCGGTCCGACGCAGGCCACGGCCAGGTTGTCGGCCACGCCCGCCGCGACGGTGCGGACCTCGTCGAACGTGACCTGATCCAGGGCGGTGATGGCCGCGTCTGGGTCGATGTTCTCGTCGAAGACGATCGCGCGGTTGGCGCTGTAGCGGGCTACCGCGCCCGTGTTCTCGAACGCGAGCACCATCCTGCCGGCCGCGTATGCTCGTGCCCGAGCGACCTCGTCCTCGGTTGGGCCGTCGTCGCGGAGCTCGTCGACGATCTCGCGCATGCGGGTGTAGGCCTCGACGCACTTGCTCGACTCAAGGCCCGAGCCGAGCTGCAGCACGGGGACGTCTGCGAATGCGTGGTCGGCGGCGTAAACCGAGTAGCACAGCCCGCGCTTCTCGCGGATCTCCTCGAACAGCCGTGAGCCCATCGAGCCGCCCAGCAGCGTCGCGTAGATCGACAGTGCCGCCCGTTCGCGCAGGTTCGAGACGGCGATGTGTGGCCGGTAGATCATGCGCAGGTGTGACTGGTTGGTGTCGCGCTGTTCGACGAGCGTCTGGGGCGCGAACTCGGGCGCCGGTACGTAGGGCTCGGGCTCGGGCAGCGCTGGGAAGCGACCGAACCGCTCGATCAGCTCCGCCTCCGCGGGCAGGCTGTCGAGGTTGCCCGCCAGGAACGCGCCGCCGCGCGCGCCCGACCAGCGGCGCTCGCGAAAGGCGACGATCGCCTCGCGGGTGAACGTGCGCAGGTTCTCCTCGGGGCCGAGCACGGTACGCCCGAGCGGGTGCTCGCCGAATGCGGCGCGGTCGATCAGATACTCGGCGACCGTCGAAGGTTGGTCGTAGGAGCGGTTGATCTCCTGGATCACCACGCCCCGCTCGCGGTCCAGCTCGTCCGGATCAAGGCGGGGGCGCCCGACGAAGTCGCTGAGCAGGTCGATCGCCTGGGGGGCGTGCTGCGCGCGGACGGTGATGTGAAACGCCACCAGATCGTGGCTGGTGTAGGCGTTCAGCACGCCCCCCAACCGCTCCGCGGTCTCGTTGACGGCGCGATAGCTGTCGTACTTCTCGCCGCCCTTGAACACGAGGTGCTCGAGGAAGTGGGCCATGCCGTTCTCCTCCGGGCGCTCGGTGCGGGCGCCGGCGTCGAACGCGACCAGGACGGTGAGCGCGCGGGTGCCCGGTATCGCGATGCTGTGGACGGGGAGGTTGTTGGTTGGGACGGTCGTCATCTTGATGGTGGCCATGGGGGGCACCTTAGCCACTGTGGGGTCATGGCCGCGGGGCTGTTGTGTTCAGCTACGCCGCTGTCGCGCGTGGTGACACTCGCGTGGTGGGCTTGCCGGAGAGAGGTCAGTTGCGGAATCGATCTTTAAGGTGCCGTGGGCCGGCCATACGGCTGGCAATGCTTGTAAGCGGCGATTGAACGCACTAGTTGCAAATCCCCTTGCATGCAGGCCATTTACTAGGCACGCGAGCGCTGCCCGGCTACCCTCCCGGGCCATGTCACCGACGAAGACACCGACGAAGACGATCGCGAACGGCCGCCTGAAGGTCACGCTGCCCGCGCGTGCGCCGCAGCCGCAGCTTGCTCCCGTTCCCCTTCCGGCGCCCAAGCGTGCCGCCCCCAGCTCGGCCCCCCAGCGCGTCGCCGCTCCCGTGCGCGACGAGCGCGATACGGTGGTGGAGCTGCGCGGCGTGTCCAAGCTGTATGGCGCCGGGGATACGGGGCTCGAGCGCGCCACGTTCGCGGTGCGCCGGCAGGAGATGGTGTTCTTGGTCGGTCCGACGGGCTCGGGCAAGTCGACGATCATGCGGCTGCTGATCAAGGAGCTCGACCCCAGCGAGGGCGTCGTGCGCGTCGCCGGGCGGGACCTGGCGGAGATCGGCCGCAAGAAGATCCCGTACTACCGGCGCAACGTGGGGGTGGTGTTCCAGGATTTCAAGCTGCTGCCCAACCGTACGGTGTACGAAAACATCGCGTACGCGCTGCAGGTCACGGGCGCCTCGCGCAAGCAGATTCGCAGCACGCTGCCGGACATCCTGCGGCTGACGGGATTGTCGACGAAGCTGCACAACTACCCCCATCAGCTCTCCGGGGGCGAGCAGCAGCGCGTGGCGGTCGCGCGCGCGTTCGCCGGACATCCGCCGCTGCTGCTGGCGGACGAGCCCACTGGCAACCTCGACCCGGAGACGTCGATCGGGATCATGCAACTGCTGTACCGCATCAACCGGGCCGGCACGACCGTGATCGTGGCGACGCACGACCGCGAGATGGTCGATCGCATGCGCCGTCGCGTGATCGAGCTGCGCCGCGGGCGGATCGTCCGCGACGAGGCGACCGGTCTGTATGCGCGTGAGGAGAACACGAACGAGCTGGGGGACAGGCTGCGCGCGGAAAGCGCGACCGTCGACGCCGCCCGCAGCGTGCTCGGACCCAAGCAGTCGAAGAAGAACGCCCCGAAGAGATGAAGCCGGGGTTTTTCCTGAAAGAGAGCGTCCGTTCGATCCGGCGCAACGCGGTGCCGAGCTTTGCGGCGTTCGCGTCGGTGCTCGTGACGACGCTCGTGCTGGGGGTGTTCATACCGGTCGTGCAGGCGACGAACGGCGCGGCCAACGACGTGCGCGGGCGGGTGCTCGTGGATGTGGATCTGAACGCGACGGCCACGCCGGCTGAAGAGGCGCGGGTGCGCGCGGAGCTCGTGAGGGCGCCGCACGTCAAGAGCGCGCAGTTCGTGTCCAAGCAGGCCGGTTACGAACAGGAGCGCAGGCTCAATCCGCAGGCGTTCGCGCTGATCGGCTACAACCCGCTGCCGGACATCTACCGTGTCACGCCGTCGAACCCCAACGACGCGGGCGCGGTGCGCGCCGAGCTCGACCAGTCCAGCCCGCTGGGGACGAGGCTGGTCACCGACCCGGCGATCGCGGCGGTGCAGAACCGCCAGGCCGAGACGGACAAGATCTTGTCGGCCACACGGGTGATCAAGCTGACGATGGCGCTGCTCGCCGCGCTGCTCGTGCTGGCTTCGGTGCTGCTGATATCGAACACGATCAGGCTGTCGCTGTTCTCGCGCCGGCGCGAGGTGGAGGTGATGAAGCTCGTCGGCGCGACCGACTGGTTCATCCGCTGGCCGTTTGTGATCGAGGGACTGTTCCTGGGCGCGCTGGGCGGCGCGTGCGCGATCGGGCTGCTCGCGCTGGCGAAGGTCACGCTGGTCGATCCGCTGGCCAACACGGTCAAGCTGATATCGCAGCCGGACATGATCGCCTTCCCGCTGCTGATCGCGATCCTGATGGGCTGCGCGGTCGCCGTGTCCGCCGCGGGCTCGGGACTGTCGTTGCGCCGCTTCCTCAGGGTCTGAGCCGCAGGCGGCCTCCCGTCCGTAGTCAGCCCTGCCCGCCCCGATTACTGCGATCAATCGCCGCTTACATCTATCGCCGGTCGCCGACCGGCCCGCGACTCGTTAAAGATCAATCCAGCACTGGCACATCTCCGGCAAGCCCACAACGCGGGTGTTGCGATGCGAGTCAGCGGCGTAGCTCAGCGCGAGTCAGGGGTTGTGGCTCGCTGTGAGTCAGCGGCGTAGCTCAGCGCGGGTGAGGGTTTGTGCTCGCTGTGAGTCAGCGGCGTAGCTCAGCGCGGGTGAGGGTTTGTGCTCGCTGTGAGTCAGCGGCGTAGCTCAGCGCGGGTGA
>Ga0210408_10001218_pt1 | contig 27670 bp, 19 predicted proteins | sample IncBWH4MmetaG_FD_155471 | JGI IMG/M metagenome (GOLD analysis project Ga0210408, IMG submission 155471) | Forest soil microbial communities from Barre Woods Harvard Forest LTER site, Petersham, Massachusetts, United States - Inc-BW-H-4-M | ecosystem: Environmental > Terrestrial > Soil >...
CGAAGCTTCACACTCGCCCGTGCCGGGCCTGGTGCATCGCTATCCCGATCGCGTGCTGTTCCTCGTTACCGACCGTTGTGCCGCCTATTGCCGCTACTGCACGCGCTCGCGCCTGGTTTCCAACGCCAGCGGCTACGATTTCCATCCCGAGTTCGACCGCCAGCTCGATTATGTTCGCCGCCACCCTGAAGTCCGCGACGTCCTCTTGAGCGGCGGTGATCCGCTGCTCTTCAGCGATGAAAAACTTGAACACTTGCTCAGCCGCTTGCGCGCGATTCCGCATGTCGAATTCCTCCGTATTGGCACACGCATTCCGGTCTTTCTGCCCCAACGCATCACCCCGGAACTTTGCGCGATGCTGCGCAAATATCATCCGCTATTCATCAGCATCCATTCCAACCATCCGCGCGAGCTCACCACCGAAGTGCGCGAGGCGCTGGGCCGCCTGGCTGACGCGGGCATTCCCCTTGGCAACCAAGCCGTGCTGTTGCGCCACGTCAACGATGACCCCGTAGTGATGAAAGCCCAGGTGCAGAAGCTGTTGCTCTGCCGTGTCAAACCCTACTACCTTTACCAGTGCGACCTCATTGCGGGCTCGGCCCACTTGCGCGCGAGCGTCCGCCATGGTCTCCAAATAATGGAACAACTGCGCGGCCACACCACCGGCTATGCGGTGCCGCAGTACGTCATTGACGCTCCTGGCGGCGGCGGCAAAGTGCCCGTCAACCCCGAATACGTCCTGAGCCGCAACGCCGATCGCGTCGTGATCCGTAATTACGAAGGCAAAATTTTCGAATATCCCGAAGCCGCCGATGGCACCCCGCAGCTCGCCGCGCCGCGGCACCTCGAAGAGCCGGAGTTGGTTTAGCTCCGCCGCAGTCGCTTATCTCGTTCCGTAGATCCCCGTAACGGTTCCTCCGTATTCATTGTGCGAACGCGAGGTTGCGTTTGCCAGGGCAGATTTTGAGAATGCCTTTAGTTCAAAATCATGGCCCACCAAAAGCAATGTACGACTTGCGCCCGAGGAACCAGGGGAAGCGTGGTCCTGCTGACTGCCGTTTGCCTCATTGGCAGAGTTGTGGGAACCGCCTGCACGGTTTGCAACAACAATGATTCTGGACCGGGTTCGCTGCGGGCCGCGATTCTTTGCGCGAATGCGGGGGGCGGAGAAATCGTCTTTGCCACGAATGTTACAGGAAAGATCCTGCTTTTGTCGACCCTGCCCAGCCTCACTGCCAATACGACCATCACCGGACCAGGGGCGAGTGTCCTCACGGTGAGCGGCAGCAACAACTGGCGAATCGCTTCCATGAACGCAGGCACGACCAATACCATCTCTGGCCTGACCTTCGCGGATGGGCAGGCGCAGGGCTTCACTAACTACACCTTCGCCTCGGGGATCTCTAATGCGGGTTCGCTCAAGCTCTTGAGTTGCGTCGTAAGCAACTGCTCAAATTACCTGAGTTATGGCGTGGGTATTTACAATGCCGGGAATCTCGACATGGAGGATTGCCTGGTGACCGATTGCTACGACGTCTTCGGTTCAGAGACCAGGGGCGGCGGTGTGTATAACGCCGGGACGCTGCAAATCAAGAACTGCACGATCTCGAATTGCCTGGGTGGCGGCAACTCCGGAGGAGGTGGCGGGATTTACAACGAGGGCACGATGTCGGCGAGCGGTTCGATGATTGTTTCTTGTCAGGGAGATCTCGAGGGGGACGGAGGGGGAATCGTCAATACAGCCGAGGCCACGCTCGACACGTGCGTCGTGTCGAACTGCGCAGCCTTTTTGGCGGGGGGCATCAAGACGTTCGGGAATCTGTCGATGACCAATTGCTCGGTGCTGGACAGCGAGGCCAACGATGGAGGCGGAATCCTTGTCTTGGGCACGGCCGTGCTGAGTGGTTGCACTATCGCGGGTAACGTTGCTTATTTCGATGGGGGCGGAATCAATAATTTCGGCACATCGCAGCTCTATAACTGCACCGTGAGTCAGAATACGTTGGTCAATGACTCGGGAAGCGGAGCAGGCATAAGCGATGGCCTGATCGAGGGTTTTACTAATGCGACGACGTTATATTTGGAACACTGCACGGTGGTCTCCAACACAGGTCCAAACGAAATCTCGACGGCCAACTCTCTTAACGCCAGCCATAGTGTCCTGGCTGATTGCATCGGCGCCTTAATCTCATCCGCGGGGCACAATCTGGTCTTAAACACCGCCGGCTGCACCCTCACCGGCAACACTGCCGGGAACCTGTGCCTCGTAGACGCCCATTTGGGACCTCTGCAAAACAACGGTGGGCCGACCTGGACCCATGCATTGTTGGCTGGAAGTCCGGCAATCGATGCCGGGAGCTTGCTCGATGCTGCTCTCACCGACCAGCGGGGCATTTCCCGGCCACAAGGAGTGGCTTCCGATATCGGCGCATACGAATTCCAGTACACCGTTCCGAAAATCGTCCGGGCAGGGGTTGAATCGCGCACCAATATGTGGCTGCAGTGGAGCGGCTTGCCGGGGGGCGCCTACACCCTGCAGGCCTCCTCCAACTTCGTCAGTTGGGCCAATCTGACCAACCTGGTTGCCGGCTGCAATGGCGTGTCGGAGCTCATCGACAGAGACGCGAGCAAATGTGCCTTCCGTTTCTACCGGCTTCTGCTGCCAGTGCCGGCCGGTTCCCTCTACCTGCCTGCCGTCTCGGGTGTGGTAACGCCGCCCTTTACTATCAGCAACAATTGCCTTTACCAGCCATTTGAGGCCACCCTCGATAATGGCGGCCGGGCGGTCTGCATGTTCACGGTTCCGAAAGCGGGGACCTACTGGCTGCAAGCGCTGGTGAATGCCCCCAGCCAGAGCGCGAACTCGTTTTTCGTGAATATGGACGCCGAGCCGCAAGATCCCTGTATGATTTGCGACCTCCCGCTGACTGCTGGCCTCGAACAACGGCCCGTGAGCTGGCGCGGCAATGGGACTTTCGACAATAATCAATTCGCGCCTAAAATCTTCAACCTGGCCGAGGGGCCGCATGAGTTGGTCATCCGGGGCCGTGAAGCCGCGACGTGCTTGCAAAGTTTTGCGCTGGTGCCCACGAACTTCGCGCCGGTAGTCTCGGCTATCAGCCAGAACCCGCCCGATGCCGATGTGGGTGCGGCGGGAGTCCAGGCCACCGCGGGCACGACCGTTCAGTATTCGTGCTCCGCTTCGGATCCTCACGGCGCGCCCCTGACCTGGCAGTGGCTCTACACGCTCAATGGCGGCCCCGAAGTGGTCGTCCAGAGTGGGAGCGGAGCCGTTCCCGCGATCAGCTTCAGCTATGGCATGGGCGCCATCAGCAGCAACTATGTCTGGACGCTGCGGGCGAGCAATAGCCAGGTCAGCGCGCAGGCACAATTGCCCGTGACTGTGGAAGCGCCGGGAGTCCCGCCGCAAGGTCTGACCGTGCCCGCCCCCCTGGGGATGATTACCAGCCCTTTTGTGAGCGCGAAAAGCTATATTTACACCCCGTTTGAGACCACGCTGGCCAATGCGGGCAGCGCCGTCTTCAAGTTTATTATTACTAACGCGGGCAATTACGTCGTTCAAGGGCTGGTTAATGCGACCAGCGCCAGCGCCAACTCCTTTTGGCTGAACCTGGATAGTCAGCCTCAGGACCCCTACATGATCTGGGACGTGACGCCCTTGACGTCGGGTTTCAAGTTGCGAACGGCGAACTGGCGCGGTAACGGCACCGACACCAGTGACCAATTCGTCCCGGCGGTCTTCCCGCTTGGCCCCGGTTTGCATACGCTGATCATCCAGGGCAGAGAGGCCAATACCTTGTTGCAGAGCGTGACGATCCTGCCTTATCCGTGAGAGGATATGCCGGCGCCGGAACCTCACGGCCACGCTGCCCGGTGGAACCGGGCCAGGCGCGCTCAAGTGGGGGGAGTCACGGCACCTGCCTCGCGCGATAAAATCGCACCGGAAGGCCCGGGGCCGCATCTACAAAATCGAAAGCGCCCGCGCTGTTGGTCAGCAGCGGTACCCACGTCGCGAAATTCGTCGTCGCCTCAAGGACATAGTTGGCTCCACCACTGACCCCGATGCGAAATTGGATGTGTCCGGACGGGAGGAACACCGGGTTGGCTAACTGCATCGTTGTGGGCGGGAGAAAGGTGGTTTGGTCGTTCCATCGGCAAATGCGGTAAGCCGGTTTCTGCCCCGCTCGCTGAAAACCTCCGGCGACGTACAGGTCACCGCCCCAGGCCGCGAGCGCCAGAACGGATCCTAACGTAGAGGCGCCGCTGCCCAAAGCTGTCCACGAGGTTCCGTCCCAGCGCGCCACGTTAGTGGCGCTAACGCCTCCCGCCACGGTGAAGTTGCCGCCTGCATAAACGCGGTTGCTCACCACGGCGATGGAAGAAATCGAGCTGCCCTGGATGCCCGAGCCCAGGTTGGACCAATTCGCTCCGTCCCATTTCGCTACCATGCTGGCGCCCACACCCCCGGCGGTGGTGAACGTCCCGCCCACATAGATATCGGAACCGTTCACGGCGATGGCGCTGACCGTGTTGTTGACCCCGTTTCCGCTGGCGTTGGTCAAAGCAAACCAGTTCGCGCCGTCCCACCTTGCGATGTGGCTGGCGCTGACGCCCCCGGCCGAAGCGAAACTGCCGCCGGCGTAGATTCCATCCGGACCGACAGCAATGGCAGTGACACTGTTGTCCAGCCCGGTGCCCAAAGCGGACCAGGAGCTCCCGTTCCATTTCGCGATTCGATTGGCGCTGGTTCCGCCCGCGAGGGTGAAGCTCCCACCGGCATAGACATTCGCCCCATCCGAGGCGAGCGCCGCGACAGTGTTGTTGACCCCGAGGCCGACGGCAGCCCAGGAGGCGCCGTTCCATTTGGCGATGTTGCTCGAGGTGATGCCTCCGGCATTGGTAAAGGTCCCCCCTGCGTACAAGTCGGAGCCGTTGAGGACCTCCGCCAGCACCCCGCCGAGCGTCACTTTGCCGATAATCCCGGCGCCCGGCGCCGACCAGTTCGTTCCGTTCCACTGGCTCACTTCGCCAACCAGGGCTTGCCCGGCCGTGTAGAACAGGCCGCCCGCATACAGTGCATTGGAGCCTGCCGCCAGGGTTCGAATAAACGAAGACATCCCGGCGCTGTTATCGGTTCCGAGCGTGCCCCAGGTGGTCCCATTCCATTGGGCCAGGCTTTGAACCGCCTGTGTCCCCGCCACGCTGAAAAATCCTCCGGCACATAGTTGCCCCTGTGCGCCGATGGCCAGCGTGTAGGCATAGGCGGTCGCCGTTGCGGTTGGGTCGGCCGCGGTCAACCCGCCGATGTTGGACCAGCTTGTGCCATCCCAGCGGGCAACATTGGTGACGCTGACCGTGCCCGCCACGCTGAATTGTCCGCCGGCAAAAACGGTTCCACTGCCGTTGGCCGCCAGCGCAAATGGCGCAGCGCTTAGGCCGGCCCCCAGCGCCGACCAATTAGCGCCGTCCCATCTGGCAATGTTCGAAGCCGCGATGCCGCCGGCATTGGTGAAGCTGCCGGCCACGAACAGATTGGTCCCGCTCTTGACGATGGCCGAGACGGTGGCATTCGCGTTACCGGTGAGCCCGCTGCCCAGCGCCGACCAATTCGTCCCATCCCATTTGGCGATCCGATTGACCGTCAGTCCGCCGGCGTTGGTGAAGGCGCCTCCAACGAAGAGATTGTTCCCATCGACCAGCAGCGCGCCCACGTACGTGTTGGTGCCGCCATCGACGCCGCCACCCACCGATGACCAGGTGCTGCCGTCCCACCGCGCGAGGGCTTTGACGTTCAGTCCGCCGGCGTTGGTGAAACCGCCGCCCACATAGAGATTGCCGCCGCCGACCGCAAGCGCCCCGACCGGTAAGCTATTTGGAAGGCCCGCGCTCACCCCGGCACCCAACGCCGACCACGCGACCCCGTTCCACCGGGCGACATTCGTAGTGGCGACCCCGCCGGCCGTTTTGAATTGGCCTCCCGCATAGACATCGCCGTTCGTTCCAAAGGCCATACGATAGACGAAAGACTGCACCGGGTCGGTCATGCCGCTGCCCAACGCCGTCCAGTTCTGGCCGTCAAACTTTGCGATGTCCGCGGCACGCACATTGCCCATCGCCGTGAAACCGCCTCCCGCGTAAGTCTCATTGCCGTTGACCGCGATCGTTCCGACAAAACCATCCACCCCCGGGAAACCAAACCGATAATCCCAGTGTTCGTCGCCCGGCGCGGATTGGGAAACGGCCGATACGGCCGACAGCATCAAGGCGATAAACGAGAATCTAAATTGGTATTTGGGTTCACGCACGCCGCGAAAACTACCAAGGTTGATTCGGAGCGCAAGCGCACAGGATAATAAGAATCGGATCATTAATAGTGTTGCACGACCCCGCCCTGAATTGATTGCGCCTCGGCCCAGGCCCGGAGGCCCTTCTCAGTAACATCCTGAGGAGACTCCTCCTCTTCGTTCGCTTCGTTGCCTGCTGTAAACTTCCGAACCGTTTCATCGTTTCAGCGTTTGTGTTTTCGGCCGGGGTTCATTTGCGATGTGGGTATTTTTAACCGTTTCTTTGCCGATTTTAGCGGTGATTGGAATTTGGAAAAGTGGTCTTGACCTTTAGGACAGGGGAGGTTTGGGGGATGATGAGAGCCGCGTCGCTGAAAAATTAGATAGGTGTGGGAGCGTAACCCCGGGTGGCGGACGCTTTTAGATGGGGATTTTAATGAAGCGTCCTTACCCGGGGCTACTTTCTTAAACCCCTGACGCTGACGGGGTTTTTTAGAGGGGCGGGGGGCGGGGTTAAACACAAACGCTGGTGCGCTGTCCACGGTCCGCAGAGAGGAACGGCCGGCAATTCCCCTCACCCCTGCCCTCTCCCCTGGAGGGGAGGGGGAATCGCTGGTCAGGACTGGTCAGCCGGGGTTCGGTGTGGCACTTTGAAGCCCGTGAAACCGCGGCCAACTGGAAGAAGACGCTGGTGAAGCCTGTTGCTTGCGGGTCTGCTCATTATCGTCATGCTGCAGTGGTTCGAACATAGCCAGGTCTATCGTCCCGACCGATTCCTGACCGCGACCGGTGCCGAGTTGGGCCGGCCGTTCGAGGACGTCTTCTTTTCAGCGAGTGATGGCATGGAGTTGAACGGCTGGTTTTACCCGGCCAATACCAACTCGCCGCGCGGCTCCTGGGTGGTCCTGGTTTGTCACGGGAATGCGGGAAACATTGGCCATCGGCTGGATTTGTGCCAAACCTTGCTCGCCACGGCGGTCAACGTGTTCCTCTTCGATTATCGGGGCTTTGGCCGGAGCCAGGGCCGGCCCAGCGAGGAAGGAACTTATCTGGACGCGCAGGCGGCGCACCATTGGCTGGCGAAGAAAGGATTTGCCGCGAGAAACATCCTGGTATTTGGCGAGTCACTCGGCGGCGGCATTGCCAGCGAACTCGCCGAGAGGGAAGAGACCGGCGGTCTGATCTTGCAAAGCACTTTTACGAGCGTTCCCGACCTCGGAGCGGAATTGTTTCCCTGGTTGCCGGTGCGCTGGCTGGGACGGATCCAGTACGACACCCGCCGTAAACTGCCGCGTTTGCATGTTCCGGTGTTGGTGATGCACAGCCGCACTGACGGCTTAATCAGCTTTCACCATGCTGAAAGAAACTTTGCCTCGGCGAATGAGCCCAAACTTTTTTGCGAACTCAAAGGCACTCACAACGATCCGCTCTCGGACCAGGCCAGCTTCAATAGCGGCATCGAGAAGTTTCTCCAAATGCTGTCCGCCGCCAAGGACGATCAGACAAACCGCAGAGACGCGATGAACGCAGAGCGGAAAGCCGCAACCTGACCGCAGCGCCTCGCCGCAAGCAAAAGACAAAATCATCGGAGGACAGAATCATGGTAAAGGCATTAACTCCACCTGTTACGATTCTGTCCTGCGATGATCCTGTCGGCTCCTGGCTTCGAACAAGGAACGTTCGCAGCTTGCGAGCAAGTTGGGCTATTGCAGTGCTATTGCGGTGCAGAGAAAACACTCTGTGCGAAACCTCTGCGTCCATCGCGTCTTTGCGGTTAAATGAGCGCTTTCCCACCTTTTTGAAAAACATCGAAGGATTAGTGATGCAGGGCTGCATCAAGATGTGCGTAATGACAGGTCCAAAGGAGTAGAGAGCGCCAGCCCAGTTCAATGGCCTCAGGCCGCTCGCTCGCCGGGCTTCGATTCTCCTCACGGCTGCTGCAAATTTCAGCCTGGTGGCCAGCCCAGGCGGCGCCCGCCAATGATGTGACAGTGCAAATGCGGGACCGCTTCCCCGGCATCGGGACCGTTGTTGAACACGAGCCGAAACCCGGATGAGGTTAGCCCCAACTGCTCGGCCACCGCCGCCGCTTTCAGCAACAGATGCCCGAGAGTTTTGTGGTCCTCCGGTTTGGCCTCCGCGATGCGCGGGATCGGTTTCTTCGGGATGATCAACACGTGGATCGGGGCCTGCGGTTTGACATCGTGAAAAGCCAGCACCAAGTCATCCTCATAGACGAGCTTCGCCGGGATTTCACGAGCGATGATTTTTTCGAAAAGGGTCTTGCTCATGGCGTTTGGAAGTTGCGGTCAGTGGGTCCGCTCGTCAAATGTAAAAAGGGCGAATTGGTTAGTACCACACGGCACATGGGAAAGGCGCATCCTCTTGTCAGAGCGTGAGTCAAAGAGAGACCCCTCACCCCACCCTTATGAAGGGGAGAGGGGAACCGCAACCCGAGGTCCGCTAACCGGCAGGATGGTAGCAGTAATACGAGGGACGAGCCGTCCCCGCCCCTTTTCCTGAATCGGGCAAGCTTGACATCCGCGCTGGCTTCTGGGCTGATTCCAACCGTTTAACTCATGAACTTCCTGGTCACCGGCGGCGCAGGTTTTATCGGCTCGCATGTCTGCGAGCAGTTGTTGCTTTCCGGCCACGCCGTTTGGGCTTTCGACGACCTGAATCCCTTTTATGATCCCCAGCTCAAGCGCCGGAATCTCCGCCACCTACAGTCCTTGGCCAAACCCTTCGAATTTGTCTTCGGCGACCTGACCGAGCGCGCCACACTGGACGAGTTGCTGAGCAGCGTCCGATTCGACCAGGCCATCCACCTGGCCGCGCGCGCCGGCGTGCGGCCCAGCCTCGATCAACCGGCGCTTTATCAGCGGGTCAACGTCGAAGGAACCGTTAACCTGTTGGAAGCCGCCCGGAGCCACGGCGTGCGAAAACTCATCCTCGCTTCATCGTCTTCGGTTTACGGCGTCAATTCCAAGGTCCCCTTCGCCGAGAGCGATCCCATTTTCTGCGCCATCTCGCCCTATGCCGCCAGCAAGCTTGCCTGCGAAGCCCTCGGCCATGTCTATCATCACGTCTATGGCCTGGACATCGTCATGCTGCGCTTCTTCACCGTGTATGGTCCGCGCCAGCGGCCCGATCTGGCTATCCACAAATTCGCCCGGCTGATGCGCGACGGCCAGCCCATTCCCGTCTTCGGCGATGGCTCGACCGCGCGCGATTACACCTATATTGGTGATATCCTGCAGGGCGTTCTGGCTTGCACCCAGCGCGAATTCGGCTATCAAGTGTTCAACCTTGGCGAATCGCAAACTGTGAAGCTCAACCATCTCATTGAATTACTGGAAGACGCGTTGGGCCAAAAAGCGGTGCTCCAGCGCCAGCCGGCCCAGCCCGGCGATGTCCCACTGACCTGCGCGGACATTTCCAAAGCCCGGCAACACCTCGGCTATAATCCCCAGGTCAGGATCGAGCAAGGCATCCGGCTCTTTGCCGATTGGTTCCGTTCCATCTCGACGGACAGTCCGGCTGCCGGTGGCGCTGTTCAAAACTCCAAATCTGAACTGCGAAACCAATTCAAAAGCTAAAAGTTCAAATGGACAAAAAACCCCAATACAACCGTCCCGCGTTCGAGGAAGCGTTCAACGCCTGGAAAACCCTCCTGACCCGGCGCGGTCTGCCTACCGAAATGGTCTGGATTTTCGACGAGAACCTTTGCTTCGAGCCGGCTCCTGCTCAGCCCGGCGGGTTCCGCCTTGGCTATCAAACCGCCTTCACTCCGCCGCCCCCCGAGGCCGCCCCAATTGCCTATGACTATTTCTCCGAGTTCGAGGCGCGCCTGGTCTTCTACCGCTTGGGCTCATCGCAGGGCAAATCGGTCTGCCTGCTGCTCTGTGATGCCTGGTTCGAAAACAAGACTGAGGCGGACGGATTTGTCCGCCAGGATGATTGGCTGATTTCGTTCCGCCCGGGAACGAACGAGGAGGTTGAGCAAATCAAGGACCCCCAGCGCTGGAAAAATCGCATCCTGCGTGACCGCCCGCTGCACGACCTGGACTTCTGCATGACCCTCCGGGCGGTCCACGAGACCCTCGCCCATGGGCGCGTGCTCTCGACCTACGAACGCTCAGCCCTCAAATTCCTCCACCTTTGGCGCCGCGTTTTTCGGCACGCCGGTTAATGCGCAGAGACGCGATGGACATAGCGCGGCACAGCCGCAACCGAACCTTAGTCAGCGCATCTGCACATGGAGTCCTGTTTCAGTACAGAGACCTAAAGGCAAAGATCTTCTTTGGTGTCTTTTTGTGGATTTTTGTGGCAGCCTTATTTTTTTCTGTCAGCAAAATGCTCTGTAATGATCGCCACTGACAAACTGCTGAGCGACTTGATTGCGTTGCCCAGCGTCAATCCCGCCTTTCTGCCCGCGCAACACCCCCGTGCCGGCGAACAGCGCGTCGCTGAGTTCCTGGCCGCCACCGCCGCGCGCGCCGGACTCGACGTCGAGCTCCGTCCGGTTTTGCCGGGCCGCTCGAATTTCCTAGCGCGTCTTTCGCCGGCAGGGAAAGTGCGGCAGCGCATCCTGTTGGCGCCTCATCTCGACACCGTCAATGGCTCCGATGAACAGTTCACGCCGCGCAAGAAGCACGGGCGCCTCTTCGGCCGGGGCGCTTGCGATACCAAGGGCTCCGTCGCGGCCATGCTTCTGAGCCTGTGCGACCTGGCAGACAGCGGGCCGCGCTCAGCCCAAACCGAGATTACCTTCGCCGGCCTTGTCGATGAGGAAGACGCCCAGGCTGGTTCCCGCGCACTGGCCGCCCAGCGCCCCAAGGCCGACCTGGCAATCGTCGGTGAAGCGACCCGGTTACAAGTCGTCACCGCCCACAAAGGCAGTTTGTGGCTGCGCCTCGAAACTAAAGGCAAGTCTGCCCATGGCGCTCACCCCGAGTTGGGACGCAACGCAGTCCATACGATGGCGCGAATCGTGGACTTGCTGGAGACCAAATACGCCGCCCAATTGTCCCGCCGCCGCCACGACTTGTTGGGCCGTCCCACCGTCAACGTCGGCGCAATCTCAGGCGGCATTCAGCCGAACATCGTTCCGGACCGTTGCTCAATTTTGGTGGACCGGCGCACCTTGCCGGGTGAAACTGAACCGGCCGTCCGCAAAGAAATCACTCACCTCCTGCGCCAGTACGGCCTTAAGGCAGCCTTCGGCACTGCCAGAGCCGCCCCTTGCAGGCCCCTCGAAACCGACCCCCGCCACCGCCTAGTGGCTCAGTTCCTTCACAGCGCTGGCCAGCGGCATCCGGCCGGTGTCCATTATTTTTGCGACGCCTCGGTTCTCGCGCACCGCGGGATTCCCAGCGTCGTCTTCGGTCCCGGCGACATCGCCCAGGCGCACACGGCCGACGAGTGGATTGCCATCGCCTCCCTGGAGCGGGCTCGAGAGTTGTTGGCACGGTTTTTGCGTTCGTTCCCTTGAACCGAAATTGCGGCCTACAGTCTAAAAACCCATGCTTGTGGAAAATGCTGAAAGGCCCGCCATGACCGAGGCCGCCGCTCATCGCGCGACATTTTTTCGCCAAAGTGGCTGGCTGATGATCGCCAATATCGCCGCAGGCTTCCTGATGTGGGGCGTGCACTTCCTGGGACGGGCCACCGGCAAGAGCGAATACGGCTTGTTCGGGACCCTGCTGACGGTGGTCATGCTGGTTCCGAGCGTGCCGCTGCAAATGGTCCTGACCCATCAGACCGCCCGCGCTCTGGCCACCCATCGCGAACGGGAACTGGCCGGCATCATCCGCATGATTTCGTTTGGCTTGCTCGCCCTGTGGGGCCTGGCCGCCCTCGCGGTGCTGCTGTTCCAAGGCTGGATCATGCAACTCTGGGGCGTGACCAATCCTCTCGCGCTGTGGCTCACTCTACCAACGGTGTTGCTCAGTCTTTGCGCACCAATCTTTTTGGGCGTGCTGCAGGGCCGGCAGAACTTTTTTTGGGTGGGCTGGAGCATGCTGGCCAATGGGGTCGGCCGCCTGGCCGTTGCGGCCATCGCCGTCCTGGTGCTGGGCGCCGGGGCGATGGGCATGATGAGCGGTGTGCTGGTGGGCACTGCCTTGATGCTCGGAATGGCCTTCTGGCAGGCCCGTTCCCTTTGGCGCCTGCCGCCGCTGCCTTTTGACTGGCCCGGTCTCCTCCGCCAGGTCGTGCCGCTGCTGCTGGGTTTCCTCTTCGTGCAGTTCCTCTTTACGGGCGACACCATGTTTGTAAAACATTATTTCACCGAAGACGAAACCGGCTCTTATGTCAGCGCCGGCACGCTTTCGCGGGCGCTGATTTGGCTGGTGTTCCCCCTGGCTACCGTGATGTTTCCTCGCATCGTCCACAGCGCGGCAAAATCCGAGAAAACCGACCTGGTCGGATTGGTCCTCTTGGGCACAGCCGTGCTTGCCGCGGGCGGGGCCGCGGGGCTGGCGCTCCTGGGTCCCTGGGTGATCAAACTCGTTTATGGTCCAAGCTTCGTGGCAGTGGCCGCGGCGGTTCTGCCCTGGTACGCCCTGGCCATGGTGCCGCTGGCTTTGGCCAATGTGCTGGTGAACAATTTGCTCGCCCGCTCTCAATTCCGCGTCGTGCCTTTTCTTCTCCTGCTGGCGCTTGCCTACGGCGGCACACTGGTCTGGATCAACCGGCATGGACACAGTTTAACCGCCGTCCTTCAGACCCTTGGCGTGTTCAACCTTCTGCTGCTGGCCATCTGCGCCTGGTTTACCTGGGGCACGAAACAGCAAGCCCGGGAAGCCCTCGTGGTCGCCGAGTGACGGGCGCGCCTGGAGCTCTGGCAGATAAGGGTAAAAAACGTTGCCCCAGGCCCCTGGTTTTGTGACTCTTCGGTCCAGTGCACAGATGCTGCCACCCATTTCAACCATCAACCATGAACACTAAGCACCCGTTCTCCGAACATCACTCCCTCGTCGCGGCCGCCTTTCTTGGCGCCGCCCTCCTTTCGGTCGCGGCCGCGCCTTCCCCATTCACTTTCCAAGAGGTCAACGACTCCACCGGGCTGGAGTTGACTGAGAACGGCAAACCCGTTTTTGTCTATAATTACGGGATGATCCTCGCCCCGGCCGCCCCCGAACGGCTGCGCCGCTCCTCCTATCTGCACCCGGTCTATGCGCCCGATGGCACCGTTCTAACCGACGACTTCAACCACGATCATCCCCATCACCGCGGCATTTTCTGGGCCTGGGAGGTGGTCACGGTGGACGGCAAAACCGACGACGTATGGACGGTGAAAGGGTTTAAGCAAAAATTTGTCCGGTGGAAGGCGCGCGAAACAGAGGGTCCACTCGCGCGCCTGGCCGTCGAAAACGGCTGGTATGACGGCGAGCGCAAATTCGTGAAGGAAGACATCGAGATTCTCACGCACGCCGTTTCCAAAGACCAACGGGTCATGGATTTCACCCTCAGTTTCGAGGCCCTCGACAAGCCGGTGGTCATCGTCGGCACACCCGATCAAAAGAAAGGCTACGGCGGGTTCGCCTTCCGCACCGCCCCGCGCGACGGCGGCGCGGCCAAGACCATCATCCGCACCGATAAAGGGATTTCCGAAAAGGACGGCGTGCTTTCGCGCCATCCCTGGGCCGAAATTGCCGGTTCATTTAACGGCCATGAAGCCGGCGTGCGCATCGAAGATAACCCGTCCAACCCCGGCTACCCCACCAATGGCTGGCTGATGCGCCACAGCTTCGCTCTCCTCAACGTCTCCTATCCCGGCCTGGAACCGGTGACCCTCGAGCCCGGCAAACCGCTGGTCCTCAAATACCGCGTCATTCTTTTCCTGGGCAAAACCGCACAGCCGCTTTAGCGCTAGTTATACGCTTACAAGACTCCAGCACATTCTTGTAACGAGGTAACTTTTATCACGCTTCCCCTTTTACCTGTCACGTTTTACGTTTCACGCATCACGCGTCACGTTTCATGTCCTCGCATTTCAGACTTCACCTTATGCCGCATTATTCCACCCCCCCTCGGAACCTGAAAACTTGAAAACTTGATGACTGACAAAGTTTCTGCCATCCTCGCTATCGACCCGACCAGCGGCTGGCGCGCCGTCGGTTGCCGTTGCTGCCTATGACGCAGGAAAAATTGAAGATTTTGCTCATCGAGCACGACTCCGGGTTCGCCCGCTACGTCGGCGAGATGCTCGGCCAGGCCCGCGACCTTTCGGCCGACGTCCTTTCCGCCGGAAACTTGCAGGGCGGTCTCACCGCTCTGAGCGGTGACCACTTCGACGTTGTGGTGATGGATATGTCATTGCCGGATGGCGCCGGCCTGGCCAACGTCTCCCTCGTCCGCGCCCGCGCCCCCCAACTGCCGATTATTGTCGCGGGCGAATCCGACGATGAAACCGTCGCCCTGGAAGCCGTCCACGCCGGCGCCCACGATTATCTCGTCAAAACCCAACTCACCCCCAGTTGGCTGGAACGGTCCATCCGTTACGCCATCGAGCGCCATCGCACCGACCGCGCCCTGCTCGAAGCCGAGGAGAAGTACCACAGTGTGTTTGACCACCTCGTGGAAGGCATTTTCCAGACCTCACCCGATGGCCGCTATCTCATGGCCAACGCCGCCCTGGCCCGCATCTACGGTTACACCTCCCCCGAGGAACTCATCGAAAATCTGACGGACATCAGCCGCCGCCTTTATGTGAAAGAAGGCCGTCGCGCCGAGTTCATCCGCTCGATGCAGGAAAGCGATACGCTTAACGATTTTGAATCGCAGGTCTATCGCAAGGACGGCACCATTATCTGGATTTCGGAAAACTGCCGGGCCGTGCGCGATGCCAAAGCGCGCCTCCTCTATTACGAAGGCACCGTCGAAGATATCACCCAGCGGCGCCAGGCTGAGGAAAAACTGCGCCATTCCGAAGCCCTTTATCATTCGCTGGTCGAAACCCTGCCGCAGAATATCTTCCGTAAAAACCTTCAGGGCCGCTTCACCTTCGCCAATCGCCGCTTCTGTGAGACCCTGGGCCGACCGCTGGAAGAAATCGTCGGCAAAACCGATTTCGACTTCTTCCCCGCGGAACTGGCAAAGAAATACCAGCTCGACGACCACCAGGTCCTGGTGACCGGCACACCCTACGAAACCGTCGAGGAGCACCAACCCCCGGGCAGCGGCAAGATTTACGTTCAGGTCGTCAAAACCCCGATTTACGAATCCCATGGCGAAATCATCGGCTTGCAAGGCATCTTCTGGGACATTACCGCCCAGCGCATGGCCGAACAGGAAATCCGGCGCGCCAACACCGCCTTGGCCCTCAGCCGCGAAGAACTCAGCGCCAAAAACCAGCGCATGGAGGAGGACCTCAAGATGGCGCGCGAAATCCAGCTCACCATCCTCCCCCAGCAATATCCCACCTTCCCGCGCCACGGCCCGCAATCCGAGAGCGCCTTCGATTTCACCCATCGGTACCTCCCCAGCGGCAGTGTCGGCGGGGATTTCTTTACCCTCTCCGCCCTTTCGGAGACCCAGGCCGCCGTTTTCCTGTGCGATGTGGCCGGGCATGATGTGCGCTCCGCCCTCATCACTGCCATGATTCGGGCGCTGGTTGAGGAACTCAAACCCCTGGCCACCAACCCCGGAGAGTTTCTCACCAAGCTCAATTCCGACCTCTGCGCCATTCTCAAGCACACTGGCAGTCCCCTCCTGACGACCGCCTTTTACCTCGTAGCCGATTGGCGCACCGGTGTGATGCGTTACGCTTCTGCCGGCCATCCCAAACCCCTCCATGTCCGCCGCAGCGCCGGCACCGTCGTGCCCCTGCTCAACGCCAACGGCAAAAGCCAGCCCGCGATGGGCCTGCTCGAGAACGCCACCTACCAAACCTCCGAAGTGCTCCTTTCACCTCGCGACCTCGTGTTGCTCTTCACCGACGGCCTGATCGAAGTCCAAAGTCCAAGCCAGGAACTCTACCACCATGCCTTGCTGGTGGCTGCGGTCCAGAAGCGCTTCCAACGTCCGGCCTCCGAGATGTTCGACGAGTTGCTCGACGAGGTCCGCCAGTTCGCCGAAGGCAACACCTTCACCGACGACGTTTGCCTGGTCGGCATGGAATTCAACGGGCCTGCCACTTAGCAGGTCTCTGCGTCATCCTCGTTAGACTCATCGATAGCGATCGGGAGCAGAATCACCTGTTTAGGATCACAAGCGTTGCTTGGCGCCTTGACGGTTAAGCTTCGCAATTCCCCCCGCCCTCCGGCTCCTAAACCGTAAATCCCAAAAGAAAAACTTTACTACCGGCGATTTCAGACTAAGATGATTTCGGGCCGCTCAAGAGCAGCGGACCACAGATGGATTTGAAGCGACGCGCTATATCCGGTTGTGTGAGCGCCGACAACATCGGCACCGCGGCTCACCTCCCCAACAATCGGCTGAACCCACCAACGCCCCGCCCGGACTGGCCTGTTTTTGCCGGTCCATACCCTTTTGTGGTTCCTGCCAACCAAGGCACCAAATTGCAAAACCAACAACAGGAGATCGTCCCCATGGACCTTCATCATCCGATCCTGAGAGAGTTCCCGGAACACCGCGAGACCATTCGCACCCTCAAGGGCAGCAACGCGCATTTCCGGAGCGTCTTCGACGAGTACCACCGCCTCGACGACGAAGTGTATCGCATTGAAGAGGAAATCGATTTCGCCACCGACCAGGAAATCGAGGAACTCAAGATGCGCCGCGCCAAGCTCAAGGATTACATCTATCACGTGATCCGCCACGCGCCGCCGGCTTGCCCGGTGTGCGAAGGCACCGGCCTGGCCCGCTAAGACCCGCCCCAGCAATTGCGCCCGCCCTGCTGCTTCAGCCGGCAGGGAGTGGTTTTCCTTCCGTATAGGTCGGGGGTCATATAAGTCCTATTCCCCTGGACTGCCATCTTCAATCTTCCTTGCGCGCTCCCATCCCCTGTGGCAGGTTGCAACCATCACACCTGATTCTAAAGCAACCGCTATGAAACGTAGAACTTTCCTTAAGACTGTGGGCGGCGCTGCCGGTGTAGCGGCGCTGGGTGTCCCCAAAATCTTTGCCGCAACCGAATCTGGCGAAAAGGCCGACGGCATGCCGCGGCGTGTGCTCGGCCGCACCGGCCAGAAGGTTTCCGTCGTCTGCTTCCCCGGCCTATCCCTGTTCCACTGCGACCAGGAAAAAGGCACTGCGGCCCTCCACGACGCTTTTGACCGCGGGGTGAACTATTTCGACGTCGCGCCCAATTACGGCAATGGCGACGCGGAGATCAAAATGGGCATCGGTCTCCAGGGAATTGACCGCAGCAAATATTTTCTGGCCTGCAAAACCCACAAGCGTGAAAAGGAAGCCGCGCGCTTCGAGTTGGAGCGCTCGTTGCAGCGGCTCAAAACCGACCATTTCGACCTCTATCAGTTGCACCACCTGGTCACTCCTGCCGAGGTGAAACAGGCCCTCGGCCCCGAGGGCGCCATGGAGGCCATCCTCAAAGCCAAAGACCAAGGCAAGATCAAATACATCGGCTTTTCCGCCCACACCACCAAGGGCGCTCTCGAAGCGATGAAGGGGTTCAAGTTCGACACCGTCATGTTCCCCATCAACTTCGTTGAGTTCTACACCCGCGGTTTCGGCAAGGAAGTGCTGGCGCTGGCCAACGAACAGGGCGCCGGGGTCATCGCCATCAAGCCGCTCTCCTGGGGCACCTTCGAAAAAGGCAAACCCAAGAACCGTGAATGGTGGTATCGCTCAGTGGAGGAGCCCAAAGAGGTCGAGCTGGCCTTGCGTTTCAGCCTTTCGCAAAAAGGGGTGGTCTCGGCGATTCCAACCTCCTTTGTTGATCTGCTGGACAAAACCATCACCGCGGCGGGCGCATTCAAACCGCTGGATGACGCGGGCAGCACGCAACTTAAAGAGATGGCCGCCAACCGCGAATCCCTTTTCACTTCGGAAGAAAAACAAGTCGCCTTCAACACACCTTACTGGGAGCATTCCGTCCCTCGCCACCCGCACTGCGACGTTGGAGAAATGGCGTAGGGCGAGTGGGGGGGAACTCTCCACGAACCACAGCAAGCAAGTAACCCCTCACCCCAACCCTCTCCCCTTATGAAGGGGAGAGGGAGAACCCGGGGAGAACCCCTCGGGGTGTAGGGGGGCATGGTGGGGTCATGGTCCTCCCAATGCCGAACCCGTTCCGGCCCGGCGAACCGCCACCTGGTAACGCTCGTTCATCTGCTCCCCTTTTCGGTCCCACTCGTAATAGCGTAGAACCGACTCCCGCGCCGCTGGGCCCTGCTCGGCTACCGCCGCCCGGTTTTCGTTGTAGGAGCGGAACGCCACGGCCAAATCCGAAATCACCTTCGCTCGTGGGCCGAGCGGAACCTTTACTCCACAATTCTCACGCACGGCCACGGCCGGGCCGCCGCAATCCAAACAAACGACCGGCAACTCATTGAACATCGCCTCGATTACCGCGTACCCACCCGTGTCATGAAGGCTAGGAAAGACGAAAAGGTCGTAATTGGGATAAATCTTCAGCACGTCGTTCCGGGCCAGGCGGCCCGCAAAGCTGACGCGCTGCTGCAAACCCAATCTTGCGGTCAACCCTTTGAGCGCCTCGAGATAATTCCCGGTGCCGACCATGGTGAAGGTCGCGTCCGTGCCGGAGGCCTTCAGCGCTTCGAGTGCCAAATCGAGCCCTTTAAGGGTGATGATATTGCCGACGTAAAGAAGCTTGAGCGGACCTTCGGTGCGGCGATGCGGTTGCCGGGGCAACTCAGCCGTCCGTAACCCAATTGTGGGCATGACTTCGGCCTCAAAGCCGAGCTTGGCGAAGGCCTGTTGCATTTCGCGCGTCGTCGCCAGCAACAGGGTCGTGGCCCGCGCTCGCCTGGTCAGGACATGAATGCTCGTGGTTTGCAGGAAATTGTGCGCGTTGCGGATAACTTCGTGCAAGAGTGAACCGGGCTGGCTCCAGGGCAGGAGTGGCACTGGAATGGATTCGATGCCGCCGACCGGTCCCCAGATGGACGGAACGCCGTGTCCCCAAATCGTGGTGGGGTAGCGAAAGGCGGCAAACGTCACGTGATGCATCAGGTCATAGTGGTGCGCCTGGTGCAAGCGCCCGACCATCGCCCGCGCCGAGCGTTGCCAAAGAACGTAATAACTCTTGGTCGCGTGGAACTGCCGCTTGAAGCGCAGCAGGAGCGGACCGCGCTCATGATAGACAAATTGCGGGAGCGGTTGCTTGCCTTGCAGGGCGCCCAGCCCCGGTTCGATCGTGGGGCGATTGTTAGCCCGCGTGAGCACCGTCACGTCATGAAAGCGGGCCATTTGCAGCGCCCATTGCCAGCCCACCTCCGGCTCCGATCCTTTGCCCGGCTCGCAAGCATAAGCGGACATCAGGACTTTCAGACGTGTTGCCATCAGGTGCGGCGATGCTCAGGAATTTAAGCGGCCCGTGCAAGCCTGCGGTGGTCCTCAGCATGCCGCTGAATCTTGAGTTCGCTTGCTTCCGAGCTGGGTGCGCCGCATAGTATGGCGCATCGATATGAGAGCGAAGGCAAACGGAAACCACCGGCGAATCGAGTTGGGGCGACATATCGTCTCCGACTCGAAGATTTGCGGTGGGCAGCCGACGTTCAAGGGCACTCGCATCATGGTGTGGATTGTCCTTGAACAACTGGAGGATGGCCTGACGTGGGATAAGATCGTGGCCGAGTGGGGCGGCAAGATAAGCGACGAGGCTATCGCCGAGGCAATCGCGATCGCAGGTTTGGTCGTAAAACACGAGCCGTTTCGAGGATTTCATGTTGGTGCTCGACGAAAACCTGCCCGCCAGTCAGCAGCAATTGCTGCGTGAGTGGCGGATCCGCTTCCGCATGGTGGGCCTTGAGGTTGCCTCCTCCGGCACCCAGGATGAGAATTTGATTCCGGTCCTGCACCGGCTCCCTCGGCCGACCTTTTTCAGCTTGGATAAGGATTTTTATCGCCCGGATTGGTTACATCGCAGCTATTGTCTGATCTGGCTGGACGTTGGTAGCAGGCAGGCAGCGGAGTTCATTCGCCGTTTCCTGAGACATCGCGCTTTTGACACGCAAACCAAGCGCATGGGAACCGTAGTCCGTGTTCATCCGGCGGGCATCCACTTCTGGCGAACCCCGGGCGTCTCTCCACACTCGGTATCCTGGCCCTCGAAATGATTACGTCCGACCAACTGCTTACCACGCATCTGCGCGATGTCTCGCGCTCGTTTTATACCACGCTCCGCGTCCTGCCGTCTTCGATCCGTCCCCAAATCAGCCTTGCCTATCTGTTGGCCCGCACAACCGACACCATCGCCGATACCCAATTGGTTCCGCTGGACCTGCGCCTGGCCGCCTTGCAGCAACTGTGTGAACGCATCCAGGGCACGCGAACGGGCCCGCTCGATTTCGGCGACCTCGTCCGGCACCAGGGCTCTCCCGCCGAACGGCTGCTCCTGGAGAATTGTCAGGCCAGCCTGGCGCTGCTGGAGGGTTTTTCGCCGGCCGACATCACATTAATCCGCGAGGTCCTCACCACGATTACCAGTGGCCAGGAACTGGACCTGCGCCGGTTCGCCGGGGCCTCTCCCGAACAGATCAAGTCCCTGGAGAAAGATGCTGAGTTGGATGATTACACCTACCGTGTGGCCGGCTGCGTCGGCGAGTTCTGGACCCGGCTCTGCCGCGCGCACCTTTTTCCACAAGCATATCTAAAGGATTCCTGGCTGCTGGCCCAGAGCGTGAGATTTGGGAAAGGATTGCAATTGGTCAATATCCTGCGTGATTTGCCGGCGGACCTCCGCCAGGGCCGCTGTTATCTTCCGACCGAGCGCCTGGCAAGCTGCGGTCTCAAACCCGAGGATCTGCTCCGGCCTGGAAACGAGCCGCGGCTGCGACCGGTCTATAATGACTATCTCACCAAGGCCGATTTCCACTTGCAGGCGGGTTGGGCCTATACCAACGCCTTGCCGCGCGGCATGCGCGTCCGGTTGGCCTGCGCCTGGCCTATTTTAATCGGCCAGGAAACGCTGAAGCTGCTGTGGGCAAACAACGTGCTTGACCCTCAGCACCGCCTTAAAGTCCCCCGCAGCCGGATTAAGCGGTTAATGCTCCGCTCCGTCCTCCTTTACCCCTGGCAAGGGGCCTGGAGACGACTGGTTTCTTAATCGTGCTGCGGGGTGGGCTCAGCTCCATTAATTATTGCATCCAAATCAATTTTGCCGTAAAAATAAGGTATGCAGATTTCAAAACTTCTGTTGGTCCTTTGCGCGGCGGTTTGCGCCCTTTCCGTTCGCGGCGCAGACAATGAAGCCCAGGCAAAAGCGCGCGCAGCCCTGGAACAGAAACTCAATGAATTGCAGGGCCAGGCCCCGGCTCCTCCGCCGGCGGTGACGCCTTCACGCCCGGCAACTAAACCGAAGGCCCCGGACAAAATCGCCGAGCCGAAGCCCCAGAAAATGCAGGAGATCCACGTGCAGCCCCCGCCTGCCAGACCACAGCCGCCGGCAGCAATCCGTCCCGCTGTGATTCCGCCGGCCGCTCCGCCGGTTCCTGCGCCTGCTCCGGTCGTTCAACCGGCGCCCACGCCGGTCGCGCCTCCGGTCCAGACAGAAGTCACGGTCCCGACGCCGACGCCCCCACCTGTCGTCAAGCCAGCGCCCGTGCTGGAGATGCAGCCCGCTCCGGCGCCCGCGGTTCAACCCGCCCGCATTATTACGCCTCCTGGGGTCGATTCAGATGCCATCGCCAAAGCCCGTCAAGCGGTTCGTGAAAAGATGCAGCAGGTCATTGCCCAAACCCCACCGGAACCAGCCGCACCCGTCGTTCCGCCAAGAATGGAGACGCCCAAAGTGACGAGGCCCGAGCAGGCTCAGCCAAGAGTGGAGCAGCCCGCGCCCGCCCCACCGGTAGCCGTGATTGCGCCCCCGCCGCCCCCCGCTCCGACCTACAAGCCGCCGAAACCCAAGTTGGAGCCAACGTCGACTTTTCCGCCGATCCCGGGTCCGGACTTGCCCATCTCCGCAGATAAAGACCAGCGTCTGAAGGAATTACTGCGTAAATACAGGGCCGACGAAATTAGCCCCGAGGAATATCACTCCCAGCGGGCCAAAGTCCTGGCCGGGCCCTGAGCGGTGGACCGATGGGTTAGTGGATTAATGGATTAATGGATTAATGAAGGCGGGACTGGCGTAGTGGATGGGTCCGAGGGCAAACGAAGCACTAAGCTCCGCCTCTCCGAGCCATCAATCCAATAATCCAATAATCCACTCATCCACTCATCCACTCATCCATCAATCCATTTATCCGTTTCCGTTTCCATGCACGATTTTCGTTACGTCCGCGGAAGGCTCTACTGCGAAGGGGTCGCGCTCGAAGCGCTCGTCCGCCGCTTCGGCACGCCTCTCTACGTCTATTCGCAGCATACGCTAACTCAACATTTCCAGGAACTGGACCGGGCCATGGCGCCGGTGGAGCACCTGGTGTGCTTTGCGGTCAAATCCAACACCAATCTCTCGGTGCTGCGGACCCTGGCCGGCCTGGGGAGCGGCTTCGACATTGTGAGCGCCGGCGAACTCCGGCGGGTGATGGCCGCCGGAGGCGACGCCCGTAAATGTGTCTTTGCCGGCGTTGGCAAAACGGCAGCCGAAATCGATTTCGCCCTCAAGCAGCGTGCGTATTGCTTCACCGCCGAAAGCGAGCCGGAGCTGGAGCGGATCAACCGCATCGCGGCGCGCCGGAAGCAAGTCGCGCCGGTGGCGGTGCGCGTCAACCCGGATGTTGAGGCGCACACGCACAAAAAAATCACGACGGGCACTTACGAAAACAAATTCGGAATCGCTTTCGAAAAAATTGAGGGCGTGTATGCCCGCGCCGCCAAACTGAAGCACCTGCGCCTGCGCGGGCTGCACATGCACATCGGTTCGCAAATTACGGAAACAGCGCCGTTCGAGCAGGCCGTGCGTAAGGTGGCGCCCCTGGTGGCGCGATTGAAAGCGAAGCACGGATTGGAGTTTTTCAGCATCGGCGGGGGCCTGGGGATCGTTTACGAGCCGGCTCTGGCCAGCGGCACGGAGGCCTGGTGGCAATCTTCCGCTGCCCGAAATATCCTCACCCCGAAAAAATACGCTGCCCGGCTGGTGCCCCTGCTAAAGTCGCTCGGTTTGCGCATCCTCATGGAACCGGGGCGCTTCATCTCGGGAAATGCCGGCGTCCTGCTCACTCGCATTGAATACGTCAAGCGCACCGGGTCGAAGAACTTTCTCATTGTTGATGCTGCGATGAACGACCTCATCCGGCCGGCCTTTTACGAGGCTTACCACGAAATCGTGCCCCTCACCCACCGCAACGGCGCGCTGGTCAAATCCGATGTAGTCGGCCCGATCTGCGAGTCCGGCGATTTCTTCAGCCACGACCGTCCGCTGCCGCGGTTGGGGGAGGGCGATGTTCTGGCCCTGATGAGCGCCGGCGCCTACGGCTCGGTCATGAGCAGCAACTATAATACCCGCGCCCTGGTTGCCGAGGTCCTGGTCAACGGCAAACAGGCGGCGCTCGTCCGCCAACGCCAGCCACTCGAAGAGATTTGGCGTGGTGAGAAACTCGCCTCCTGGTTGAAATAGAAGTCTTGGAGGATCAACCCCCCTTAAAGATCGTCTGGCACTCTGGCCCAACCCGTGCATTGTTAATAGAGAATGATGCTGAGCTATGCTCCTGTATAATCTGTTTCCGTTACTCGCCGGCCCGATGTCGGAATGGCGGCCGCATTTTGCGCGGGCGGCCGGGATGGGTTTCGACTGGGTTTTCATCAATCCGATCCAGAGGCTGGGCGCCTCGGGCAGTCTTTACTCGATTGCGGATTATTTCCAGATCAACACCGTGCTGCTGACGCCCGCCAGCGCCACGCCGCCGGATGAACAGGTCAAGCAGATGACCCGCGAGGCCCGGGCCGCCGGGTTGAAGGTGATGCTCGACCTGGTGATCAACCACTGCGCGCTGGACTCGCCGCTGACCCGCGAGCATCCCGAATGGTTTGTGCGCGAGCGGGACGGGCGCATCGCCAAATCCTCCTGTATGCACAAGGGCGAGAAGGTAGTCTGGCACGACTTGGCTCGGTTCGACCATCGCCACACGCGGGACCCGGAAGGCCTTTACCGCTTCTGCCTCTCGGTCGTGAAACACCTGCTCGAACTGGGCTTCGACGGCTTCCGCTGCGATGCGGCCTACCAGGTGGCGCCGGCGTTCTGGCGCCGGCTGATTCGCGAGGTCAGGGCGCAACATCCCAAAATTTGTTTTGTGGCCGAGACCCTCGGTTGCACCGCCGACCAAACCAAGGAGACCGCGCGCGCCGGTTTTGATTACGTCTTCAACAGCTCGAAATGGTGGAACCTGAGCGATTGGTGGCTGATCGAGCAGTACAACCTGGTGCGCGAAGCGGCCGCCTCGATCAGCTTTCCCGAGAGCCACGACACGCCGCGGCTTTACGAGGAAGCCCAGGGCAACATCAACGTGCTCAAACAGCGTTACCTGTTCGCGGCGCTGTTTTCCGCCGGCGTTATGATCCCGATGGGCTTCGAATACGCGCTGCGCAAGCCCTTGCACGTGATTCATACCACGCCCGCTGACTGGCAAACCGACGGCGTCGACCTGACCGGCTACATTGCCAAGGTCAACGAAATCAAACGAAACCATGCCGTCTTCTGCGACGAAAACCCCACCACCATCCTCCACTGTCATAACCCCAACATCCTTCTTTTGTGGAAGGCGGCCACCGGGCAAAAGAAGGACGAGGCGCTGCTCATCCTCAACAAAGACCCCTGGCACCACCAGGAATTCCACACCGAAAATTTCCGCCACTTCGTTCAAGCCGGCGCCCCGCTGAAGGATGTTTCGCCCGAATACCCGCTGGAGTACATCCACGAGCCTTTCCATTACGGCCTGCGCCCGGGCCAGGGCATCGTGCTGGTGACGAGCCGAAAATAAGCGGAGCGGGGGATGGGGAGGGTGCTGGAGCGTTTCGTCGTTTTGCCGAAATGGAAGAAGTGGATTCTGGTTGCGCTTCCGGGCAAAAACTTTCGAAAATAGAAGCCATGCAACCCGAAGCTCCCATTACAGCCATCGCACATGTAATCCAGCTTGCGATTGCCCCGGTGTTTTTGATTTCGGGCGTTGCCACATTGCTCAGCGTGTTGACCAACCGGCTCGGCCGCATCGTTGACCGAGCCCGCATAGTCGAAGCTAAATTCGATTTCCGCGATGAAACTCAGAGAGTGGCGGCGTCTGAGGAACTCCTGCGCCTTTCAACGCGGGCGCGGCTGGTGAACTTTTCCATCAGCTTTTGCACGATTTCTGCTCTGTTAATTTGCATCACGATCGCGGCCCTATTTACGGGAACTTTTCTTCTCGTTAACTTATCCAAACTCATTACGGTGCTGTTTATCGCGGCGATGTTCTCGCTCTTTCTGGCATTGATATCCTTTCTGCGGGAGGTAATCACGGCGACGCGTGCTTTGCGTATCTCCTCGAGCCCGCCCACTCCGGGCAAGAGTTCCGCGAAGGAGCGTCCGCCCTTGGTAGAAGAGTGACGCCCAAGCAGAAGGCGCAGTGAAGGTAGTGGAGCTCATCGGAGTTTCGGGGCGGAGGACGCAAAAATAGCTTGATTTTGCGCATCAGCACGGTACCATGGCGCCTGATTCCCGTGAAGGTGTCTGAGAAGCATGATACGGCCGCTTTGCGTCCGCCTGCATACCGCCAAGGGCTGCTAATCTGCGGCCTTGTCCTTTGGGCGAATACCGCCGTTTTCGCCGGAGCATCGGGAAGGCTCGACCAAGGGGCGAACGGCCCGACCGCCGCTCCGACCAGTCCGATCAATTGGTTGAACGGGAACCTGACCACCAATAATTGCCATTATGTCGAGGGCCAGTCAGTCCCGTGCCGTCTGGTTCTGACCGGGCTGACCGGCGGACCACACGTCGGCGTGATCGAATGGGACATTGTCAACAGCGGCAAGGACGCCTTCGATTATATCACGCATTATAACCGCATCGCGCAGTTGGTTGATCCGTTGTCAGGGCTTACCGATTCCTTCACCGCGCCGAGCACGGTGCCCATTCCGGTTCCGATCCCCACTTTGACCGTGAATGGCTTACCGCAACCGCAGACGAGTTTCGGCGCGTTGTCGGCCGGCGAAAACCTGATGACGATTTACAACGGCACCATCACCGCGTTGACCTATATCACAAACGGTCAAGGCAACCTCGGCGACCTGGGGGCCACCCAGTCGCCGGTGGACCTGCAAATCGAATTTGACACGACCAACTCGACGGTGGTTTTGGCTTGGGGCGGACACCTGGCTGCCCGATTGTATTGGGGGGCGGGCCATTCGGCGGGCGGTGCGCCTGGAGCGCCGTACCACATGCGTTTCACTGCGCTGGACGGCGCTGCCACAAGCCAGGACCTTTCCGTGGATGGGCCTGCGGTTTGTGTTCCGCCCACCAACTCCCTGGCCGGGCCTAACGCGGTTTGTGGCGGAACCACCAACACCTATAGCGATACGAGCGACGGCGCTGCTTTCGTGTGGTCCCTGGTTGGTAACGGCACGCTCCTGGCTCCGGCGACTAATTCGACGGTCACGGTGCTGGCGGGCGCTGCCGGGTCTTATACCCTCACCGTCACGGCGACCGCTTCCGGCCTCGCCGGCGCCTGCGCCAGCACCGCCTCGCAGACCGTCACGGTGAATCCGTTGCCGGCCTGTGCCATTAGCGGACCGTCCCCCGTTTGCCCGTTGTCGCTCAGCAACGTCTATAGTGGGCCCGCCGGACTGGCCAGCTATGCGTGGGCCATCAGCGGCTACGGCTCGCTGGTTGGTCCCACCAACACCCCTACCGTCAGCGTCACGGCCGCCGGCCTGTGCGGACAGAACTTCACGCTGGCTCTGCAGCTCACCGACACCAACGGCTGCGCCAGCGCCTGCAGCCTGGACGTCCCGGTAAATAACGGTTCCACGCCGCCGACGTTCGTGATGTTCCCGGCCGATGCGGTTGTGGAATGTCCGAACAGCACCCTGCCCACTGCCACCGGCCAGCCTACGGCCACCGACACTTGCAGCACCGCGTCGATTGCCTTTGCCGATACGACGACCAGCGGGCTGTGTTCAAACCAGGTGGTCCGCACTATAACGCGTGCCTGGACGGCCACCGATGCTTGTGGCAACAGTGTTACCCAGAGCCAGGTCATCACGGTCAAAGACACGACGCCGCCGACGTTCGTGATGTTCCCAGCCGATGCGGTTGTGGAATGTCCGAGCCGCACACTGCCCAC
>Ga0210408_10001219_pt1 | contig 27662 bp, 21 predicted proteins | sample IncBWH4MmetaG_FD_155471 | JGI IMG/M metagenome (GOLD analysis project Ga0210408, IMG submission 155471) | Forest soil microbial communities from Barre Woods Harvard Forest LTER site, Petersham, Massachusetts, United States - Inc-BW-H-4-M | ecosystem: Environmental > Terrestrial > Soil >...
GCTCGCGCTCACAGCGCTTCGCCGCGCAGCAGCTTCGGCACGTCGCCGACGAGGCCAGCGGCTTCGCGCATGAACAGGCGTTTGAGATTGGGCACGCGGTCGACCAGGCCGAGGCCGATGTCGCGGGCAAGGCGCAGCACGGCGGATTGGTTGGAGAACAGGCGATTGAGGCCGTCGGTGGCGAGCCCCATCGACATGGTATCGAAACGCCGCCAGCGCTGATAACGCTCGAGCACGTCCGGCGCCCCGGGGTCGAGCCCGAGGCGCGCGGCATCGACGATCACTTCGGCGAGCGCCGCGACGTCCTTGAGCCCCATGTTGAGACCCTGGCCGGCGATCGGATGGATGACGTGCGCGGCATCGCCGACGAGCGCGATCCGGTCGGCGACGAACGAGCGCGCGACGGAAAAGCCGAGCGGATGCACCCGACGCGCGCCGACGGTCGTGATCTCGCCGAGATGCAGCTTGAATCGGCGCTCGAGCTCGGCACGAAAGTCGGCATCGGGCAGCGCCATGATGCGCTCTGCCTCACGCGCCGTTTCCGTCCACACGATCGACGAGCGCCGTTCCTTGAGCGGCAGGATCGCGAACGGCCCTGCCGGCAGAAAATGCTCTTCGGCGCGTCCGCCATGGTCGCGTTCATGCCCGACGGTGGTGACGATCGCCGACTGGCCGTAGCTCCAGCCGTGCGTGGCGATGCCGGCGCCTTCCCGGATCGACGAACGTGCGCCGTCGGCGGCGACCAGGAGCCGCGCCGCGATCGCGTCGCCGTTCGCAAGCTCGACATTGACGTGCTGCGCAGAGCGATGCGCCGACGCGCGCGCACCCCTGGAGAAGCGGGTTTGGCTGCTGTCGGGCGCGCGCACCTCCCCTTCGTGGGCAGGATAGGAAAAACGCGCGACGGCGGTCCGTCGGCATTCGACGCCGGTCTCCTTCGCCTTCGCTTCGAGCGCTGCGATGAGGTGGCGGTTTTCAATCATGCGGGCGAACGGTTCGCCCGGCTCGATCTCGCCGGCGAAGGTCAGAAAGGCCGGCCGCACGGCGTCATCGAGCCGGCTGTCGGTGACGACCATGTCGAGGATCGGCTGCGCCTCGCCGGCGACCGCCTGCCAGATGCCGAGCGCGTCAAGCAGTCGGCGCGCCGCCGCGACAATCGCCGAGGCACGTTCGTCGCCCGCATGGCTCGCCCCGAGCGTCGGGTCGGCGACCGTCACCGAGAAGGATGACCCGAGCCCCTGGCGCAGCGCGATCGCGAGCGTCAGCCCGGCAAAGCCGCCGCCGGCGATCAGCACATCACCTCGGTCGTCCGGATGGGTCATCAAGGAACCTGTTCCTGGACCACAGCGAGCCAGCAGCATATAGCATCGCCCCGCCATCGTGCGAATTCGTCGATACCGTCGGCGTGTCGCGCCCTCGTGGAACGCCCGAAGGAAAAGCCATTCATGTCGTCTTCGGTCATCCAGGAACTGCTCGACATCCTCGATCTCGAGCCGCTCGAAGTGAACCTGTTTCGCGGCCGCTCGCCGCAATCGCGCTGGCAACGCGTCTATGGCGGCCAAGTGATCGGCCAGGCCCTGGTGGCGGCCTGCCGCACGGTCGACGAAGTTGCGCAGCGGCCGCCCCACTCCTTGCACGCCTATTTCCTGCTCGGCGGCGATCCCAAGGTCCCGATCGTCTACGAGGTCGAGCGTATCCGCGATGGGCGCAGCTTCACCACGCGGCGCGTGACCGCGATCCAGCACGGCCGCGCGATTTTTTCGATGGAGGTGTCGTTCCACGGCGCCGAGGAGGGATTGTCACACCAGTTTCCGATGCCCGACGTGCCCAAGCCCGACTCGCTGCCGAGCGAGATCGAGATCAGGCAGCGCATGCTGCATCTGCTCCCCGAACCGGTGCGCCGCTACTATCAGCGCGAACGGCCGATCGAGATGCGGGCCGTCGAATACGGCCGGTATCTCGGCCAGCAGGTTGAGGGGGACCGCTTTCACGTGTGGGTTCGCGCCACCGGCCGGCTGCCCGACGAGCCGGCCATCCACCAATGCGTGCTCGCTTATGCGTCGGACATGAGCTTGCTCGGCGCCGCGCTCATTCCGCACGGACGCAGCCTGTTCAGCGATGAGTTCATGGCGGCAAGCCTCGACCACGCGATGTGGTTTCATCGCCCGTTCCGCGCCGACGAGTGGATGCTCTACGTGCAGGATAGTCCGAGCCTCGCCGGCTCGCGCGGCTTCACCCGCGGCGAGATCTTCGCCAGCGACGGTACTCTGGTCGCCTCGGTTGCGCAGGAAGGACTGCTGCGGCAACGCCGTCCGAAGCCGAAATAGGGCCCCCCGAACGAGCCCCGGCTCCTTCGGGGGACTTCCGCCAATAAACTGCTTAATTCGGGCCCGCCTTGCCGATAGTGTGGACATCAGATCTTCGCGCCCGGGGAACGCTACATGAAGCTCGTCATCGCCATCATCAAGCCCTTCAAGCTCGAAGAGGTGCGCGACGCCCTCACGGCGATCGGCGTCCACGGTATGACCATCACCGAGGTCAAGGGCTACGGCCGGCAGAAGGGCCACACTGAAATCTACCGCGGCGCGGAATACGCCGTGAACTTCCTGCCCAAAATCCGCATCGAGGTGGCGGTCGCCGCGGATGCGGCCGACCGAGTCGTGGAGGCGATCGGTACTGCCGCCAAGACTGGGCAGATCGGCGACGGCAAGATCTTTGTTGCGCCGATCGAGCAAGCCGTGCGCATACGCACCGGCGAGACCGACGCCGACGCCCTCTAACCCCGCGTCCGGTTGGCCTGCGACCTGGCTTCGTCGGCAATCGCCTAGTTTCTAGGCACGGTGTCCGATCTTTGGGCGGACGCCCTCGCTGCGTATCTCCGCGCGAGACACCCGGTCGCGATTCTCATCCCAACAAGCGCCGTTTCCCACTGCGGCAAGCCGGTTTCCGTGAACTGGCACGCCGCTTGATTCTAATGCTGCGTCGGGTGCGCGCGGGTACGCCTGCGGGCTGGTTGATGTTGCTCGGTCGAGCGCGACGCTTGATCGACAACTGGGAGATTGAACCAATGAAAATTGTCATGGCCATCATCAAGCCGTTCAAGCTCGACGAGGTCCGCGACGCCCTCACCAAGATCGGCATTCAGGGGCTGACCGTCACCGAGGTGAAGGGTTACGGGCGACAGAAGGGCCACACCGAAATCTATCGCGGCGCCGAATATGCCGTGAGCTTCCTGCCGAAGATCAAGCTCGAGGTCGCCTGCCCCTCCGATCAGGTCGACAAGGTCATCGAGACCATCACGGCCTCGGCGAAGACCGGCCAGATCGGCGACGGCAAGATCTTCGTGCTCGGCCTCGATCATGCGGTCCGCATCCGCACCGGCGAGATCGATGCCTCAGCCCTCTAGACAACCCGCACCTCCATCTGCACGGACAGGAGTGAAATCATGACCTTGAAGAAATTCTCGCGTGCGGGGCTCGTCGCTCTCGCCGGCGCGGTTCTGCTTGCCATCGTGCTGAGCCTGCCGACGTTCCATGGATCGTACGCGCAGACTTCGACGACTACCGAGGCGCCCGCGACGCCGGCGGCTGCCGCACCCGCGGCTGCCGAGGCTGCGCCGCCGGCATGCGACGCCAAGACGCTCGAGAAATGCACGCCGAATTCGGGCGACACCGCCTGGATGCTCACCTCCATGGCCATCGTGCTGATGATGACCATTCCCGGCCTGGCGCTGTTCTACGGCGGCATGGTGCGCAAGAAGAACGTCGGCGATACGGTGATGACGAGCTTCGCCATCACCTGCCTGGTCAGCATCCTCTGGCTGTTCTTCACCTACAGCCTGGCGTTCCGCAGCGGCACGCCGTTCATCGGCGGGTTTGATCGCGCCTTCCTGCAGGGAATCGTCAGCAACACCTTCAAGGACGGCGTGGGGCTGAACATCGGCACGCCCAACTCGCTGGCGCCGACCATTCCCGAGACCGTCTATTCGATGTTCCAGTTGACGTTCGCGATCATCACCGCGGCGCTCATCGCCGGATCGTTCGCCGAGCGCATGAAGTTCTCGGCGATGCTCTGGTTCATCGGCCTGTGGGCGATCTTCGTCTATTCGCCGATCGCGCACTGGGTGTGGGGACCGGACGGCATCTTCAACAGCGCCAATCCCGATGCCAAGTTCCACGTGCTCGACTTCGCCGGCGGCACGGTGGTGCACGTCAATTCGGGCACCGCGGGCCTGATGGCGGCGCTGATGCTCGGCAAGCGCAAGGACGCCGGGCCCGGCCATAACATGGTGCTGACCATGATCGGCGCCTCGCTGCTGTGGGTCGGCTGGTTCGGATTCAACGCCGGCTCGGCGGTCACCGCCGGCATGCAGGCCGGCATGGCGATGACCGTCACGCACCTTGCGACCGCGACCGCGGGCTTCACCTGGATGATCGTCGAGTGGATCCTGCGCGGCAAGCCGACCGTCATCGGCATCTGCTCCGGCGCGGTGGCCGGGCTCGTCGCCATAACCCCGGCGTCCGGCTTCGTCGGCCCGATGGGAGCGTTCTGGATCGGCGTCGCCGCCGGCATCGTCTGCTACTGGGGCGTCACCGGGCTCAAGCACTTCTTCGGTTACGACGACGCGCTCGACGTGTTCGGCGTGCACGCGGTCGGCGGAGCGACGGGCGCGCTGCTCACCGGCGTATTCGCCGTCGAGCAATACGGCGGCACCGCCGGGCTGATCGAGGGCAACCCCGGGCAGGTGCTCACCCAGATCGTCGGCATCGCCGCCGTGTTCGTCTACGACGCGGTCGTGACGCTCATCATCCTCTGGCTCGTCAACCTGGTCATCGGGCTGCGCGTGACCGAGGATGTCGAGCGCGAAGGTCTCGATCTCGCGCTGCACGGCGAGACCGTACAATAGGAGGTCGGCGCGCCGGAGATCCGGCAGCGTCTCCTCAATCGAGAGGCCCCGTCGCCCGCCGGGGCCTCTTGCGTCATCCGCTATCCTTAGAACTCGATCAGCAATGTCGCCCGCTGGCGGGGAAAATCCGTCAGGTCGAGCGCGGCTCTGACGCGCCGATCTCGCGGCCGGCGATCAGCTTCCAGGCGGCGCTCATGAGCACCTTGGGGGCGATCTTCCAGAAGAACGTTGGGCTCAGATAGACGGCGCCGCCGGTCAACGAGTTGAACGCCACGCCTTTGGTAGTGGCGCAGATACCAGAGATCGACGCCGACCACGACGTTGGGCACGATTTGGAAGGCGAGCGTCGATTTCTTGTCCCCCGCCAACGGCGGCGCGCGTCGCCGCCGGCTGGTAGAGCAGGTTGAAGGCCAGAAACAAGGCGGTTCTGATCAGCTCGGCATCGGCTTCGAGCTTGGTCTCGACGCAGTAGTTTGACACTCGCTCGCCGCTGTCTCGTCGCGGTTGTGGAATTCCAGCTCGACCGACAGCGCGACCGGCGAATGGGCGGGTGCTCGCGTGGGACGATGACCCACCTGTTCTGTTCCGTTCCTTACATTCATTCCAAAGTATACTTTGTCATTATTCTAATTCCACCTTCGTAGTATTGACTTGGATGAATTCTAATCTTGGTCGTTATTTGACAATCAGGTTCCATCAGGCTTCTATACTATAGATGCCCAGAAAAATCCCGTAGTTGGTTCGATGAATATTTGCAATTGGAGAGGGGGTGATTCCATGGTCAGGAACGCGAAGAACGCGAACAGACGCCGCCGACAGCTTGTTTCGAGGCGATTGTCGATGACGCCGCTCACGGTGGCGGCGACGCTCTTGGGGATGTCCGAACTGGCCCTGGCGGGTGACGGCGCCGTCGACGCGGCGCGGCCGTACCCGGGCGACAACGGCGCGAGTCAAGTTCTTCTCAAGAAGATGGAGGCCATGGAGCAGCGTATCAAATCACTGGAGTCGCAGCTCAAGCAGAAGGATGCGCCGCCGGCGGCGCAGAAAACCCCGGCTGCGATTTCGGACGGCAAGCCACGAGGCAAAGCGAACAGGACGCTCGACCTCGCCGCCGCTCCGGCAGGCGACCTTGTCGCGGACGCGCCGCTCCCCAGCCAGACGGCGGCACCCGCCCAGACGGCGGCGCCCGGCCAGACGGCGGCGCCCGACCAGGCCGACAAGTCCGCCAAATCCGCCAAGGCGGCGAAGCCGGACACCCTCGAGAAGGCCGGCGACAAAGCAATCCTCGGCCTGACCGATTCGCCCATTCCGGGTCTCGCGATCGGCGCCTATGGCGAGATGCTGTTCGGCGCGGCGCAAAATCCGGCCGCCGGCGGCCAGTGGCAAGGCGGCGCCGATATCCGCCGCATGGTGCTGCTGCCGACCTACGCCATCACCGACAACATCATCTTCAATGCCGAGCTCGAATGGGAGCATGGCGGCTTTTCCCCGGATGGGGACGACAAGGTGAACGGCGAAATCGACGTCGAGCAATTGTGGATCGATTTCAAGATCGTCGATCAGTTCAACTGGCGGGCGCCGGGAATCGACCTCGTTCCGATCGGCTACATCAACCAGCATCACGAGCCGACGCAGTTCTACAGCGTGCTGCGGCCGGAAATATACAACGGCCTCATCCCTTCGACCTGGATGGCCCCGTCGAGCAGCGTCTACGGCTCGATCGCCGACGGACTGGGCTATCAGATCATGGTGTCGAGCAGCATTGAGGATTTCGGCGGCGACTTCAGCACGCGCACGGATGCCAACACCGTGCCTACATTTCCGACCGGCTATCCCGCAGGGATCACCGGCCTCGATGCGCTCGGCTTGGCGCGGCCGACCATCAGCGATTTTCGGCAGCTCAGCAACACGGTCGCGGTCGCGGGCCGGCTCGACTACTCGCCTCCGTCGATTCCGGGATTCGCCGGAAGCACCAGCGCCTACTTCACCCCGAACACGACGCCGCGCGGAGCTTATGCCGACGACGGCACGCTGCTCGGCCGTTCAAGCCTGACGATGGTCGACAGCGAATTCCGCTACCGGATACCGAATACGGGACTGGAACTGCGCGGCGAGGGCGTGTTCGTGACCTTCGGCAATCCCGCCAACCTCCGCGCCAACAACGACAGCGATCCGACCGACAACGTCGGCAAAACCATGTATGGCGCCTCCGGCGAGATCGCCTATCATTTCCCGCTCGGCACGATCCTGCACAGCGAATGGGAGGCCGTGCCGTTCTATCGCTATACCTACGAGAACCTGCAGACCAAGGGCTTCGCCGGAACCGATCTGAACACGCCTACCGGAGCGGGACAGTTGCAATTCCACAACGTCGGCATCGCCATATTCCCCTCACCGAAGCTCGTGCTCAAGGCCACCTATCAGAAAGTGATCAATCGGGACCCGGCCGGGGCACAATCGGATTCCGTTCTCGGCGGCGCCGGCTTCTTCTTCTGACCGCCTGACGCGTCGGCGCGCGGGCAGCGCAACAACCACTGAGGCACGGGCCAATGACTGGATGGATTCGATGGACTGCGCCGGCCGCGGCGATGATCTCGTTGAGTGCACCGGCCCACGCGGTGCAGTACCTCTCCGTCAGCGAAGCGCAGAAGCTCGCATTTCCGTCGGCGAGCTTTACCGAGGTGCAGCCGGGCCGCGTGTGGAAGACGAGCAGCGGCGGCATCTTCGTCCTCGATCATGTGATCGGCAAGCACCTCTACATCGATTACGCGGTGTCGATCGTCGGCGGCCGCGTCCACCGCGTCGATATCCTTCAATACCGGGAGTCCTATGGCGGCGAGGTCAGAAGCCCGAGCTGGCTGGCGCAATTCGTCGGCAAGACCAGCAGCAGCCCGCTGCAAGTCGGTGCCGATATCCGCAACATTTCCGGCGCGACGCTGTCCTCGATGCACGTGACCGAAGGCGTGAAGCGAATTTTGGCCGCGTATGGACATCTCCGATAGCGTTCGCCGCAAGCAGCCGCTGCTGGGCACTTTCGTCGAGATTGCCGCGGCCGGTGCCGCTCGCGGCGACCTGCACGAAGTGCTCGACGACGCCTTTGCCGCCGTGGCACAGGTGCACCGGCTCATGAGCTTCCACGATCCGCAAAGCGACGTGAGCCGCCTCAACCGCGAAGCCTTCGCCGGCGCCGTCCCAGTGCACGCCTGGACCTATCAGGTCCTGGAAGCAGCGATTGAGCTCAATCGCGAATCCTCCGGGGTCTTCGACATGACGGTCGCTCCCTTGCTGCAGCAGCGCGGCCTGCTGCCTCGCGGCGCCGGCGATCCCGCGCCGGCTGCGGACCGGATCACGGCCGCCGGGGCGGTCGAATTGCTCGGCGATCGCCGGGTTCGCTACCGGCATCCCGGGATCACGATCGATCTCGGGGGCATCGCCAAAGGGTTTGCGGTCGACCGTGCGCTCGACGTCCTGCGCGGACGCGGTTTGGTGCGCGGCTTGGTCAACGCTGGCGGCGACCTTGCCGCATTCGGACCCGAGCCGGAGCTGGTGCATCTTCGCCACCCCGCGAACGCTGGCCGCGTGCTCGGGTGGGCGGCGATCTCGAATGCGGCGCTGGCGTCAAGCGGCCGGACCTTCGATCTCCTGCAATTCGCGGAGGCGGGAGATTGCGCGGTCTTTGATCCGATGACGCAAGGCCCGGTCCGCGGCATCGTCGGGGCGACCGTTCGTGCGCCCTGCTGTATGATCGCCGACGCGCTGACCAAGGTGGTCATGATCGCGGGCGAAGCGTCGGAGCACCTGTTGCAACGTTATCGGGCAAGTGCACTCTTTGTTCTGGAGTCCGGGGATGTCTGGATTACGCCGGACTGGCAGGATGCCGTCCGCCTTGCGGCTTGATGATCGATTCCGCTGGGGCCTGTACGGCGTTTTCTCGGTCCTGTTCGTGACCGGCGTCATCTGGCTCCTCGCGGACGCTTTGAAAGAATCCCCGAGCGGCGATTTCTGGCAGGGGATATCCGCCTCCCTGCTCATGGTCCACGGCGGCGCGGCCATGGTCACGCTCGTCCTGCTGGGCGCGCTCATTCCCGTTCACGTCTTGCGCGGCTGGCGCAGCCGGCGCAATCGTCTGGCGGGCGCCGCGATGGTGATCGCGAACGTTCTGTTCGTCGCAACCGCCTTCGGACTCTATTACGCGGGATCGGATACGTGGCGTCCGTGGATCAGCGACGTGCACATCGCCATTGGTGTCGTCTTTCCGGCCCTGATCGTCATCCACGTCTGGACCGGCCGGCGCAGTCGGCCAAGCGGGGAAAAAGAATCGCCGCGCTAGGCCGCACCGTCATTCCATTTCTGCGAATCGCTTCCTGGCGCCTACGCGCCGCCGCCGAATTTGTAGGCAAAGCCGGCGCGGAAATCGCTGATCGGCGCTCGGGTGCCACCATCAGCAATATTTGCCGGGACGTTCACGAAGCCCGAAGCCTGAAGATCGGTATATCGATACTCGATCCGCCCGAGAATCGCGTCGGTGATTGCGTACTCGACGCCGCCACCGGCCGCCCAACCGTTGGATTTGCCGCCGGTCGTGACGAATGGCACAGCTCCGGTCAGGGCGAAAGCCGTCGAAGGATTGCCGGTGGCCCACCCGCCGGTGCCGAAGACCAGAAAGCGGTCGAACGCGACGCCGAGCCGACCGCGGATCGAGCCGTAGTCCTTGGTTGTCGTGGAAACCGTGAAGGGACCCGACGGCAGCGCGCCGGTTGCGCCGAGCGGCGCGAGGGTTTGATTGCTGCCGGTCAGGTTGGACCACTGCCAATCCCCTTCAACGCCGAGCACGAACCGGTTGAACTGATAATTTCCGCCAACAAAACTCCCGGCAAATGGTCCGGCCCCGCTGTAGCCGTATGGCGTCAACACGGCGCTTGACGCCGTCGTCAAAGTCCCGGTCGCCCTTTGCCAGGCGAAGCCGCCGTCCGCACCGAAGTAGAAACCGGTCCAATTGTACGGAGAACGAACGCGTGGTCCCTTCGCAACGGGCAAACCAACGTCGGCCGCCCCGGTAACGGGAGCAAATGATCCCCTGCCGTTGAACATGTAGTTCACGCCGAATTCAATGGCGCCGACCTTCGTTGCCGAAGTCGTCGACAGCTCCGACAGCGGCAGCGTAAACGCCGTGGAGCCGTAACTCGTGTATCGATACTCGGCGAATACGTTCCAATTCTGCGCGACAGCGACGGCAACGCCTGCGCCCGCCGTCCACCCGCTGAGATACGTGTTCACCGCCTCGTCCGCGCCCGCAGTGGCGTTGTTGAGCGTGCCCGCAAGCTGGGTACGAACGTATTGATTGCTCGACCAGGCCAACCCCGCCGTTCCGTAAAGGAGGACGTTGTCGAAGGCGTAACCAACGCGGCCACGTATGGTCTCGCTGTCGAATACCGTGGTCTGGTTGGCGCTCGTGCCAAAGGAGTCAGTGACCGTCGTCGTCCTGGTACCGCCGGAGGTCACGTCAGCCGCAACGCCAATCAGCAGGCGCGACGGCATCATGTAGTCGAAACCCAGCTGAATACCGCCGTGCCAGTTCGGCGGGTTGCCCGTCACGGCAGTTGCTGGGGCACCCGTTGCAAGATTGACGGTACTGCCGTTCGTATTCGCCCAGCTGTATTCACCATAGCCACCGACGTAGAAACCGGTCCAATCGAAATGTGCGGACGGCGGTGCGAAGGCCGGGACTGCCCGCCCGAACTCTGCGGCCATTGCGTAGACATCGATCGTATCGAGCGGTCCGGCGAGCGTGAGCCGAAAGGCCATGGGCTCAATGGGGTGGATCGAATAGTCCATGAATCCGTTCTGGCAGACCGCCACCGCAATTTTTGGCGTGGGAAAGCACTTTGCGAAAAGGGCGTCGGTCGTGAGCAGCGCACCGTAGGCGTAGCTCGCGTTGTAGGTGGTCGAATTGAGGAGATTGAGCGCGTCGATCTGGACGCGCCAACCGTTGGAAAAGCGATAACCCACCTCGCCGTTGAAGATGTTCACCGGCGGGGACTGGAAAACGCCGTCCTCGGTGAGCGGCCGCGCGCTGATGTAGCGCCAGCGCAGCGCGCCGAACCAGCCTGTCTTCTCGCCCAACGTGACACCGGCCGACGCCACCATCCACGGGGCCTCGGGAATGAAATTGCCCGGCGCATTGCCGATCTGCGACTGCGGAAAGCCCGCCAGCGATTCGAAGAGCTGCTCCTGGGCCGAGTCGAAGCCGACAAAGCGGGCGCGCGCCAGCGCAACATCGGCGTCAACGCTCATCCATGAGGCGAGCCGATAGTTGTTGGTGATCTCAATACCGGTGCGCTGACTTGGCGGCCCCGCAGCGGTGGTACCGGTATCCCCCTCGAAAACCAGCTCCGAGTTTTGGTGCAAGTAGAAGAGGCTGATGGAGCTGTCCAGATTCGGTATCGCCTTGGTGCGGACGCCGATCTCGGCGCCGCGGGAGCGAACCAGAAACGGCGTCGTATCCTGAGATGTTGTCGGATCGCCGGCGACTTGCGTCGAGGTCACGCCGCGCGCATCGTTGCTGTGATAGCCCATGCCCGCGGCGATGAACAATTCGGTCTTGTAGAAGGGACCGAACGTCATGGTGAATTTCGGGCTGCCGATCGCGGCCTGCGCATTGCCGGAGTTCGCCGGCTGCAAGATCGAATTCACCGACGCCCAGAAATAGTCGCCCCGCCAGCCGGCGGTGGTCCTGAACCAATCGGTCCAGCGCGTTGTATTCTGCGCATAGATGCCGACGTTGCCCTCGCCGACGTGGTCGACGAGCGTGTTTGACAGAAACAGACGACGGGCTGTGTTGCCCAGGCTGACGTCGATGTCATCGTAGCGGGTTTGCACGCCGAAAAGCGTTTCCGTGGGACGGCTGAACAGCGTGCCGTTGATCGTGCGCGACACTCCGGCGCCGCCATAGATACGACCGTCATGCTGGTGGAACTGATCGCCGTTCATGGGGTCGGTCGTGAACCAGGTGAAGTTGTTCCACAGGTTCATCGTTTCTTTGACGAGGTAGGCATTCGCCTTCCACAATCCGGCATCATCGGATTGCGCAAACCTGGTCGACAGCATGAACCGGCTGGTGTCGCCGCCGTCCGTCGGGTCGATCTCGCCAAACAGGCCGATCTGTCCGGTGGTAATGGCGCGCAGCGCGACCTGATCGGATGAGTTCCAGTTGTTGGTGTAGCCCATCGCGGTTGCGGAAAACCCGTTCGTCGCCGTGCCTTGGCTGTAGCGCAGAAGACCGCTGAACCTGCGGACGTCTTCGCCGGTGACCCAAGGACCATCGTAGGTCTTGAATTCGCCGGCATAGAGCAGCGATCCGCCACCGAGCGCGGTCGAGCCCAGCGTCAGGAACCGGTCGTAGCCGAAGCTGCCGACTGTCGCGGAGACGATGTTCTGTGGGACGCTATCGCGCAGGAAAAGATGCAGGTCGCCGGCATTGGCGAAGTCTCCGACGTCGGCGAAATAAGGTCCCTTGCGGACTTCCAGCCCGCTGATCGTTTCGGGAATGAGAAAGTTCAGGTCGGCATAACCCTGGCCGTGGGCATCGGTCGGCAAATTGATCGGTATGTCGTCCCAGAAGATCGCCAGGTCGGTGCCGTGGTCGAGATTGTAGCCGCGCAGATAGTATTGGTTGGCCTTGCCGGAGCCGGAATGCTGAACGACGGCGAGGCCGGGCGCCGCTTCGAGGATTTCCGTGTTCGTTGCCACCGGACGGGAATTGAGCTCCGCGCCCGAGATCGTCGTCTGGCTTGCCAGCTGCGGCACCACCGGCGTTCCGCCGGCAACGTTGGGCGCGCCGGTCTCGTAAGGCGACGGCTTCGGCGCGGACGCAGCCTGGGCCGCGCGCCTAGGCTGGCCCGCTCGCGGCTTGGCGCGCGCGGCGGTGACGCGGATGGTCGGCAGCATCGTGCCGCCTGCCTCGGTCGGTGCCGGTTGTTCCGGCGCTGCCGCCGGGGTCGGAGCGCTGGTTGGCGGAGCCTCGGTTGCCGGCGGCGTCTGCGCTTTGGCGCTGGCGCAGATGGACGCGAGCACAAACCACGCCAACGCAAACCGCACCGCACCGCCCCCGAAAGCGACCGCGATTAACCCCGGGCGAGGCGCTATGATGCCGCGCCGGCCGGAGTGCGGCGCGGGCGGGCATACAGCCGCCCCGGCCGCCGACGCCTTTGTAAAGTGCGGTATGATGATGTCAATAAATCATCATACTCGGACTCCCTCCAGGAGAGTGCGATGCAGCGCGTGACCATCACCATCGACGACGATCTCGCCGCCGAGCTCGATCGCTTCATGAGCGCGCACGGCTATGCCAACCGGTCCGAGGCCATCCGCGATCTCGCCCGCTCCGGCCTGCAGCAGTCGGCGCACGCGCGTTCCGGTACTCGCCCGTGCGTTGCCGCGCTCGTCTACGTTTACGAGCACGAGAAGCGCGAGCTGGCACGGCGGCTCACCAGCGACTACCACGCGCGCCACGATCTGGCGCAGGCGACCTTGCACGTGCACCTCGACGAGGCGAGCTGTCTCGAAGTCACGGTGCTCAAAGGGCGCGGGACCGACGTGCAGGAGTTTGCCGACCACATCATTGCCGAGCGCGGGGTGCGCCACGGTCACGTGGTTTATCTGCCGTCGGACGAGGCGCTTGCCCACACATCCCGCACCGCGCATGGCCACAGCCACATCCACAGTCGCGGTCACGGACGCCGCTCTTGAGCGGACCGGCCTTACCCTTGCAGTTGTGCCGTCGCTTGCTCGCCGCGAATCATTTGCCCGAGAGCCGGTGTTTCACGATCCGTTCGGATCGCTTCCTCACCATCTATTTCGCTGCCGCACGCCGCGTCCCCCGGCGAATGTGCAACGCGCCCGTGCGTGGCCGGATCGCCACAGACCTGAGCAAAGCGACCGGGAACGGCTTGACACAGACAAACGGCGGTCTTTGAATTTGCGCAGTTCAGGTGCGCCGCATCATATTTGATCGGCCAAGAGGGAATCCGGTGCGTTTCGCCTTTTCGACGGCGGGCCAAATCCGGAGCTGCTCCCGCAACTGTCGGCGGCAAGTCCTTCTCCAGGATGCCACTGGGCTTTGCGCAGCACGGCCTGGGAAGGTGGAGAAGGGCAACGACCCGCGAGCCAGGAGACCTGCCTGAGCGAAGTCATCCTTCCGGCGCGCGGGACGCGCGTTCGGGGCGGACTCCCGCTGTGGTGACCGAAAGAGTTGTCACGCGCACGGAGGCCGCATGATCCGTCCTGGACCAATCGCATCAAGCAGCGCCTTAAGCCGCTCCTTCTCTCCCGCGCGCCTGGCGCGAGCCGCGATGCGCGGAAGCGGGACGCTGGCCTTTGCATGGTCCTTTGCTTGTGCCTTGGCAGTCGCCGCGCAAGCCACGGACACGCCGCCGCTGGCGTTGAAGGCCCCTGCGGCTGCTCCTCCATCCTATGACTGGACCGGGTTCTACGTGGGCGGCCATCTTGGGGAAGCTTGGGGAAGCTCGCGTTGGACCGCGAACGGCGCCGGGGCGCCGGCGATCTCCGGCTCGTTCGGTCTGTTTCAGCCGTTCGACCCTTTCGCCGAAACGGGAAGCTTCTTCGAGGGCGTTCGAGCGGGCTACGATTACAGGCTCGCGAACCGCTTCGTCCTCGGCGCCGCGGTCGACGCGTCGTTCCCGGCCTTTCCCGATCGCGCCGGCATCTCGGTCGGCGGCAGCTCGACGTTCACTTCGCCGGTCATTGGCGCAGAAAGCTATGGCGAGACGGTGCTGTCCTTCGGCACCGTGCGAGGTCGCGTCGGCTACGCGCCCGGAGATTGGCTCGTCTATGCGACCGGCGGATTGGCCTGGACCTACGACCGGGCCGTGCTCACCCAATTGGGCAATGGTGCGACCGATAGGCGCTTCCTGTGGCGATTCGGTTGGGCGGCCGGAGCCGGCGTCGAGGTCCCTATCGCTCCGCACTGGACGGCGACGCTCGAATATCTGTTCACCGACTACGGCAGCAGCAGTATCAGCTTTCCAAGCGTCGGGCAGCGGTTCGACGCCGATTTGTTCCTGCACCAGTTACGCGCGGGGGTGAACTATCGGTTCGGCACCGATGCAGCTCCGGCGAGTTCAAGCTTGATGGCGGCCGCCGCACCGGCTGCGGATCTGGTCAATTTTCACGGGCAGGCGACGTTCGTCTGGCAAGGCTATCCGCCGATTCGATCTCCTTATACGGGTGTCAACAGCCTGCCCGGCAGCGGCTTGGGCCGCGAGACAATCGATGCCACGCTCTATGCCGGCGTGCGGCTGTGGCGCGGCGCCGAAGTGTGGATCGATCCGGAAATCGACCAAGGTTTTGGCTTGGCCAACACGCATGGCGCGGCCGGATTTCCAAGCGGAGAGGCCTACAAGATCGGTCTGTCGCATCCGTACGCCCGCCCGCAGCGTTATTTCCTGCGCCAGACCGTCGATCTCGGCGGCGCATCGGAGAAAGTGGAAGCGGACATCCATCAGTTCGCCGGCTTACAGGCGGCGAACCGCCTGGTGCTTACGGTCGGCCGCTTCGCGATCGTCGATATCTTCGACACCAACAGATACGCGAACAATCCGAAAAGCGATTTCCTCAACTGGTCGCTGATCAATGCCGGAACGTTCGACTATGCCGGCGACGGCTGGGGATACTCCTACGGCGCGGCCGCTGAATGGTATCAGGGACGCTGGACGCTGCGCGGCGGCGTGTTTGACCTGTCGGTGACCCCGGCTGGCGGAATAAGCCCCAGCGGCGGCAATCTCGATCCGACCTTCAGGCAGTTCCAGCTGGTCGGCGAGATCGAAGAGCGCCACGACCTGTGGGGAGAGCCGGGCAAGATCAAGCTCACCGGCTTTCTCAGCCGCGGCGCCGCCGGGCATTTCGCGGATGCCGTCGCGCTCGCCGCCCTCACCGGGCAGCCGGCCGACATCAACGCGGTGCGCGCCTACACCAGCCGGCCGGGAGCGAGCCTCAATCTGGAGCAGCAGGTCACCGAGACCATGGGCGTGTTCGCCCGCGCCGGCTGGGCCGACGGCAATGTCGAGCCGTGGGATTTCACCGACATTGACCGCACCCTATCGGGGGGCGTCTCGCTGTCCGGCAAGCAATGGGGCCGGCCGGACGACACGGTGGGCATTGCCGGCGTCATCAACAACGTCTCCGGCGTCCACCAGCAGTTCCTCAACGCCGCAGGTTTAGGCATCCTCATCGGCGACGGGCAGCTTCCGCATCCCGGGTTCGAAGAGATCATCGAGGCCTATTACAGCTACGCGCTCTCCGCTTCGACGCGCATCGGCGTCGACTATCAGTTCATCGCCAACCCGGCCTACAACACCGACCGCGGGCCGGTGAATGTCTTTTCCGGCCGCTTCCACTGGCAGTTTTAGAGAGCGGCATCCGCTCGTCCGGCAACGGGCTTTGCCGCGCCGGCCTGTTCTTGATAAGAGGGGGCGCCGCAGTTTGTTTGATCGAAGCCCGCGCGGGCGCTGTACCAAACAATTTCACGCCGAGGCATCGCGGAGATCGGCATCAGGGAGATCGACATGGCAGCCTCGCCCAACCTGCGCTTCATCAATCCATCGACCATGTCGAAGCCGCCCGGCTATACCCATGTGGTCGAAGCGACCGGTCCCGGCCGCATCGTCTACATCGCCGGACAGCTCGGACTTACCCTCGACGGCAAGCTCGCCGGCCCGCCCGGCGATTTTCGCGCGCAAGCCACGCAGGCGTTCGAGAACCTGAAGAATGCCCTCGCCGCCGTCGGCGCCGGCTTCGAGCACGTGGTGAAGCTCAACAATTATCTCACCGACATCCGCGCCCAGCTGCCGCTCTGCCGCGACGTGCGCGACGGCTATGTCAGGACCGCCAATCCGCCGGCCTCGACCACGGTGGAGGTCAGCAAGCTCGCCATTGAGGGCGCCCTCTACGAGGTCGAAGCCATCGCCATGCTGCCGCCGCGGTAGCGGCGCGCCCATCGTCGCGCAAGTGGCGCAGGCGCGATACTTAGATACGCCGGCGCCAGGTCGACCACGCCGGGTCGTATCCCCTTGATCCCGCAATCGACTCCCGGCCGGTCGGGCGCCGCCTTCGATTCCGCGTCGCCAAGCCGCGTGCCGCCGACTAGACTGGCGGCTCGGGCGAGGGTTGCCTGGAACGTAGTTGCCTGGGAAGCAAGCGGGGAGAGCCATGTCCACGTCCCTGATGACCACGCGACGTTTCGCGCCCTTGTTCTGGTGCCAATTCTTCGCGGCATTCGGCGACAACTTCCTCAAGACCTCGCTGGTCTTCGTCATCCTGTTCCAGGTGGCGGGAGCCGATTCCGAAGCCTTGATCACGCTGGCCGGCGCGACCCTGATTGCGCCGTTCTTTTTCCTCTCCGGGCTCGGTGGCGAGCTCGCCGACCGCTACGACAAGGCCCTGGTGGCGCAGCGGCTCAAGCTCGCCGAGATCGCCGTCGCCGCGATCGCTGTCGCCGGCTTCGCTTTCCATTCGTTGACTCTTCTGTTCTTCGCCGTGTTCCTGTTCGGGACCATCGCCTCGCTGTTCGGCCCGATCAAATACGGCATCCTCCCCGACCATCTCGCGCGCTCGGAGCTGACGACCGGCAACGCGCTGGTCGAGGGCGGCACCTTCCTTGCCATCCTGCTCGGTACCATCGTCGCCGGGATCGCCGCCAAGGGCGGCGGCGATCCGATCCACTTCGCCTGGCTGATGATGGTGACGGCGCTGGCGTCGTGGGGCGCGAGCCTGCTGATCCCGAGCACCGGGGAGGGTGCGCCGCAGCTTACGGTCAATCGCAACATCGCCGCCTCGACGATCGGTCTCGTCAAGTATGTGTGGGCGGAGCCGCGGCTGTGGTGGGGCGCGATGGTGGTGAGCTGGTTCTGGCTCGTCGGCGCCATCGTGCTGTCGCTGCTGCCGCCGCTCGTGACTTTCCGGATCGGCGGCAGCGAGGGTGTCGTCACCCTGTTCCTCACCATCTTCTCGGTCGCGGTGGCGGTCGGCTCCGGACTTGCCGCCTGGCTCGCCGCCGGGCGCATCGTGCTGCTGCCGACGTTGTGCGGCGCCGTGCTGCTCGGCCTGTTTTCCCTCGATCTCGGCTGGACGGCGTCGAAGATCGCCAGCGCCGCGCATCCGATCGGGATCGGCGAGTATTTTGCCTCGCCCTACAGCATTCACCTCGCCATCGATCTCGCCGGCCTCGCCATCGCCGGCGGGCTGTTCATCGTGCCGACCTTCGCCGCGGTGCAGGCCTGGGCCGGCGCCGACCACCGCGCCCGCGTCATCGCCGCCGTCAACGTGCTCAACGCCGCCTTCATGGTCGTCGGCGCGCTGCTGATCGCGCTCCTGCAGAAGCTCGGCTGGAGCGTGCCGACGCTGTTCGCGCTCATTGGCCTCGCCAATCTCGTCGTCGCCGTCGTCATCGGCTTCACCATGCCGACGAGCTGGATGAACGATCTTCTCTCCATCGTCTTCCGCGCCTTCTTCCGCCTCGAGGTCACGGGGCTGGAGAACGTCGCCAAGGCGGGCGACAATGCCATCATCGCCCTCAACCATGTGAGCTTCCTCGATCCGCCGCTTGCGATGGCGCTCCTTCCCAAGCGGCCGGTCTTCGCCATCGACGTCGCGATGTCGAAGCAATGGTGGATCCAGCCGTTCCTTAAGTTCGTGCGCACGATGGCGCTCGATCCGCTCAAGCCGATGGCGCTGCGCACCATCATCAACGCCGTGCGCGACGGCAACATGTTGGTGATTTTCCCGGAAGGCCGTATCACCATCACCGGCAGCCTGATGAAGATCTACGACGGCGCCGCGATGATCGCCGACAAGTCGGACGCCATGGTGGTGCCGGTGCGCATTGACGGACCGGAGGTGACGATCTTCAGCCGGCTCAAGAATACGCAGGTGCGCCGCCGCCTGTTTCCGAAGATCACGGTGACGCTGCTCGAACCGGTGAAGCTTTCCGTCGATCCGGAGTTCAAGGGACGCAAGCGTCGTCTGGCCGCGGGCGCCGCGCTCTACGACGTGATGTCGAACCTCATGTATCGCACCACGCCGACCGACCGCACCGTCGTCGAAGCGATCATCAAGGCGGCGGCGATCCACGGCGGCAAATGGCGCATCATCGAGGATCCGCTCAGCGGCAGCCTGAACTACAAGCGGCTGTTGCAGGCAACCGCGATCCTCGGCGCCAAGCTGATGCCGCTTGCGCTCGAGGGCCGCGCGGTGGGCGTCATGCTGCCGACCTCGAACGGCGCCGTGGTCACGCTGCTGGCGCTGATGTCCGGCGGCCGCGTTCCGGCGATGCTCAACTTCACCTCGGGAGCCGCCAACATCCTCGGCGCCTGCCGTGCCGCGGAGATCGACACCGTCGTCACCGCGCGCGCCTTCGTCGAGAAGGCGCGGCTGGAGAAACTCATCGCCCAGATCGAGCAGCACGTGCACATCGTCTACCTGGAAGATGTGCGCAAGACGGTGAGCTTTGGCGACAAGCTGCGCGGGGCGCTGCGGGCGAAAAAGCCGCTGGTCGCGCGCAAGCCCGATGACTGGGCGGTGATCCTGTTCACCTCCGGCACCGAAGGCGTGCCCAAGGGCGTTGTTCTCTCGCACCGCAACGTGCTCACGAACGTGGCGCAGGCTGAGGCGCGGATCGATTTCGGGCGCGAGGACAAGCTGTTCATGGCGCTGCCCGCGTTCCATTCCTTCGGCTTCACCGGCGGCATCGTGCTGCCGCTGATTTCCGGCGTGCCCACCTACTTCTATCCCTCGCCGCTGCATTACCGCACCGTGCCGGAACTGGTCTACGGCATCTGCGCGACCTACCTCTTCGGCACCGACACGTTCCTCGCCGGCTATGCCCGCATGGCGAACCCGTACGACTTCCGCTCGCTGCGCTACATTGTCGCCGGCGCCGAGCCGATCAAGGAATCGACCCGCCGCACCTATCTGGAAAAATTCGGCTTGCGCATCCTCGAAGGCTACGGCGTCACCGAGGCCGCGCCGACGCTCGCCGTCAACACGCCGATGTTCAACAAGTTCGGCACCGTCGGCCGCCTGCTGCCCGGCATCGAGGCGCGGCTGGAGAAGGTCGAGGGCGTGGAGGAGGGCGGGCGGCTCTACGTCCGCGGCCCCAACATCATGCTCGGCTATCTGCGCGCGGACAAACCCGGCGTGCTCGAGAGGCCGCCGGAGGGCTGGTATGATACCGGCGACATCGTCGCCATCGACGAGCAGGGCTACGTCGCCATCAAGGGGCGCGCCAAGCGTTTCGCCAAGATCGGCGGCGAGATGATCTCGCTCGCCGCCGTCGAGATGCTCGCCGCGGAGCTGTGGCCGAGCTACAACTCGGCGGTGGTCGCGCTACCCGACGCCCGCAAGGGCGAGCGCCTGGTCCTGGTCACCGACAAGCACAGCGCGACGCGGGGCGACTTCCAGGCCTATGCGCGCAGCAAGCACGCCTCCGAGCTGATGTTTCCGTCCGAGGTCCTCGTGCTCGACAAGCTGCCGCTCCTCGGCTCCGGCAAGCCCGATCTGCAGACCCTGCAGAAACTCGTGCGCGAGCAGGCGGCGGCGAAGGTGGCCGCGGCGGAGTAGCCGCTTCTCTGTTTGCCTCCGCCTACGATTCTCTTTCGCCAAGGACCTTCCGAGAATGCAGGGCGACAGCGCCATCCTCGACCATGTTGTGGTCAACGTTCAGACAAGGCTCGATGCCGCCGCTGCCGCCTACGGGAATCTCGGCTTCAGCTTAACGGAACGGGGACACCACACGCTGGGTACGAGCAATCATCTGGCGCTGTTTCAGCAGGACTATGTGGAATTGCTCGGGGTCGAAGCCGGCAGGCCCAACCCCGGCTGGGACATTGTCGCGAACGCCGTCGGCATTCAGGGGCTGGCTTTCAAGACGGGCGATGCCGATGCGCTCTACCGGCGCCTGACCGAAGACCGGCTGCCGGCGCTGCCGCCCGAGGAATTTTCGCGGCCGGTCACGCTTCGCGAAGGAACGTTTGACGCCAGGTTCAGGGTCGTCGGCGTCAATCCGTCTCCGCTCCAGGATGTCCGCGTCTTCTTTTGCCAGCATCTGACGCCGCACCTCGTGTGGCGTCGCGAATGGCAGAGTCATGCCAATGGCGCGCTGGGCATCGCGCATCTCTTGGTGGCGGTGTCCGACCCGGTGCGCGCCGGCGAGGTTTTCGCGCGGCTCCTCGGCATCGCGGCGCGGCGGCCGGTCGCGGGAGGATTGGAGATCGAGGCGGGCGGCGTGAGCCTGCGGTTTCTGGCGCACGAGGCAGTGCGCCGGTCTTTGGCGCCGGCACCACTGGCCGAACCGAAGATCGGCGTCGTCGGCATGGGCGTGCGTACCCGGTCGCTCAAGGCCGCGGCCGACGCGCTGGCGCGTGGCGGCGTTCGCCCGGCTGTGACGAGCGCTGATCGCATCGCCGTGGCCACTGCCGACGCCATGGGCGTCGTGCTTGACTTCGTGTCCTGACTGCAGCCGCGCCGCGCCTCAGAATTTTTTCGATATGCCGCCAAAGTAGCCGCGACGCGGTCCGTATTGCGGCGCGAACACGCCGATGCCGCTGCCGTCCCGGATCAGATAGATCGAGTCGAAGAGATTGACGACGTCGAAGCGCACGGTCATCGGCTTCGGATCATCGGGAAGCAAGAACTCGCGGGCGATGCCGGCATTGAACTGGGCGTACGGCGCCACGGCGCTGATATTGGCGTCGCCGTCGCGCAGCCCGCTGCCGGCGATCATGTCGCTGGAAACTCGGATACCGCACCACGAGCCCCAGGGCGCCGTCACGGCAGCCGTAGACCATGCGAAGATCTCGTCCGTACGTGCCGGCCGGCCGCAGAACTGGTAGGAAAAGCCGGCCGAGCCGGTCCAGAACTGTGAATGGTCGGTAAAGACCCAGTGGGTCTGCAGGTACTGGAATTCGGTCAAGCCGCCTAGGTCGGCGAGCGGCGTGGAATTATCGAACAGGAACTGGTTGGAGACGGGATTGATCGCTTTCTGCCGCGCCAAAGCGAGATTGGCGTAGGCCTGAAAGCTGTCTTGCTTGTACTTGGCGGAAAGCTCGACGCCCACATTCTCCCCTTGGGCATAGTTGAACGCGGTCACGACGTAGGCTGCGCCGAACTGGCCGTCGTCGATCAGGTTGGTGGCCTTCTTGTAGTAGGCGTCGACGCCGACCTCCAATCCCGGCAGCATTGCTGCACCACGCCGACGTCGTAAATGTCGGCGCGCTCCGCCCGCACGGGATCACCAAAGGGTACGCTCGGTTGCTCCGTGGTGTTTTGCACCAGCGCGAGATTGGTCGGCGCCGCCAGCACCTGCTCGGGCGGGGTGAAGGTGCGGGCATAGCCGGCATGGAAGGTGGTGGTGTTGAACGGCTTCCAGGTGAGGCTGAAGCGGGGACTGAATTGGTTCTCGCTCATGTAGGCCCAATACTGATCGTAGCGCAGGCCGCTGCTGAGAATGAGCCAATTGGTGATTCGCCACTCGTCCTGGACATAGAAGCTGGCGGTGTAGCCGAGCTTCTTGCTGGCATCGAGGACCGTGAACGGGGCATCGACCGGAGCGCCGGCGACGACCGGCAGCAGCGTATTGGTGTTGGCGACGTCGGTCAGATCGGTGCGCACCAGGAACCCGCCGCGCAATGTGTGCGCCTCGTTGAGGCGATAGGCGACGTCGGTGGTGACGCCGTTGGCTATATCGGAGCGAAAGACGTCCGAGGCCACGCCATTAAAGACGATATCGCCGATCGCGTCGGGGACGAAGTGAACGCTGCTGTAGCGCGTGAAATAGGAGAACTGCACGTCGGCGCCATTGATCGAGCGTTGCAGCGCGGCGACCCCAAAATAGCTCTGCTCGAACTGGTTCTCGTTGAGAGCCGCGGAATCGAAGGTGGAGATGCCGTAGGCGGTGAAATTCGGCATCTGGCCGGGGGTGTTGGGTATCTGGTAGCGGCCGTATGCGGCGCCGGTGATGAAAGTGAACCGCGTGTAGGGATCGAGCAGGGTCGAGACATAGCCGAAGCCGCGCTCCTGCGCGGTATGATCGTGAATCGCGTTCCAGTTCGGCGTCGTATTTTCCAGCCCGATATTGCTCTCGAAGAAACGTCCGCTGATGGAGTATTGCGTCTGTCCGATGGTGCCGCCGTATTCGATGCTCGGCGTGAACGTACCCCGGCTGCCGCCGTAGATGCCGGCGTTTCCGGTATTGTTGAAGGCGTCGCTGCGCGTCCAGATGTCGAGGACGCCGGACGTGCGCAGGCCGAATTGCGGCGGCAAGGCTCCGGTAATCAGCGATATGTTGCCGATCAACGCGGTATCGAGGAAGGTGCCGAAGCCGCTGACGCCGTCAGGGAGCATGATGCCGTTAAAGCGGGTCTGCACATTGGCATGCTCGTTGCGGACGTGGAAATTGCTGCCAGGGGCCGAATCCTGGGTAACTCCAGGAAACCGGAGCACGGTCTTCTCGACCGTGGCGTTCGCGCCTTGCGGCAGCGCCTCGATCGCGTTTGTGGCTGATCGTTGTCGGCGCCGTGCCCGTCGGCGCGTAGATGGTGTTGAGGCCCTGGTTGAGCGCGGCGGTCTGGGTGGCGAGCAGGTTCACCGGGGCAGGCCGCACCGCGGCGGCAGGAGTGGCGCGAGCGCGCGCTGCCGCGGCTGGTTTGGGTTTCGGCTTCGCGCCGCGCACCAGAACTTCGGGAAGCTGCACCTGCGCGCCGGCGAGGCCGATGCAGCAGATAAGCGCCAGCGCCGCCGACCCGCGAAGCAGCCATGGGCGAAGCATGCGGCCGAGGGCCGTGCGGTAAATACGAACACACATTGACGCCCGCCTAAGCGTTGGGTGCAGGGAATGGCCGGAACGGCCGGTGCACAGCGGTCGTGCTGTCGGGCGCATGGCCAAAGGGCAAAGCAAACCGCGCTTCAATCCTGCACCCATCGCCGCGGTCGAAGCGCGGCGGTGGTCAAGATCAGCAACGACCGAAGGTCAGGCGAGAGGCGGAGCGCGCGACTGGAATGGCGCGCGTCGCGTGGAGAAAAAGGTGATCGCTACACAATTCGAGTGCTCGACCCGGCGAACCGCAAACGGCACGAGCAGCTGCGGCGTCTGCGGCAGCAACGAAGTCGCGGCAAGATGGATCGTGGCGCAGATCGCGCAGTAATCGTCGGCGTCGCTGACCGGTTGCTGCGTCGGGGCCGAAGGGGCGGACGGCCCTCCGGCAGCGAGACCGCCGGCGGTATGCCTGAAGTCGCCCAGATGGACGTGGCCGAACGAGAGCGCGCCGCGAGCCAGCCCCTGCAGCGTCAGCGCGAACAGCGCGAGCCGCGAGCCAGCCCCCAACCTTGCCCTCACCCACCGCATCACTGACAACTCACGATGATGCGCTTACCTATGTGAGACAGCCTACGATACCGCCGCCAGGATGAAAAGAAGGATTCCGATGCCGGGCGTGCTCCGCGTTGGCGTGTTTCGGCAACAAATTGGCAGCGGCATCCTTGCGAAGCACGGACGGTGCTGCACGAAAAACGCGAGCCGATCACGGCTCGCGCGTCGCCAGCACCCGATCGACCATCGCGCCGGCCTCGCCGAGATAGTTGGCCGGATCGCACAGCCGGGCGAGTGCCGCGCGGTCGAGATGCCTGGCGACTTCCGCGTTTTCGGCGAGGAGGTCGGCGAGCGGCCGGCCGCTGGCGATGACCTCGCGGCAAATATCGTAGACGAGGTCATGCGCGTATTGGCGGCCGAGGTGCCGGCCGAGCTCCATCATCACCGCCTCGGAGACGATGAGCCCGCGCGTGATGTCGAGATTGGCGCGCATTCTCTTCTCGTCGACCTGCAGGCCGGCCACGACGGAGCGGGTCTGCGCCAAGACGCCGGCGGTAAGGCAGAAGATTTCCGGCAGCACGATCCATTCGATCTCCCACGGGCCGGTGGCGCGCTCGTGGTCCTCGACCATGGCGTCGAGCAGAGCGGCGACGTGCTGGCGCACCACGGAATTGAGCGCGGTGATGTAGACCGACCCGATCGGGTTGCGTTTCTGCGGCATGGTCGACGACGAGCCGCGACCTTGGTGGAAAGGCTCGAACACCTCTTCCACCTCGGTCTGCATCAACAGCTTCACATCGAAGGCGATCTTGGCGCAGGTGCCGGCGAGGAGGCCGAGAAAGCAGCCGGCCTCGGCGATGGTATCGCGCACCGTGTGCCAGGCGATCGCCGGCACGCCGAGCCCGAGTTCGCGCATCAATTCGGCCTGCACTTCGAGGCCGCGGCCGCCGAGCGACGCGAGGGTGCCGGCGGCGCCGCCGAATTCACCGACCAGCACCCTCGCGCGCAGCTCCTTGAGGCGCTGCTTGTGGCGCCCGAACGCGGCGAGGACGGTCGCCATCTTGTAGCCGAAGGTGATCGGCACGGCCTGCTGCAGATTGCTGCGCCCGGCCATTGGCGTATCGCGATATCGGCGCGCGAGGCTGCCGAGTGCGTCGGCGATCGCGTCGATATCCGCTTCGACCAGGGCGAGCGCCTCGCGGATCTGCAGCACCGTGGCGCTGTCGGTCACGTCCTGGGTGGTGGTGCCCCAATGGCACCACTCGCCGTGCCCGCCGCGGCAGAGCGCGACCAATTGCTGAACTACCGGCAGCACCGGATAGCCGATGCGCTCGGTGTCCTGCTTTAGCTTGACAAAATCGACTTCGCCGGCACGGCAATGGCGGACGATTTCCTCCGCGGCCGCCCGCGGGATGATGCCGAGTCGCGCTTGCGCCCGCGCCAGCGCCGCCTCGAAGTCGAGATATTTCTGTACCCGGTTCGCGTCTGAGAACACGCTGCGCATCGGCGCAGTCGAGAAGATGTCGCCGAACACGGCGGAATCGATGACGGTTGCCGGCGTCGTGGACATGACTCGTGGCTCTCGCGCTGGTGCGGCTTGGTGAGACTATCGGCTGACTTCGAGCCAAGCGATACACGCGCGTGAAAATACCGCTTCAAATGACGTTCTTGGGAGGTGAAGCTTGCGTTTCGCCGATTCGATGCGTTCTCGGCGGCGGACGAGCCGGCCGGACCGGGGACCGCAGCTAGACACCTAGCCTTCCTTGCCGGCGTGATAGAGCTGCCAATCGTGCAGCACCACCTTCCGCTGCTCCTCGAACTCCGCGTCGCGGTCGAGCAAAGGCTGCGGCTCACGCGCGTCGCCGGTATTTTCAGGTGCCGAGCCGGCAGCATCCGTTGCCGTGGCCCCAACCAAGGCAGGCTCGACGCAGCTGTTCTGGTCCGAATGAATCTGCAGCGTGTAGCGCAGCCCGCCGCGGGCGTAGGAGAGTCGACGTTCTGGCAAAAGCTCTTGGCGAAGGCTCCGAGGATCCGGCTGCCGAAGCCTGAGCCCTCCGGCGGCAATACCGAAGGGCCGCCGCGTTCCTGCCAGACGAAGGTCAATACCCACGACGTCCAATCCAGCCGCACGTTGACCCGGCCTTGCGGAACCGACAGCGCGCCGTATTTGAGCGCATTGGTAAGCAGCTCATGCAGGATCAGGGAGAGGTTCTGCGTCATCTGCGGACCGAGCACCAGGCGTGGATTCCCGCTGATCTCGAATCGCGATTCGAAGCCGCGGATTTCGCTGCTGATGAGATCGTTGAGGCGAACGCCGTCCCCCATCGAATCGGTGATCGCACGGTTGGTGGCGGACATGGACTGCAGCCGATCCATCAGGCGCTGCTTGACCGCCGACTCCCGGACCATGCCTTCGCCGGGCAGGCTGAAGCGGATGACCGCCTGGATCACGGTAAACAGATTCTGAATGCGATGATGCAGCTCCTTGGCCAGAAGGTACTGGTGCTGCTTTGCCTGCTTCTCCCGATCGATGTTGATCAGCAGGATGTCCAACGTCCTGTTGATGAAATCGATGAGCATGACGCACACGGTTGCGTCAAACGCATAGGAGAGGAACGCAATCCAGTGGAACGTCGGGATGAAAAAGCCCCATTGTGACCCGCCGGCCAATGCTGCGGCGAGAAATCCGGCTCCGGTTCCGCCGACGAGCGCGGTCACGATCACCTTGGATAGATCGTCAGGCTGGATAGATCGTCAGGAACGGGGAACCGGCATATTGGTCCTGTGCCAGCCATTGCAGGCCGGAGGCGACGCCCACGCTGATGAAGGCGGTGGCGTAGCCGAGGCCCGGGTTCTCGCGCAACTGCTTCGAGATTTGCAGAATGCGGATGGCCGCCGAAACACCGGGCCTGCCGAAAAGAGAGGGGCGCATCTGCCGTCTGTCCATGACGCCGGTGCGCGGTTCCACCCTGCGCGGTTTGCCCGCAACCAGATTATACAATGCCGTACGTCGCCGATAGGTGAACCGCCCGGCGGCCGCCCTCGTTCCGTCTGCAACCGGCGTAAACTGAGTGTAACCGGCGTGCCGGTTCCGCGCCTGGGACGCCGCGGTGGTCCGGGGCGGCAGCGTTCACATCGGCGGGGTGAGGCCGTCTTTACCGTAATTGATGCGCGGCGCCAGCAAGGTTCCGTCGGCCTGCTTTTTCGCAGCGCCAATGAAGATTTGTGCTCCCGGCTTGAGCTCGGTCTTGTCGCTCGGGTTGTAGGTGACGATCACGGTCTGCGGCGTGACGATGACCTTCTTCTCCCCGGTCTTGTATTTCAGCGTCAGCGTCTGTCCGTCGACGCCGGCGACGGTCTCTTCGACGTTGGCATTCGTCA
>Ga0210408_10001220_pt1 | contig 27657 bp, 43 predicted proteins | sample IncBWH4MmetaG_FD_155471 | JGI IMG/M metagenome (GOLD analysis project Ga0210408, IMG submission 155471) | Forest soil microbial communities from Barre Woods Harvard Forest LTER site, Petersham, Massachusetts, United States - Inc-BW-H-4-M | ecosystem: Environmental > Terrestrial > Soil >...
CCTCGATCGCGGCTTGGAGGCTTGGTATCGAAATGAGCGGGTCGACCGCCATGGCATCGCGGATGATAGAACGAAGGCGTGCTTCCTTGTGATAGCTGACTTTTGGCATGCGGGACGTTTTCGGACGTTATTTTGATTATACCGCTTTACGCCTTTTTCCACCCCGCAACCACTGCCAGATTCGTATACCGCCAGCAGAACGGATTCACGCAGACCGTGGCCGAGGGATGCGCCGCTCCGGCCGATATGAGCTTCACATTCGGCTTGCCGCAATCAAAACACTTCTCCCTGTTCGGCTCGCCGAAATTCCCTTCGCCGTCATTTGTCAGGTTGAACTTCATTTTTTTTCAGGAGGTCGCGGATCTCGGCCAGCAGTTCATAAGTCCCTTGGGTGTAGTTAAACTGCTTGATGCCGAAATGCGTACCGAAGCGCATGTTCAGCCACTCGCTGAATTTGTTGTAATGATGCACGGCATAATAGCCGATGAAGACCATGAGGACGGTCGTCACGACCGTGATCGAGACGAGGATCGGGATGCTCGTCACCTTGAATACGAGAGCGAATGTGATCAAGGCGAGGAAGATGTTGTGGAAGTCGTTCAGCACTCCTAGCCCCTGGCGCAGGTAGTAATACATGCGCATGGCCCAGTTCTCCTTGCCTTTGAGGTACTGCGGATCGTCCGCCTGTAGCTCTTGTGATATTTTTGAATCGCGCAATTCAATGTTCATTTTTGTTCATTTAACCCTTCATCGAGGTAGGAGATGAGGGTGGTGAGGGCGGCGTTAGGAGTCAGAAACTTATCCGTACCATCATCATTTCTGTCATCGTGTAACATCCTCCACACTTCTTCTTTTACCTTCTCCACTATCTCCCGTTGAAACATGGCAAGCAAGTCTTCAAAGTATTTCCGTTTTAGCACCCACTTAAGTTCATTACTGGGTTCATTCTTTTCTAAGAGATACACTGCAACTAAATCTCTCTGTTGTTGTAGGAGTTGGGGGAGGGTCATGGGAGTTATTTACCTTCTGGCCTGAGGCTTCGGCTTTTGCCTTTTCTTCCAACTCACAATAGTTGGTCTTTAACGTTTCTAATCCACTCCTCAATGTTCTCTACACGTTTTTCAAGGGTCAAAGCGTCAGAGGGACTGATTCCAAAGTGTTTGAGGGCTAGTTGCGGGACCACGATGCGATGCCTGTACTCGGCGTTCCACACGTAGTCGAACGACAGCCTGCGCACGTACACCCCGAGCTGGCCGACGTCGTCGAAGGAAACGTTCGCAACGAAGATTTCTTCGTTAGCTTTGAACAGAAAAAATGTAGCATATCCATCAGTTCGCAATTTGTCCTTATGTATCTTTATGAACTCGATAATCTGGCCTTGTGACAGGCACATCTCATCGGGCTTCAAGAAAATATCTTTGAATGTAGAATTTTTTTCAAACTCACAGACGGCGACTTCGATATCTTCCGATGTTTCGGGGTATATATTGTCGGTTCCCAATTTTTTGAAATCGGAATCTATGTAGCTGAATAGGTCAGTCGCGTTCGCAATAACGGCTTGTCGTCCTCCTTCAAGTTTGATATTTTGATAGAGTATCTTGTGTTTCATTGTTTTCTTTTTCTTCATTTCGTGTTCATGACACTTCCCTGCAAGATTCTTGCAAAACCCATCTGCACCGATTCGGGCATCGCAGTAATTTTTCTTTGAGTTAGTGGGGATCATGGGAGTCATATCATGCTTTGGGCGTACCTATCGAATAATTTATGGCGTTTTTTCTCATCCCTTTCCTTCTTATATTCCTCAAAGTGCTTGTCTGCCATGACATAGGCCATGAGATACGCTTCGGGGTCGGACTTGAATGTGCTCATATTTATTACTCCGCCACACATCGAGCCGCCACCGTTTCTAAATGTACTTTCGCCTTTCTCTAGGATTTTAGGTTCCTGCCATTTCTCGTCAGGAGCACCTTGGACGGTTCTTTTCTTTGATGATGTCATTTTAGTGGGGATCATGGGAGGGGATAGTTTCATAAATGTGAGCCAGAGAGTTTTTCCAGCTTTGCCGGAGCGATGACCGAATAGGGGGGGCACCGTCGTCAAATCGAGTATCTCGCGCACGAGGATGTCTGATTCGCTCCACTTGAACACAAGAACACCGTCGGGCTTTAGGACGCGAAACAGCTCGCTAAATCCAGCCTTCAAGTCATCTTTCCAAGTCTTCCTGTCAAGTTCGCCATACTTCTCTTTCATCCATGACCGCTTGCCGCCACGTTTCAGGATGTGTGGCGGGTCGAATACAACAAGCTTGAACGATTCATCCGGCAAATCTAGCTTCCTAAAATCCATCACCGCATCCGGCGCAACTTCAATCGTCGCCCCATTCGTCTGTTTTACCGGCGGCATCGTCCGATTGTCTATGTACAGCGCATCAGGATGCTTCTTGTTAAACCAGAACATCCGACTTCCGCAACACGCATCCAGTATTTTCTTTGATGATGTCATTTTAGTGATTTTTATTTTGTATCCATTCCCGAAGCGACATTGCTATCATACTGTAGGAATTGTTATTGCTCGATATTCCTAACCCAAACTTTAATTGGCCCAAAGTTATTTCGTCTCTCGCCCATGCGAGAGATAGTTTGATTGTTTCTTTCGTCACGCGCCTTTTGCCTTTTGATTTTGTCAAAAACGACTTCGCCTTCCTTAACAAGTCTATTTTGTTATTTTTCATCTCTTTGTAGAAGTGCCTTGAGGGTTAGCCTCTTGGCTGGTTAGGAGGAAAGTAGTAATTCGTGAGACCACAGACGGTACAAACCTCTCGTTTCAACCCGATTGCCCAAGTGTGCCCGTTAAAGTAACAAAATATTTTGGCCATGTAGTTCTTCATTTCTCTTGTGTTAGGAGGGCTTTGGCGGATGCGTCAATAAAGCCCTTAAAATAAGCCACACGGTTATCGTCATATTTAGCCACATTTTCGATGTCTGTCTGTAGCTCTATCAGCCTCTCCAACCACGCACGGGGGATTTCGATGGTGTTTTTGTTCATGGTTTTGCGGCTATTATCTCAAGCAGTAGTAAAACTTTCCAGAGCATAAAAATGGCAATCGTCCCAAAGATGATCTTGAGCACTTGGATTATGGTTTCGCCTGTCGTCATGGCATTTCAGTCGATTCGATCTGTATCTGCGGCGGGTAGATGCCGTCCGGATGCCTGGCCTTGAATATCTCCCGGCGCTCGTCCATCGTCTTGCCGCCGTAGTTATAATCTCCCCGCAGAAGCGTATGATACCTGTCCGCCTCGTCCATGGCCATACGCTGTATGCCGGCCTCCCTTACCGCCTGTACGAGCGCCTTCCTGACCTTGGGGATGAAAAGGATGATCGAGGCGATCCGGCTGAACGATTTGAATGTCCGCTTGACGTTGTCGGCCGTCTCGCGTTCGGCGAAGATGCGGATGAGCTTCTGTACCTCGCGCTTCGGGTCGCTTATCATCCACCTGTCGCGCGTCTCGCTCATGACATCCTCGAGGCGGTAACGGTAGGCATCGTCGTATTCGACCACTGTGGCGATGTTCCGCGCGGTATAGCGGGCCACGTCCTCGCGTATCCCGAGATTCATGAGGAATGAACGGGCGAATTTTTTCAGGGCCCGGGCGGAGGGCGCATGCCGTTCGTCCTTGATGAAATGCCCCTGCATGAACCATTCGATCGGCCGGTTGAACTCGTGGAGCGCCCGCTCGAGTACCCGCATCTTCATCTTCCAGGGCAGGATGGCCAGTCCGAGGATAGGCAGGATCATCTCCTTCATGGCGAGCGTGTTCACGAATACCAGTGACAGGCGCTTCATCACGTCGACCGCGTGAAGGGCTTCGGGATACGGGAATCCCTTTTTCGGATACGGCAGGCCCTTGTAGTAGACGAGGATGCCGCCCTCCTCCGGGTATTCGACGCGCTCGAAGATGTGGAAGATCGCGCCCTGCTGCATGATCGCGCCCTTATCGCCGATCACGCTGTGGCTCTCGAAGATCTTCTGGTCCGGCATGAGGACCTGGGCCGGTCCGCTACTCATTTTCTTTTTGGCGGGCGGCTACGATCCGGTCGTAGCGCTTCCTGATCACGTCGCAGAACTTCGGATCAAGCTCGATCATGAAGGCGCGCCGGCCGGTCTTGTCGCATGCGCTCATGACGCTTCCGCTTCCGGCGAAGGGATCGAGCACGATGTCCCCGCGCTTGGTCGAGTTCCTGATCGCGCGCATAGCCAACCAGTCGGGCTTCTCGGTCGGGTGGAGATAGTTGCTCGTCGCCTTTCTCGGCATCTCCCAGACATCATACTCGTTGTCGCCGTAGAACGTATGCACGCCGTCCTTCCATCCATACATGATGGATTCGGCGGTTTTGTTATCCGCCTTTTTGCCCTTGGCGATCCATTCGTGCTTGGCCTTGTAGTCGGCGTATGAGATCGTGCCACCCGGCTTCACCCAGATGATCATGCCGGAATGATACAGTCCTGATTTGAGCGCACTCGAGAGGAATTGCGGATAGCTCTGCCAGCCCGAGCATACATAAAAGGCTGCGCCGGTCTTTGCGACCCTCAGCATATGCGTGAACGCTTTGTCGATGAATTCTTTGAAGGCCATAGGATCCATATTATCGTTCATGAGGGACCCTTTGCCTTCCTTCTTCAGCCCCCCCCCGTGAGATTTATAATCGACGTTGTATGGCGGATCGGTCCATATCATGTCCGGCCGCACGCTCCCCAAGAGTTTGGTGTACGTCTCAGGGTCGGTAGCATCGCCACAGATGAGCCGGTGCTCGCCGAGCTCGTATATCTCGCCCGGTTTCGATATGGGATCGCCCTCGAGCACGAGCTTGTCGTCGTCCTCCGCCTCGGGCATGTTGCGGTCGAGTATCCGGCTGATCTCATCCTCGCGCATGCCGGTTGTGGGCAATGTCGGGCTATCCTTCATCTCGACGATCATGTTGTAGAGCTTGTCCTCGTCGAACTTGCCGCCGATCCTGTTCAGCGCTATGTTCGCCTGCTTCTCGTCCTCGAGATTGAATTCGACGGTGAAGCAAGGAATATCCCATCCGACTTCCTGTGGACCTTTTCGGTGAAGTCCTTTGATCTCGATTCCCTTGGCCAGCAACTTTTCCACCGCTGTCAGCCTCTGATGCCCGCCCACGATCGTGCCGTATCGCTCCTTGGCGATGTTGATGACAATAGGTTCGATGAAACCTTTTGACTCGATGGACTTCATCAAGGCCTGCATCTCCGCATCCGGCATGATGCGGGGGTTGTACTCGGCGCGCTTCAGATCTTTGATGGGGAAATGGGTCATGGCTTTATTTCCTTCTTAGCCGCGATCTCCTCCGGCGTAGAGACCTTGAACACCTTGATGGCATCCGCGATCTCGAGCTGGACCACGCCGTCTTGCTGGAACTTGGCCGATTCCTCGAACATCTTCTTCATCACGTCGCGCACCGAATTGATGCGCTCCTCATACGTCTGAACGTCCTTTTTCAGGGCTGTCCGCTTGGCCTTGTTCTCGACCGTATGATTTTCCGGCGCATCCTGCAAGGCCCATATCTCCTTCTGGGCCTTGTCTATCCGGTCCTGGTATTCCTTGACGCTCTTTTCGATCTCGGCATAGCGCGCGCCGTAATAGGAATAGAGGGCGAACGACTCCCATGCGCGCTTCTGGTGAGCTTCGATGAGTTCTAGGCGGAATTTATCTTGAAGTGTTTTGTCCATATCAGTCTTCGACTATGATTCCAAGCGCCTCGTGGAACTGTGCTACCTGTGAGGTATTAATTTTTGTCTTTCCGCCTCTACCATAAAATTTGGCCTGGAATAGGTCTGCGCCACCGAGGTCTGCGTCACGGAGGTTTGCGTCACGGAGGTTTGCGTCACGGAGGTTTGCGCCACGGAGGTTTGCGCCACCGAGGTCTGCGCCACGGAGGTTTGCGTCACGGAGGTTTGCGCCACCGAGGTCTGCGCGTGCCTCTACAGCTTCAATGACAGATTCCCGAAGATTCTCTTTTTTTGATTCGTAGACTACGTCCGAATTGTACCATTTGGTTATTTTCATGATTTAATTTAATTTATAATAATTTCGACATCGATTAATCCGTCACTTCGGCCTCCCTCATCATTCACATGCTTTGCAACGAATGAACCATTCAAGTGTTTATCGTTTACGAATAATGCATCAGCGATCGATCCGAATGCATTCTCCGGATCGCAATGCTTCTCATCAGCCCAATAGATTTTAAGCTTCATCGTGGCACCCTTTGGCCCGAGGACAAGCGGCTTTTTTGTGATGGCGATATTCCGCAGAATTTCTTGGGCATCCGGCGTATTCAGAAGCTGGCTGGTGAATTGATCAACAACGTGCTTTTTCCAGGCAACATAATTTTTTGCTCCCGGAGTCCAATGCTGTCCTCCGGTCATTTTGAGTTTCGGAAGCGCGTTTCCAGCCTTGCTTTTATGATTGCCGTAGATTGTGAATTTATATATTTTATTCATACAAGCACGGTGCCTTCCGGCACGATTGGATTGCCGTCATTGTCAACGTCAAATTTCTCATAGGCGACCTTGCCGCCGCGGCGGACCGGCAAGGTCACCATGATCTTGCCTGGCGTCGATGATGATGCCTTGAGGCCGCCGATCTCGTCCATGACCGCGGCAAGCTCGGCCTCGAGCTGCTTCACCTGGCTGTAGATGTCCTCGTCGATCGCCGCGAAGAAGTACTTGCGGTGCTTGCGGCAGATCGGCATCTTCTTCACCCGGAGCGCGTGGATGATAGGCATCACGTCCTTGATGCCTGATTTTTCCACGAGCTCGGCGCGGCTGAATCCGTTGTCGGAGCCGGGCCGCATCCTCATGATGTTGAGAAGCCGGTATTCGTTTGTAGTTAGGTTAGCTTCCATGGTTCGTGTTTCTCTATCGCTGTCGCCTCGGCGTGCCTTCCATCACGAGGCTTTTCAGCTCTTTGATCTGCATGAAGAAGTTATAGGCGTCGATCATGAGCTCGTGCCTCTGGTACTTGCCGATCGTCGCCTCGGCGTCATCCTCGGAGCATTGGAATACGAAGACCTTGTAGCGACCGCTCTCTGACGGCTCGAGCTTTGCAAGCTTGACGCCGGTCGCGAGGAGCGCGGCGGCGTGCCCGAGGTCGTTGATCCGATATTCCATGTTGCGGGTATCATATCATTTCCGGCCCTCGATGCGTGATGTGGATAAGTCTGGGGATAGCGAAGCAAGCCTTTTACGTTCTTGATCGCCAGCCAACATGCGATCGTAAATCGGCGTGCCCTTGAAGATATTCTGAATCGGAGTGATCCCATTCAGGCGCTTCTGCTCGTCTCCTCTTGCAATGTCTTCGATCCATTCGCGGACGCGTTTGTGGTCAAGCATGATGCCGATGATGAAGCTCGGATTGATCAGACCTTGGCGGATCACCACGACCTGCTTTTTATTGATCGCGTCGATGACCTTCTCGATCTCGTCCTGGTCGATCATGATGCTCATGTCGTTCCCGGACATCTTGGCTATGTACGCTTTTGTGAACATTTTTTATGGTTAGATGATAATGCGGTCCTTCTTTTTCTCGCGCTCCTTGTAGAGCTGCGCCTCGAGGGCTGACCAGTTCTCCTCGAGCTTCACCGGGGTCGTGATAGTGGAAACATACGTCATTTTGTTCGTCGAGGGAAGGATGGCGATGACCATGATCACGTTTTTAAAACCGAATCGCTTGATGAGCCGCATCGCTGCATCGTACTGCTTCGGGTTCTGGCCGAGCGAGTCATAGCACTTGTTCACGATCTTGAACGCGTCGAGCACTTTGTAGACATTATCCCTATCCTGTTTTGTGATTTTATCATTGATTTTAATCATCTTTTTTTCGCCCCCCTGTGTTCTTGTATTACTATTATGTATATAAGTAGAGACATGGCAATCTTTGCCAGGTGGTTTGACCGTTTTTTGCCAGGTGGTATGTGGCAATCTTTGCCATATGGTTTTGATCACCCTGATCATTTTTCCAGCCGTGTTTTTCTGTGAAACGGACAGTATTTTTAGCTCTTTCAGATGCGCTATCGCATATCTCACTGTCCGATCGCTCATTCCAAGGAACTCGACGAAGTGCTTGTTAGTCGCGTAGCATCCGTTCTGCCTTTCGAAGCTTCCGATTTCAACCAGCAGACACTTTTCTTGCAGACTAAGATCAGGCGCGAGCCAGATCTCTTTCGGTATCCACACACCCTTGAAGTCTCGATGCAGTGCCATTATGGTCTGCACATTCTACGCCGACAGCCGGACCGTCGCGAGCTCCGGCCGTGCGCATATAGGTGGATAAGATGTGGATTATTTTCGGAGCAGGATGAAGACGATCACCATGCTCGGGATGAACGTGACGAGGAATGCGCCGATGAATGTCGAGAAGAAGTTTGACATGGCTAAAAGGGAATCGAATCCGGATCGATTTCTTCCGTCGGATACTCGATCTGATCGCCGATGGGCTTTCTGCCCTTCGCCGCTACCGCCGCCATTCCTTTGGAATCGGCGCGTGCCGTGCGCACGGCCCTCGTGTCGGCATCTATCTCCGTCCGGGGCTCCGCGTCCGTTCCCTGGGGCTTTTGCTCGAAGACAAACAGTTTCAGCTCGGGAAACATATTAAGCTCGAGCCGGTAACCCTCTGGTTTGTCCTGGTACGCCGGGAAGTAGGTGAGCTGTCCCACGTTCGGCCAGTACTTCTTCTCCTGGCCCTGCGACTGGTAGGTCTTGCAGGTGGTGATGTTGTAGCGTTTGATCATTTGTCTTTGCTTTTGAAAGCGCTAATAAACTTATCGGCCATCCCGCTTTCGAGAATTTTCATGATGCCATAGAACATGATGCCATCATCGACTGTGTAACCGGCTATCGTCACGAGCTCGAGCATCTGCTTGAACTGATTATTTTTTGATACCTTCGCCATCTCCTTGCCAAGATTGGATAATGTTTTATTGATTCCTTTCATTTTATTTTAGCACCGCTTCCGGCTTCTTCGGCGCGGATCGGCAGCTGATGAATTCGACCTCCTTGTAAATGAAACCATCCGGCAGCTTCTCGCCCTTGCCGATCAATGGCTCGAGCTTCTGCTTGACCAGCGTGCGATTGATGGAAACGGCGCGGTGCTTGATCGCCCATTCGAGCGCGTAGGATTCGACGGTGACTTCCACGCCTTTTCGGGTGGCTTTTGAATAGGTATCGCCGTCCTCGGTCTTGATGGATGAGAGCCCTTCCTTGTTGAATTCGGCGATCAGGAGCTCGGAGAGCTTGTCTTTCTGGGCCTGCAAGTCCGCTAACTTCTTCCGGCTCACCTCCTCGATCTCGCGCATGAGCTTGCGGATGCCGGCCAGCTCCTCTGCCTTGGATTTTATGCGTTCGATTGCGATGCTCATTTGAGTTTTTTATAAACCTCGTCTGATAATTGGTCCAGCTCCTCGTTCACAGGCGGCACGAACCTGCCGCTGATCTCGAAGAATTTCTTGCGCAGCCATGCTTTGAATTCAGCCTTGCTCACCTTGGCCTGAGCCTTTCTCGTTTCGTTTTCAGTCATTGATTTTTTTGTTTATCTTCTTGCCTAATTTCCAGCCGGTCCGCACGGCGAGGACTAGGCCGATCGGCAGGCCGATCACGAGGACCGCGAAGAATACGAATAAAAATACGATGATCATGCTTTTGCAGTCTCTGCGACTGGCGTGGCTTCGACCTTTGGTTCAGCTTTCTTCAGGCGTTTGCCGGTGCGGTCTATGACGCCGGCGTCGACGAGATCATCGAACCTGACGCGGAGGCGCCCGATAATCTCATCGTAGTTCGCCTCCTCGAGGGCAAGCTCGGTCAGCGACTTCACTACCGCCATGTATTCTACGCCGGTCGAGAGCTTCTCCTCGCTTATCGAATTCACCAGTCCCATGATTGTGCCTTTCTTGCCGGCCGAGCGCTTCTGCTTATTCGTCTGCTTCGTATCTTTCTTGGTGGCCGAATTCAGCCATTCAATCAAGAGCCGGCCAGTGCCTTCATTGATCGTGTCTACCCAATCCTTGAAAAGATTGGTACGGTCCTTCGAGCTGTGGGCGACATGATTCTGCTCGATATCCATAAAAACCGTAAATTCGTATTCCATGCCTTCACGCTGGACCGGCGCCATGCCGAGTTTCTTTACCGAGCTTTTGCCGCTTTTCTCGTCGCGTTCGATAGCATAATCCTGTTTGCTTCTGACCGTTGCAATGATGTGGCTGTCGCAGTTAAGCATTCCATTAACCAGTTTGCGGTGCTGAGGAGTAAGGCTTGCCCAGACGGTGAAACGGTTGCCGCCGGCGGAAAGCTTATCTGCCTGGTCAAGAAGACCTCCTTCATCGGTCCACGCATGGGAGAGCGAATCGATAATGATAACGTCATAACCGGCATCTTCGGCGGCTTCGATGGCTTCGACGTACTTGGCCGGCTGATACGGTGGTGTGAGTGTGATGATGTCATATTGTGTAAGGTCGGCATAGAGATCGCCCGAGCCGCGCTCGGTGTCGATCATGCAGATGCGTCCCTGCGGTCCGGCGATGCCACGCGCGAGCTTCAAGGCGCTCATGGTCTTGCCGGAGCCGGACGGACCGGCGAGCCCGATGCGCAGCTTCGACTGCGACCTCTCGGCCTTTCTGATTTGTATTGGCATTTGTGTAGCTTTAATTTTTAATCTTCGACAGGATCGCGCGCATGGCTGCGTCATGATCCATGTTTCTATCACGCAAAATGCTCCGGTTGATCCGGAACCTCATTATCATTTCATAGATTTTTCGTATAGCTTTCATGTGTATTATTATCTCACCCGGCTTGTGCGCGGGCTAGGGCATCGGCTTATGTCTATATCATACGCTTGACCGCTATGGCAAGCAAGTGGCTCAACCATGCATAAACTGTGGATATCCTGTGAGCAGGGGAGGGCGGGGAAGTGGTCATTTCCGGCCGAAAACGAGGATCATCGAGAGGCAGAAGATGAGGTAGATGGCGGAGTAGATCGCCCGGCGAATCATCCGTTGCCGGTTCCATTCTTTGAAGTGCATTTGATATGTAACGGATTAAAAGCCCTACTCTTGCAACCGGAAGGCTGGGAGTAGGGCTATGGTGGATCAGTCGCGGTTCAGGCGACCGGTAAGCTATTTGAACAGGATGTATATGCATCGCCTGCGCTCTTGCGAGTAGACGACCTTGATCCTGAAACAGTGCATCGGCAGTACGACTCTCGGCACGCGCACGCGACTGATCGCGGGCAGGTGTCGGGAATAGTTAAACCTGAGCGGAGGCATCGAGAATCGGGGTCTCATGCGCCGCTCCTTCCTCGCCTTGGAAGGCGATGTAGAGAAACATGCAAGTTTCCGAGCAAAACTTTTTGCCGTCATACTCGAACGTTCCGAATGGCCGACCGCAGCCTTCATTCGCGCACATGATGCTCAACTGAAGCTGCTCGTGCTTTTTGTTTTTCATGTATCCAGTCGTTGTCGGCTTTGGCCGCCTCCACGCACGACGCGCAGAAGTACAGATGGCCGACCTTGATTGCGCACCGCACATTAAGTCCGCTCAGATCATCCGTGTCGAACGGGTTTTGGCAGATGGAGCAGATCACAAATTTTTTCATAGGCTAATCCATGAAAATTATACCATGTTCAAGTGTGAGTCACAGTGAGTCACAGGTGATTCACTTGTGACATTAAGCGTTGGTGCTTAATGTCCACACCACTTCCCTCCCCTGCTGGAATTTTCAGACTCCCCCGATAGAATATGGCTCAACCACGTTGTTTCGTGTGAAAAAGGATAGACAGGGTAAAAACGGGGGATAAGCTGTGAATAGCAAAAAGTTCGAGACACCCGGTGTATAGACGGGAGGACTCGAACTTTTTCTATCTAGCCTACGATGGCGGCGTTCTTGCCGGTGATCGTAAGGATCACCTTGCGCACGAGGCCGACCACGAAGCCGACAGCGCCCACGGCCGTGAGGACGGCGACGATCGCGGTGTCGACGGAGTCGATCACCTGGTTTGCGGCGTCCACTCCGACATTCACATGGAGGAGCCCGAGGACCGGGATCAGGCTGCCGAGAAGGACAGTCAATCCGCTTTTGGCGGTCAAGCCGACCTGCTGCGGGTTGGCGGACGAGAGCCAGATCCAGTCGAAGATTTTCGTGAAGAATTTATTCATGAAATTATTTTTAATTGCTAGCGCCGCCTCGAGAAGCGGAACCTGTACGCAAGATTCAGATTCGCTATGAATCGAACTGAATTGAAAAGGTCACGCCCGATGAAAACGTGTGCGTACAGGTTCCGTCACTTGAAGATGCCGTTCAATTTATCAATAGTCGGCTGGTCGACCACGCCGGTCTGCGTCAATCCGAAGTTGGCCTGGAACAGCACGACTGCGGCTTTGGTGATCCCGAAATAATTCCCGGTCGGCTTGATGACGGACGACACCGGGAACATACCGAGCGATTGAAGCGCCTGTTGCAGCGCAAGAACGTCCGGTCCGGTTGAGCCGGTCTGGAGTTGCGTTGTCCACTGATGTTTCGGCGGAGGCACGGTTGAGGGCGTCATGGCCTGGTACGAATCCGGCAGATTGATCAGGTACTGTCCGCCGTACATGCTGCCCTCATAATTCTGGCCGAGGAATTGCTGGCCGCCGATGCCGGCAGATGAGCCCCAGCTATTGTCTATGGCGAGGAATTTCTGGCCGTTCACGAGGCCGAAGTCGACGACCGGCACCTTGTGGTACCACGGACCTGTCGGGCTTGCAGTCGGCTCCGGGAATGGCGACCGCCAGCTGCCGTTGTTGTAGCCGATCACGGTTATGGCCACGGCCTTCTTGATTCCCTGCTGCTGGTAGCCATAGAGGATCGAGGCGATTGTCTCGAAGTCGGTCGGGCACTGGATCACCTGCGCCGGCCGGTATAAAGGCGCGATGAGCTTGGCATCGAGGGGTATCTTTGACGAATCCTCGGCTTGGCTCTCCGACAGGCCGTCCGAGGCGTACAGGGCTTCCAAGGCCATGCCTTTGGAGAGGGTGAAGTTGAAGACGTCAATCGAGCTTGCGCCGCCGCCGGATTGGCAGACATACGGATAGACCGAATCCGGGGACAGATCGCGCCAGTAGCCGTTCTCCTGTAATTCGTCGATGGCGAGGAGCTTGGCAGCCGTGTAGCAGGTGCAGTCGCCTTTCTGTCCCTGATCGCGCTTCGGGTAGGTGGCGAATCCGCCGTTCGGATTCTTCTCAATCCAGACAGCCGGAGCTGATGCCCCCGCGATCTCCTTGTGCTGCGGAGCGTCAGGCAATAGGAAATGCTCAGGCTTGGCGAGCTCGCCGGTGCCGTTCACGCTCCCATCGGAATGCGTATGCTCGAATAGCGCCATGAAATCTTGGAGTATGGTCATAGGTATTTTAACACAATTTCGAGAACGACAAGAGCGATGCCAATGATGCTTCCCCAGGTCTTGATCATGGTCCGTATCTCATCGGTTGATGTTTCGACTTTCCGCATCCGCAATTCATGGTCGTGCGTGATTTTTTCGACTTCATTGAAGCTCTTTGTTGCGTCCTCCTTGGAGAGCTTGGTGGCATCAAGGAGGGCCACTCGCTGGCTCATCGAGCCTCCCATCTCCCTCACCTCGCGGGTCAGATTTTTAAGCTGCTCATCCACGCGGATAAGGAGCTCGTAGTTCTGCGCCGACTTTGTGTTCTGTTCGTCTGGTGTCATATTGAGTATGTCTCGACGATGACCACGCCATTGCCGCCCAAGCCTGCCGTTCCCGTTCCCGTCGCGCCGCCTGCGCCGCCGCCGTAAGATCCGCCAGGATTGCCACTGGTGTTTCCGCCGATGAACCCTACGCCTCCGCCGCCAAGTTGATTGCTTCCGCCAGAACCAGCAGATGGCGATGCTCCTGATGCTGTTCCGTTCGTTCCGGGACCGCCGACGACTGCTACGGTCGATCCGGTGCCGCCTCCTACGCCGCCTGCGCCGCCGCCGCCTCCGGTCGATGCTCCGTTTGCGCCTGCCGTGCCACCAGTCGCAGTCAGATATGCCCCGAAGCTCGAGGTGCCGCCCGGCGCGCCCCCTGTGCCTACCGTGATCGCGACCGTAAGAGTGAGGACAGCCGTAAGGGTTATCATCTCCGCATATCCGCCCGCGCCGCCGCCACCGCCGCCGCCGGCCGCTGAATTGCCTGCGCCGCCATTGCCTCCGCCGCCCACTACGCGCACGCGCACCCATTTTGCTCCGGCCGGCCGGTTCCAAGTCGCATTCGCGGTATAGACAAGGATGCCGGGATTCGATGAGAACGATGGGTCGATGACGCCTCCGGTCGTAGTCGCCACGAGCTGTAAGACGCCAGCCCTTGACTGGACGACATCCGACGCGAGAATAGTTGAGCCTGGGGAGATTGACATATTTAATTAATCGTTATATTCACGGCCACAGTTATATCGGTGCCCGCCGCCTTCACATATGGCGTAGTGAATAAAGCATGATTGAATAATTGCCCGGAGCTCAATGTCGCCGAGCCGTCGACGAACGTGCCGAATTCAGTATATGTCTGATTGGCGAGCGAGGCATCAGTGAAAAAGAATTGCAATTGCGCCTGGTTGTTTCCCGAGTCGACCGATGTGGCCGTGGCAGTCCGGGCTGTCGGCAATCCGAGCTTGGTGTCGGTGATGGCGACCACAGCCGATGACGTGCCGATCTCGCCCCACAGGATATTGCCGGTATAGGTGTTTACGGTACATAGACGCTGGATGATCAGGTCTTTGCCGGTGTTCGCTCCCTGCATGATGAGATTTCGGGTCACCGAGGCCACCCGGCCTTTCTGGATTATCGAGAGCGCCGAGGCTTTTTGTCCGACCTTGATCAGATCTCGGAGGATGGCAATCGTGCCCTTCGGATGCTCGCGGATGGTGATCTCGCCAGTCATTCCCGAGGATTCATTGACTTTGAGAATTGCCTGCATGGTGTTTATTGTAACATTTTTTATGCTGCCTCTATCCCCAACTTGCAAGGTTCCAGCTTCCGGCCTGCCCGGCTGTCGGGCTCCATTTATACGCCTTGGTTGTTTTCGATGTCGGAGCGGAGAGCGAATCGGATGATGTGAGCGTCTCATCGATCTCGAGGAGCACTTCAAGGACCGTCGTATCGTCGGTCACGTTGGTCGCGAGTCCCTGTTGCAGGATGGTAGACATCAGATCGACGAATGTCACGTTGTCGGAGCCGAGGCATTGGACATTATAGCGGAGCTGCGTCGGCGAGTATCCCATGCCTTCGATGCGCTTGATGACGAGCGCGGTCGAGCCGGTGTACGAGACATTGAAGATGGTCGAGGTCACGTTGATCGTCTGGCCGATCCGGAGGCCCGTCGATAGCGTATTGAATTTCACGTCATGGACCTGGTCGCCGAACTGGAGTATCTCGGCCTGCGCTCTCTGCTGAGCCTCGGCGATCGATTTTATCTGCTTGTCGATGATGGCGTCCTGGTATTCGCCCCATTTCAATATCGAACTCTGGTTCAGGGCGTGGCCGATGATCGGTATCTCGGCCGTGCCGTAGACGACGATGGCGGCGGCATTGGCCGGCGTCGCCGTGAACGTGATGTTCTGCTTGGTCGAGTCGTAGAGCACGTCATATACGCCGGAGGCTCCGGAATTCGCCGTGCCGATCGTCTTTGAGACGCCGCCCACGGTCACCGTCATGGTCGACTGGATATATTTATAGCGCAGGTAGTAGACGGTCTGCGTGCCGTTCCCGAGATAGTTGTCGGGCGTGGTGATGGCCGTTAAGACGCTCTTATAGGTCGCACCGATCACGAAGACGCTGTTTTTCAGGTTGGCCAGGTTGAGATTGACGTCGATCGTCGGCCATTCCTGGTTGCCGGAGGTGTCGTCTATATTGAATGGCGCGGCGGTGCCTTCGGTGAGGAAGAAGTGCACATCCTTGGCGGAGTCCACATACCAGTCCCAGCCGATCTGCTTGGCGATCGCCTCGATGCACTTCGTCACCGGCTCATAGTTGAACTTGATCGAGGGGATGGTGTAGCCGGCCAGATTGACGTTGTTCGTGGTGAAGCCGGAGCAGTAGGTCGAGACGATGTTCTTCACGATCGTGCCCGGATCGGTCGCGGTGTATGACTGGACGACCAAGAGGCCGTTCATGTTGAATCCGAAGTCGGTGCAGGTCACCTGGTCGACGAGGAGGATGCCGCCTTTCTGCCCGTCCACGATCGTGTCGATCTCGGTGATCGTGCCGCCGAACAGCGTGGACTTCACAGCGCCGACCGTCTCATAGAGATACACCGTGTCGCCGATCTGCGCGCCGTATTTTCCGGTCACGCGGCGGATATCGAATTTCAGCGTCGAGACTTCCTTGGTGAGGACCATGAGTAAATCGACCGATGACCAGTCGATTGAATTCGAGACGTCGACGCCATTGGCCTGTATTGAAACGACTATTGACATGGTCTATGAATAGTTCCTAAGTTTAAGCTGGGAATTGACCGCCTTGGCGATCTGGTTGGCAAAGCGGATGGCAGCCGTCGAATCCGTGCCATAGAGGTCGCCGGAGAGGTTGATGATGATGTTCCCGCCTCCTACGCCGCTCCCTGAGCCTCCCGAGAGCGGTACGACGGCTTCCGGGCCGGATTCGCCGATAAGAGCGAGCGTAGGCGACGATACGACGCCGCCTGAGGCCAGATGGAGAATGCCGCTTAATGCCGAGCCGGCGTTCATTATGGTCTGGCCGGGATTGAGGATCGCGCCGCCGACCGATCCGACTACGTTGCCAACCATCTTCAAGGCATTCATCGGTCCCGAAATGATGGACATGATCTTCGCCGCCCACGAGGTTATCAGATTCTCGATCCACGTCACGGCATCATTCCAGATGGTCTTGATATCCGCCCATATGGTCGTAAAGAATGATTTGAGAGCCTCGAAGACGATCTGCGCGCCGCCGAGTATCTCGTTCCAGTGCGCGATCATATATGCGGCGAGCACTCCGACTGCGGCGATGAGGGCGGCGATCGGTCCGATAGCGATAGCGCCAATGATCGCGCCCACAGCGGAGACCGCTATCATCACGCTGGTCACAATCACCACGAGAGCTGCTATGCCGGCCACCAAGCCAGCCACGGCCGCCGCGCCGATCAGAAGATATGCGACAAGCTGGGGATGCTGGGCGATCCACGCCCCGATCTTGTCGATTATGGGGATGAGCATCGTCGTCAATTTGTCGAGGACCGGGTTCAAAGCCGAGCCGACTTTATTTTGCAGATCCTCGATCGTGTTCGCGAGCTTGGCGAAACCGGTGCCGGACGCATTATCGGCCGCCTTGGCCGCGCCACCGATCTGGGCTTCGACCGCCCTCATGATCTCGGCCTGGGCGCCGGCTACATCATTGTGCTTGGCCATCGTCTCGATCGATTTCTTCTCGGCGGCCGACAGATCGATATTGTATGTATTGGCCAGGCGGGCCACGGCGGTCGAAGGGTCATTCAATACCTTCATCAGGGCCTGCGTGGCCTGCGGCAGGTCGGTGCCGATATGGGTCGCCATGTCGGCAGCTACGCCGATCACATTTTCAAACGATCCCTGTAGGCTTTTATTGCCCAGGGCAAGCTGGGCGGCCGAGAGCACCTGCTGCTGCGAGAATAGCGTCGTCTTTTCTATCTGTGCGGCAAAGTCCTGCACCTTGGAGATCGGAATCGTCGATCCTGTATCCTTGAGCGTGTTGTTTATGTCGGCCAGGGACAGATTCCACTTCTCGTTCGTCCCAGCTGCGCTTTTTATCTCCTCGGAGAGGGTCGCAAAGGCTCCGCCGGCGATCACGCCGACCTGCAATGCCGCCGAACGGATATCGCCTAAAGAGGCGGCTGTTTTTTCGGAGGCGGCCGATGCCGATCCGCCCATGGCGGAGAGCTGGGATGAGACTCCGGCCAGCGTGGCGGAGGCATTGTCTACGGCGCTAACGAGTATCTGTATATTGTTATCCATTGGCTTTTTTCTGGCGTTTTTCGTTAGCCCTGGCCTCCTCGGATAGCATCGCCGTTATGATCCTGATGAACCATGTGGGCTGATTCCGGTACTCTTGGTATGTCCACTTGAATTCGCGGCAGAGCATCGCGGCAATCATCGGCTCGTTCAGGTCCGGGATATTGAAGGAGAAGTAGTTTTCCCAAGCATGCTCTATTTCTCCTTCGGAAAACCCGCCGAGAACAGTTCAGTGGCCTTGACCGATATCTCAATGTATTCCGGTGCCGGCAGGTTCCTGATGCGGGCATAGGCGTCTTTGGTATCGTTCTCGAATGAGATGAGCATAGCTTCGACGATCTTGGATGACTGCGCGAATTTATCCGTGATGGAGAGCAAGGGCTCGAGCTCGGCGAAGGTCAGATATGATTTGAGGACGTAGGGCTTTGAAGATGCGGTGACAAATGCTTTTGTTTCGCGGTCCATATGAATGTAGGTTTAATTTTTAATAATCAGTACGCCGAAATGCAATTCGTAAAGGTAGCCTTGACCATGGCGGCGTCCGTGAGCGAATATGACGCCTTGAACTTGACCGTCTGATAGACGACGTCCTTGATTTTCCTCGGCAGGCCGAACTCGGTGAAGAATACCTTGTAGAGAAGGAGCTTGAATTCCGGATTGGCGGCGACACCATAGGTGATGTCGCTATTTACGAGATCGAACTGCATAGCCATAGCAGTGTTGTTCAACGCGAGCGTCTTGAAGTCGTTCTCATTCTGGAAGATAGCCTCGATCGTGCCCTCGCAGGAGAGCTCCTTGTTGAGGAAGTCACGGGGCGTGGTCGAGCCGAGGACGTCGTCATCCTCCTCGTTGGTGTTGAAGGATATCTTGGCGGATTTCAGCTTGATGATGGAGCCGGTCGCTATGACCGCTGCGGTCGTGCCCATCTTGAAGGTGAGATACTGCGGGACGAAGCGGGCCTCCATCTGCTGCGAGGGGGCGAAGACCACCGCCGCTGTCGAGCCTTTCTGCGCCTTCAGAGAGACGTTGAGCTCGACGAACTTGCCCAAGGCATAGTCTATGTCGATCTTGTGGATGACTGCGTTCGCGTGCGAGTAATCACTGGTCGGTCCGGGATTGACCGTCGGGATCGGGTCGTGGATGTAGATCGAGAGCGACTGGTGCTGGATGGTCTGGGCCACGGTGATGGCGTGGTCGTATACGACCGACTCGCCGGCATGGGTAGTCGGCGTATCGGTGCCCAAGAGCGAGAAGAACATCACGGCCGCGGTCGAGACGCCGATCGGGCACTTGATCGTGCCTTCGGCCCAGTTCTTGACGCGGGTCTGGTTGGCATTGTCCTCGATCACGCCATAGGTCTGGATATCGACCGCATTCTTCCATTTTTCATCTACGGTCCAGTCGTCGGCCGCCATCCAGATGGCGTTCGTGACCGCCGGGGTCGATCCGCGCGTCGTCTCCTTGATGACGCCGATCTGTACGAGCTTGCCTATGCCGCGGGTTAATTGTGCCACGTTAGTCTATGATTTTATTTTTGATAATGGGTTCGACTTGTTTAGGAACTTCAGGGATGGGAGCGTCAGAAGCACCTTGGACGGGTTTGCCTTTTGCTTGGTAGTCCGCGACCATAGCCCGGAATATCTGCTCGGCTTCGGCCTGCGAATCTGCGGCGATCGTGACCGGTGTCGGCAAGAGCCCTGCCGCCGCGAAGTGGTACGATCCGCCCTCCTTGTTTTTTGCGTTTGATATCATCAGAATGTATAGGTTAACGGCACCAGAGTGGTTGCCCTAAGTGTAACATAAAACATCTCAAAGTTTTTCCCCTTTTGCCCGAGGGTCATCCGCTCGCTCATGATCGCAGCCACGCCGAGCTGGGCCTGACCGTTCAGGGTCACATTATTGTCGAATTGCGTGGCGATGGCGTCGCGCAGGTCCTCCATGTCGCCCATGGTGGTCAGGTTGGCCGACTGCTGGATCACGAGGATGTCGAAGCGGTAGGTACGCTTATTGTTCTGCTGGTATTCCCAGACCGACTGCATCGAGGATGTGCCCAAGATGGCGCAAGGATATGACGGCGCGAATGTCGGGTCGTCGAGCGGGTTCACGTTGATGTCGCGCTCGAGAACCGAGCCTAACGTGCCCGCCGTGACGAGGGCGTTCAGGTTGACCATGATCTGCTGTTTTATGAGGTTGCCTGGGCCGGCCATCAGAGTGCTTCCTTAATTTTTTGTAATGCGGTCCTGAATACTTGATTGATTTGGTCCTGCGATGCGGAGCGAATCTGCTCCATGTAATGGCGGCCTTGGAATCCGGGCCACATGCCGAAGCTCGGATGAGACGGATTCACCAGTCTCCTGCCGATTGCCGGCACATACCGGCCAGGCGAGGGTGGTGCGCCAAATTCTACGGCTGCGGCATAATTCACATTCTTCGGCGACCAAACGGCTTGTAGCCGGCTGATCATTGGAGGCTTGAAACTTCTAATGAGCGTACCTGTCCTGAATGGCACAGTCGATTGGTTAGTATGATCGGAGAGCGCCGCCGCCGATTCGACGATAGCATCCTGAAGGATAGGCTCGACGACCTGCGGAGCTTTTTTGAAGGCAGCTGTCAACTGGTCAAGGCCGATGATTTGTACATTGAATGTAAATGTATTTGCCATATTCAGAAAATTGTTGACATTCTACGATAGTGACCTATCACTGCCTTGTCCTCGGCATTGAGCTCGCGGGACCACGATGTGGTCGCGCCTTCCAAGGCTTCCGATGCCTTGTCGCCCAGCTGCCGGCGCATGTACCGGCGCACCACGAGCGATTCGACGAGCTCGCTTATGTCGCCAGGAAGGAGATGGGTGTTGTTGTCGCCGGCGTTGGCCCAGCTGATCGGGTAGCCGGCCGAGTACGTCACCCTGATCATATTGTCCTGGGTCATGGGGACGAAGCCATAGAGACGGATAAGACCAGCCTGGCCGTTGTTTATGAGCTGGTACTGGTCGGGAATGAAATTGAACCAAGCCGGATTGGTCGCCGGCGTGCCCGGACGCCACTGGAAGTTGATGAGGCCGTTCACCTGGATGATGGCGGCTGTCGCATTCGCGGTCGCCGCCGCGGCGAGCGTGATCGTGGTCGTGCCGATGGCCGTGATGTTGTTCCTCACCTGGTTACCGCCAGTCACCAGGGTGTTTTGGATGTTATCGGCCGCCACCGGCATGCCGATCACGCAGCCGGTCGTGGTCGAGACATTGGTGACCACGGCCGAGCCGTTGGTCAGGTTGCCGGTGATGGTCGAGAAGAATACTGGCGCTTGGCGCAGGACCACGCGCATCTGCTTCGTCGAGTAGGCCGAATAGATCTCGTTATTGTATGTCGTCTGTGCGAACCGCCTTCCGCCTGTCTCGCGCTCGAACCAGTCGGTGCAAGAGTTGATCATGCGGGTGAGGAGCTTATCGAAGGACGTCGGCTGGCTCGATATGTTTGTATCAAAAATCCTATCCTTAACTCTCTGGAGCGACGTCAATGCATAGGGAAGTATGGATTCCATAGATGGGAGGATCGTGTCCTCGCGTCACGCCCCCGGAGGGGCGTGTGGCGAGAGCGCGACTACTAAGTGTTAGTAGTTGTCGGCGTCTGCGTGGGCGGTAGCTCATACGCGCGGCCGAGCTCGATGAGCGTGGTCGTGGTCATGGCTGCCGCTTGGCTTCCCAGAGTGCCGTAAGCACCGCAGGATACCAACTGCACGCGCAGATAACGCTTGCGGTTCGATACCCCCAGCCCTTCGATCCTGAAGGAGTTGAGGACCGCAGTCGTGGTGGCGACTACCGTTCCGCCGATCGCGGTGCCGGTGTTGTCGTTCGCCGTCGTCCACGTCGCGTTGTCGTTCGACTCCTGCAAGGTCGCGACCGTGGAGATGTTCTGGCCGTTGTTATTGGTGATAGCCTGTGCGCCGACCGGCGTCACATACACGCGCAATGCTCCCGAATTGAAACCCTTGGTATCAATCGAGGGGCTCGGAGTCGTCACGACGACGGCAGCCGAGCTGTTGAAGGTCGAGAGGATCGCCCCATAGGCAGCGGTATTCTGGCCTCCAACCACTACGTTGTCTATAACTGATCTCATGATAATGATGTTATGCCTTATAGCTTGTCAGCTTCATCCCGATCGACTTTTCAGAGGACCTTGACAGGCCATCGGAAACGGGATGACGGCGGGGCGACCGTTAGGCGGTTGCTGGTACCCCTTCTCCAGCGGCAGGTGCTGCCGTCTCGGGAGCGTTCTCGGGAGCCGACGGTGCCGGGGATTCCGGTGTCGTCGTATCCGGCGCAGGTGTTGGTGTCTCGTCGCTCATGTTTTTATTGTTAGGCTGTTAAGGAATGTTTGTGCATTCCGCCCTGCCTTGAGATGAGGCAGAGGCAATGCGCAAGCGCACTAGGAGACCGAGGTCTGACCGATCACGAAGGCCTGGGGAAGCACCGGAGTGAAAGCGTGGCGGTGCTTGTACACGATGCCGCGCTGATCCGCCAATGCCACTTCCTTGCCGCCGAACGAGCCTGACTCGAACTGGGCCACGCGCATCTCGCCTTTGTCGCCGAAGGCCGTGGCCTTCAGGTTGCCGAAGATGATGAATGGCGTGTTCGCCGTCGCGGCGTTTGCAGCCGGGAGAGGCGGGAGCCAGCGGTTCGTATAGACGGGGAAGCCCAAGATCTGGCCTGCCGGACGCACCGGACCGCCCAAGGGGTCCATCCCCAAGGCCACCGGCAGCGATGCCACTGAAGGCAGTCCGCCGAAAGGCAGGATGAAGTTACCCGATTGGTCCTTCTGGGTGCGGAGGGCCGCCCAGACGGTGCGGTGGCAGTAGAATGCGGCGCCGTCGAGGATCGATTCCTCGAGAAGGCCGATCATGTTCGAGCTGTCGCGGAGCACGTCGAAGCCGTTAAGCGTCGACGTGGTCGAGTCGTTGCTGAACTTGGTATAGCCCGAGGTCGAGCTATTGCCCGCATAATACTGCGTCGCAGTGATGCCGGGGACGGCACCCTGCAATCCGATGGAAAGTCCGAGGATGCCCAGGAACGGGCCCTGAACGGTCACGCCGTTCGCGGTGTTCCCTGAGCCGCCGAGGAATCCTTGCTGGTCGATCATGTTCGCGAGGGCTTCGCCGCCTAGGGCGAGGAGCCAGTCCGCGAGCTGGACCGAGGCATCCGCCAGAAGGTCGTTGCCGACCACGAAGGCGAGCTGCCATTTCTTGGCGATCAAGACCGCCTGGCCGAAGGTGATGCCGGTTACCGTGCCTGCCACGTCGACCCCGAGATACGCGCCGGTCAGGTACGATCCGGTGTAGTTCGGGATGGCGAGCTCGTCGGTCTTCATGGGCCACTTCATGGCCTGGCTCATGATGGTGCCGACCGAGGCGGCGATGCGCAGGATCGCGTCAGCGACCTCGCGGGATACCAGGTATCCGCCGCGATTGTCCTGCTCCTCGATCAGGGCTTCGTTGGCCTTCAGGTCCACGCCTTCCAACTTGGCGGCGGCCTGGGCGACCCGGACGAAGTCCTTCTTCTGCTTGTCAGACAGGAGCGTGATATCCCTTCCGAACATCGTGCGCTCCATCTTCATCTTCTCGACGACCTCCCGCGCCTTTTGCGTGGAGATGTCGCCGATCAGAGGTTCGAGCTTCTTGGTGAAGCTCTCGTCGATCGAGTCCTCAATTGTCTTTTTGAGGGCGTCGACTTGTGTTTTTTCCATTGATGACTACTTCGGGTCTTTGTCCTGCTTGTTAAACTTTCGCAGGACTTTGCCCAAAGCATTATCAAGCGTTCTCACCAGCTCGCGATCCTTCAGGAACTCTTCGAGTCCTTTGGACGGTGCGTCTGCCGGTAGAGGTTTTCGACCATTCGCGGGTCTGGCATTCTCGGTGCCAGACTTCTTATCGCCCTCTGCTCCCGCGTGAGCATTCAAGGCGGTGATCAAAGCTTTCATGGTCGTGATAAACTCGTCCGCTCCTTTGCCTCCGGTCGTGTCATCCATGTCCTCGGCAACGGCGTCCGACATGTCCCTGAAGCATTCGATGAGCTTGGATGAGTGATGGAACGATTCCTTGGAATGGCGCTCATGCTCGAGATCCGTGGCATGGGTAAAATCCTTGTGATGGCCGTCGACGGCGTCCTTGAAGACCTCCATGGCGTCCTTGATGATCTGCGGTCCGTTGTTATCGTCCTCATCATCCTTTCCGGCCTCGTCATCCTTGCCGGCATCATCCTTGCTCTTGGACACGCCCTTGTAGGCGTCCTTGATGGCGTCCTTGAAGACATCCATCGAGTCCTTGATGGCGTCCTTGTGAGCCTTGTGAGCTTTCATGTGGGCGTCTTTATGAGCCTTGTGCTCGGCGGTCATGGCGTCCTTGAAAACTTGAACGGCATCCGCCATCGTGTCCTTGTGTGATTTCTCCATGTCTTTTTCGGGTACGCAGATCATCGGTCCGCCGGGGTTCGAGGGGTCATCGCTTAGGATGCCCGGAGTCCCGTCGTCGAGGGTGCAGCGTGCGCCCGGTTGAGGTTCCTTAATGCTGATAATGCCGATCCCTTTAGTTTTCATGAGAGACACATCGATCCCGAGCTCCTTGATCTGGTCCTGCGTGAGCGCGTGGGGGTTGGCCGGCACCGGCACGAACGAGAATTCCAGGAGCTCCGCCTTGGTGATGGTGTTGTAGTCTATTGTACCATGGTCGTCGACAGCGTACTCGGTCGGGATGAAGCCGACGGACGTTGTCCGGACCATGCCAAGATCGTAGAGCCTCCGCACCTGCTGGGCGAAGGGGTTGGCCTCGATCGGCGCAAACTTGCCCTGGGCGCGGAGGGCGCCCGAGGCGTTGTCTATCGAGGTGCAGGTGCCGATCGGAAGGGCGCTGTAGTCATGAGCCCAGAGGACGACCGGATTGGTCTTATAGAAGGCCAGATTCCAGCCTGCCTGATCCACCGATTCGCCCTGGCGGTCGACATCGTCGGTCGAGACGATCACATCGAACGTGCCCGAGTCCTCGTCAGAGGCCGCTTTCGTGGCAGCGATCAGATTCTTCACGGCGCTGTCGGCGATCCGGGCGATGATCTTCTTCCTTATTTCAGTTGTGAGCTTGAGAGTGGAGTCTGCCATGATGATGGATAAATTATAACTTTTTATAAGGGGATTGAACAGAGGATAATTTTGACGTATTCTTCGTTCATGTTTTTATTGCTGGCATACATAGCTCACCGACGCGGTTCCAAGCGACACAGCAGTCGAGAACACGATCGTCGTCGGCGTTGTCGAAGCTCATCGTTTTCACGTCGGAAATCATCCCCTTTATCTCGGAGAAGTGCATGTCCAGTTCTCTTTTTGTGTAGGGGATCTCACTCATGTCAATATGTGAAGTTTGAAGACTGCTGGCAGATTATCCCGATGCTTTTCGTCGTAAGCGAAGCACTCAAGTTAAGCACCACGGTCGAAGGCGTCGAGCTCGCATCGGAGACCGTCGTTCCTCCCGATTCGTCAGAGGCCACGCAGACGGGGGTATAGGCGTATTTGTGGGCTAAATTGATTGTGAGCGAGGTTACCCCGACTCCAGTAATAGTCCGCATGGTCTGGTCGTCTCCCACGACCGAAGAGCATCCGGCTCCGCATGTCGGGCTGTTCCCTCCCGTTATCTTGTGCCCGTTCGCGTCTATCTGGAAAATAGTCGATGTAGCCGTTCCTGTGCCTGTCGTCGAGGCGATAGTGAAGAATGAAGTAAATGGCGACTGCGAGCTGTCCTCCTGGATGGATAGAAGGCTTCCTGGCGTCGTCGTGCCGCCTATGCCCACATAGTTATTATCATTCCTAACCACGAGGCCGTTATCGAGATAATAAGGCGGTGCGCTGAATCCTTTGCCAATGTATACATCAGGAATGGTGAAAGCTATGGCACAAGAATATCCTACGCCTGCACTAGTATTGTTCGTAAAACTAAAGGCTGGACCACCACATGATCCTGCGAGCTGTGAGAAATTTATTATCGCCTGCCCTCCGAAATCCGCCTGTGACAAGCCATTCAGGAAAATGTAATTACCGGCATTACCATTATAGAGAATCGGGCCACCTGATGTGTTTGTGTCATAGCAGAGACGAGCGTCGGTATGTCCCGAAAAAGTGAATCCGTTGCCTTGAGCGCATACTCCTGCGATAGATGCCGTAGTAATCACACCTCCTTGAAGGAACGACTGACCTGTTACAGTCACTGCCGTTGAAGAAGCATACGGCAATTGCGAGGCGATAGTTCCAGTTGCCGTATAATGATCTGCCACTACGCCTGTCGAGCCGACCACGGAAAGGGCGGCATATGGAGAGGTTGTCGCTATGCCAACAAATCCACCAAATGTGCTTGTCGCTATAGATGAAGTGGCAATAAGTGAACCTACCGTAAGTGGATTTGTCGAAGTCCCTGATACGGCCGTGCCGTTCGATGAGTACCACGCGAGCTGCGGAGTATTTCCCGTGTTCACCGTGCCGCTTCCTCCGCCACCACTGCCCCCGACGCAGGTGCCGGATATTGCAAAACATCCTTTTGAGAGATTGATTCCATTGCCGTAGAAGCTGGAAGTAGCAGTCGTGAAATTGGCGACGCCGTTCACGGAAAGGATCGAGCCTGGCGTAGTCGTGCCCAGGCCCATGTTGCCGTTGTTGGCGACGATGAGAGCGGGCGCGCCGCCTGATGCGCCGTTCGTCGTCGAGGCGATGACGAAATCGGGGAAGGGATAGGTTGATGAGGCGCTGACCGCCAGCTTCGCCCAAGGCGAGGTCGTGCCGATGCCGACGGCCGCGTCTCCGGTGTTGGATGCCGAGGCGATATGCTTGATGACCATATCGTAGGTTGACGATGCAAAGCTCGGACCAGATGAGAAAGCAATGGTATTTGAGGCGTTATTGGCCGAGGTAGCACCAAAGACAAGGCCGCCGTCTGATGTCTCGACTACCATCCCATTCGGAGGCACGCCGGAGAAAGCGGAGAAGTTCGGACCCATCAGGCAGATGTCACCTTCATTGGTCGAGGGATTAGGCGCGATTCCGCCTATAAGCCCTTGACCCATCGTGCCGCCATTTGCAAAAGTGATGCAGCCGGAGGCATATATCCCTTGATCCATATTGCCGAGCGTAAGAAGGCTTACGAGATCGGATTGGCTGGTCGATACCTGTATCTGCGGTATGGATTGCGTCAGAAATAATCCTTGGAGGTCGAACTGGCCTTGCTTGAAAGAATTGCCGACCATTATATTTCCGAGGAATGTCGAGGTGGCGGCAGACGATATGGCATTGAACGATTGAGCCGTCGAGACAGGCTGGATGGCCGTTATGGTTCCATTTATCCTTGACGGCGAATAGGTCACGTCCGATGCCACTTGAATCGTACTGCCGGTATTCTTCAGGTCTACGGAAGTTAAGGACGGCGGACCGTTGTTCGAGGAAGATGCCACGCCGCCGTAAATCGAGACGATGCCGGAATTGATTATGTTATATCCGGTGTTCGAGGTTCCGCCGCCTTGGGCGGTCACCTGGCTGTTCCAGACGTTCATGTTACCGGCGTTGTTCATGGAGATGCCGTCAGTGACT
>Ga0210408_10001221_pt1 | contig 27613 bp, 16 predicted proteins | sample IncBWH4MmetaG_FD_155471 | JGI IMG/M metagenome (GOLD analysis project Ga0210408, IMG submission 155471) | Forest soil microbial communities from Barre Woods Harvard Forest LTER site, Petersham, Massachusetts, United States - Inc-BW-H-4-M | ecosystem: Environmental > Terrestrial > Soil >...
AACGGCAAGCGGAAATCTATCTTTACCCGAATCCGGATACCGCGAAACCATGACGTCTTAAACGGCCGCACACCCGCACACCCCGGACTTTTGACGCTTCGTTTTACTGGTTAGTTAGCCTGAAGAATAAATTGCCTGTCGGCGGGCTGATGGTGATGAAGTTGTTCGTACCGTCATTCTGGACGATTGCGGATGAGGGCGCCCAGTTGCCGGTGGCGAGATCGCTGTTTTGTTTGAGGTTCCAGCCAGTGGAAGGATATGGCCAGGAAATCACCAGCACGTTGTTCACCGGGCGCGACACCGTCAACGTCGGGCCGGTGGGCGTCAGGCTGAACAGCGTCATCGAGTAGGGGCCAAACGAGCTGGTGAAGCTCCCGCGCGAAATGACCAGTTGGTTGGTGGCGATGTCCTGCATGGCAACGGGGGCGTTGGTGCGCGCCGCTTCATCCTGCGGAATGCCATACGAGCGCAGCAGCGCGATGGAGTCGGGCGAGAACCCCGCGACGTTTATCGTTTGATTGGCGGTATTGGTGCGATCTTTGTTAATGACCAGGAGGTTGAGGGTCCCGTTGGTTCGTTGCGACGCGTACACGGCAAGAAACGGATTGCTGCTCGTGACGTCGAGAATCGTATCGCCGGGCTGCGTGAAATAATGCATGAGCTTGAAGGCGTAGAAGGTCGGGTAACGCGTGGTGCTGTTGAGGACAAGGCCGAAATCGCCATTGGTCCGCCAGCCATACAACGATGAGCTGAAACTGCCCTTCTTGTCCGCCCCGCTCTCGTAGAGCCACCAGAGCCAGGAGCCGAACTCCGTTTTCATGATTTGCGCCAGGCTGTCCGCCAGGTACAAGCCGTTGACGAGGCTGGTGGATTGCCGGCCCTGGCTGTACGACGCGTCGGAGTTGTTCTCGGTGCACAGCAGCTCGATATTGGTGCCGGCGCTGCCAATGTAATCAGTGATTTCCTGCCGCAAGTCGGCTGCGTCGTTGGCCCAGTTGGCCGGAGCCTGCAACAGGAGCGAGTCGCTCTCTAGCCCGGACTCGGGATAGAAATGGTGGATGAGGAAATCGGGCAGGACGCCATTGGTGGCGAAGGTCGACAGCAAGACCGGCGCCCAGCCATCGTGAAAGAGGCCGGTCCGTGGATTGTAAGCGTTGTGCCCTTTGTAAAGACTCAGTGTATCCTCGCCCGGGAGCACCACCGCGCCGATTTTGATCGTCGGGTCAACGGCTTTCATGGCGTTGTAGTAATCACGGAAACGCATGGCGTAAGTCCACGGGTCCTGCGCCTGGTAAGGAGCGTTGGTGTTGATGTCCATTTCCGTGGAGCTGTAACATTCGTTGCCGACCTCCCAATACTTGAACCCGCAATGGTTTGTGACGTTGGCGCAGCGCACCCAGTCAGCCGCTTCGGCGGCCGAACCCGAGCCGTAATTGACCGTAATAAAGACATTCGCGCCGGCGTTGGTCGCGAGGTGCATGAAATTGGTGAACGGCGTCGGCCCGGTTCTATTGCCAATCCAGTAATTCGAACTCCAGTGATAGGCGTCCGCGAGCGAGCCGCCCGGATAACGAAGAGTGCGGCAGCCCATTTCCCCCATGAACGAAACGGTCGCGGCGGTATCCAGACTGTTGTTCCAGACCGCGGTGTTCGCACCAAACCAACGCTCGTCCTCCGTCCGCAACGTCCGGCTCGTGTCCACCGTCACTGTGGCGCAATTGCTGGTGCAGGGGTAGCTGGACCCGATTTCCACGGCCCCAATATCGGTGCCGTCGCCGCCCGGCGCATTGGGAAACTCGGCGAAATCCACGGTCCGCAGATAGCCGCGCTGGTCGGTGGTGGCGCCGAAGCTCTTGCCGCGGTCAATCAGCGGGCTGGTGATGCCCGGCATGAAAGTGAAGGTCGGACCGCCATTATATAAACTCAATTGACCATTGAGCAGCGGGTTCAAAGGCGACGCGCTGGTGCCGAGCTGGTCCTGGTTAATCCCATTGGTAAAACCCGTGCTGCCATCGCCGGCGCCAATGAAATTGTAGCCAAGCGAAATGAAAGCCCCGGCCAGGTCCTGGGCCACGTACACGCCGCCCGGGTAGGTGCTGTTCTCGGCAACAACCGAGTTGCCGACGTAGGTCGTGCCGGTGGAATAGATTCCTCCGGCGCTGTTATACGCCACGTTGAACGCGACTGTGCAGTCGATCAAAAAGAGTGTGCCCGCGTTGGAGATGGCGCCTCCGTTAAACGCGGCATTATCGCCAAAGGTGCAGTTGGTGACCGCTGCCGTGGCGCCGGGAGCGATGCCGAGTCCTTCACCGTTCAGGATGAATGAACTGTTGAGCAGCGCCAGGTTGTTGCTGTTGTGCATCACGCAAATGCCCGGGCAATCTATAAACGAGCAGTTATTCAGCATGAGGTTAACGCTGTTGTTGATCACCGGGCTGGTGGACCCGCCGCCGCTGTTGACAAACGTCAAACCCGAAACGCTGACGTCCCCGTTTGTCAAATCCAGCACCGTGGTTCCGGAGCCGCTTAATGACAACACCTTCGGGCCAGGTCCGACGATGCTCAGCGGTTTGTCAATGACCAGCGGTCCGTTGCTGAGGGCGATGATTCCCACCACGCCGGGCGCAAAGAAGATGCTGCTGCCGGGGGCCGCATCGCTAATCACCTGCCGCAGAGAACCGGGACCGCTGTCGCCGGTATTCGTTACCGTCGGCGGCGGCGGCACCGGAATGGCGGCGTTGGCGCCATAACTGATGCCTAGCGCGTTGGAAACCACCGCATGAAATTGATACGTGACCCCGCTGAGCAACCCCGTAAGGGCCGCGCTGAAGTTGGTGGGGCTGGTGCCGTTGCCCAGCGGTTGCGCGGCCGTTGTGTTTCCGTAACTGGTCGTTGGACCCCATTCAAACCAACCGCTCGATGACAGGGCGCAGGGGTTCGCGCTGCCTTCGAGCGTGGCGCTGGTGGACGTAAGGTCCGAAGCCGCCTGGGTCGTCACCCGTTGCAGATTGACCAGCAGTTGGCTGGTGGCGAACTGTCCCGTGCCGAAGGTGAACACGCGCACCTCGTCAATCGCGCCGCTGAACACCAGGTTCGCCGGCGGCCCCCCGTTGGCGCCGATGGCAAACCAATCACCCTTGACCACCGGGAGCAGAATGCTGTTGGTCGGGTGCGCGCTGGCGATGCCGTTGACGAACAGGTTCGCCTGCCCGCTCTCTCGCGCCAAGGCGAGGTGCGTCCACGTCCCCGCCGTGGCCGTTCCTCCTCCAAATAATCCCACACCGCCAAACACGGCCAGGTAGTTGGTGCCGTTCTGATAAATTCCCCAGCCATCGGCTGACGCGTCGCCATTGTAGGCGATGATTTGGTTGCGCGTCACCGAGTCCGGCCTTACCCAGGCCTCGAAGCAGAAATTGTTAGTTAAACCAATGGCGGTGTTGGTGAAATACTGGCCGGCGCCGCTGAATTGCACCGCGAGCGAACTGCCCACGTGGCTGCTGGCGCTGGCCGAAACGCCATTGGTGTAGAATGGGGTGCCGGCGGCTCTGAGATTGCGAGTCCCAATGAGATCATCCGTGTTCGTCGCGACCGCACCGGGCGCGGCGCCCGCGTCAGTTTCGCCGAGGCGATACCACACCACGTTCGTCACCGCGGCGTGGACCGTCGAGAGTCGAAGTCCCGTTCCGAGCACCAGGAGAACGAACAGCCGCGCAACCCGCCTCAGGACTGGATTCCTGCCTCCGTGAGCCTTCCAGACCGGAAGAAGTTCAAAATACTCGGATTTTATTCCTGTGCTCATGCCGCAACGCAGCGTCGCAGGCGGATCGGATTGTGTATCCTACAACGATAGCAAATGAGACGGTTATCGCAAGGAGTAACCGTCGCCAGCATCTGTGTCTCAACTTGAGCAAACCAAGCGCTGGCTGACGACTTCTTGTTCGCAACCAACTTCGTTTCACCGACAGTTTGGAAAACCAATTCAGCGGCAACGGTGCAGATGAAAACCTCCCCGAACATGTTGGCCTGAGGAATCGTAGATGGCATCCTCAGGCGGGTCCTCCCGCAGGAACTGCTCGTACGCCCCGAGGCGCCACTCGGGTTCTTCGTTCTAGTAGTGCAATATGTGCCAAAATGTCCCACTTTTTTGTGCCATGGCACACCGTGGCACACTTTTCGTGTCACACTGTCTCGGCGCCCTCCAACCCTTCACCGGCCTCACTAATTGATGGAAGTATTCATATTTAGAACATCGCACACATCTTCTAAACCACCTTGCTCCGCCTCCTGCGCGGCGCCCAAACGGTTGGCACGCCGATTGCCCTATACTTTCCCCAAGTGAAAAAAGGAAGTGAGAAACAGGAAAACCCAGCGCTGTTACACCTGCAACACCTTCTGTGCCCCCATACATGGTGAGAACCAAACTCTAAATATCCGCTGTAACCCTGCTCTCACCCGCGCAATTACAAAAAAAGTTTAACAAAATCGCCGCCAAGCCGGATTTTCGACCTTCTGATGATCCTTAATATATAGAGCCTGCGTTGTCGCAGCCCTGCGGCTCACGCCGCCAAAACCAAATGAATAATCCTATGAACACCGCGCAAAGTCGCCTGCCGCAGAATGCAGACCCTGTCCTCTTTCCGCGCATTTCCCGTATTCTGCGGTTTACGCCCCCATTACACCACCCACCGCTCCAGGGCCCAGTGTCATCCGAACCCATCCGAACCTATCCGAACCCAAAAAAAATATTTTCTTCAGCCATAAACCCGGTCAAGTCGGTCAACAAACGGTAAAGTTCCTCCCCCGCCGCCCCTCACGCAACTCGTCCCCAGCGTCCAGGCCGCTTTCGGCTATCTCCGCCTAACTCCGGCAAACCTCGCCTATTCGCGGATAAACTCGTCGCCACCGGCCGGTCAAATCGGTAAACAAATGGTAAACTTCTTGCCCCCCGCACCCTGACTTCACCCAACTGAAATCGAAACTCAAAACTCAAAACTTCAATTATCCAAGTACCTACAGGCGGTCCACACCCTCTGCCACATGTCCAACCCCGCCGTCAAAGTGGAAAAACACCGCTTGAGCCAGGAACTGCTGGCCGCCCGCTCCTCCCCGGCCGCGCTCCCATCAAGCCAAATCAAGGTGAATCAAGCCCCAGCAGAAATCTCGGTCCCAACTGCAACCTCCCATTAATCCATCATCCACCAATCCATTAATCCTCAGTCATAACTGTGTCGCTGTCTTCGTAAGCCGGAGCGCAGCAGCAGAGGAGGCGGAGGGGCTCGTTGCCGGTGTTCCAGAGTTTGTGGCGCCGGCCGGGCAGAATGGCGATCGCGTCGCCGGCGGCCACATCGCGAATCTCTCCGTCGATACGAATGCGGCCCGTCCCATGGGTCAGGTAATAAATCTCTTCGGTCCGAGGATGGTAATGTTCCTGGGTGGCGCTGCCGACGGGCAGCCGGGCCTCAGCGAGGCTCTGGTTGCGAATGGCCGAGTTGCGGTGCGCCAGCAGCTCGCGAATTTCCGAGCCGTCTTTGGTGATGAACTCGGGCGTTTGTTCCAGATTTTTTATTTCCATAGCCAGACGAGCTTAAAACTTGCGCTTACTTAAAGTCGATTCTTGTGCGAATTTAAGGACAACACTTTGTCGCCCGTCACACATACAGCCACGGCATCGCTTGGGATGGCCATCGCGCTGGCTTTGACGCCGCTCCGGTCACCCGGCGCCGCCGCCCAAAATGTGCTGACTTACCAGTACGACAATTCCCGCGCCGGCGCCAACACCAATGAGGTGGTGCTGACGCCGGCGAATGTCAACCCGACCAATTTTGGCCGTTTATTCACGTGCGTGGTGGACGGTTATGTTTATGCGCAGCCGTTGTATGTCTCCAACCTGGCGATGCCCGGACAGGGGACGCACAATGTGGTGTTTGTGGCGACCGAGAATGACACGGTGTATGCGTTTGACGCGGACAGCAATGCGGGACCGAATGGCGGGTTGCTGTGGCAGACCAACCTGGGCATTGCCGCCGAGAGCATTCTCTTTGGGGTCCGCTATCACCACAACGTGTTAAACCCGCTGATCGGCATCACCGGCACGCCGGTCATCGATGCTGTTTCCGGAACGCTCTATGTCGATGTCTTCTCCGGCGACGTGCCCGACACGACCAATTGCGTTCACCGAATCCACGCCCTGGACATCACGACCGGCGAAGAACAACCTTACAGCCCCGTGGTGGTCCAGGCCTCGGTCCCGGGCACCGGCGTGGACTCCGCCAACGGAGTGGTGGCGTTTGCCCCGCAAAATCACATGAGCCGGCCCGCCCTGACCCTGGCCGGGGGCAATTTGTATGCGGGCTACGGCAGCTACGGCGACACCGATCCGTATCACGGCTGGGTGATTGGTTTTAACGCGGCCAACCTGCAGCCACTCACCAACTTCGTTTTCGCCACGACGCCCAATGCCACCACCAACGCGTTCGGTGTCAACGCCGGCGAAGGGGCGCTCTGGATGGGCGGAGACGGACTCTGCGCCGATGCCGCCAACAATCTTTACTTCGAAACCGGCAACGGAAGTTTCAGCGCCCACACTAACGGCGGGGACTACGGCGATTCCTTCGTGAAATTGTCCACCTCCAACCAATTGGCGGTGGTCGATTACTTCGCGCCCTCCAACCAGGCATCGATGGCCCTCCAAGACCAGGACCTCGGCTCGGGCGGTCCCATCTTGCTGCCCGATTCAGCCGGTAGCGCCGCCCATCCGCACCTGATGGTTGGTGCCGGCAAAGAAGGTACCATCTATCTTTTGGACCGTGACAACCTGGGCCATTACGACCCCGCCTTAAACCATATTGTGCAGACTGCTCCCCGCGTCATTGGCGGCGTTTGGGGTTCGCCGGCGTACTTTAACAATCTGCTGTTTTACCAGGGTGTCGGTGACGTCCTGAAAGCGTTCCAGATCACCAACGGCGTGATGTCGGCCACTCCGGTCTCCCGCTCGACCAATACCTTCAGTGGCACCGGATATACCCCCTCGATTTCCGCCAACGGAACCAATAATGCCATTGCGTGGGTGATTCGAACTGACACCTCACCGGCCGTGTTGCACGCCTACAATGCGACCAACCTGGCCCAGCACTTATATAGCAGCAGCCAGAACCTCGCCCGCGACAATCCTGGCGGAGCCGTCAAGTACGCCGCGCCCGTGGTGGTGAATGGAAAGGTTTATGTCAGGGGCGAGTATGCGCTGTCGGTTTTTGGCCTGCTGCCCCCCAGCCTGGCGGTTTCACTTTCGCCGGGCGGCGTGGTCCTTTCCTGGCAGACGAACACGCTTCAAACCTACACCGTGCAAGGCAGCACCAACCTGCTGGCGGGGAACTGGTTCACCATTACCAACCCGGTGACGGCAACCAACGGCGGCTTTCAGGTAAGCGTCCCGGCAACCGGCACGGCTATTTTTTATCGGTTGAAGCACTAGGGCCCAGAGTAGTCTAGAAACAGGAGCGGCAATGATGGAGAGGATTCGGCTAATTCCTTGTGGAACCGCGCCATCGACGGCGAGCAGCTTGAAATTCCGGCCCAACGAGTGAAAGTTGAGCCGAAGCGAATCGCTCCCGGAGCCGCATCTCGCTGGTGTTATGAGAAACCGCCTTAATCTAATGTTGTTGTTGGTTGGACTGGCAGTATTGCCCGCCGGCTGTGCCAGATTTCTCCCGTGGCCCGGCCAGACGCGCGACTACGAACCCATCCATGCCGCGGCGGGAGGGGGGAACCTGGCGGAAGTTCAGGACCTGGTCAAACACGACCCGGCGCTGGTCACCGCGAAAGATTCGGACAATCTGACGCCGCTTCACGTGGCCGCCTTTTACGGCCACAAGGACGTGGCTGAGTTCCTCCTGGCGCACCGGGCCGAGGTGAATGCCAAGACAAGCGAAGAGCTCACCCCGCTTCACCTGGCCGCCCAAACCGGGAACCAACAGGTGATGGAGGTTCTTCTGGCCCACCACGCCGATATCAATGCGGTCGATTCGAAAGGCTGGACGCCGCTGGTTCGAGCCGAAAAGTGGCGGCACCAGGACGCGGCAGGATTTCTCCGGAAGCACGGAGGCCACGAGTAATGGCGGCTTCCCTCCGCGGCTGCCGCCGCAACCAATGAGTTAAATAGGTTAAATGAGTTGACTGAGTTAAATGAGGGTGAGGGACACGGCACGGACCTGCTTGAGGATGTTGCTGTGCCCGAGGACGGGCGCACTCCGGCCCCGCTGTCGCTACAAGCCGCTGGGGGACTCACCCCATTGAGGCGGCTGCCGGGGCTTGGTTAGTTGAAGATTGAGTGGGGGGATTGGCATTCCCCGCAAAGGAGGCACTGCTGATATGAATCCGCACAACAAATTGAGAGAAAGAGGTTATGCCGCACGGCCCCGGGTTGTCGCCACCGGGACGGAGCAAGCGGATTCGCCGCAAGCCGCAACCGCTTCCGAGCGGCGCGCTGAGATCAAAATCGGCAAGGCGGTTGTGCCCAGACCGGGAGACCGTGAAGGAGTCCGTGCAGGAGTGGTGGCCGAGGTTTTTACGATGACCCTGGGCGCAGAGACGATTCAGTTGCTGCCTTTGAAAAACTGGTCGCAATTGGACGTGTTTAAGTGGCGGGCCCGCGGAATCCTGCCGCGTACCCCGGCCGGTTTGGAAATTACGCTGGAGCACCTCAAAGTCGCCGGGGAGACCGTCTCGACTTGGGACTCGGACGCGTGCGCCAAGCTGGAAAAAGCCTTCAACAATTGGCTGGCATTGGAGAGCGAGTCCGCGGAACTAGCCAAGAAAAAGGCTCGCACGCCAAAAGCGCTGGACGCACCCGCGCAACCGGAGGTGCATACGTTGCGTTTCCAGGTCCAAATCGGTAGCGCGGGACGCCCTCGCCTCAGATGTTTGGAGGGCAATGAAACGGTCAAAGAGGTGGCCTTAAACCTGCAGGGATTCAATGCGGTGATCGAGCAAGGGTTGATGCGCAAGCCTGGCGCGTTGAAAGTGGGCGCGCTTCATGATTGGGTTGAGTTAGACGGCGAGCTTTTCCGATTTCAGGACGGGGCGGATGGGGTGCGCGCACTGGAGAAAGCGCTCAACGAGCGCTATGTCCCCGCCGCGGAACCCGGCGCCCCTCTGGATGTCGCGGTCTTCTCGAATCCGGCTTCTCCCACCGGCTTCGATATCCAGTTTCCTGCGACGCCGCACGGGCTCGCCGAAACTCGCCGATGTCATTTGAACGAGGAGTCTGTCGAGTTGTTGCAGGACCCGCACCGGTGTCGCGTGTTGCGCAAAGGCACGCTCGCCAGGCTCTCGCCGCCGAACTTGATCTTCAAACGAAAGACGCCTGATGGAGGCGAGCGCTATCTCGCTCCCCGCCCGGAAAACATCGTCTCGGCCATGAGTGACGACGGGCAGATGAAGGCGATTGACCTCAGCCGGCCCGTGAGTCTCCTTAACCTTGGCGCTCGAGAACTGACCGCCGTTCTCAACCATCCGGCCATCAACCGACGCGCCAGGCTGGCCCAGGCCGTTCAGTAATAGCGCCAGGTTGGGCCCCTTTCCCACGGTTGACATCATCGGGCCAGCGGGAATAGTTTTGGCCGTTCGGCGAGCATCCGCAGCCTCAAGGACGGGCTCACAGCAAAAGACAATACCTTAATAAGTGAACCGGACCCAGTGGGTCTCGGTGCGGTATTGTTGGCCGTTAGCGGCCTGGATTAGCGCATAGAAAGGATGAAGGCCGGCGCCGAGGGCTGAACCGCTGAGGGTGAAGGTCGCGCCGGGCTGATTGGTGGCGGCGTTGAGAACTCCGCCGGTGCTGAACAGCCGGAGCAAGGAGACATTGTTGGTGTTGGCGGTGATCTGGAGGTGGTACGTGCCTGTCACCGGCGCTGTCGCGGGCAAATCGAGCAGAGTCAGAGTCGCAGCCAGCGGGCGATTTTGGATGCGAACGGGCACGGTTGCGCGGGTTTGCGTGCGGACGTGGCTGCCTTCGTAAGCGACGAGCGATAATTCGTGGAAGCCGTCGGGCAAGGCGGTCGTGTCGAGCGGGAAGGAAAGAGCGAGCTTGGAGCTGCCGGTGGCGAGGAAGAGGTGGGTTCGAGGCTGGAGGTCGGGAAGGTTTTGCGTCAGCGAGACCGGACCGGCCGGGGCAAGGTTCAGATCAGCGGAACCGGCAAGGGAGACCTGGGCCAGGGCGGCCGCGTACCCGCCGCTGCGCGCCCGCAGGTTGAAGTTTACCCCACCCCACGAGTCGGCGGCGAGGTCTTCGGCGTCCAAACCGTCAGGCCCGGCCAAACCGGGCGAGGAGTTGATGAGAGTGACCAGTTGCTGAGCGAGAGCGGGGATGGTTCCAGAACTGGACTGGTTGGTGACCGCCAGGGAAACGGTGGCACCGTTGGTTTTAGTGAAGTTGAATTGGAGCCAACTCCCCGGGCGGACAGAACCGTCAACTGAACAGGGCCGGAGACCGCAGGCGACGGAGTCGAGAAAAGCCGAGCCGGCCGGATTGACGAAGGTGGAATTAACGCCGGAAACGCCCGCGGAACTGGCGGCCGCAATGCGAACTTTGCCGGGCGCGAGATTCGTTATGAGGGTGGTCCACCGGGTTAAATTAGTGGAAGCCTGGATGACGTAAGGCCGCACGGCGCCGTTCACCTGGATCCGAACGGCGCCGCCGGGAGCGACACTTAACTGAGCAGCAGGTCCAGGAGGCTGAGGGAACGGCGCCGCGCGATAGAACCGCTGGTGGAAATTAGCGGCCTGTACATCGACAAAATCCGTGGGGCCGCCCAGCAGGTTAGTGGAAACGGAGGTCCAGGTTGCGAGGTTGGTCGAGGCTTGGAGCACGTAAGGCCGGGCGGTCGAGGTTTGGACGTGGAGTTTGAAACCGTTAAAGATTGGGTTGGCCGAGAGCGATAGGCTAAGGCGATTGTCGGGCACTGAACCGGCCACGCGATAGAAGCGTTGAGGAAAGTTGGGCGCATCCGCGTCCGAGAAATCGAGCGGTCCGCCGGGAAACGTGGCGAGCGTGAGCCAGTCGGCGAGGTTGGTCGAGGCCTGCAGGAGATAAGGAGCGGTGCCGGAGGGGGTTTCGGCATGGATGCGGAAAGCGCCGGCCGGGTCTTTGCCCAGCAGCGCGAGTTGCGGCTGGATGGGATCAGGAAGATACACGACGCGGTAGTACACAGCGCCACCGGGGTTCGCAGTCGTGTCGGTAAAGTAGAACGGGTCGGCCAGGGTATTGGTGGAAACGGAGCGGAGCTCGATCCGGTCGCCGGACGGGACGGCCAACGCCTTTGTAATATTGGTGACCGACGGAGCATTGAGGGCCGAGGCCAGGCCAGCAGCGACGGAGGCGAGGGTTGCGTTGGTGGGAACAATGTAGCTGACGGGATAACCGTTGACTGCGGCCGTCAGCACATTACCGGACCTGGGGACGAGGTTGGTGAGGGTCTGGAGGTATTTGCCATCGACAAAGAGATCGAGTTGTTGGAGCAGATGATTCAAGTCGGCGGCGGAAAACTGCGCCGAGAGTTTCGCCGTGCCCCGCAAGACGGAATTGGAAGCGACACCCAGCCATCCTCCGGTCCCCGTTTGGCTGTAGGGAGCCGCCAGCGGCTCGGCGACCACCAGGCCGAGGAACGGGCAATAGATGCTCTGGTAATAGCATTCGGCGAGGCTGAACCCGCGAGCTTGATAGAAGTAGGCTATTGGGTCAGGAAATTTTGAGGGGTCGGCCAATGGTTCCGAGACGGTGCCGTAACTGCCAGCGGCGCCGGCGTTGATAAAGGCGAGCAACGAGGTTTGGCCGCTCGACCCGATGATGAGCCCGCCATAGGAGGTGAGGCTGTCGGCCATGGCGCCCGGGACGAAGGCGTGGGGCATGACACTGAAATCGGCGAGGCCGGTTTCATAGCCGAGCACGTTGGTTTGGCCCCAGGGCGAATCGGAATTAGTGCGGGTCAAAAGGCAGTTGCCCAGGACCCTCGCGTTGAAGATCGCATTGTCGAACCTGGGCCAGCGGATGTTGCGCAGCGGGTCGGAGGTCTTGGCCAGGACGATGAGCTGGTGGGGAAACGTGCTGTCGCTGGCAAGGCCCTGATCAACCAACTGTTTGGCCTGGGCCAGGGAACCGGCCGTCAGCATGGTGGCCAGAAAGGAATAACCCGTGGCGGTGGCGGGTTTGGCCTGGTCGAAGATGGATTCGCTCTGCGCGTAGCTGCTGAGAACACTCTGCGCACCCGTGACGGGGTCGGGTTTCAGTCCGTAGAACAGAACGGCAGTCGTGCTGTCGTACGTCGAACCAAAGACCGTTTGAAACGGGATGTCCATCGAAAGGACGACATAATCGATCTGATTGGTCAACTGACGGTCGGCCAGCATCGCCAGGAGCGGCAGCAGCAAATTGGTCTGGAACTGGCCGGAGGTCCAGGAGGTGGGCGGGCTAGGCCAATCGATGCGCAAGACGTTTTCCGGTGGGACCTGGCGGCGCTCGCAGAAGTAATTGCCCAATTCCAGAGAGTTGGTGCTCTCCACGTTGACAACGACAACCGTGTTGAGCCCGCTGCCTCCGGCCAAAGCATGGACAGCCAGCGCCAGGTGCAACAACAACACCTCCGTTAAAAGCAAACAGCGGGACCGGCGGTCAGACATACGGCGGGAGTGCAGCAAAGGGTGTGCCGGGGAGCAGAATTTACGATTTAGGATTTACGATTTACGAATTGCACAAAACGGCCGCTGTTTGTGCTCTGCCTGAGCTTCGGTGGCGGCCCGAACTCGTAAAGCATAAATTATATAACTCATTATCTCATTAAATCCTAAATAATAATTTATGTAAATCATAAAGATTGTACATCGTAGCCCCTCCCTAGGGCCCATCGACCAGGCGGACCCATTGGTTCTCGGTGCGGTATTGAGGCCCGGAGCTCGTCTGAACCAGGGCATAGAAAGGATGCAGGCCGGCGCCCAGCACCGAGCCGTCGATAACAAACGTGGCGGTGGATTGGTGTGTAACCACTCCCAGCAGGCCGCCGGTGCTGAAGAGGGAAATGAAGCTCACATTGTTAGTATTAGCCGCGACCTGGATGTGGTACGTCCCCTGGACCGGGGCAGAGGGAGGCAGGTCAGGGTGAGTCAACGTGGCGCTCAAGGCAGTGTTCTGAACGCGAATGGGCAGGACGGCGCGGGTTTGGGTATGCACATGGCTGCCCTCGTAAGCCACCGCGGCCAGCTCGTGGAAGCCATCGGCGAGCGTAGTGGTATCCAGCGAGAAGTTGGCGGGCAGAACCGGGGCGCCCGCAGTCAGGTAGAGATGGTTGCGGGGTTGGAGGTCCGAGAGGTTCTGAGTCAGGGGCACAGTCGAAGAAGGCGAAAGCAACAGGTCGCTGGAGCCGGAAAGCAGGACGGTCATCGTGGCCGTATTGTAACCGGGGCTTAGGGCGCGCAGGTGAAACGAAGGTGAACCAAATGGATCGGTGGCGAAATCCTCGGCAGCCAGGCCATCGGCGGCCTGCAGCGCCGGCGCGGAGTTGACCGCATCGAATAATTGCTGCCCAACGCTGGCGAGCGTGCCGTTGGTGGCCTGGTTGGTGACGGTAAGGGTAATCGCGAGGCCGTTGGTTTTGGTCACGAGGAGTTGAAGCCAGCTTCCGACATGCATAGTTCCATCCACGTAACACTTCCACAGGCCGAAAGCCGGCGAATCCAGAAAGACCGGCTGGCTGGCGGAAAGGAAAGTCGAAAGGGTATCGGCCGAACCGAGGGTCGAGCCGGCAGAAACCTGTCCTCCGGCAATATCGAGATTGGTGGCGACCGGGGTCCATTGGTTGAGGTTGGTCGAAACATCCAGGGTGTAGGCGCGCACGGCGCCGGCAACGCTGACCAAATTGCCCGCAGCCGGCGCGGCGCTCTGCGCCGCCACGGTGGCAGGAGGCAGAACCGGAGGCAGGTTCAGCGCGCGATAAAACCTTTGCGAAGCATTCGAGGAATCGACGAGGTCCATCGGACCGCCAGCCAGATTATTCGAGATGACGGTCCAGTCGGCCAGGTTACTCGAGACCAGCAGAGCGTACGGGAGGGCGGTCGGGGGCTGGACATGGAGCGTGAAGCCGGGGCCGGCATTGGACGCCAACCCGAGTTTCGGACGGGGGTCCGGCGCCGCCACGCGGTAGAAGCGTCGAGGAAAACCGGCCGCGGCCGAATCGACAAAGTCCATCTCACCACCGAGAAGGTTGGTGAAGATCGGCTGCCAATTCGCGAGGTCAGTCGAGGCCAGAATCACAAACGGCACTCCGGGCGCGGTTTCCAAGTGCATTCGCAAGCCGCCTGAACGGTCCGGGCTTGGAGGAGTCAATTGGGGGAAGGGCGAGAATGGCAAGTAGCTGGCGCGGTAGAAGAGCGCGGCCCCATTGGTTGCGGCGCTATCCAGAAAGTAAAACGGGTCTCGCTGATAATTGGTGCTGAGAGAATGGAGTTCAATACGGTCGCCAAAGGCCAGGGCTTTGGTTCGAGTAACGTTCGTAACGCTCGGGGAGTTTATCAGAGCAACCAAGCCTGTGGCGAGCATGCTCAGGGTGGCGTTGGTGGGGACGGGGTAGGTGAGCGGGTAGCCCTCGATAGTCACATTGAGCAGGTTGCCGGGGCCAGGCCCGAGATTGGTCAAGGTCTGGGAGAATTTGCCGTCAACGAACAAGTCAATTTGTTCGAGGGGATTGGTTTTACGGCCGGCGAAGCTGACCGAGAGCTGTGCAGTGCCGTTCAAAAGAGCATTGGATGACGTGCCAATCCACTTGCCAGTAGCAAGCTGGGCGAAAGGCGCGGCCAACGGCTCGCCCACGACCAGACCCAAAAAAGGGGCGCTTACGCTTTGGTAATAGCATTCGGCCAGGCTGAAACCGCGAGCCTGATAAAAATAATCCTGAGGATTGGGAAATTTTGTTGGATCAGAATAAGGCTCGGACACAGTGCCATAGCTGCCGGCGGCCCCGGCCGCGATGAAAGCCAGGAGCGAGGTTTGGGAGTTGGGGCCGAAGATGATGCCGCCAAAAGAGGTCAAGCTGTCGGCCATGGCTCCCGGCGCAAAGGTATTGGGAGCCAGGCTGAAATTGGCCAGACCGGTTTGATACCCCAGGACCGGCAGCGGCGCGGGAGGCCCGTCCGAGTTCGTACGCACCACCCAGCTTCGGCCGACAATCCCGACGTTGAAGCTCGCGTTGTCAAATTCGGAATACCGGCCGTTTCGCTGAGGATCGGAAGTTTTTTCCAGGACCACGGGCTGGCTGGGAAAGGTGGCGTCACTCGAGACACCCTGGTCCACCAGTTGTTTGGCCTGGTCGAGGGAGCCGGCCGTGAGCATGGTGCAGAGGAAGGAGTAGCCGGGGGCGGTCGCGGGCTGAGCCAGGCGGAAGATGGCCTCGCTGTAGGCGTAGCTGTTGACCACGCTTTGAACCCCGTTGGTGTCGGGTTTGAGACCATAAAACAGGGCGGTGGTTGTGCTGTCGATGGTCGAGCCATTGATGGTCTGAAATGGGATATCCATCGACAGGACCACATAATCAACCTGGTTGGTCAATTGGCGGGCGGCCAGCATGGTCAGGAGCGGTTGGAGCAGGTTGGTTTGAAAGTCCGAGCTGGTCCATACGGTATTCGTGCCCGGCCAGTAAATGCGAAGGAGATTGCCCGGAGGAACCTGGCGGCGTTCGCAATAGTAATTCCCCAACTCTATGGAGTTGGTGCTGTTCTGGTTGACGATGACAACGGTGTTGAGGCCGCTGCCGCCGGCGTGGGCGCGAACGGTCGCGGCACAGTGCAGCAACAGCACTTGGGCAAGCAGTGAAAAGCGCGAACGCACGAGCATTTACATCAGTACACGAAAAAGGGCCGATTCATCATCGGCCCCTATTTGAAAACGATGGTTTAAAGAACCAAGCAGGCCCACCTTCAGGCTGAACGACGATTCCGACGCAAAGCAAAGCCGAGCAAGCCCAGAGAGAACAACGCCAGAGTAGCGGGCTCCGGAACGGGCGCGACGCTGAGTTTCTTGTCTTTGAGGACATCCTGACTGCTGTTGGGCGCGATCGACAAATCCCACTCCAGCGCCCAAGTTGCGTCCTTCGTGGGGTCCGGTCCCGAAGTGGTAATGTCGTTTAGCTGCAAGTTATTAACCGTATTGAGCCGGTTGAGCGTATTGGCGCCAATATCAGCCTCGCCGTGGTTGGCGAGCGGCGAATCAATGGTCTCGGCTACCTGGCCGACAAGCTTTGTCACAGTCGCTTTGGTAAAAAAACCGCCGCTGTTGAAGATGTTAGCCGTCTCGCCGCCAGGGGTGCCCATGAGATTGAAATCGGAATACTGGAAGAAATGAAAATTAAGCGTGTTGACCGCCGAGAGGTTTTGGATGGAGATGCTTTCCAGTATGTCCGAGGTATAATCGCCTCCGCCGGCGGCGCCGCCACTTAATTGGTACGAAATGGTGACGCCGTAGTTCCCGAATGAGGTATAGGTGGCGTTTAATGAGTTGGCATTGTTGACCTTACTGAGATTGCCGATGGTATCGATAGTATGCTGCGGCCCGGTGTTGTCAACGCGGAACCAGAACCACTGCTGGGCAAGCTGGTTTTGCCCGTTAACAGTCCAGGAATTCATTCCCAGGTTTCCGGCGCCTCCACCGAGATTGATATTGGCGGTCGAATTGCCATCGGTAAGCAGCACCACCTGCGCCTGGAGCGAAAAGCTGACCGCTAAGGCAAGCGCGCAGCACGACAGGGCCATTCCCCGATTTAAAAGTGGTCGGAATGAGTTGTTCATAAGTGTCCTCAGGATATTTATTCCCTGAATCGTGCCGATTTACACACGGTTCGGGGTGCAAGTCAAGCTCTTTTTAGGTTGTTTTTTGATATTGTCGGCGCAGTCGGAAGAGCCATGCCCCAAAGCCCAGCGTGATGAAAGTCGAGGTTGATAGTTCAGGCACCGACAGAGTGTCGAGCATGCTGATGCCGGTGGAAGTGTTCGGGGCCAGGGTCAGGTCCCATTCGAAGGCCCAGGTTGCAGGGTAACCGGGGCCCGTGTTGGCATTGTCATTGAGTTGGAGATTATTCACCGTCGTAAGCTCAGTCAGGGTTTGATGGTCGCCTGCGGCCTCCAAATGATTGGCCAAGGTGCTCGTCACCCAAGTATTCGAGCCACCAACCGGGCTGCCAAAGGTTTGGACGGAGGTGCTGTCGCCGTGACCGTCATTGCCCAACGCAACGGATTGGTTGGCGCTCAGGTGGCCGAGATTCATATCCGAATACATGAACAAGTGGAACGCCTGAGTCGAGGAGGTGAAGTTGTACGCCCGAACCGTCTCGTTAAGCCCCGATTTGCCGCTGCCTGCAGACTGGCCAGTCAGGGTATAGTTGACCTGAACGCCGTATTGGGCGTTGGTGTAAAGCGCGGTCAACATGCTGCTGCCCAAAGTCGTGACGTACGGGGTGGTGGTGATGGCGCTCAGATCCGCCTGAGGCCCGCCGCTGCCAATTCGGAACCAATACCATTGTTGATTGAGTTGATTGATCCCATCCACCGTCCAGGAGTTCAAACCCGCGGAAGTGCCAGCGTTCAAGGTGGCGGTCGAGTTCCCGTTGCTGAGGTTATAAACGATGGCGCGCGTTGTCCCGGGCATCATCAGCCCCGCAACAAGGAGCGGCAGACAAGTACAACAGACGCGTCGCGCGCGGCTCGCCAACCGTTCAATCGGGCCCTTCATAGTGTCTCCTGCGGGTTATGGGTTTCTAGTGATGTCCATGAAGCGGCTTTTACCAGAAAATGTCAAGCCCTTTTTTTTGCTTTTTTTGCTTTTTTTCAGTTTCTCTGGGTTTTCCCAGGCCAGGCTGCTATGAATGGTCGCGTCCAGTCACCAGGCAAGGTGAAGCATTAAGCCATGATGACTTTCGTTTGGCTGCTCCTGTTCAGCGCCGGCTTCGTCGCCGCGGCCTGGCTGGGCACTTATCGGCTGACACGTGGGCGCACGTGGCCCCATGCCCGACGCTGGCTGGTCGGCTGGTCCATCAAAGGCCTGGCCGTTCCAATGGTGCTTTGGATGCTGATGAACATCGGCGTTTCCTGGCAACTGCAGCCGTTCATGCCGGAAATCCAAATGGCGCAAAACAGCGGCGGAGATTGGCTGGACGAGTTTTTGCGGGTGGTTGGCATCGGGCTGTTCATCACCAGTTCGTATTGGGCCGCCAGCACCCTGGGGTGGGTACTGGCAAGAGTCCAGGACGACATCGAGGAAGAGGCGCGCAAGGATTTCAAGGCGCTCTGCTGGACCTGCTCGCTCGCGATGGCGGTGCCGGCCTTGATCATCCTGGGGCTGGGTGGGTTGCCGGCCCTGGGCCTGGGGGCAGCAGCCATCCTCGTCCCGCTGGCGGGTTATGCCCCGGCGTTGTTGAACCCGAAAAAGTTGCCGCCAATTTACGCCCGGGCGCTGGCCCGCCTGAAATTCGGCAAATACACTGAGGCGGAATGGGAGATCATCCGCGAGTTGGAGCGTTGCGAAGATGATTTCGAAGGCTGGATGATGCTGGCGGAGCTTTATGCCAACCAATTTCATGATTTGGCCGAAGCCGAGCACACGGTGCTGGGCATTTGCGCGCAGCCGACCGTCACCGCGTCGCAACTATCGGTCGCGCTGCACAAGCTGGCGGAGTGGCATTTGAAGCATGGGGGTGACCCCGTGGCGGCACGGCGGGCTCTGCAGACGATTTGCGACCGGTTGCCCGGAACGCACCTGGCGCGGATGGCGCGCCTCCGGATGAACCAACTGCCGGCCAGCGCGGTTGAATTCCGGCAGCAGCAGGCCCCCAGACCACTGCCCCTGCCGGCCCTCGGCGACAGCCTGGACGCGGAGCCAGCGCCGGCTGAGTCGAAACTGGAGAAAGAGGATGCCGTCGCCGCCGCCAACGCGTGTGTCGGCACGCTCAAACAGAATCCGAATAACGTGCCGGCGCGCGAGCGGCTGGCGCGGCTGTTTGCGGAACGGCTGCAACAACCGGACCTGGCCGTCGAACAGATCACGTTGCTGCTGAATATGCCTGAACAGCCGGAAGCCCAGCGGGCCGAGTGGCTGGGGTTGCTCGCCGCCTGGCAAATCAAGTACCGGCAGGACTTCGAAGCGGCTCGAAGCATCCTCGAGCGGATCATACGGGAATTTCCAAAAACGCCGCAGGCCCTGGCCGCTCAGCGGCGAATGCAATTGCTGGATGCGGAGTTGCGCGGTGGTGGAGTGATGGAATGAAATCCGCCCTCCGGCCTTTCTTGTCGCTGCTAAACGCCACCTTCCGCCTGGGAGATGAGCTGGTTTTCGAGAAGACCTCGTGGGTCTTTCAACGCCACGAACAATGGGCCATTCTGGGCCCGAACGGCTCCGGCAAATCGTTGTTTGCCGATGCGCTGCGCGGACGATTGCCGCTCGTACAGGGGGAACTCCGGTATCACTTTCGGCCGCCAACAAGGTTGAGTGCGGAGGAGTCGATTGGCCACGTCTCTTTCGAGGACCGCAAATCGGAGGTCCACGAGACCGTAGTCCAATCGCGCTGGAACAGCCTTGAAGGGGAGCATGGCCTGTTGGCCCGGGACTTTCTCTCCTACGAGCGGGTGATGGACCTCAACCCTTTCGAGGTCACGGACCAGCACACGAAGGCGAGGCCGCAGTTTGAGTTGCGACGCCGGCGCGCAGTCGGCCTGCTGCGCATCGAACCGCTTCTCGCGCGCCGCCTGCTCTCCCTCTCGAACGGCGAAACCCAGCGCGTCCAGTTGGCGCGCGCCTTGTGCCATCCCCTGCGCTTGCTGATTCTGGATGAGCCGTTCGCGGGGCTGGATGCGAATAACTGCCAGCATTTTCGTGGCGTGCTGGCCCGGCTCATGAAAACTCCCTTGCGCGTGCTGCTCATCACCGCCCGCATCGAGGACATTCCTCGTGGAGTGACGCATCTGCTCCGCCTGGACAAGTGCCGCGTGGCGGCCGCGGGACCGCGCGGGGAGACTTTGGCTCGGGCCGACAATATCCTCTCGGGGTTGAACGAGCGCACAGTCAATCGAATTCGGATAGCCGCTTTCCCCTCACCCCGGCCCTCTCCCTTGGGGAGAGGGGGAACCGCAGGCGGTCGCTTGCGAATTCCTGTCGCGCCAAATTCGCGGACGCCCAGTCAGCGATCCTCCCTCTCCCCAAGGGAGAGGGCCGGGGTGAGGGGAAACAACACTGCCGAGCGCGAAATTCGCCATACCCCGGATAGAATACACAAAGACTCCGCCGAGCCCGGCCTGATCGAACTGCGCAATGTCACTGTGCGCTATGGCGCCGCGATCATTCTGCGCGACCTCAACTGGACGGTCCGTGCCGGTGAAAGCTGGGCCTTGCTGGGTCCTAACGGCTCCGGCAAGACCACGCTTCTGAGCTTGCTCCTGGGTGACAACCCGCAGGCCTACAGCAACCATGTCCGGGTCTTTGGCCAGCAGCGCGGCAGTGGCGACTCGGTTTGGGAACTTAAGAAGCGCATCGGCTGGGTCTCGCCGGAACTGCACTTGCACTTTAACGAAGCGGCGACCTGCTTCGAAGTGGTCGCGTCGGGGTTCCACGAGACCATCGGGCTGTTCGAGCCGCCGACCGCGCGCCAGCGTGCCGCCGTACGCCAATGGCTCGCGAAGTTTGGGCTGCGGAAATTCGCTGCGACGCCCCTCTTCGCGCTTTCGGCGGGATTGCAGAGGCTGGTTCTGCTGGCGCGCGCGCTGGTCAAGCGCCCCCAACTTCTGCTGCTGGATGAACCGTGCCAGAACCTGGACGCCGCTCATCGGGCTCGCTTTGTCGAGATGGTCGACGCCCTCATCCGGCGCGGCGCAGTGACTGCGATTTACGTGACCCATCGCGAGGACGAAATCCCGCCCGCCATCACCCGGGTGTTGCGGCTACCCTTCTAAGTAACTTTAGTTTACGTAACCCATCGCGAGGACGAAATGGCGACACTTGCCACGGTCGATTGTCCGCGTCCAGGAGGCAGTTTGCGGGCAGGTTGGGCTATTGGCGGGCAGAGCGGAAAGCCGCAATCAAGGATTTTAACCACAGATGGACCCCGCACGCCCGGCAAACGAAGATAGCAAACGGCAAATGGCATTCGAAATGCTAAACAGAAGGCAGACCGTTTTCATGCTACGCGGCAAAGCCGCCCTGTTACAGTTTTCGGGGCGGCTTTGTTTTTTTGTCCGTTTTGTGGAATAATCCTTCCAGGTGATACTAACCCTGTGAAATGACGGTGTAGCCCACCCGGAGCAAATCCTCCGCTCCGTGTTGATCAGGCGTGATCCTGTAGCCATAAGTCAGATGAGCTCTCTATACTCTCATAAATCTCTGCGGCGAAGTCCCGGCAAAAACCAGCCTCGAATCAACGCCGATCGGCCCCCCTCAAATTAATCCATCATCCATTAATCCGTAACCAGAGAGAAGGAACAGGAGGAAACGGAAAACAGAAAGCAGAAAGCAGGCGGATCATGGTTTTTTGCCCGTCCGGCGTGCCGACCCGATTGACAACAGTTTAGAACTATCGGCCACCAGCCACTTCTTGAACGCCGACTCAGTCACAGCCATAGAAGTCGTTCATCCACCATCCATCATCCCGCTTTGCCTCCCGGCCTAATCTGAACGAAGTTTAACGTCCGGTTCAGCGTCTTTTAATGGAGACATGGTAATTAGGGTCTAATTCGCAACGCTTTATGCGCCTGCTGCTCGTCGAAGATGAAAAGAAAGTGGCCGATTTCGTGGCCCGGGGCCTCCGGGCAGAACGATTCGCGGTCGATGTCGCCTACGACGGAAGCTCCGGCTGGGAGCTGGCGTCGAGTGTCGATTACGACGCGGTCATTTTGGACCTGATGCTGCCTGGGCTCGGCGGCACGGAGTTGCTGCGGAGGCTGCGCCGAAAGAACAGCAGCGCGGCAGTGCTGGTGCTGACGGCGCGCGATGGCACCAGCGATAAAGTGGAGAATTTCGAGGCTGGGGCTGATGATTACCTGACCAAACCGTTTGCATTCGCGGAGCTGCTGGTGCGCGTCAAAGCGCTGCTGCGGCGTCCGCCGGCCAACCGCAGCCATGTCGTGCGGGTCGCCGACCTGGAGGTGGACCGGCTGACCCAACAGGTGCGACGGGCGGGCAAACGCATTGAACTGACCGCCAAGGAGTATGCGCTGCTGGAATATCTGGCGGCCCACGCGGGCCGCGTCCTCTCCCGCACGATGATTATCGAGCACGTCTGGGACGAGAGTTTCGAAGGCCTCACCAATATCGTCGATGTTTATGTGCGCCATTTGCGAGCCAAGGTGGACGAGGGGTTTGCCACCAAGCTGATTCATACGGTGCGAGGGGCGGGCTACTCGATTAGTGAGGAACAGGCATGAACCCGCATTCGCTCAAATTCCAACTGCTCGGCTGGTATGCCGGCCTGTTGCTCGGCTGCTTCGCGCTGGTAGGGATGGTTACCTATGTGGCGCTGCAACGCTCGCTGGTCAACGCCCTCCAGGAAAACCAGTTGCGCCGCGCGCGGCAAATTGCGCAGTTGCTGCATGATGAAACCCAGCACCAAAGCGAAGCGCGCGTCGGCGAGGAGGTCGAGCTACGGTATGCGCCCGGCCTCAATGCCCGGTTCGTCCGCATCACGCGGCGGGATGGCCTCCTGGTCTATCTCTCGGCGGCGCCCAAAGACCAGAGTTTCGATCCGGCCTCGTTGCCGCCACCGGTATGGCCCTCGATGACGGAAAGTTCCCGCACCGCCCCGTTGCTGGGCGGGCGAAAGATGCTGTTGACCGCTCATTGGCTCCAGGCTCCTGCCGGGGCCAGCTACCTGATCGAAACCGGCGCGCCGATGGATGAGCTGCAGGCCGACTTGCGCAAGTGGCTGCTCTTCCTGGTGGTGATGCTCCCGGTGGTGGCTGCGATTGCCTTAGGGGGCGGTTACTTGCTGGTGAAGCGGGCGCTCTCGCCGGTCGATGAAATCGCCGCCAGCGCTGAGCGCATCACCTCGCACAACCTGGGCGAACGGCTGCCCATTGCCCAAACCGGCGATGAACTGCAGCGCCTCTCAACCGCCCTGAACCATATGATCGAGCGGCTCGAGGCGGCGTTCCAACATTCGCGCCGCTTTATGGCCGATGCTTCGCACGAATTGCGCACGCCATTGACCGTTTTGCGCGGAGAACTCGAGGGTTTGGTGCAGGAATCGGCCATGGCGCCCGAGTGGCGCGAGCGGCTGGGAAGCGCCCTCGAGGAGGTGGAAAGGCTGACCAACATCGTCGAGGGCCTCTTCGCCATTTCCCGGCTGGATGCGGGTGAAGCCGCCGCGGAATGGGTCGCCTTCGATCTGGGGCAACTGGCTTCGGCGACCGCTGACCAGATGGGGCTGCTGGCGGAGGATAAGAAGATTCGCCTGACCTCCGTCGGCTCGATGGGCGTGTGGGTCGAGGGTGATCGCGCGCGACTAAAACAAGTCGTGGTCAATTTGCTGGATAATGCCATCAAGTACACCTCCGAGGGCGGCGTGATATCGCTGACGGTCAAGGCCGAGAACAGCAAGGCCGTCCTCGAGGTTGCGGACAATGGCATCGGGATTCCGCCGGCAGCGCTGCAGCGGGTATTCGAGAGGTTTTTCCGGGTGGATAAAGCGCGTTCACGCGACCAAGGGGGAGCGGGCCTGGGCCTTTCCATCGTGAAATCCATTTGCACGGCCCATCACGGGCGCGTCGAAGCCACCAGCGAACCCGGCCAGGGCAGCCGGTTTCGCGTCGAATTGCCGCTGGTGTCAACCCAGGCCAATAACCACAAGAAAAATCATGAGCACTGAGAAAAGTAGCGGAGGCGTCCCGCCCGCGAGTTTTGGTGGCGTCCCGCCGCCAGAATCAAACGGGCTGCCGGGCGAGACGCCCCGGGTTGACTCGCAGGCGAGACGCCGGCGCTACTTTGCCCAAGAAGGAATCGTGAAGCGCATCCGTCAGTTAACCCGGCAGACGGCTGTTCTGGCGCAGCGGCTTGGGTGGCGCGCGGGGGGAATTATTCTGCTCGCGGCGATTTCGATTCTGGCGTGGCGGCTGATGACCGCTCAGGCCAAATCAAGCACCACGGCCCCCACGCCCGCCCAGGCGCTGCCCGTCGCTGTGGCCAGGATCGTGCGCGAAGACCTTTACAATGCCGTCACCATCCCGGCGGAGTTCAGGCCCTACCTGAAAGTCGAGCTGCACGCCAAGGTCTCGGGCTATGTGGACCGGATCAACGTTGATATCGGCGACGAGGTCAGGACCGGCCAGCTTTTGGCCCGGCTCGAAGTGCCGGAATTGCGAGACGAGCTGGCGCGGGCGAAAGCAGCGCAACAGCGGGCGGAGGCCGATTACAAGGACGCGCACCTGGTTTATACCCGTCTCCAGGCGGTCAACAAGGACCATCCGAACCTGGTTGCTCAACAGGAGCTGGATGCGGCCGAGGCCAGGGACGCCACTGCCGAAGCCGCCATCGCCGGCGCTAAAGCAGATGCGCAGAAATACCAAACGCTGCTCGACTACACCCGGATTGCGGCTCCGTTTGACGGGGTGATCACGCATCGTTATGCGGACCCGGGCTCGCTCATCCAAGCGGGCACGGCCTCGGACACTCAATCGATGCCGCTGGTGTGCCTCTCGGATAATTACCGCCTCCGGCTCGATATCGCGGTATCCGTTGACAACGTCAAAGACATCAAACTCGGCGATACGGTCGAGGTGCGGGTGCAATCGCTTAACGACAAAACCTTCACGGGAACCATTTCCCGGGTCACGCAAAAGGTGGACGATGAGACCCGGACCATGATCACGGAAATCGACGTGCCCAACCCGAAGTTGGAGCTGGTGCCGGGCATGTATGCCAAGGTGGTCTTGAAGGTGGAACGACGGCCCCAGGCGCTGGCCGTTCCCACGGAAGCTATCTCCACCGACGAAAACACCACCGTCTATGTCGTCAACAGCGAGCAGGAACTCGAAGAGCGGCCCGTCACCCTGGGCCTGGAAACCCCGACGAAATATGAAGTCCTTGCCGGTCTCAAGGAAGGCGATTTGGTGCTGATTGGCAGGCGGTCACAAGTCAAGCCCGGCCAAAAAGTGGAAGCGAAATTGCTCAGCTCCCTGGCCCAACAATGAACTCTCCTCTAACTCCGGACCAATTGGAATCTCTGCGCCGGCTGGACGCCTGCACCCTGGCCAACGCCATCGAGACCTCTCACGAGCGCCTGCGCAACGAAGGTTTTGTGGACCATAGCGTTCGTTGCCTGCTTCCAAATTTGCCGCCCATGGTCGGCTACGCGGCCACGATAAAAATCCGGGGCTCCGCTCCGCCCACCGTGGACGGCCCCTACGGTGACCGCACAGATTGGTGGGACTATGTCCTTTCGTTGCCCACGCCCCGGGTGGTCGTGGTGGAAGACGTGGCGACGCGGCCAGGCCTGGGTTCAATGGTCGGCGCGGTCCACATGAATATTCTGCGGGCCCTGCACTGCGCCGGGGTGGTGACCAATGGCTCGGTGCGCGACATACCCGCCGCCGAAAAAGCCGGGTTTCATTTTTTTGCCGGCAGCGTTTCCGTGTCCCATGCGTACGTGCATATCGTTGAGATTTGGCAAGCCGGTTGAGATTGGCGGGCTGAAGATCCAATCCGGCGACCTGCTGCACGGCGACCTGCATGGAGTGCAAACCATTCCGCTGGACATCGCGGCGCGAATTCCCAGCGTCGCCGCTCAAATCAGCGCGAAAGAACAGGAGCTGATCGCCCTGTGCCGCTCCCCGGAATTCTCCCTCGACAAACTCCGCGCGGCCGTCGCCAACGAAAGGTTTTGAGCCGAACCCATGAAAGCATCCACGTTTCACGCATCGCGCACCGCTCCGCTACACCCATGTAACGATGTAACCATGTAACCTTTTTAACCCATTTAACCAACAGACCCCGTGTCTCGCTTTTCGATTCGTTATCCCTATTTGGTCATCGTCATCTCCCTCATTGTGTGCGTCGTGGGGGTGACGACCCTGGTGCGCATGCCGGTGGACTTATTTCCGCCCATCAAAATCCCGGTGGTAGTCGTGGCGACTTTCTTCTCCGGCATGCCGCCGGAACAGATCGAGACTGACATCACAGGCCGCTTCGAACGCTTTTTCACTCTGGCCAGCGGCATTGACCATATGGAGTCCCGCTCGCTGCCTGGGGTGAGCTTGATCAAGATCTATTTCCAGCCGGGCTTCAACTCGGATTCCGCGGTCACAAGCATTGCCAACCTGGCGATGGCGGACCTGCGTAAACTTCCACCGGGCACCTTGCCTCCCGTGGTGTTGAAATTCGATGCCTCGAGCCTGCCGGTCTGCCTGATCACCTTGAAAGGGGAAGGTTTAAAAGAGGCCAATTTGCGCGATTTAGGCCAATACAACGTCCGCAACCAGGTGGCCAGTGTCCCCGGCGCTTCGGTGCCGCAGCCCTTCGGGGGCCGCTACCGTCAGATCATGGTCTATGTGGACCCGCTCAAACTCGAATCCCATCAATTAAGCGTGATGGACGTGGTGCGCACGGTAAACGAGGCGAACCTGATCCTGCCCGCCGGCGATGTGAAGATTGGCCCGTTCGACTACAACCTCTACGCCAACAGCCAGGTTGATGACGTGAAGGACATCAACCAGTTGCCGTTGAAAACCGTCGGCAACGCCTCGGTCCTGGTGGCGGACGTGGGCAAAGCCGAGGATGGTTCGCAAATCCAATGCAACGTGGTGCGCGTGGACGGCCAGCCTTCAGTCTACCTGCCCGTGTTGAAGCAGGGCGGGGACGCGAATACGATTTCAGTCGTGAATGGGATTCAGGAAGCCGTTGGCCGCCTGCTGAATGTGCCGAAGCAACTGGTGACCAAAGTGGTGTTTGACCAGTCGGTGTTTGTGCGCACGGCCATCGAGAATCTAATTCACGAAGGAGCGATTGGGTTGGTGCTCACGGGGGTCATGATCTTGATTTTCCTGGGGAGCATGCGGGCCACGGCCGCGGTGTTCCTTTCCATTCCGTTGTCCGCCCTGGCGGCGTTCATTGCGCTTTCCCTCGGCGATAACACGGTCAACGCCATGGTCCTCGGCGGCCTGGCCCTGGCCTTCTCACGGCTAATCGATAACTCGGTCGTGGTGCTCGAGAACATCTTCCGCCATATCGAACTGGGAGAGACCCCCGAGGTGGCCGCCGAACGCGGCGGCAAGGAAGTCGCTTTGCCCGTCCTGGCGGCAACGCTCACAACCGTGGTGGTGTTTTTCCCGGTTCTTTTTCTCTACGGGGTGAGCCGATTCCTGTTCACGGCGCTGGCGCTGGAGGTGGTGCTGTCGCTCCTCGCCTCGTATGTCGTCGCGCTCACGGTGGTCCCGCTGTTCTGTGCGAAGCTGATCAAAGCGCACCAACCGCACGATGCGGACGGCAGCCGCCGATGTGAGGAGGCGGGGAAGGCCATGGAGATAGCTGGTGAATCCGCCTCCTCGCGTCGGCGGCTACCTGGTTGGTCCCAGCGTTTCAACGGGTGGTTCAACCGCAAGTTCACCC
>Ga0210408_10001222_pt1 | contig 27611 bp, 31 predicted proteins | sample IncBWH4MmetaG_FD_155471 | JGI IMG/M metagenome (GOLD analysis project Ga0210408, IMG submission 155471) | Forest soil microbial communities from Barre Woods Harvard Forest LTER site, Petersham, Massachusetts, United States - Inc-BW-H-4-M | ecosystem: Environmental > Terrestrial > Soil >...
CTATGTCTGCGACATCGACGGACGGCTCGTCACCTCAGGTGACAAGTTCGGCACGCTGGTCACCGCGATCGACCTGAAGCTCGACCGGACGACAAAGAAAATCATCGGCGCCAAGGCCAACAACGTCATTGTCCGCAGCAACTTCTATCCCAAGGACCCCGAGCAAACCGCGCTGATCTCGGCTTACGACAAGGTCGCCGCGCCGATCGGGGGCCGCCGGGCCGGATCGATCAAGGAAACGCTTTCGCGTGTACCCACTGACACCGGCGAGAGTGTGCTCGGCGATATCATCGCCGACGCGCAGCTCGCCGCGACCAGCGCTGCGGCAAGAGGCGGCGCGGTGATCGCCTTGACCAATCCGGGCGGCATACGTATCGACATATTAAAGAGCGAGGATGGCATCGCGACCTACGCCGATTTATTTGCGAGCCAGCCGTTCCGCCATCAATTGGTGACGCTGACGCTGACGGGCGCGCAGATCAAGGACGCGCTGGAGCAGCAATGGATCGACCCCAATCGTCCGCGCATCCTGCAGGTCTCCAAGGGATTTAGCTACGTTTGGGACGCCGCAAAGCCCTTTGGCGAGCACGTTATCGCCGCTCGCATGTCGCTGAACGGCAAGCGGATCGACCCCGCCGCGCGCTACCGCGTCACGGTGAATAACTATCTCTCAGTCGGCGGCGACGGTTTCACCATGTTCAAGCAGGGAACCGGCCAGCAATACGGCGTCTACGACGTCGAGGCCCTCTACGCCTATTTTCTGGCCAACAGCCCGATCGCGCCGACCCGCACCGATCGCGTCATCCGAGCGAACTGAAGGCGATATCCGCTCTTTCCGAGCGGCGCACAAGCTCCTAGATTATTGTGTTACATGAGCACGCTTCTCCTCACCCATCCCGCATGCCTCGATCATGCCACGCCTCCGGGACATCCCGAGCGCGCCGACCGTTTGCGCGCGATCGCACAGGTGCTTTCCGAACAGCAATTCGACGGCCTTGCGCGCCAACAGGCACCTGCGGGCTCGCTCGATCAGGTCACGCTCTGCCACAACGAGCATTATATCGAAGAGCTCCGCCATATCGCGCCGTCAAGCGGCATGGTCTATGTCGACGGCGATACCTCGATGTCTCCCGGCACCTGGGAAGCCGTCATGCGCGGCGTCGGCGGCGCGGTCGCAGCCACCGACGCGATCATGTCGGGCACGCATCAAAACGCGTTCGTCGCGGTGCGGCCTCCGGGCCATCACGCCGAAATCAACAAGCCGATGGGCTTCTGTTTTTTCGACAACGCCGCGATTGCCGCGCGTCACGCGCAGCGTAAATACGGCATTGGCCGCGCGGCGATCGTCGATTTCGATGTTCATCACGGCAACGGCACCCAGGATATCTTCTGGGCCGACGCCAGCGTGATGTATTGCTCGACGCACCAGATGCCGCTGTTTCCGGGCACTGGTTCAAGCGGCGAGCGCGGCGAGCATGACACCATCGTCAACGCCCCGCTCGCCCCGGATGACGGCAGCGCCAAATTCCGTGCTGCATTCGAGAACGTGATCCTGCCGCAATTGCAGAAATTCAGCCCCGAGCTTGTCATCATCTCGGCCGGCTTCGATGCGCATTACCGCGACCCGCTGGCATCGCTCAATCTCAACGCGGAGGATTTTGGCTGGGTCACGCGCAAGCTGATGGATGTTGCAGAGAAAAGCGCCGGCGGCCGAGTTGTTTCGGTGCTGGAAGGCGGCTACGACCTTCAGGGGCTGAAAGAGTCGGTGGCGACCCATGTCACCGCGTTGATGGGAACGTGAATTCCCGCCACAATGCGCCCGCAAAAATTCATTTGATTCTGCGCCGGGGAATCGGCGCACCCAGGAACGAGATATGGCCGAAAACACTGAGACAGATGTGAAGAAGCTCTCTTTCGAGCGCGCGCTGGAGGAGCTTGAATCGATCGTCAAGCGGCTCGAGGATGGCAAGGTGCCGCTTGAGGAATCGGTGGCCATCTATGAACGGGGCGAAGCGCTGAAGCGGCGGTGCGAGGAATTGCTGCGGCATGCGGAGGCGCGGGTCGACAAGATCACGACCGACGCCAACGGTCAGGTGACTGGTACCGAGCCGCTCGACGTCCAATAGTCGGCCGTGCCAATAGGCAGCAATTGAACCCACCAAGGGCCGGAAAGCACGTCTGCCGCTCCCGCAGGTGCCGCCGATTTGGGCGAATCGGAACTATTGGGCGTCCGCAGGGTTTGAGGTCGACACCCGCCCAATCTTCTTGCATCGCCTCTCCTGAGGTTCCGGCGGGTTGGCTTTAACCGCGGGTTTAGTGTAATGCTTGGGGTAGTATGGGCTTTTGAAGGCAGGCTTCGCGCGCCGACGCCTTGCAGTAAGCTCTTCAACTACCTACTAAAAATGGCTTGGACGGGTGAAGCCATCAAGAGTGACATAGATCACATTGACCAATCTGGAGCGCCGTTAGGGCTTTCAAATCGGGCTTCGGCCCGCCTAGCCAGCTCCGGAACCTGGGAGTTCGCTGCGCCCATAGTCTGCAACACATCGCACGTCGGATTCCTGTTCCGACATGCAAAATTGGAACATCGCCGTGACCGCATTCAGTAAAACGCCGCTTCTCGACACCATCCGCACCCCGGCGGACTTGCGCCGGCTCAAGTTGGAACAGATCCGGCAAGTCGCCGACGAGCTGCGCCAGGAAACCATCGACGCCGTCTCGGTCACCGGCGGCCATTTTGGTGCCGGCCTCGGCGTGGTCGAACTGACCACCGCCATCCATTACATCTTCGACACTCCGCGCGACCGGCTGATTTGGGACGTCGGCCATCAGGCTTATCCGCACAAGATCCTGACCGGCCGCCGCGACCGCATCCGCACGCTGCGCACCGGCGGCGGGCTGTCCGGTTTCACCAAGCGCACCGAAAGCGACTACGACCCGTTCGGCGCGGCCCATTCCTCGACCTCGATCTCGGCGGCGCTGGGCATGGCGGTGGCGCGCGACCTCTCCGGCGGCAAGAACAATGTCATCGCCGTGATCGGCGACGGCGCGATGTCGGCGGGCATGGCCTATGAGGCCATGAACAATGCTGGAGCGATGAATTCGAGGTTGATCGTGATCCTCAACGACAACGACATGTCGATCGCCCCGCCGGTCGGCGCGATGTCGGCCTATCTGTCGCGCCTCTATTCCGGCAAGACCTACCGCTCGCTGCGCGAGGCCGCAAAACAGATCAACAAGCGTCTGCCGAAGGTGCTAGCCGACCGCGCCAACCGTGTTGAAGAATATTCGCGCGGCTTCATGGTCGGCGGCGGCACGCTGTTCGAGGAACTCGGCTTCTACTATGTCGGCCCGATCGACGGCCATAACCTCGACCATCTGCTGCCGGTCTTGAAGAACGTGCGCGACATGGAGGATGGCCCGATCCTGGTCCACGTCGTGACCCAAAAAGGCAAGGGCTATCCGCCGGCGGAAGCCTCGGCCGACAAATATCACGCCGTGGTCAAGTTCGACGTCGCCACCGGCGCGCAGGCGAAGGCGAAACCTAACGCCCCCGCCTATCAGAACGTGTTCGGCCAGAGCCTCGTCAAGGAAGCGGAAAAAGACGACAAGATCGTCGGCATCACCGCGGCAATGCCGTCCGGCACCGGCATCGACATCTTCAACAAGGCATTTCCGAAGCGCACCTTCGATGTCGGCATCGCCGAACAGCACGCGGTGACGTTCGCGGCCGGTCTTGCCACCGAAGGTTTTAAGCCGTTCTGCGCGATCTATTCGACCTTCCTGCAGCGCGGCTATGACCAGGTCGTTCACGACGTGGCCATTCAGAGCCTGCCGGTTCGCTTTGCGATCGATCGCGCCGGCCTCGTCGGCGCCGACGGCGCGACCCATGCCGGCTCGTTCGACAACGCCTATCTCGGCTGCCTGCCCAATTTCGTCATCATGGCGGCGTCCGACGAGGCGGAACTGGTGCACATGGTCGCGACGCAAGTGGCGATCAACGACCGTCCGAGCGCGGTGCGCTATCCGCGCGGCGAGGGCCGCGGTGTCGAGATGCCGGAATTCGGCGTTCCGCTTCCGATTGGCAAGGGCCGCATCGTCCGCGAAGGCAGCAAGATCGCGCTATTGTCGTTCGGCACCAGGCTTGCCGAATGCGAGAAGGCCGCCGACGAACTCGCCGCCCACGGCCTTTCCACCACCATTGCGGATGCGCGCTTCATGAAGCCGCTTGATGTCGAGCTGGTCCTGAAACTGGCGCGCGAGCACGAGATCCTGCTCACCGTCGAGGAAGGCGCGATCGGCGGCTTCGGCTCCCATGTGATGCAGACGCTCGCCGAGAACGGCATGCTCGACTCAGGCTTACTAAGGGCACGCTCGATGGTGTTGCCCGACGTGTTCCTCGATCACGACACACCGAGCGCAATGTATGCCCGCGCCGGCCTCGACGCCAAGGGCATTGTCGCCAAGGTGTTCGAGACGCTGGGCAAGGATTTCAAGGTCGAAGCGGTCAAGCTCGCCTGACGGCTCAGGCGCTCAGGAAAGTTTCCAGTTCGGTGGCTTCATCCTTCGAGACGGCGCGGAGTTTATCATCGGGCCGCGCTTTGCGCGGACCCGTTGGCGCCTTCTCAGGATGAGGTCTTAGACCCTCTTGGTGAGGAGCGCGGCAATGCCGCGCGTCTCGAACCACGAGGCCATGGGCTTCGAAGAATGAAAATCTACCTGGCCGGGCCGGACGTTTTCCTGCCGGATGCCGTTGATATCGGACGGCGTAAAAGAGAAATCTGCGCAGCCCACGGCGTGATCGGGCTTTACCCGCTCGATAACGCGATCGATCGGCTGGCCGGCAACGTCACGCTCAACATCTTCAAGGGCAACCAGGCCATGATGGATGCCGCCGACGCCATCATCGTCAATCTCACGCCGTTTCGTGGACCGGGCGCTGACGCCGGGACCGCCTACGAGCTCGGCTACATGGCGGCACGCGGCAAGCTGTGCCTCGGCTATTCCAACGATCCCACGATCTACGCGGAGCGCGTGCGTCGTTTCACCGAAGTGAGTTCTCAGGATGGGCATCTGGTCGATGCCGAGGAATTGACGGTCGAGGACTTCGGCTTGAGTGATAATCTGATGATGATGCATGCGCTCGATCTGCATGGCAGCCGGCTCGTAACGCCAAGACAGGCGCCCGCGGATATCTGGCACGATTTGACCTCGTTCGAGGCTTGCGTTCGTCTGGCGGCCGAACGGGTCGCCTCGCGTTAGTTCGAGTGGTGAAGCATGTCCCCTCCCCGCAAGCGCGCCGATGTTTTGCTGGTCGAGCGCGGCCTGTTCGAGAGCCGGGCGCGGGCACGGGCGGCCATCGAAGCGGGCCTCGTCACCGCCAACGACAGACCGGTCGTAAAGCCGTCCGAGACCATTGCCGCCGACGCCAAGCTGCAGGCACAACCGGCGCATCCCTTCGTCTCGCGCGGCGGGGTGAAGCTTGCGGCAGCGCTTGAAACCTATCCGATTCCGATCGAGGACCATGTCTGCCTCGACGTCGGCGCCTCGACCGGCGGCTTCACCGAAGTCCTGCTTGCTAACGGCGCCGCTATCGTATTTGCAATCGATGTCGGACGCGAGCAATTGCATCCCTCGCTGCGCGATCACCCCAAGGTGGTCTCGATGGAACAGACCGATATCCGCGATTTCGAAGGCAAGCGTTTGCCGGCGCGGCCCGACATTGTCGTCATCGACGTCAGCTTTATCTCCCTGAAAGCCGTGCTGCCGGTGGCGCTATCGCTGGCGGCCGCGCCGATGCATCTGCTGGCGTTGATAAAACCGCAATTCGAGGCACAGCGAAAACATTCCAAGCGCGGCATCATCCGCAACGCGATGGCGCATCAGGAGATCTGCGAGGACATCGCTAGTTTCGCAGCATCACTCGGATGCACCGATATCCAGATATTCCCGTCGTCGATCAAGGGCGGCGACGGCAACATCGAATTCTTTCTCGGCGCGCGCCGTGGTTGAGAGGCTCGTCATCGATCATGTCGGCCATCGCGGCGACGGCGTCGCCTTGGTGGACGGTCAGAGCGTCTATGTGCCGTACACGCTCTCCGGCGAGACCGCCGAAGTCGAGTCTGTCACCGGCCATCCCGATCGCCGCCGCCTGCTCCGGATCGAACGCGCAAGCCCGGAGCGCGTTGCGCCGTTTTGCCCGCATTTTTCGATCTGCGGCGGCTGCGCAATCCAGCACTGGGAGGCTGACCGCTACCGCGCCTGGAAGCGCAATATCGTGGTGGAGACCCTGGCGCAGGCGAAACTCGACTGTGCCGTGGCGCCGCTGATCGACGCCCACGGCCTCGGCCGAAGGCGATTGACGCTGCACGCCCGCATGGGCACGCATGACGTGCTCAAGGTCGGCTTCAGCACTGCCCATTCGCATGACATCGTTCCGGTCGATCGTTGCCCGATCCTCGACCCGCACCTGAGCGGCGCGCTCGATGCGGGATGGGCCATTGCCGAGCCATTGATCGCCGTCGGAAAACCGCTCGATATCCAGATCACGGCGACCGACAATGGCCTCGATGTCGATGTACGTGGCTCCGGGCCGCTGCCGGCGGCGATGATCGCAAAACTATCCGTCATCGCCGAACAGCACCGCCTGGCGCGGCTGACGCGGCATGGCGAGCTGGTGCTGATGCGCAGGCCACCTGCGCTCAGGATCGGATCGGCGCAAGTCGCCCTGCCGCCGGGCTCGTTCCTGCAGGCAACCGTTGCTGGCGAAGAGGCGCTGGCTACGCTCGTGAGTGAGCATTGCGGCCGCGCAAAAAATATCGCCGATCTGTTCTGCGGGGTCGGGCCTTTTGCCCTGAGATTGGCCCCAAGGGCGCGCATTTCTGCGTTCGACAATGACGCCGGCGCGATAGAAGCACTGCGGACGGCCGCAACCGCAACGCCCGGATTGAAGCCGCTGAAGGCTGAAGCGCGCGACCTGTTCCGGCGTCCGCTGAAACGAGAGGAATTGCGCGACTACGATGCCGTCATATTCGATCCGCCGCGGCAGGGCGCGCAGACACAAAGCCTTCAACTCGCCGCGAGCAAGGTCGCCCTGGTGATCGCCGTCTCATGCAATGCCGCGACCTTCGCCCGTGACGCGCGGATCCTGGTCGACGGCGGCTACCGGATCGAGACCGTGACGCCGGTCGACCAGTTCCGCCACACACCGCATGTCGAGCTGGTGGCGCGGTTCGTCAGGTAGCGCGTCTTCGCCCGGTGCTCTATCTTTGCAGGCACGCTCCGGTTACCTCCCGCGGAGAAGGATTAGATACTTGTTGTACGCTAAGGAAAAAAAATGAGTGCTCCATTGACGACCGGAGTCGGACAGCGCATCGCGATATTGTTCGGGCCAAATAATATCGAGCTTGTCTCTTCGCTGTTGACCGACGAGTGCGGCCTAAACCTCACTGAATATCCCGAACTCTTGGAACGAATCCGCTTCGCCGTATTAAAGCTTAGCCACGGCGACCTCAACGCTCTGCAGCGAGCCATCGATCTGGCTAAAAGCGATTGGAGAGATGCCCTAGTTTCCGCTGGCTTTGCGGACGATATCAAGGCGCATGAGTCATGGTGGCCGGACGGCCGCTAAACGATTGCGGGCCAACACGATGCAGCACGAGCGCGCCCCTCCAGGCGAGGGTAAGCGCGTCGCCTCCAGCGATTCACCGCCCCCACCTATCCTGCCAGATCTTCTCGCCGATCAGGCAGGACACCCGCGGCTCCTTCTCCGTTACCGGAACGATCGGACGCTCCGGCGCAAGCCCAGCGACCTCGAGCAACAGCTTGGTGCGGATCGCCTCCTTGAATTTCTCGCGGTCCTTGATCGACACCACGAATGAGCCCGGGCCCCCGATCACGCAATCCTCGTAGTACCAATCGAGGTTGTCGATATCCATGGTCGAATAGGACGGCTCCTTCACCATAATCGGCAGGCCGTTGATCACGATGCCCTTCGAAAGCGCCTCCTCGCGCGCGCCCTGCACCGGCGCGCCGTTATTGTTGGGACCATCGCCGGAAATGTCGATCACGCGGCGCAAGCCCCGATACGGATTCTCGTCGAACAGCGGCATCGCGAAATAGATCGCGCCCGAGATCGAGGTGCGCGAGGCGCGGCGGATCGGCGTCTTCATGATCTCGTTGGAGACGGCATCGGCCGTTTCCGGGCCATCGATCACTCGCCAGGGAATGATGATCTTCTGGTCGCTGGAGGCCGCCCATTCGAAATAGGTGATGGCAACTTTGCCGTTCGGCAGGCTTTTGAGCGCCTGCAGAAATTCCTTCGAGACGATCGCCTGCGCATAACCTTCGCGCTGGATCGCGAGCTCATCCATGTCCATGGAGTAGGAGACGTCGACCGCGAGGATCAGTTCGACGTCGACGGATGCGGCCTGGTCCTTGTCCGCCAGATGGTGCTTCGGGCCGGGCGCGGCGAGGCCAGCGACATCGCCACCAGCCAGCGCGCCGGCAACCAGCACAGCCCCGATCGAGACACACCAGCGCATCAGCGGCCCTCCCGTCGAACTATGGGGATCGTGACATGCAAATTGCGTAACGCAAAGCGGGAACATCATTTGCCCTTCACATTCGCTTTAACGCCACAGGCGCAATGAAGCTTCGCAAAATCTGCCGGTTCCATCGCGGGCCGGGAGGCGATATTCTGGCCGCATCAGGCGGAAAACATCAGGAGGTGCTAGCTCGAATGATCGACGCCGTCACCAAACCGAAAACCAGGGTCAAAACCAAGGTCGAACGGCCTCGCCTGCACAAGGTCATCCTCGTCAACGACGACTACACGCCCCGCGAATTCGTCGTCACGGTTCTGAAGGCGGAATTCCGCATGACCGAGGACCAGGCGCACAAGGTCATGATCACGGCGCACCGACGCGGCGTGTGCGTGGTCGCGGTCTTCACCAAGGACGTTGCGGAAACCAAGGCGACGCGGGCGACGGACGCTGGCCGCGCCAAGGGCTATCCCTTGTTGTTCACCACGGAGCCGGAGGAATGATGCTGACCGTGAGAAACACCGTTGCGGCCATGCTGCTGTTGTTCTCGAACCCGGCGATGGCCGCCGGCAGCACGGCCGGCTTCGAGATGGGCGGACGCTATGGGCGCTTCGATCCCGTGGTCAGCCAGTACAATCAGTCCGGCGAGTTGTTTCGGATCGACGGCCATTGCCAGTCGTCCTGCACGCTGTTCCTCGGCATCCACAATGTCTGCGTCAGCCGCGGCGCGACGCTGTTGTTTCATGCAGCCCACGACAGGAGCGGCAACGCCTCGCCCTCCAACACCGAGCACATGCTGAACGCCTACAATCCAACGCTTCGTGAATATCTCACCGCGCACCACTACATGGACACGCTGGCGTTTCATGCAATCTCCGGCCGCGACATGATCCGGAAATTCGGCTACCGGGAATGCCCCGGGAGATAGCCGCTAGCTCACAGAGGCGCGGCTTCACGCGGATCTTTTCCGACCTATATTGCGCGGAAACTCCCGTAACCACTTTCGAACGACGTTCAGGAATTCGGCCGCTGCGGGGGTCAATTCGCGCTCGCGCAGGCGCATGATTCCGATCTGGCAGACAAGCCGTTTTCCGGCCAGCGGGCGCGAGACCAGATCCGGATCGTCGGGCAGCGGGCGCTCGCTGGCCGGGACGATTGCAAGCCCGATACCGTTGCGAACGAGCCCATGGAGTGTCGGCAGCCTGTTCGCCGTCATCGAATATTGAAAGGAAATCCCCGCAGCCGCCGCGGCACCATCCACGATTCGGCGGGTACGGGACTCCGCGGAGAACGAGACCAGGGCAACGTCAGCCATTGCCCGCAACTCGATCGTCTTGCGCCGCGCCAGCGCGCTAACCCTCGGCAGGACAACATGGAAGGTTTCGATCCCGAGACTTTCCGTGATGAAGGGTTTCGGCGCGTCGTCGATGTAGCCGATGCCGAAATCGGCAAGGCCGCCGCGCACCTCGTCTATTACCGCGTGATGCAATCCCTCGCGCAAGTGAACCTCGATGCCAGAGAACCTTCGGCGATAGCCCGCCAGCAGAGCGGGAAGCATCGCATTTGCCAGCGAAACGACACTGGTGACGACGATCTGTCCACGCGGCCGATCAGCCCGCTCCCGCATACTCTCGACGCCGATCTCGAGGTCGTTGAGCAGACGCTCGGCAAGAGCGGCGAACTCCTTTCCGGCGTCTGTAATACTCACTTGCCGGGTATTGCGGGAAAATAGCTGGACGCCCAGCTCCGCTTCAACCTGCTGGATCGTTCGCGTCAACGCCGGCTGCGATAGTTTCAGAAAGCTCGCCGCCGCTACGAAACTTCGATACTCGGCAACCGCCAGAACGGCGCTGAGTTGCCGCGAACTCAGGCTGGGCAAGGTATCGCGCGCCATGTTAGGCCTCGTTGCAGCTCGGTCTGCCTGACCGGATTAATACAAATACTGGAATAATTCCAGTTATCAGAAACAAATTGCAATATTCGACCACGCCAGCAAAATTCACCCCGGGGAGAACATCCATGACGATTTGCCTGTACGGTAGCCCGATCAGCACGTTTGCCCGTAAGGTCGCGATCGGCCTCGACCTGAAGGGGCTGCAATACGACCTGGTCGATGCGTTGATACCGGAGCGCCGCGAGGAGTTGCGGAAACTCAATCCGCGGCTGGAGGTGCCGGTCTTGACCGATGGTGACCTCGTCATCGTCAACTCCAGCGACATCCTGCAGTATCTGGACTGGCGTTGTCCCGATAAGCCGCTTTATCCGGCCAAGATCGAAGAACGCGTCGTCGCGCGGGCGTTCGAGCGGCTGGCCGATCAACGCCTCGATCCGATCGTCGTGGACTGCTCGTATTGGAGCTGGGCCGATCGCGACGATAAGCCGCCGCCGGGCCTGCTCGAAGCAGGCCAGCGGGACATCGACACGGTCTTCGACCGTCTCGAACAGATGCTTGGCGCACGCCCGCAACCCTGGCCATTTCACACCCCCGGGGTAGTCGAGTGCGCGTGGTTTGCCAACCTCGCCGCTCTGCGCACGTTTGGCCTTGCGATCGATCCAGAGCGTTTTCCGGCGGTCATGAATTGGTTCAAGGCGATGCGCTCCCATCCGGTATTTGCCGCCGACGCCAGACGCACCGGCGCATTCTTGAAAGATCTCAAGCATCTGACGCACGAGCGTAGGCGGCTGTTCTGGAGCGGCGACCGGCTCGAATGGATACTATCGCGCGGATTTGAGCGATGGTTCATGGCTGAAATCGATGCCGGCCGTGCGACGTTTGCGCCGGGGTGATCCCACTCAAGGCGCCGGCGCTTCGTCCGCAAGCCCATAGACGCGTGCGGCCTTGGAGAAGCCGGCGACGGGGAAGTCGCCGAGATCGGCCCAGCCCTCGGCGCAGGCGCCGGCAAACGCCTCTGAGGCCACCACCGTGCGCGCAAGGCGGCCGGCGATCTTCTCCAGACGCGCGGCGAGATTGACGGCCGGGCCGATGCAGGTGAAGTCGAGACGGCTGGAGCCGCCGATATTGCCGAACAGGATGCCCCCGATATGCAGCGCCACGCCGAACCGGAAGCGCTCGGCGCCCTCGCCGCTCGAATAGCGCATCGCATCGACGTTGGCGCGGGCTTCGCGCGCGGCCTCGAGCACGCGGGCGCAAACCTCCCCGCTATTGCCGTCGTCTTTTGCGATCGGGAACACCGCCAGTAATCCGTCGCCCATGAATTTCAGGATCTCGCCGCCGTGCTGGCGGATGGTCGGCACCTGACAATCGAAATATTGATTGAGGATATCGACCACGATTTCGGCCGACAGCCGATCCGACAGCGCGGTAAAACCGCGCAAATCCGACAGCCAGATCGCCGCCTGCATGGTTTCCGCATGGCCGCGGCGGATTTGGCCTGCCCAAATCCGCTCGCCGGCGCGGTGGCCCACATACGTATCGAGCAGCGTGGCCGCCGTGCGGCGCAGCGCAAAAATCTCGCCGAGCCGGGCAAACGGAGGCACGATCGTGCGCAGCGCCGATAGTTGCTCGTCGGTGAAGCCGCTGGGGTGCCTGGTGCTCCAGCTCGAGGCGTGCGTGGTGCCGTCGGTGAACTTGAGCGGCAGCGCGACGTAATCGGTGATGCCCTCGGCGCGCAAATCGTCGAACAATGGAAAGCGCCGGGTTGCGGGATCGTCCAGCCTATATCTGACTTCCTGACCGCTGCCGAAAAGCAGCGCCAGCGGGCTCTGCCTGAATTCCGGCGAGTCCGGGAAATCGTAGTCGGCGGTGTTGATGACGATTTCGGCGCCCTGCCGCCAGATGAAGCTGCGGCCGAAAGCGTCGGGGTGCAGCGTCTGCACGAAGGCGCCTGCGCGCCAAAGCGGCAGGCCTGCCGCAACCAGCCGTTCGCAGGTCTCCTTCAGCATCGCGACCGGCGTTGGCGCCGACCGGGCGCCGTCGATCAGCCAGGCGGTGAGCTCTTGAAGGGCCGAAGCGTTCATGGCCCAAGCATTTGGCGACCAAAGTTCCCGGGCCGTCAAGCCGGTACAAACGCTTTGCGTTTTGGTGACGGCAGGGCAAAGTCGGGGCGAGGAACCGCGAAAATGCTGGATTCCAGACAGGAAACGCCGGGCGATGTCGCCGGCTTGAGGCGCGGGCTGGAAGCCGCCGATCCCGCGACCTTGCTGCTTTCGCTGGTGCAGTTGACCGGCGAACGGCATTGGCTGGAGCAAGCAAAGCCCTACATCCGCGGGCCCATGAACTACCAGGAGTTCATGCCGGACCGGCTTCGGGCATCGATCCGCGACCGCCTGGCCGAGGTGTTGGCGGAACGCGCGCGCGGCGCAAATTCCTCGGACCCGCCGCCCGACGACGCGCTGCTCTCCGAGATGATGGCACTCGCAACCGGCGAAGCCGTGCCGGACAATTATATCGCCATGATGCGCGAGGACCTGACCGCGGACAGCCTGCAGTCGCGCAGCCTGAACTGGCGCACGCGCCCAAGCCCCGCCGCGCTTGAAGCTGCCGAAGTCGTCATCATCGGCGCCGGCATGTCCGGACTTTATGCGGGCATCCAGCTGCAACAGGCCGGCATTCCCTTCGTCATCCTGGAGAAGAACGACGCCGTCGGCGGCACCTGGTATGAAAACATCTATCCCGGCTGCGGTGTCGATACGCCGAATCATTTTTACTCCTACGCCTTCGAGCCCAATCACGACTGGTCGCATTTCTTCGCCAAGCGCGACGAGCTCTGGAACTATTTTGAGCGGGTCGCAGACAAATATGATCTTCGAAAACACATCCGGCTTGGCATCGAAGTCACCGAAGCCCGATATGACGAGGCGAGCGCTGTCTGGCGCATCACCGCGCAAGCCGCCGACGGGTCGCGACAAGAACTTGTCGCGCGCATCTTGGTGTCTGCGGTCGGCGTGCTGAACCGGCCGAAACTGCCGGACATTGCGGGCCTGAACTCGTTTGCGGGACCGGCGTTCCATACCGCGCAATGGGACAAAAGTTTCGACTGGAGCGGAAAACGCATCGCTATGATCGGCACCGGCGCCTCCGGCCATCAGGTCGGGCCTACGATTGCGCCCGACGTCGAACGCTTGATGATCTTTCAGCGCTCGCCGCACTGGGTGGTGCCCAATCCGAATTACCATGCCGGCGTCGACGAGGGTAAGAAGTGGGCGCTCGCCAACGTGCCGTTTTACCTGCGCTGGTACCGCTTCCAACTGTTTTGGGGATTTGCCGACGGCCTGCACGCAGCCCTGCAGGTCGATCCGGACTGGCCGCAGCCAAAACGGTCGCTGAACGCGCTCAACGAAAAGCACCGGCTGTTCATGGAACGGCACATGAAGCGCGAGCTCGCCGACCGCCCGGACCTTCTTGAAAAAGTCATTCCGGATTATCCGGCCTACGGCAAGCGCATCCTGATCGATAATCACTGGTTCAGGATGCTCAAGCGCGACAATGTCGACCTGATCACCGATCCGATCGAGAAAATCGTGCCGGAGGGCGTACGGATGAAGGACGGTCGCGTCTGGCACGCGGACGCGCTGGTGCTCGCGACCGGTTTTATGGTCAGCAAGATGCTGCATCCCATGAAGATATTCGGCCGGCAGCGGCGCGAGCTGCACGAGACCTGGGGCGCGGACGACGCAAAAGCCTATCTCGGCCTCACCGTTCCCGGCTTTCCGAATTTTTTCATGCTGACGGGTCCGAATACCGCGCTTGCCCATGGCGGCAACCAGATTTTCATGACCGAGTGCAGCGTGCGGCACATGATGCTGGCGTTGCGCGAACTGTTGGAGAGCGGCCGGCGTTCGATCGAATGCAAGCCGCAGGTTTACGAGAGCTATAACCGCAAGGTCGATGCCCAGCATGCGCGCATGGTGTGGACCCACAAGGGCATGACCAACTGGTACCGCAACCCGCACGGCCGGGTGTTCGCGATCGCGCCATGGCGGCTGGTCGAATACTGGAAGATGACGTCGAGGTTCGATCCGGCGGAATATGAGTTGAGATAAGGCGCTGTCCGCCCGAAATCTGATCGCAAGTCTCATAACTCGAGACCGCAGCGAAATTCGGGCCACGGATTTTCGATTGGTGTCGTCGCCCGGCTTGAGCGGGCGATCCAGTATTCCAGAGAGGTCGAAGCTTGAGCCGATAAGCCGCGGTGTACTGGATCGCCCGCTTTCGCGGGCGATGACGATTGAGGGTGTAGTGTATTTCCAGAGACACGCGGCCGCCCCCCGCCGCGCAACTGCGCCCGGGTTTTGCCAGATGAACGCCCCTCGAAAGACAGAGGGCGCATGGAAAGCCGGGTGCTCAATGCACCCGCAGCCTCGCGTGCGAATAAAATAAGCACACGAGCATAATCACCACAGGTTCACCGAACTGGTCCGGCTTTCCCTGCGCAATGGTTTTAGCGCTTATAACGTGCTCTCCCCGGTGAACGGGCTCTTTTGCCACCGTCGCCTGCGCTTCTTATCGCAGACTTGACCCAGCGTCGCGAAGTCAGGACCACACGCCTTAGCCGTCCGCGTTTGGTGTCGCTCGTCTTGCGACGCCACCCGCGTCCATTGCATCCCGCCTCGCGTTCGTGACGATGGCCAACGCCCCTCTTGTCGAGGCGGGATAGCGGGACAGTATGCACCAGTTTCCGATTTTCGTAAAGCACTATTTTCTGGTTTACGGAAAGAAATATTTTTTGGGCCGGGACTGACAACCCCATCGGCTTGATTCCGCTCACGAAATCAGCCGCTACGCGCAGGCGATTTGGCGCCGTCGAGGGCCGGACGAGCGAGGTGATTCGGTGCGAATTGATCAAACTGATTTGCCCGGGGCAAATCAGTCCGTGGAGCGGATTGGGAGGCCTGACCTCCAGGTCGAAAATGACCCCAAGCTGCCGAAGACCAAGGGATGAGCCGCGCTTCCGCCCATCAACCAGAAGCCGACCCATCCCTGGTGACTTTGGCTTCGCCAGTTCAGATGCCGAGTGCGCTCTGGTAGGCGAAAAGCGCCGGCGCGCCGCCTGTGTGCAAGAAGACGACATCCTCGTCTTGGCGCCAACGACCCTGGCGGATCAGGGCGATCAGGCCCGCGAGCCCCTTGCCCGAATAGACCGGATCAAGTGGAAGAGCCTCGAGCCGGCCTGCAAGTCGGATCGCTTCGATGGTGGCTTGGTGCGGGACCCCGTAGGCAGGTCCCGCATGCCCCGCGACGACTTCCACCGTCGCTTCGTCGAACGCAACATCAAGCAGATTGGACGCTTCTCGCGCAAGCGCCACGACATCGGCTCGCACCCGCATCGGTTCGGCGTCGATATCAATCCCAACGATCCCCGTGTTTGGCATTGCCACGGCCGCGCCTGCGACGAGACCAGCCTGCGTGCCGGCGCTTCCGGTGCAGTGCACGATAGCGGCTGGTGCGAAGCCCAACTGCGCGGCCTGCTGTTCGATCTCGGAAATCGTCGTGGCATAAGCGACTGCGCCGAGCGCGTTGGAGACCCCGTATGGCACAAAGTAGGGCTTGTGACCCTTTGCTTCGAGATCGCCGACGAGCGTGCGAATGGCTGCGTTGCGGTCACCGGTCCACGGCACGTCATGCAGGTGCGCGCCGAACAGCCGGTTGAGAAACGCGTTGCCCGAGGTCTTGTATTCCGGCGTCGGCGGTTCTACTCGGCCGTGGTAGACCGCAAGATGGCACTTAAGGCCGAGCTTTGCCGCCACGGCCGCAACCTGCCGCTGGCTGTTCGATTGCACGACGCCACCTGAGACGATCGTATCGGCGCCGCCCGAAAGTGCCTCGTGCAGGACATAGTCGAGCTTGCGCAGCTTATTGCCGCCAAAACCGAGACCGGTCGCATCGTCGCGCTTGACCCACAGCCGCGGCCCACCGAGATGAGCCGTCAGTCGCTTCATCGGCTCGAGCGGGGTCGGCAGATTGGCCAAGCCCAACCGGGGAAAGGCAGCGAGTCGGTCCAATAACGGCCTGCGATCAATCATGCACGCACGACAACCGACATGTCGCCGGCCTTGCGTCGGGCCGAGGGCTTCACGGTCACCTCGACGTCCTGACCCAGCACATTCAGAAACTCCATCAGCCGGCCGACCGACACCGACACCGGCCGGCAACGCATCAGCGCCGAGACTTGCGCCTGCGTGGTGCCGAGCAACTTCGCCGCTTCACTTTCCGTGACCCCACGTTTCCTGAGCAACTTGTAAATTTCCACGGTGAGCCTGGCCTTGAGCATTTCCTGTTTGGAATTCTTAAAGCCAAGATCGGCAAAGACATTGCCGCTGCTCTCTTCAAAATCGGGCTTGCGTTTCATGGCTTGTTCCCCGCCACCTTCTTCAAGCGCAGAGATCAGCACGAGGTGCGTTATCCGCCGAGTTCTGTCAGCATTGCGCCACGATCGGCTGCAATTTGGGCAGGTGAATCGTCGCGATTTCCCAAAGCTGCTTGTCGTCGAGGCGCTGGTATTCGTGCCGCAAGATATTGCCGATCCCGATAATGGCATTCCACGGTGCACCGGGGTATTTAGCCAAGTGATCCGACGGCAAAGCTTTCGCGGCTTCCGAAACGATCTGCACGGCGCGTTCTACCGCGCGGCGATGCATGTAGCTACTTTGGTATTGCACGAACGAAAGGCCGCGAGCGACCATGGCGACGCCGTCGATCTCATCGCGAGTATGAAGTAGACGGGCGCGGGGGCTCTTGCTGGCAGCCATTAAAAAATCCGCACCGCCTCCCGCTCGACATCATTGAGAATGTAAGGCGACAGGCCTGTGCGGGTCGAATAACCGACCTCGACAGCTTCGCCAGACGCCTTTTGGATGGTCGCATACGCATCCATGAACGGCAAAAATCCGAAGTCGCAATCGGGAGCCGGGTCAACAAAGACATCCACATCGGAACCGGATTCGGCTTCATCGCGGGCGTGCGATCCAAACAGGTAAAGCGCGGCTACCCCGAAGCCGTGCAGGGCGGGTTCGGTTTCCTTCAATTTTGCAATGACGTCATCGCGGCGCATGTCCAGAAATATATGCCAAAAGGCATAAATTTTCTACTGCCGCCGTATCGCTCGTTTCCATTACGCCCCGACCTGCCCGCGATGCCGCAAAAAATGATCCGCGAGCACGCAGGCCATCATGGCCTCGCCGACCGGCACGGCGCGGATGCCGACGCAAGGGTCGTGACGGCCTTTTGTCGTGATGTCGGTCTTGCCGCCCTTGCGATCGACGGTCTTGCGCGGCGACAGGATCGACGACGTCGGTTTCACCGCAAAACGCGCCACCACCGGCTGGCCGGTGGAGATGCCGCCCAGGCCGGCGTAACGGCGGATTACGCTATCGCTTCGCCGCCCCACGGGCTACACTTGGAGGGTAGTAGGCGAAAGACGCGATGCTGCTTCGTCTCGCATTTGGTCCCGCGTTGATAGCGGCGCTGCTGGTTCATCCCGGAGATGCCGCCTCGCAGGGCCTATTGCGCTATGTCGACCTCAACAGCCCGGAAATGTCGACATCGGAGATGACGCGCGAAGAGGTCGACGCGCTTCTCAAGGCGGCGCCTCAAGGGCCCGCGGACCAAAGCTCTGCAGATCTGGAAGGAAAGCGGCTGTCGCACCTTGACCTCTCGGGCCTCGACTTCACCGGCAGCAATCTTCGCCTGGCAAGGCTCAACCGGTCGAATCTGAAAGGCGCGCGTTTCGATCGGGCCATCCTGAACCAGGCCTGGCTCATCGACGCGGATTTGACGGAGGCGTCCCTCGTCAAGGCATCGCTGCTCTCTACGCAGATGCAACGCGTCAAGCTTGGCGGCGCCGATTTGAGCGGCGCACGCATAACCGGCGATCTTTCCGGCGCCAGCCTGATCGGCGCCAAGCTTACGGACGCCGATTTGAGCGCGGACATGCGCAACCAATCGATGGGCCTGATGCGTGGCGTGCTCAAATCCGCCGACCTCAGGAGTGCGGATCTGAGCGGCGCCAATCTCGCGCGCGCCGATCTCTCATTCGCCAAGCTGCAGAACGCCAATCTGGCGAATTGCAACCTCAACCACGCCGACCTTGCGGGAGCGGACCTGACGAACGCCAATCTCGCCGGCGCGGATCTCACCGAGGCCGACCTCACCTCGACCCTCCTGCCAGGCGCGGGCGCGCTCGCCGAAGCCCGCAATCTGGACAAGGCCTGGAACCTGGACCGGGCGCGGCGCCCGCAAAATTGACGATCGAAGGGAGCGGTCCTTGTACAACAAAATTCTTCTGGCTTATGACGGCTCAATCGAGGGACGGCGGGCCTTGCGGGAGGGAGCGAGGATCGCGCAACTCTGCCGGGCTGAAGTATTCCTGCTGGCTGTCGTGGAAGTTTCGGCGGGAACTGGAACGTTGGAGGGTGGGCTCGCAATCCCGATCACCGAACAAGTTGAAATTTACCAGAACATCCTTGGCGAAGGCGTGGAGCGGCTCAAGGCCATGGGTTTCTCGCCAACGGCGAGGCTGAGCATGGGAGAAGCTGGACGCGAGATCGCTGGGGCCGCCGAAGAGATCGGCGCAAACCTCGTCGTCATAGGCCATCGTCCCGATGGGCTGCTGGCGAGGTGGTGGTTTAGCTCGGTCGGAACATACCTGGTCAAGCATCTTTCCTGCAGCGTCCTGGTTGCGCAAACCGAGATTGGCGACGAAGAATTTGCCAGGTTGCTAACCAGCGTCGCCGTCGAGGCATGAGATTGAGCGCCGTAGCCCCACCTGCCCGCGGTGCCTGAGAAAATGATCGGCCGGCACGCAAGGTCCACGGCAGGCGAGCGGGACTGGATTCCTTGCGAAAGAATGATATATAGTATTGATATCATATATCATGGTGAAGGCGATGCGGACATTGGTTGACCTCGGCGATGCGCAGATTGACGCGCTGGACGAATTGTCGAAAGAAGAGAAGCGATCGCGCGCGTCCCTGATCCGCCAGGCGATCGATGACTATCTCGCGAAGCGGCGCGGGATAAAGGAAGGCGATGCGTTCGGCCTCTGGGGCAAACGCAAAGCGGACGGCTTGGCCTACCAGAAAAAAGTGCGTGGCGAATGGTGAAAGCGCTGTTCGACACCAACATTCTCGTCGACTACCTCAATGCCGTTCCGCACGCTCGCACCGAACTTCGGCGCTACACCGAAAAAGCCGTCAGTATCGTCAGCTGGACGGAGGTGATGGTTGGCGCAACCGACGCGGTCGAAGCCGCGACGCGCAGCTTTCTGAGCAGTTTCGACGTCATTGCGCTCGATGGCGAGATTGCGGAGCGCGCCGTCAGCCTGCGCCGCAACCATCACATCAAACTGCCCGACGCCATTGTCTGGGCAACGGCGCAGGTACACGCGATGCTCCTGGTCACACGAAATACCAAGGATTTCAAAGCCGGCGATCCCAGTGTCCGCATGCCCTACAGATTGTGAGCTATCCGCCCTGCCGGCTTTTACCGCCCCACCTGCCCGCGATGGCGCAGGAAATGATCGGCGAGCACGCAGGCCATCATGGCCTCGCCGACCGGCACGGCGCGGATGCCGACGCACGGGTCGTGGCGGCCTTTGGTCGTGATGTCGGTGTCGCCGCCCTTGCGATCGACGGTCTTGCGCGGCGACAGAATCGACGACGTCGGCTTCACCGCAAAGCGCGCCACCACCGGCTGACCGGTGGAGATGCCGCCCAAAATGCCGCCGGCATGATTGGACAGGAATTTTGGGCCCTGATTGCCCATCCGCATCTCGTCGGCGTTTTCCTCGCCGGATAATTCCGCCGCGCCAAAGCCGGCGCCGATCTCGACGCCTTTCACCGCATTGATGCTCATCATGGCGGCGGCCAAATCAGCATCGAGCTTGGCGTAGATCGGCGCGCCGAGTCCCGCCGGCACGCCCTCCGCCACGATCTCGATTACCGCGCCGATGGAAGAACCTTTCTTCCTGATATCGTCGAGATAGGTTTCGAAAAATGCGGCCTTGTCCTTATCGGGACAGAAGAACGGATTTTTGGCGATCTCGTCCCAATTCCATTTGTCGCGATCGATCCTGTGCGGACCCATCTGCACCAGCGCGCCGCGCACGGTCACCTCGGGCAGGATTTTTCGCGCGATGGCGCCGGCAGCCACGCGCATTGCGGTTTCCCGCGCCGACGAGCGACCGCCGCCGCGATAGTCGCGCAGGCCATATTTGGCCTCATAGGTGTAGTCGGCATGGCCGGGGCGGAACTTGTCCTTGATCTCGGAATAATCCTTCGGGCGCTGGTCGGTGTTCTCGATGACGAGCGCAATCGGCGTGCCGGTCGTCACCTGCACGCCGCTCTCCGGATGCGCCATCACGCCAGACAGAATCTTCACCGCGTCGGCTTCCTGGCGCTGGGTCGTAAAACGCGACTGACCGGGGCGGCGGCGGTCGAGATCGTGCTGGATGTCTTCGACCTTGAGCGGGATCAGCGGCGGACAGCCATCGACCACGCAGCCGATCGCGACCCCGTGGCTCTCGCCGAAGGTCGTGACCCGGAACATGTGGCCGAAGGTGTTGAAAGACATTTTTTGTACGTTCCGCATGGCTGTTGATGGTCGACAGCGCGCCTTGTCGTAACGCGCTGCATTCATCGGGTCAAATCAGACCTGCATTATTAAGGCACTGTCATCATCCGCGAAGGCGGATGATCCAGTATCCCCGGTCTCTCGTGTCGCTTATCTCTGCAGGCACGGAATACTGGATGCCCGCCTGCGCGGGCATGACGGCGGAGGGTGGGCGCCATCCGGCCTTAACTATACTTATTCAGCCCATCCTCACCGAACACATAGACCGCGCCCTGCTCGATGGTCAGGTCGGCGGCCGTGAGCTGCGTCTCGATGCCGAGCGCGACCATCAGCGCCCGCGCGGTGCCGCCATGGGCGACTGCGACCGTGTCTTCCCGCAACGAATCGTACCAGCTTTGCATTCGGGCCTGCACCGAGACGTAGCTCTCGCCGCCCGGCGGCGACAACGTCCATTTCTCGAGCTGACGTCTTGCGAAAAGCTCGGGGTCCGTCGCCTGCATCTCGGCCAGGGTCGAGCCTTCCCATTGGCCGTAGCCGATTTCGCGCAAGCGGTCGTCGAGCCCGTAAGCCGCCGGCGGCAGTTTCAGTTCGGCACGCACCAGTTGCATGGTCGACTGTGCGCGGCCGAGCGGGGAGCAAACGAACGCCAGGGTGGATTTGTCGCGCCCGTCCCGCATGAACAGATCAGCGAGGATGTTGCCGGCATGCGCCGCCTGCGTGCGGCCGAGCTCGTTGAGCGGAGCGTCCTGCGCGCCCTGCAGCCTGCCTTCCGCATTCCACGACGTCTCGCCATGGCGGATGTAGTAGATCGTGGGCGCGGGCATGAGAAAGCTCTTGGACGTTTGCTCCACGTCATTGCGAGGAGCGTAGCGACGAAGCAATCCATTCTTTCTTTGGGCGGCGAAAATGGATTGCTTCGCGGAGCCTGCCATCGGGCGCGCATTCGCGCGACCCGTTGGCTCGCAATGACGGAAAGCAATTCACTCCTTCGCGAGACTAATGTCCGGCGCGTCCGGGCGTTTCATGCCGAGCACGTGATAGCCGGAATCGACGTGGTGGACTTCGCCGGTGACGCCGCGCGACATATCGGAAAGCAGATACAGCGCGCTGTCGCCGACCTCCTCGATGGTGACGTTGCGGCGCATCGGCGCGTTGATTTCGTTCCACTTCAAGAGATAGCGGGAGTCGGCGATGCCGGCAAACGCCAGCGTCTTGATCGGCCCCGCCGAAATCGCATTGACGCGGATGTTGTTCTCGCCGAGATCGGCGGCGAGATAGCGCACGCTCGCCTCGAGCGCCGCTTTGGCAACGCCCATCACGTTGTAGTGCGGCATCCACTTTTCGGCGCCGTAATAGGTCAGCGTCACGATCGAGCCGCCGTCGGTCAGAAGCTTTTCCGCGCGCTGCGCGATCGCGGTCAGCGAGTAACAACTGATCAGCATGGTCCTTGAGAAATTGTCGGCGGTGGTATCGAGATAACGGCCGTCGAGCTGGTCCTTGTCCGAGAACGCGATGGCGTGGACCACGAAATCGATCCTGCCCCATTTCTCTCCGAGCACGTCGAAGACAGCATCGATGGTTGCGGGGGCGGTGACGTCGCAATGCCCGAGCAGGATGGCGTCAAGCTCCCTGGCGAGCGGCTCGACGCGTTTCTTCAGCGCGTCGCCCTGCCAGGTGAGCGCGATCTCGGCCCCGGCCGCGCGGCATGCCTTGGCAATGCCCCAGGCAATCGAGCGGTTATTGGCAACGCCGAGAATGACCCCGCGCTTGCCGTGCATCAAACCTGAATTTTGCGCCATCCGTTTTCCGATCAAGCCTCGTTTAAAAGGGGGTACACCAGCCCGCTACCCCGGTACAGTCCCCTCGCATTAACGTGTTGGCACGGCAACCCCGACCGCCGGAATAGCCGTGTCATGAGGGTGTTATGTTTTGTAAGGCGGCGGCGTCTTGCGATAGTGAACGCCGCCAACCAACATAGGGTCGAGCTGCCAAGAACCGAAGCTGAAATGAGCCCATTTCGCCAAAGTGTCGAAGACATGATCCCAGCGCTGCGCCGGTATGCGCGCGCGCTTGCGCGCGACGCCGATATCGCCGACGACCTGGTGCAGGATACGCTGGTGCGGGCGCTGCGTTCGGAACGGCTGTTTCTCGGCGGTGACCTCAGGAGTTGGCTCTACACCATCCTGACCAATCTCAACAAGAACCGGCGGCGATCGCTGGCGCGGCGGCCGCAATTCATGCCGCTCTTGGAGAACAATCCCGACGCCAGCGGCACGGAAGCGGAAGGCCGCGACATTTCGCGCGCGCTTTCCACCCTTGTCGAGGAGCAGCGCGCGGTGCTGCTGCTGGTGATGCTGGAGGGGCTGAGCTACCGCGAGGTCGCCGACATTCAGGGCGTGCCGATCGGCACCGTAATGTCCCGGCTTGCCCGGGCGCGTGCCCATGTGAAAACCTCGCTCGAAGGCGAGCGAGCGCCGCTGCGGCGCGTGAAATAGTTAATATTGCCAGGTAATGGCAAGCGTTATGCATAAGCAATTTTTGACCGGATTTGAGCAGAAACCAAGACTTCAGAAGAAACCAAGACTTGAACAGAGACTGAGAGCATGACCCATCCCAGGATTCCCGTCACCGAAGACGAGCTGCACGCTTACGTCGACAAAGAGCTGCCGGCGGAACGCCGCGGTGATGTCGAGGCGTGGCTCGCGGCGCATCCAGACGACGCCGAGCGGGTGCGATCGTGGCAATCGATGGCGGAGCTGCTGCATGTGCGTTACAACGCAGTGGCCAACGAGCCGGTGCCGAAGCGGCTCGAACTCGAACGGCTCGAGCGGCAGCCGCGCAAATTGATCTACGGCGCGATCGCAGCGACCCTGATGGCGTTCGTCGTCGGCGCCGGCTTAGGATGGCTGGCGCATGGCGTGGCCGTCGCGCCGTCGACTTTCCAAAGCTTCACGCTGGATGCGCTGGATGCGCACCGTCTCTATGTCATCGAGGTCCGTCACCCCGTCGAGGTGCCGGGCGCCGAACGCGCGCATCTGCAAGCATGGCTGACCAAGCGCTGCGGCTGGACCGTCCACACGCCGGAGCTCGACTCCGCTGGCCTCAGGCTCGTCGGCGGACGGCTGCTGCCGGGCCCGACCGGGCCGGCTTCGTTCCTGATGTATGAGAGTGCGTCGGGCGAACGCTTCACGATCTACTCGGCAAAGGCTGCGACCGAAGCGACGCAGATGCGCTACACCACGCGGGGCAATGACGGCGCGCTGTTCTGGGCCGATCAAGGCGTCGGCTATGTGGTGAGCGGCGGCACCGACCGCGAACATCTGATGCAGGTCGCACGCCTAGTCTACGACCAGGCGGAGAATAGCAGCGGTTATTCTTCACCGTAACACTGGATGACCCATGCGATCATGACTTTGCCGCCCGGTGATTCAGATTTTTCCGGCCGGTGGCGGCGGATCAAGGGCGCCTTTACGCGAGGTGCGCGACCCGTTGGCTCCATCCGGGCGATGCACCACGAGCCAGTACGACCAGGCCGAGAAGACCGGCGGGCAGCTAAACCAGAGGGCGAGTAGCCGCCGGTGTCCCAATTCCGACATTGAAAATCTGGAATCAAGTCATCGACGCGTCTCATTATCGCACCGGTTGATCACGCGAAAATGAGGTGCGTTCGATCCGCCGATCGACGCAAGCGGCCTCGACTGGGGTTTGGTACCGCGCTGGTCCCCCTCTCGAGGCCGCACCATTTTCAGGGCTACGCGAGATACGCTGGAAAACGGCCGCAGTTTCGGTCAGCCGAGACCGTCGCGGGGCTTATAGGGGTGTCCGTCCCGCCACTTCTGCATCAACGCCTCAAGCTCGGCGTCGTTCCCGTCCGGCAGCATGATCCGGGTGGTGGCCAACAGGTCACCGGTGCCGCCGCCCGTCTTCGGCAGGCCCTTGCCCTTCAGCCGAAAGGTCCGGCCCGAGGAGGTGTTTTTCGGAATGGAAAGTTCCACCGCGTTGCCCAAGGTCGGCACGCGAATCTTGGCGCCTAGCACGGCCTCATAAAGCGTGATCGGCAGATCGACCTTGAGGTCGCTGCCGTCGACCTTGAAAAAGCCGTGCGGGGCAATGCTGACGGTGATCAGTATATCCCCGGGAGGGTGGCCGGGCGCGGTTTCCCCCTGCCCCTTCAGCCGGATCTGCTGGCCGGCGACGACGCCTGCGGGAATCTTGACATTGAGCTCCTTGCCGCTCGGCAGTCGCACGCGCTTCTGCGCGCCATTGACCGCCTCCTCCAGCGACACCGTCATGGCGACGGAAAGATCGAGATCGAGCCCGATGCCGCCGGTTTCGAACTCGAATGGACTGCCGCGGCCCGACCGCGCCCCACGCGCCGCAGCGCCACCGAACATGCTGTTGAGGATGTCCTCGAAGCCCGCGCCGCCGCCGCCACCCGGACCGCTGCCGCTGCGGAACGTATAGGTTTCGAAGCCGCCCCCGGGCGAGCCGGCATGGCCGCGCGGGTCGCCGCCCGGAAAACCCTGGAAGCGCGGCTTGCCATCGGCGTCGATCTCGCCGCGGTCGAACTGCTTGCGCTTGTCCTCGTCGCCAATGATCTCGTTGGCGGAATTGATCTCGGAAAAGCGCGCGGCCGCCTTCGAATCATTCTTGTTGTTGTCGGGATGATGTTTCTTGGCGAGCTTGCGATAGGCACTCTTGATCGCCGCAGCGCTGGCGCCCCGCGGCACCCCCAAGACCTCATAGGGGTCGCGCATCCGTCATCTCCTTGTATCGGGAAATCAGACCTTAACTTTACGGCAATTTGCCCACCCCGGCTTCATCTGGGGTCCCAGTGGTATTTTTGCAACGGGGCCTCCAAGGCGAGCGCCCATTCAACCCTGCCGCCAAGGCTTCAGCGTGTGAATTTCCCACCGGCCATGACCGGTCTGGCAGGCCGCACCCTGCAGCCAGGTTTCGGTCCGCCCGTTAACGTAGCTTGCCAAAAAATCCCGACAAGTACGGCCGTCTTCCGCTGAAAATGCCTCGGACAGCGGCGTCACCGAGCCGCGGGCGCCGGTTTCGGGATTTTCCCAGGGCTGGCTGGAATCCTTGGTCCCCTTGGTCAGCACATCGGCGGCGGCATTGCGCGCGAAGGCGAGATCGCTCTCGGTCGGCACCGATGCGCCCGCCTGTGCGGCCGCGATCGAGCCGGTCCGATCCTTGGCCTCCATCCTGGCGAAGGAGTCCTCGTTGCGGGACACGCTACAGCCGCCCACACCGAAGCCCATTAGAATTAGAATCACTGTCAGCACGGCGCCGGCGGGGCGGATCGCCGATAGGCCAATGCGCCCCCATGCCTTATATAGGACAAGCCTATATTGGGATCGCAGCGCACTCCTGGCCGCAGGCGGACGCAACTCGGAACTCCTGACATGACCGACACGACCTCCATCAAACACCCGATACCGTTAACATCGGGTGATTTTACCCAAGCCGAGGAGCCGTTCGCGCTGTTCGCCGAGTGGTTTGCGGAAGCCGTCAAGGCAGAGCCGAACGATCCCAACGCGATGTCGCTCGCAACCGTCGACAAGAGCGGCCTGCCGGACGTGCGGATGGTGCTGATGAAGGGTTTTGATGCGGACGGCTTTGTGTTCTACAGCCACATTGCGAGCCAGAAGGGCCGCGAACTCGCCGCAAATCCTAAGGCAGCGTTACTATTTCATTGGAAGTCGCTGCGCCGCCAGGTCCGCATCCGAGGGCAGGTAGCGCCGGTCACCGACGCCGAGGCCGACGCCTATTTCGCCACGCGCCCCAAACAGGCCCAACTCGGCGCCTGGGCCTCAAAGCAATCGCAACCGCTGGAGAGCCGCTACGCCTTCGAGCAGGCGATCGCTTTGGTCGCGGCCAAATACGTGATCGGCGAGGTGCCGCGCCCGCAGGGGTGGGGCGGCTGGCGTATTCAGCCTGCGCAGTTCGAGTTCTGGCACGACCGCCCCTTCCGCCTCCACGACCGTATCGAATTCCGCCGTGCCGGCCCGGATCAGCCATGGTCCAAGACGCGGCTCTATCCGTAGAGTAGGTCGTCATGCCCGGCCGAAAGCGCAAAGCGCGTCTTTTAGCTAATGTGCCGGGCATCCACGTCTTGCTTCGCAAAAGAAAGACGTGGATGGCCGGACGAGCCCGGCCATGACGGAAAACGAGAGAACCGTTTATGCCTAATGCCTCCAATACGCCGCGGCGCACGCTGCTTCTGACCGGAGCCAGCCGCGGCATCGGCCATGCCACCGTGATTCGGTTTTCCTCAGCCGGCTGGCGCGTCATCACCTGTTCGCGGCACCCGTTTCCGGAAAACTGCCCGTGGGACGCAGGGCCTGAGGATCACGTCCAGGTCGACCTCGCCGATCACGCCGACACCACGCGCGCGATCGCGGAAATCCGGCGGCGGCTCGAGGGCGGCATGCTGCATGCGCTGGTCAACAACGCCGCGATTTCGCCGAAGGCCGAAGGCGGCAAAAGACTCGGCTCCATCGATACCGACATCGAGACCTGGAGCCACG
>Ga0210408_10001223_pt1 | contig 27606 bp, 25 predicted proteins | sample IncBWH4MmetaG_FD_155471 | JGI IMG/M metagenome (GOLD analysis project Ga0210408, IMG submission 155471) | Forest soil microbial communities from Barre Woods Harvard Forest LTER site, Petersham, Massachusetts, United States - Inc-BW-H-4-M | ecosystem: Environmental > Terrestrial > Soil >...
TCGCATCGCCCACATGGGCCACGTCAACGCGCCGATGGTGCTGGGCACGCTCGGCGTGATCGAAGTGGGCTTGAAGGCGCTCGGCATCCCGCACGGCGCGGGCGGCGCCCAGGCGGCGATCGATTGGCTCGGCGAGCAGGTGACCGCGTAAGCGGTCATGCCCGGCCTTGTGCCGGGCATCCACGTCTTTGGTTCAACAAACAAACGTGGATGGTCGGGACAAGCCCGGCCATGACAACGTGAGGAATCCGCCATGGAAAAAGATCGGCTGCTCGCGTTCAGCGACGGCGTCATCGCCATCATCATCACAATCATGGTGCTGGAGCTCAAAGCGCCGCACGGTGCCGAATGGTCCGACCTCTTCAAGCTCGCCCCGGTTTTCTTCAGTTACGTTTTGAGCTTCGCCTTCGTGGCAATTTACTGGAACAATCATCATCACCTTCTCTACACGTTGAGCCGCGTGAACGGCACGATCCTGTGGGCGAACTTGCATCTGTTATTCTGGCTCTCGCTCATTCCGTTCGCGACGGCATGGGTGGGTGACAATCCGTTCGCACCGGTGCCCACCGCCGTCTACGGCGTTGCGTTCCTGATGCCGGGCTGCGCCTATTACCTGCTGGTAAGAGCGATGCTGCGCGTCGAGGGACCGGCATCGACGCTCGCGCGCGCGGTCGGCCGCGACCTCAAGGGCAAAGGCTCGCTCGCGCTCTATGCCGCGGGTGTCGCGGTCGCCTTCGTCGAGCCGCGCGGTGCCATCGCGCTTTACGTGGCCGTCGCCCTCATCTGGTTCATTCCCGATCGCCGCATCGAACGCGCGCTGGCGCAATGAGCATTAATAACGCGCTGAAATCACGCGTCGGCCAAATCGAGCCGCCGCTCAATGCGTTCGACCCTGGCATCGAGTCGGTCCAGCCGGCTCGACATGCCGGCATACTGGTTTTCAAGAATACCGAGGCGCGTTTTCACTTCGCGCATGTCCTCGCGCACGCCGTCGAGCTGGCCACGCAAGTGGAGAACAAGGTTTTGAAGTTCGGTCATCGGCGTCGTTCTTAGCATATCGGGCATGCACATTCGGCTGCCTCGGCATGCAGGGCGCCATCACCCGTCGCTATTGCGCCCTACCGGCTGCTATAGTGGTGCGAACGCGACCCCTGCCCTATCTACGAAATAGATGACGGAGACCCGCATGTCCGACTTGCCCACGACGATAGAAATCCACGAAGAAGGCCCGCGCGAGGGCTTCCAGATCGAGCCGGGGCCGATCTCAACGGCGGACAAGATCCGGGTCATCGAGGCGCTCGCCGAGACCGGCATCGCCCACATTCAAGTGTGCTCTTTCGTCAATCCGCGCCTGGTGCCGGGGTGGGCCGACGCCGAGGCGGCCGTCGCGGGTTTCAAGGCCAAGCCGGGCATTGCTTACACCGCGCTGTGGTTCAACGCCGCCGGGCTCGAGCGGGCGCTCGCGTTCCGCGACAAGCTGCACGTGACCGGCGCGATCTCGCTCACTGCGTCCGAAGGCTTCACCCGCAAGAACCTCAACCGCAGTCATGCCGAGAACGTCGCGGCCATGTGCAAGCAAACGGCGCTCCATCTCGAGCGCGGCGTGCCGGTCAAGCGCATCGGCGTGATGGCGGCGTTCGGCTGCAACTATCAGGGCGATATCACGCCCGCCCAGGTGGTCAGCACGCTCGAGGATGGGCTCGACATTGCCAAGGACGCCGGCACCGAGATCACCCTGTTCTCGCTTGCCGACACCATGGGCTGGGCGACCCCTGCGCGCATCGAGCGGACGGTAGGCGAAGTGCGGGCGCGCTGGCCCGACAAGAAGATCGCGCTCCACCTGCACGACACCCGCGGCTTGGCGGTGGCCAACGCCCACGCCGGAATGCGCATGGGGGTGCGCCAGTTCGACTCCACCGTCGGCGGCCTCGGCGGCTGTCCGTTCGCCGGTCAGAAAGGCGCGGCCGGCAACATCTGCACCGAGGAACTGGTACTGCTGTGCGAGGAGATGGGCATCCGCACCGGCATCGACCTCGATGCGCTCATCGAGGTGGGGCGCCTCGCGGAGACCGTCGTCGGCCACCAATTGCCGAGCGAATTGATTCACGCCGGCAGCCTCGACGCCTTCCGTCGCAAGGCCGCCTGAGCAGGACCCTGCGCTGATGTCTGCACGGCCCTTGGCCGGGCTGAAGGTCCTGGAGTTCAGCCACACGGTGATGGGGCCGACCTGCGGCCTCGTGTTCGCCGATCTCGGCGCCGACGTGATCAAGGTCGAGCCGGCGCCGCGCGGCGACCACACGCGCGGGCTCGGCGGCTTCGCGGCCGGTTTTTTTGCCGCCTTCAACCGCAACAAGCGCAGCCTTGCACTCGATCTCAAGCGCCCCGAAGGCCAAGCGGCCATGCAGCGGCTAGCAGCGCACGCCGACGTGCTGATCGAGAATTACGGCCCTGGCACCATGGAGCGCCTCGGCTGCGGCTACGACGCGTTGGCCAAGGTCAACCCGCGCCTCGTCTATCTGGCGCTCAAGGGCTACCTCGCCGGCCCCTACGAGCACCGCCCGGCGCTCGACGAGGTCGTGCAGTTTCAGGTCGGCCTCGCCTACATGACCGGTCCGCCCGGCCGCCCGCTGCGCGCGGGCGCCTCGATCATCGACATTCTCGGCGCGGTGTTCGGCGTCGTCGTGGCGCAAGCGGCGCTGCGCGAGCGCGACACGACCGGCAGGGGCCAGCGCGTGTCGAGCGCGCTGTTCGAGAACGCGGTGTTCCTGATGGCGACCCACATGGCCGGAATCGCCGTGACCGGCATCGAGGCGGAGCCGATGCCGGCACGGCGCGGCGCCTGGGCTATCTATGAAGTGTTCCCGACGGCGGACGGCGAACTCTTCATCGGCGTCACCAGCGATCAGCAGTGGTCGCGCTTCGTCGAGGAGTTCGGGCTGCAGCAGCTTGCCGCCGACCCGCGCCTTGCCACCAACCTCATGCGTTGTGGCGAGCGCTCGTGGCTCATCCCGGCGCTCAAGGAGGTGGTAGCGAAACTCCCGCAGGCCGAGGTGTCGGCGCGCTGCGAGCGCGCGAACGTCTCCTGGGCGCCGGTCGGCAAGCCGATTGATCTTTTCACCGACGCACACTTGCTCGCCACCGGTGGGCTGATCGACGTTTTCATCTCGCAGCTTGGCGGCGGCGAAGGCGGCAAGTTCGGCATGCCGGCGCTGCCGATTCAGTTCGGCGGCGCACAGCGGCCGGGGCTCACCCGTCAGCCGCCGCGCATGGGCGAGCACAGCCGGGAGGTGCTCAGCGAGGCGGGATTTTCGGACGCGGAAATTGCGGCGCTTTCCCATTCGAAAGTGATCGTCGGCTCGTGAGTTCGGCCTATTCGCGCCAATATGCTTCCAAGGTCCTGCGACCACAGCCAAAAACGTATCGCCCGTTCCGCTTGCATGATAAAGCTCAACCAACTGACGTTCTAGACCCCGGAAACCACTTGTGACCGATCTAAAACTATTCCTCTCTGCCGTGAGCGACGAATTTCGAAGCTATCGTGTGAAGATTCGAAATAAATTAGACCGCGGCCCAAATGTTACGGTTAAGACGCAAGAGGACTTCGGTCCTTTAGGGCTGGGTACATTAGCGAAATTGGCTAGTTATATTGTTAATTGTACGGCCGTTGCTCATCTCGTCGGCGATATGACTGGTAGCGCCCCGCCAAAACGCGCGATTGAACAATTACTAACGCGTCCTAATTATAAACAGTTTTCCGAACGACTTGGAATTCCTCCCGAGGACTTATTAAGCCAGACAAGTCCCATTTCGTACACACAATGGGAGGCTTATCTTGCTATCTACCATCAGAAAGATCTCCTTATCGCAGAACCAGCTATCAATGCACAGCGCGAGAGCCGTACATATCAACGTGACGACCAGCAGATACGCCGCCAACAAGCGCACCGTGACCGTTTGAAGCGGCTTGACCGTTACCCAGAAATACAATTCGTTGATGCTGATGATCTATCGTTCGAACTTGTACTCGCGCAACTGAATTCTCATCTTACTCGCAATTTTGCTCCCCCGCCTTCGGAAGCTTACACTATTCCGGCCGGAGTTCGTCGCTTCGACGATTACTACCTCACGGGACACACCACCGCCGGCAAAAAGATCCCTACTCCGTTTGGAGGCCGTCAACGAGAACTACAACACCTGAATCGATGGTTAGCGGATCCAAGCGCCGATCCGCGGCTCCTTGTCTCCGCTCCCGCCGGGAGAGGAAAAAGCGCTCTTCTCGCAAAATGGGTTGATAACCTGCGAAAGTCAGTCGGAACCGTGCCCCCATGGAATTTAATATTCGTACCAATTAGCAACCGTTTCCAAACGAACGCGCCCGAAGCGTATCTCGCGCACCTTGCCCATTCGCTAGCGACAATTGCGAATCACATTCTCCTACTTCCTGCATCCGACCCTGAGCCCTACTACCGAAACGCGATCAGTTCTTTGCTTGACAAGCTAATTAATATTAATAAGCCCGTCCTGATCGTTATTGATGGCCTGGACGAGGCTCTAGGAACAGAATTTCTCGCGAACACCTTACCAGCGGATCTGCCCGCAACCCTCCGAGTAGTCGCATCCGCACGCTGGTTGGCCGGAGATATTGATGCGACCGGTTGGTTACGCAGGCTCGGCTGGTACGCTACGCGACGAATTGACGGATATGATTTAATTGTGGAGCCACTTGATACTGCAGCCATCGGAGACGTTCTGCTGACGATGGGAGCGCCAGTTGACGTCATTGGTCGTGATAAGGCTCTAGTAGCTCGGCTAGCTGTGCTAACGCAGGGGGAACCGTTGCTTCTCCGCTTTTATGCCGAAGATCTTTGGACAAAAGCTAGCAGTCAAACACCTATAACACGCGATACGCTTGATAGCTTGCAACCCGGCTTTGCGGCGTACTTCAAAGAGTGGGTGGGATTTCAAGGAGGAATAACACCGGCTTCGGGCGTCGGACTAGATCCTCGCACTGTCGAAGCGACTATGGCGGTCATTGGCTTCGCTAAGGGGCCATTAGAAGCAAAGGACCTTCTCGACATATGTAGAACGGCATTCCCAAATCTCCCTTGGCGTCTAATCGCTAAACCGCACATTGAGTCGCTTAGGCGCTTCATAATAGGCGACGGAAGCCTACGAGCGCCTTACGCGCTAAGCCATCCGAAGTTGGGCGAATACCTTCGCGAAACTGAATGCGCGCAACTTTCCGACCTCGTCCTTGCAGGCTTTGCGACGTGGGGGCGACTCCATATCCAAGAACTTAATCAGGGCGCCCGTCCACCCGAGCGCGCCTCCAACTATGCCCTGCAATTCTTACGTTATCATTTCGACGAGGCACGCATCCCCATCCGGGACTATCTACCGCTCGTCGAAGACGGTTGGCGCCGCGCTTGGGCACATTTCGACGGCGGCGAGAGAGGTTTTTCTGGTGATGTCCAAGCAGTTTCGGATGTTATTAGCAACTCCCCGGACACCTTCACCTATCTCGGGGCGAAGTTGCGTTGCGCTTTGACCCTCTCTTCGATTAGAAGTCTGGGCTTCAACATTCCTGGGGCGCTTATTCTCGCTGCATTCAACCATCGAGTGCTTTCGATAAAACAAGCGTCTCACCTCGCCGAACTCATTGGAGATGATGAGGATTCCGTCAGAACAATAGCTCATCTTGCGTACTTGAATGTATCAAATTTGGAGCAGTTTTGGGAGCTTTTCGCAACTGCGCTCAGTCGTGCACTTTTATCAACGGATGAATTGATCAAAGCTAGGATTTTGAAGTTAATCGTTGACACCGCGCTCAGTCCTACCGACATGCCGGACTTTGAGCTATTACCCGACGTTAGAGAGCGAGCGATTACGGCAATCGAGGACGCCGCACATTCTGTGAAACACCCCAGAGGTCGCACAGAACTGCTAACCGCGCTAGTTCGAAATTGTTCACGAACCCAGTACCCCAGACTTATGATGCATGCTCTCGACGCTGCAACTGCAATTTCCAGTCCCAACGAACGTGTATTTTGCTACCTCGATCTCCTGCCGATTGCTGTCTCCGCATACGCGATCGACCTTACTTCACTCATAAGGAGCACTATCGCCAGTATTCAAGCCCCTTGGATCCGTGGATATGCATTGAAGCGTTTGGCCCTTTTGCAACCGACTACGGAACGGTACGCGACGATCGACGCGGCTCTCAAAGAGATGGCCTCTACTAAAATAGAGTGGGTTCGAGCAGAGGCCTTTGGCGATCTCGCGCCGATTTTGTCGCCCCACCAGTTACAGACCGTGTCTTCATTCGCTCGAGAACTCACCGAAGCAGGAGCCCGGGCGCGGGCGCTCGTGGGTATCGCGCCGTATCTACCCGCAGAACAACAAAAAGACGTTTTAGCGCAAATCGACCAGAGCACCAAGCAAATAGAGCGGCCAAACACCACTATATATATACTTGCCAAATCTCTACCGCTACGGTCGTTGGAAAATATCGGTTCGCTCGTAGCTACGACTATACGAGGTTCGGCAAGCTCCGATGAAGCGATCGCCACCTGCATACGCACTTTCGCATCCGATCTTTCAACGTCCCAGGCGGAAGAAATTATACCTCATGCTAAATCGATAGCGAATGTAACGTGGCGCGTTTACGCGCTTTCCGCACTCCTACCACGCCTTACAGAGGAAAGGCGTCGAACTATAATTGCCGATAGCCTTTCGTCAATCAATGCTCTTCCAACGCGCGATGACCGCGTACAGAGCCTTAAGTATCTGGCTCCCCATTTGACGCCAGACCCGCCAAAGGTAGTTCAGCCAGAGGAACTCAGTGGTCTAAAAGAAATGGGAAGCCGCAAACTGCGCTCTGCTGCCATTCGTGCACTAGCGCCTCGGCTAGCGGCCTCCCAAATGGCGGCGGCCCTTTCGGCAGCAAAATCGGTTGGCGACGTTTTGCAATGCATTAAAGCCCTGGTTTCCATCAGCGTGCAACTAACATCTAATGAGAGATTCGAAATTCTGGGGGACGCTCTTGCGTTTGCAAGAAGGGCTGAAAACGAATCCGACCGCGCGAGCGCAATTATTTATTTGAGTGCACATCTTGCACCACGTCAAGTCTCCGAAATCTTAGCCATAATTGCTGAGATGACAGCGGAGGAACATCGCGCGGCGGCGCTTGTTGGAGTGCGAAGGGCGCTATCGTCCGAGCATAGTTCTACGGCACTGCAGTTAGGCTTTAGAATAAAGAACGAAGTGAGGCGCTACGAGGTACTTGCAAAGATCGCTACACACCTTTCGAAGGACGACGGGGAGAAAGCTTTATCTACCGTAAGGCAGCTTGAGCGTAAGATTGGCAAAAAAAAGTCGCCCGAGGTTCCGTTTTGGAACGACGACGGTTTGGCCGAATCGCACTCTGAACGCCATACATTTTCGCTTGACCAAAGATTTATATCAAGGGCAAAGGCGTTTTTTGCCGCGACTTATGGCCTCAAGGTCGATCACCAAGATGAGCGCCAGATGGGCCCGATGGAAGAAGGCACGGAAGAAGATGGTTATGAAACCAGAACTTCACGTATCACAAATATTGACGTAAGCGAAAAACTTGATCGGTTGAAGTTAACACCGGACGGTAACCAGCGGGGAATACAAATTGTCAATTTAATTCATTCCGTGAATTCGGGGCACCAGAAGGTGCTTTTTGAAATGCTTTTAACAACCCTATCGAAGGTATCCAGACCGCAATTTTTTGAACTTATTAGCGAAACAATGAATATCAGTGTGAGGTTTGGCGGTCAGGAGGTCCTTATGGATCTACGCCGCTCGATTTGTGATGTTGTCAATTGGTACCCGTGAGGTGAACTCTTTTTGCGAACCTCGGCGGTAGGCTTGGCGACAAATGGGGCATGCCGGCGCTGCCGGTTCAGTTCGGCGGCGCCGAGCGGCCGGGACTCAGTCGGCAGCCGCCGCGCACAGGCGAACACAGCCGCGAGGTACTCGGCGAAGTGGGATTCTCGGAGAGGGAGATCACGGCGCTCGCGGACGCGAAGGTGATCGTCTGACTGTAGGGTGGGCAAAGCCCCCGGGGCACTTCACCCAGGGGGCGTGCCCACGCGTCTTCACGAGAAACAAACATCCGCGTGGGCACGCGGCGCTGCGCGCCGCTTTGCCCACCCTACGAACTCGTCTCCTCCGCGATCCTTCTGCGCGATAGCATGTGCGCGCGCGCGTCGTTGACGGCGTCGACCGCGATCAGGCGGCCGGCGCGGCGGTATTCGACCGAGAAGCGTTTGGCGGCGACGTCACCCACGATCGCAACGTCGTCATAGCCGTCGGAGAGGCCGGCCATCTGGAGCTTGAGGTCGTACTGGTCGGACCAGAACCACGGCACCGGATCGTAAGGCTGAGGCGCGCCGAGCATCGAACCGGCCGCGGCTTTCGCCTGATCGATCGCGTTCTGCACGCTTTCGAGCCGCAGGCGGCGACCGTAGCGGCGGCTCGGGAAGCGCGTGCAATCCCCGATCGCGTAGATGCCAGGCGTCGAGGTGCGCGCCTCTTCGTCCACCAGGATGCCGTCCTCGCAGGCGATCCCCGCCGCGCGGGCGATCTCGTCATTGGCGCGCGCGCCGGTCGCGACCAGCACCAGATCGGCCGCGATCCGTTCATCGGGCTCGAGACGCACCACCGCGCCGCGGCCGGCGGTTTCGATCCCGAGAATCTTTGCGCCGAGCCGCACCTCGACGCCGCGCGCGCGATGGTAGATCGTGTAGAAATCCGAGATCGGCGGGCCGGTGACGCGCTTGAGCACCCGGTCGAGCGCCTCGAGCACGACGACGTCGCGCCCCTCCCCGCGCACGACCGCCGCCACCTCGAGCCCGATGTAGCCGCCGCCGACGATGACCACCTGGCGCGCGTCGTCGAGCGCCGGGCGCAAACGCGCCACGTCCTCGATCCGGCGCACCACGTGCACGCCCGCCTCGTTGAGCCCCGGGATCGGCGGCATGCGCGCGGAGGTGCCGGTGGCCAACACGAGCGTGCCGTAGTCGATCTCGCGCCCATCAGCGAGCGTCACGCGCCGGCGCGTCGGATCCGCCGCTGCAACGCGGGCGCCGAGTTCAAACTCCACATCCTGATCGCGCCAGAATTTCTCCGGCCGCAGGTAGAGCACGTCGGGCTCGCGCCGCTCGCTCAAAAACTTCTTCGACAGCGGCGGCCGCTGGTACGGCAGATAGGGCTCGTCGCCCAGGATCACGATGCGCTCGGCAAACTTGCCCTGGCGCAGGCTCATGGCGAGCTGCGCGGCGGCCTGGCCCGCGCCGATGACGACGACCGGATCGCTCATGCCGCCGTTCCGGTGGGCCGGCTCGCAGCAACACGCCGACGTTGCCGCACCAGCCATTTGCCCGCGAGCGCAAAGAACAGCGTGCGCGCGAGCGGCGGCCACGTGGTCGGCAGGCCGTAGAATACCGAGAGCCGCTGGATGTGCTCGGTGCGCGGACGCTCGTCGCGTTCCCAGCGCGCGAGCGCGCCGGCAACATCCGCAAAGCGGTCCAGATAAACCGCGAGCGAGAGCGCGTTCATCATGGCGAAGCCGCCGCCCTGGCCGAGATTCGGCGGCAATGCGTGGGCGGCATCGCCAATCAGCGCGACCTTGCCGGCCGACCAGCGCTTGAGCCTGATCACCTCGAACCGGTCGTAGCGCGCGTCAACGCCAAGGCGCGTTATGAGCGCGCCGAGCCGCGGGAACGAGCGCGTCCACTCCGCCCTGTCGAGCGGCACCCGGCGGGCGGCGAGATCGGTATCGAGCATGGTGAGGGCGATGTAGACATCCGTGTCGCTGCACGGGGTATAGAGCAGGCGGCGGCTGCCCGACCAGTATTCGACCGTCTTGTTCCCCTCCTCCGACGCGCGCTCCGCCTCGGTCTTCTCGATCAGCAGGCGAATGGCGCCGTCCGGCAGCAGCCGGCGCTGCGCCAACAGGCCAAGCGAGTCCCGCACCCGCGAGTTACTACCGTCGGCGCCGATCACGAGGTCGGCCCTGAGCCGCCGTCCGTCCGCGAGCACGAGTTCGCCATCGGGGTTCGCGCCCGCCACCTGCGAGCCGGTCACGATTTCCGCGCCGGCGCGGGTCGCAGCCGCCGCGAGCGCGTTGATCACGCGCTGCCGCACGATGCTGAACGCGCGGGCCCTCGCATCCCAATGATGCACCGAAATAAGCCGATCGCGCTCGTCACGCACTTCGCGCCGATGCGCCGGATTGGCGCCGGCGACCGCCGCTTCGTAGGCGCCGACCGCCTCGAGCACGCGCAGGCCGTTCTCGTAGATGTAGATGCCGGCGCCGGTGGTGCGCAGCTGGTCGGCACGCTCGTGGACGCGCACGCTCCAGCCCCGTTGCGCGAGCGCGCAGGCGGCGGTGAGCCCGGCAAAGCCAGCTCCGGCAATCTCGGCGTGGCGTCGCGTCATCGAATGACTCATACCTCCCCCGCTTGCGGGGGAGGTCGACGCGCGAAGCGCGTCGCGTGGGGGTAAGGCTCTATCGTCTGAATGAAATGCAAGACCCCCACCCGGCTCGCTACGCTCGCCACCCTCCCCCGCTACGCGGGGGAGGGATATAACAGAGCCCGCTGCGAACGATACGCGCGAGGAGGACACGATGGCACGGCTGCGTCACTTTGCGGTTTGCGTGAAGGATCTCGAGAAGGCGGCGAAGTTCTACGAGACCGTGTTCGAACTCAGGCGCGCCGGGCGGGAAGACCTCGAGATCGGTTCGGCGATCTATCTCACCGACGGCGTCATCAACCTCGCGCTGCTCAATTTCTCCGCCGGTCCTGGCGCCAAGGCGGCCGACACGGCCGACCCGCGCGGCCTCGTCGGCGCGCATCACTTCGGTTTTCAGGTCGACGATCTCGCCGAGGCGCAGCAACGTATCGAACGCGCCGGCGGCAAGTTCTTCTTCGATCTCGGCGACGAACGGCACGGAAATTTCGAGCGCAAATTCAAAGATCCGGACGGGGTGATCTTCGATATTTCCCAACGCGGCTGGGTCGGCACCGACGGCGCGAAGTCGTAGTAGGTCACACACCCCTCCTCGTCATCGCCCGCGAAAGCGGGCGATCCAGTAATCAGCGCCCGACCAGATGAAGCGAGAACGCGAATACTGGGTCTACATCCTTGCGAGCCGCATAGGCGGAACACTCTACATCGGCGTCACGAATGATCTTGTGAGACGGGTGTACCAGCATCGCGAGAAATTCGTTGGTAGGTTTACGAAGAAGTACGGAGTTCATCGCTTGGTATATTTTGAGCAGTTCAGCACGGCTGAGGCGGCGATCAAACGAGAGAAGCGATTGAAGAAGTGGACGCGCGACTGGAAGATCAAGCTTATCGAGAAGGCTAACCCCAATTGGGATGACCTCTACCTCGGAATCGCCGCCGGCCATATAACCGATAACCTTACGTACTGACGCAATCGCATCCGATGTCACGGCACGGGTATCTAACGGCGCCCAACTGAACTGACGGTGTTTACTGGATCGCCCGCTTTCGCGGGCGATGACGAGTCGTGGGGGATCACTTCACAAACTCATTCGTATAAAGCTCGTCGACCGGCGTCTTCTGGCGGATGATGCCCTTCGCCAAATAAAAATCCTGAAGCTTCGTGAGCCGATCGACGTCGACGGCACCGAGCACCTTCTGCCCCGGGTAAACCAGCGTGGCGTAATAATTGAACGCCGCTTTGACGCCGCCTTCCTTGCCTTGCCACTCCGGCACGAAGCCGACGAAATCAGCGGCGGCCTTATTCGGATCGTCCATGATGTCCTTCATGCCGTGCAGCGCGGCCTGCACGAACGCGCGCACCAGCGCCGGCTTTTCTTTGATGGTGTCGTCGGACGCGGCGACCGCCTGCGCCATGTGCGGAAAGAATTCATCGGTCGGGAGAATATTTACCTTCACGCCCGCGGCCTGCACCGGCGGAATCCAATCGGGCACGCCGGCCATGGCGACGGACGTGCCCGTTGCCAGCGCCTGCCACACACCGACCGGCCCCGCGGCCTCGATATTGACGTCGTTCTGAGTCAGTCCCGCGCTCGCGAGCAACCCGAGCAGCGCGTAATACGTCGTGTCCTGATAGGACATCACGCTGATCGTCTTGCCCTTGAGGTCGATCGGCTTGGTGATCCCGGAATCCTCGCGCACCACGAGCTGCATGAAACCCTTGCCGCCGAACAGCGCGACGATCCTGATCGGCACGCCGTTCTGCCGCACCACGATGGGCGCGTCGGCGACGATGCCGCCGAGCGGCGCGTTGCCGGCGCCGACCTGCTTCGCCACGTCGACCCCGCCGCGCCCGACGGCAAAACCGACATCGAGCCCAGCGGCGGTGAAATAGCCTTTGCCCTTGGCGAGCTGGATCGGCCCGAACGCCGGCAGGCTCGGCGGCGCCGGAAACAGATAGGTGACCGCTTCGGCCGCATCCGCGCGCGGCGCGATCGCCAAAGCCACGGCGACCAGCATCACGGTCTGCACGGCCTTCGTCCAAATTCCATTCATGCCTCGATCTCCTGGCGCACCTATCGGCAACGAAAAGCTTGCCAGTATACTCGCCGTCCCCACGCCGCAAAGCGCGCCACGTGCGCGTGCCGGCAGAGAGCACGGATGGCGCGAGCGACACGTCTCGAATACCGCAACGTCACGATGCGCTTTGCCGATGCGGCCGGTCGCGGCGTCACCGCGGTTGCCGGGGTGAGCTTGGCGGTCGCCGACGGCGAAGTGGTGTCGCTGATCGGGCCGAGCGGCTGCGGCAAGAGCACGCTGCTCAACATCGGCGCCGGCCTTTATGGGCCGAGCGAGGGCGCGGCGTTCGTTGACGGCGAGCGGGTCGACGGCCCGAACGCGCACGTCGCTTTCATGCTGCAGAAGGACCTGCTGCTGCCGTGGCGCACGGTTGTCGAGAACGTCATGCTGGGCGCCGAAATCCACGGCCAGCCGCGTCCGCAGCGGCGCCAGCGCGCCCGGGAACTCCTGGACGGATTTGGGCTTGCCGAATTTGCGGCGCGTTATCCGCATCAGCTTTCGGGCGGCATGCGCCAGCGCGCGGCGCTCGCCCGCACGCTCGCGGTCGATCCGAGCGTGCTGCTGCTCGACGAGCCGTTCTCGGCGGTCGACGCGCAGACCCGCATGGTGCTCCAGGGCGACCTTGCGCGCACGCTCACGCGCGCCGGCAAGACCGCGCTGCTGATCACCCACGATCTCACCGAAGCGGCCACGCTCTCCGACCGCGTGCTCATCATGAGCGCGCGGCCAGGCCGCATCCTCGAGGAGATGACGATCGACCTGCCGCAGCGCGACGACCCGCTGGCGCGGCGACGCGATCCGCGCGTCAACGATTACGTCGCGCGGCTGATGGATCGCCTCCACATCGGCGAGGGCGCGCTCGAGGCGCAAGGCGCGGGACGCGGCGCATGAGCGCGCGGCCGCGGCTTCCTCCCGGCGCCGGCGCGAGCCTCGCGCTGTTGGTCGTGTTCCTTGCCGCCTGGGAATGGGGCCCCGGCCTGCTGGGCATTCCGGTCTACATCATCCCGTCGCTCTCGGAGGTCGCCCGCGAAGCCGTGCGCATGTGGCAGGTCAGCCACGTGCTCATGCACACCGGCGTCACCGCCGGCGAAGTGCTCGCCGGCTTCGCGCTCGGCAGCCTGCTCGGCGCCTGCATCGGCTATGCCCTCGGCGTGTCGCCGGCGACGGAAGTCGCCCTCTCGCCCTATATCCTCGCTTTGCAGATCGCCCCCAAGGTCGCCTTCGCGCCGCTGTTCATCCTGTGGATGGGGTATTCGGTCTACCCGAAAATCCTCGTCGCCGTGCTGATCGTGTTCTTTCCCGTGATGGTCAACGTGCTCACCGCGATCCGCACCGTCGACCTCGATCTCATCAACCTCGCCCGTTCGTTCAAAGCGACGCGTGCGCAGATCTTTTGGAAAATCGAATTTCCCGCCTCGATCCCGGCGCTGTTCGCCGGGCTGCGCATCGGCGCGACGCTTGCGGTCGTCGGCGTCGTCGTGGGCGAATTCGTCGGCGGCAACCTCGGCCTCGGATTCCTCCTCACCTTCGGCGAAGGCCAGGCCAACACGCCGATGGTGTTCGTCTCGATCGTGCTGCTCACCGTGATCGGCGGCCTCGTCTATCTCGCCGTGGTGTTGTCCGAGCAGCGCGTGCTGCACTATCTGCCGGCGAGGGACGTAAACCGTAGGGTGGGTTAGGTTTTGTAGCCCGGATGAGCGAAGCGAAATCCGGGACGAGCATCGGTGATGACCCCCCGCATTTCGCTTCGCTCATGCGGGCTACAACTCTACAACTCCATCTGCTCGAACATCAGCCGCCCGAGCAAACCCTGCGCCTCGGCCAGTGTGTCGATGACATCGAAATGATTGAACCCGTTGCCCTCGACGTGGCGCACGGCGGCGCCGGCGCGCGCGGCCGCAGCGGCGAAGTCGCGCGCCTGGCGGCGGAACTCCGGGGCGTCGAACTCGGCGGCCGCGACGATGAGCGGACAAGCGAGACGATCGACATGGCCCTGCGGGCTGAGCGCCTCCTCTGCAGCTTCGTCGAGACGTAGATATTCGTTGCGCGCGCTCAAGCGCACCGGCCGCAGGTCGTAGATGCCGCTCACACATAGCCCGCCCTTGATTGGTTGCGGCAGGCCGAGCGCCGCCCAGTCCGTGGTCATCGCGCAGGCGGCGAGATGTCCACCCGAGGAATGCCCAACGAGATGGATGCGATCGCGCGCGACGCCGAACCGCTCGACATCGCGGCAGACGAAAACGACGGCGCGGCGCACCTGGTCGACGAGATCGGCGAGGCTTACCGCCGGTACCGCAGCAAAATCCAACGCGGCGAAATGCGCGCCTGCGCGCACGAAGACTTCAGCGGCGAAGGCGCTCTCGCGCTTGCTCAAACGCTGCCACGCCCCGCCGTGCAGAAAGATCAGGAGCGGCGCCGTAGCGCGGGCGGCGCGGTAGAAGTCGAGCGTCTCCGTCGCGGCGGCGCCGTAAGCAATGACCTCGGGCTCGCCCAGCCGCGCGCGCACGGCCTCGCTCATCGTCGCGTAGTGGCGGATGTACTCGTCCGCGTTCGTCACCCAGGCGCGCTGATTATATTGGCGGTCGAGTTCGGCTTGATCGTAATCGAGGAAGATTTTGTTAGTCATCGTGCCAAAGCAATCAACATTACTCCGATCTCGTCATGCCCCGCGAAAGCGGGGCATCCAGTAAACGGCGACGTTGCAGTTTTAGCTCCTTGGCCGGTGTTTACTGGATCGCCCGCTTTCGCGGGCGATGACGAGTCATTGGACTATTCACTCGCCAAAATCGGCTCGGCCGCCGGCACAAGGCCCACCGCCGGGTTCTTGGCGCAATAGTCGGCGATCTTGTCGGTCTTGGCCTTCACCTTGGCGAAATCGATAACGGTCGGATCGTCGTCCTTGGTGTAATAGCCGGTGAGCCACATCATGATCGCCAGCATGTCGTCCTTCTTGTGGGCGCTGAAGTCCTTGCAGGTGATGGTGGACACATCGATCGTCTGGGCGGACGCGGACGACGCCGTCGCAAGAGCGGCGGCGATCAGTGCAGCGATGAGAAACCGCATGGTTCGCCTCCCATTTCACTAATCCATCTCGACCACCTGGCCGTCGCGCAGGGTAACGCGCCGGTCCATGCGCTGCGCCAGGTCCATGTTGTGGGTGGCGACGACGGCAGCGAGGCCGGACGCGCGCACCAATTGCGCGAGCGTGCCGAACACGTGGTCCGAGGTACGCGGGTCGAGATTGCCGGTCGGCTCGTCGGCAAGCAGAATGCGCGGCGCGTTGGCCACCGCGCGCGCGATCGCGACGCGCTGCTGCTCGCCGCCCGACAATTCCGCCGGCCGATGATGCAGCCGGTCCTTGAGCCCGAGGTAGCTCAACAGCTCGCTGCCGCGGCGCTGCGCCTCGCCGCGCGAGAGCCCGCGGATCATCTGCGGCAGGACCACGTTTTCGAGCGCGGAGAATTCGCCGAGCAGATGATGGAATTGATAGACGAAGCCGATCTCGTTGCGGCGGATGCGGGTGCGCTCGGCGTCCGAGAGGGTCGAGGTCGGAATCCCCTCGATGAAGACCTCGCCGCCGTCGGCATGCTCGAGCAGGCCGGCGATGTGCAGCAGGGTTGATTTGCCCGCGCCGGACGGGCCGATCAGCGCGACCGACTGCCCGGGCCATACCGCGAAGTCCGCATGGTTGAGGATTTCGAGGGTGGTCTCGCCCTGGTGATACCGCCGCTCCACCGCTTGCAGGAAAATGGCGGGGTCTTTGTCGTTCATCGCCGCCTCATTCGTAGCGCAACGCTTCGACCGGATCGAGCCGCGCGGCGCGCCACGAGGGATAGAGGGTGGCGAGGAACGAGAGGGTCAGCGCCATCACCACGACCGCGATGGTCTCGGCTGCGTCCATCTGGGCGGGCAGATGCGACAGGAAATAAAGCTCCTCGGGAAAAATCTTGCTGCCGGTCGCCCAGGAGAGAAATTGTCGGATCGACTCGACGTTCACGCAGATCAACAGGCCCAGAATGAACCCCGCAATCGTGCCGAGCACGCCGATCGAGGAGCCGGCGATGAGGAACACTCGCATCACCGCGCCCTGGGTCGCCCCCATGGTACGCAGGATGGCGATGTCGTGCCCCTTGTCCTTCACCAGCATGATCAGTCCGGAGATGATGTTGAGCGCGGCTACCACCAGGATCAGCGTGAGGATGAGGAACATCACGTTGCGCTCGACCTGGAGCGCGCCGAAGAAGGTGCGGTTGCGCTGGCGCCAGTCGATCATGAAGATCGGCCGGCCCGCGGCCTCGCTGACCTGGCGGCGGAAATCGTCGACCCGGTCGGGGTCGTTGGTGTAGACCTCGATGCCGTCGACGGTTTCGCCGCGATTGAAATAAGCCTGCGCCTCGGGCAACGCCATAAACACGATGCCGCGGTCGTATTCCGACATGCCGATCTCGAACACCGCGGCGGTGTTGTAAGGCTTGATGCGCGGCGTATAGCCCATCACCGTGACGGCGCCGCGCGGCGCCACCATGGTGACGCGATCGCCGGCGTGGACGGAGAGTTTCTCGGCCAGGCCCCGGCCGATCGCGAGCCCCTGCCCGGCGTCGAAATTATCGAGCGTACCCTGCCGGATGTTGCCGGAGATCGAGCCGAGCCGCGCGAGATCCTGCGCCCGGATCCCGTGCACCAGGACGCCCGATGAATCGTATTGCGAGGACGCGAGCGCCTGGCCCACCACCACCGGCGCCGCCAGCGTGACGCCCGGCAACTTGGCGATGCGCTCGGCCACCGCCGCCCAGTCGTTGAGCGGGGACTCGAGCGGCTGCACCAGCAGGTGCCCGTTGAGGCCGAGGATTTTGTCGAGTAGCTCCTTGCGGAAGCCGTTCATCACCGCGAGCACGACGATCAAGGTGGCGACGCCGAGCAGGATGCCAAGAAAGGAGAAGCCGGCGATGACCGAGATGAATCCTTCCTTGCGCCGCGCCCGCAGGTAGCGCAGCGACAGCATCCATTCGAAGGCGGCAAACGGCCGGGTCCCGGTCGGCTCGTGGGTCACAGCCGAGGTCCCCGTGTCCGCGACGTGCTCCGCTCGTGCGTCCAATGCGATGGTCCTGTGTTGCGGCCGGCGTGCCGACGGGCAGAGCCGGAGCGTCCCCGCCGGGAAAAATAGGCCCCCTAGCCGCATTTCATCCGATTCAGGCTTATTCAAGCCAGAGCTAATGGAATGCGGCAGTAATGCGAACAGATTTATCGCGCGAGCCGGTCGATCGCCGCTGCAGGGCTCACCAGCTCGCGGCTGCCGTCCGTGCGCGACTTGACCTCGACCTTCCCCTCGGCAAGCCCGCGCGGGCCGATCATGACCTGCCACGGTATGCCAATGAGGTCGGCGACCGCGAATTTCGCGCCCGCCCGCTCGTCGAGGTCGTGGTAGAGCACCTCGACCCCGCGCGCAGTCAGCGCCTTGTAAAGTTCTTCGCTCGCCCCATCGGTCGCCGCGTCGCCCATCTTGAGGTTGAGGATCATAACTTTGAAGGGCGCGACGGGCTCCGGCCACTTGATGCCGGCATCGTCGTGGAACGCCTCGATGATCGCGGCGACGAGGCGCGTCGGGCCGATGCCGTAGGAACCCATGTGCACCGGATGCTCGGCCCCGTCCGGCCCGCTCACCACCGCTTTCATGGGCAGCGAATACTTGGTGCCGAAATAGAAGATGTGCCCGACCTCGATGCCGCGCGCGGAGACCTGCCGGTCAGGCGGCAGTTTCGCGAAGGCCGCCGGATCGTGTTTCTCCGACGTTGCTGCGTAGAGCGAAGTCCACTTCTCGACGATGCGGCGCAGGTCTTCGACGCTGTCGAAATTCACGTTCGCGTCGGGCACCGGGAAGTCGAGGTAATCGCGGTGGCAGTAGACCTCGCTTTCGCCGGTGTCGGCGAGGATGATGAACTCGTGGCTCAGGTTGCCGCCGATCGGACCGGTGTCGGCGACCATCGGGATCGACTTGAGTCCCAGGCGCGCGAAGGTGCGTAGATACGCGACGAACATGCGATTGTACGCATGCCGCGCACCGGCCTCGTCGAGGTCGAACGAATAGGCGTCCTTCATCAGGAACTCGCGGGAGCGCATGGTGCCGAAGCGCGGCCGGATCTCGTCGCGGAATTTCCACTGGATGTGATAGAGATTGAGCGGCAGGTCCTTATACGAGCGCACGTAGGCGCGGAAGATTTCCGTGATCATCTCCTCGTTGGTGGGACCGTAGAGCATCTCGCGCTCGTGCCGGTCGGCGATGCGCAGCATTTCCTTGCCGTAGTCCTCGTAGCGCCCGCTTTCCTTCCACAGCTCAGCCGGCTGGATGGTCGGCATCAAGAGCTCGTTGGCGCCGGAGCGGTCCTGCTCCTCGCGCACGATCTGGACCACCTTGTGGAGCACGCGCGTCCCAAGCGGCAGGAAAGCGTAGATGCCCGCGGCCTCCTGGCGGACCATGCCGGCGCGCAGCATCAGCCGGTGGGAGACGATTTCCGCCTCTTTCGGAGTGTCGCGCAGGATCGGCAGAAAAAAACGGGACAGGCGCATCGGCTTGGGCCCATGATTCGCGCGGGCTGCGGGGAGAGCTTGCGAGACAAACCGGATCGGCGGCGAAAACACAAGGGCTGCAACGCTTTCCGCGAAGCTGTTGGCGTCATCATGGTGTCGCAGCGGCGCGCGAAGCTCACGCCCGACGGCCCGCCCCGTCCGCCGCTGCGCCGTCGCGTCGTGTGTCAAGTTGCTGTGTCGTTGCGTCTCTTGATTTGCAATTGCCAGGTCGGCTAGCGTAACGGGCAGCAGGACGAAGCCGGAAAAACCGGTCTCCTGCGGCCCACGTCGTGTCCAAGTCTTGGGAGGAAGAAGCCCGTCGGCGCGGTCTCCGCAGCCCAACCCCGAGCCATAAGTCCGTTCGTAACCAGTACCCGCCGGGGATTTCGGGCCGACATCAAGAAATTCGAGCAGGGCTTTGGCCCTGCTCTTTTTTCGCGGTACGCTACCCGATCCTCCACCGTTCGGATCGCAGCGACCGAGATGCCCGCCAGCACTGCCACGATGCCGAGCAGGAGATTGAGTCCGATCGGCTCACCCAGGATGAGCGCGGCGAGCAGCGAGGCACTCACCGGGTTGACCGTGATCGTCGTGGCCACCCGGGTCGGCGTGGTGCGCTCGAGCGCCCAGACCCAGAGGTAGAAATTGAGCGCGGCGCCGAAGATGCCGACAAAAAACACCGCCGCCCATTGCGGCGCGCCGAAGGCCTGAGGAACAAGCCCGCGGCCGGCGAGCGCGAGGACCGCAAGGCAGGCGGCGCCCACGCCCATGCCGGCGGTGAGAAAGGCGAGCGCGCTCGAGCGGGCGATGAACGGGCGGGACCACACGTTGTAGAGGGCCATACAGAAGGCGCCCGCCACCATGATGAGATCGCCGCGCCAGGCGCCTGAGGGCGCGTCGGCAAGGCCGGCCGCGAGCGCCGCGGCGACGCCCGTAACCGCGATCGCGACGCCCGCGCTCTTGCGCCACGTCAGCTTCTCGATTCCAAGCACCGCCGCCGTCACCATCGTGAGCAGCGGCAATGTCGAGAGCGCGAGTGAGGCGCGCGCGGCGGTCGTGTAGGCGATCGAGAGATTGTAGAGGATCGGGAAAATCGCGAAGAACAGGAGGCCGAGCAGCGCGACCGCCGGCCAGTCGGCGCGCGGCGGCCAGCGTCCGCGCACGGCAAGGGTGATCGGCAGCAGGCAGACAAAGCCGACGCAATAACGCCAAGCGCCGAGCGCGACCGCGTCGGTCGCCCCGATCACGAAGCGCGAGCAGGCGAGCGCCATGCCGCCGAGCGCACTCGAAAGCACGGCGGCGGCGACGCCCAGGCGCGCGGCAGTTGGGGAATCGGACACGGGCGCGAAGCTGACGCGCGAGGCGCGCCGGCGCAATTACATGGCGGGTAATGATTGGAAAGCCGCGGCCTTTGTGTCGCTGCAATCGGCTATCAGCTGAATTCCCAGGTCCAACACGCGTCGCCACGGTCGCGGCGCTCTGTCACTTCGACACGCATGAAACGATCATGGGCGAGCGCGGCGCCGACCCACAACTCGTTCCAGGCGTCGAACACCGCCGGCGAAAGCGCGCCGCGCTCCTGCATCAGGCGCCACGATCTCTGGCGGACGCGCGCTCGTGCGCCGTCGATTTGCAATTCGGCATCGTCGCCCTGTCCGCGGGCGAGCCGCGCGAATGCGGCGGCGAAACCCGCCGCTCCGGCTTGCACCCCTCCCAACAGTCCCGCGACATCGTCGAAAGTTTGCATGCCAACGAGCCGCGCCGCCGCTCCGGCGAGCCGGCCGCCCTCCTCCGCTCCCAGCACCGCAATCGTTTCCGGCAGAATCGAGGTGATGTACTCCATCGCGTAATTGCGCAGCACCTTGCGCAATCGCGCTTCCGGCCACGCTGTTGCGGGCAGCCGTGGCGCAAGCTCCGGCCGGAACGGCGGGCAGCGTTCGTCCGGCGCGAACTGCAACCGCTCCTCCGGGGCCAGTTCCCGGTCGAATTCCCGGTAGTAGCCCTCAAGCCCGGGATATCCGTCGACGGTTTGGCCGGTGCACACGAACCCAAGCCGAGGATTCTCCAGAGCGACGCCGTTGTGGGCGTGCCAGCCCCGCAACATCGCGCGCGAGACTTCCGACGGAATTCCGCAGATCGCGGTTCCCCACCAGATCCAGCGCGGCGGCGGATAACGGACCCAGGCCTTGCGGTCGGTCTCATAGACGTATTCGACCTTCACGCCGCCGACCTGATTGGAGAGATAGTGATACTGAGCACAGGCCACGGCATGAGGGAGTTTATCGAGCCCGAGTTTCTTCAATCCGGGAAGAAAGCGCGCCAACTGCTGCCGGCGGAAGGTTCGAAACACCACCTCGGCCGTCGACGCGGCGCCCGCGCGCGACGCCAGCATCAGGATCAGTCCGGTCAGATAGGAATGATAAATGAGTTCGATCGCCCGGTAGGCGGCCGTATCGGCGGACGATTCCGTATCTCTGATCTCTGCGCGCATCCACGAGCGCCCCAGGTTCATCTTATTTGTTCACGAGCCGCATCACGACCTTGCGGTAGCGTTCCACGATCGTCGGGCGCGCACGGTGTCGGCCGTCGCTGACCACGATGGTGCCGCCGACGAGGACCGTTCGCACCATCTTGGCGCCGGCGACGAACACGTAGGCGTCGAGCCAGGAATCGTCGATGCGTCCGGCAAGGTCGGGATGCTCCGCGTCAAGCACGACGATGTCTGCGCGCCGGCCAACCTCGAGCGACCCGATGCGGCGGCCGAGCGCCTGGGCGCCGCCGCCAAGCGCACCGTCATAGAGGCGGCGACCGGTCGACTCGCCTTCGTGGGCAGCGAGCACATTGCGGGCGTGGCGCTGCAGCCGCTGTGAATATTCAAGCTGGCGCAGCTCCGCCGCCGCCTCGATCGCGATGTTGGAATCGGAACCGACCCCAAACCGGCCGCCAGCCGCGAGAAACTCCGCGGCGCGAAAAGTGCCGTCGCCCAAATTGGCCTCGGTGAGCGGACACAAGCCGGTTACGGCACCCGAACGGGCGAGGCGCAAAGTCTCGCCGGTGTCCATGTGGGTCGCGTGCACCAGGCACCAGCGCGCTCCGACGTCGAAATTGTTCATCAGCCACGTGACCGGTGGCTGCCCAAGCACGGCGAGGCAGTCGGCGACTTCCCTGGTCTGCTCGGCGGCATGGATATGGATCGGTCCGCTGCCGCCAGCCTCGACCACGGCGCGCAATGTTTTCGGCGTCACGGCGCGCAGCGAATGCGGCGCGATCCCGACCGCGGCGTCGGCGACGGCCGCGACGATTTCGCGCGTGCGCGCGAGGAGCTTTAGAAAGTTGTCCGGATCGTTGAGGAAGCGGCGCTGGCCGCGCATTCCGGCAACGCCGCCAAAGTCGCCGTTGGCGTAGAACGACGGCAGCAGGGTGAGCCCGATGCCGCTCTCTCCCGCGGCCGCCGCGATGCGCGCCGCCATTTCGCCGATGTCGGCGAACGGGCGCCCGTGCACGTCGTGATGCAGGTAGTGAAACTCACCGACCGCGGTAAATCCGGTTTCCAGCATCTCCATATAGGCGAAGGCCGCAATCGCCTCGACGTCATCCGGCATGAGCTCGGCGAGAAAGCTGTACATCACGGCGCGCCAGGCCCAGAAATTGTCGCCCATCCGCCCGGACCGTTCGGCAAGCCCGGCCATCCCGCGTTGAAACGCGTGGCAGTGCAGATTCGGCAATCCGGGAAGCGCGATGCCGGAAATGCGCTTGGCATCGCTGGCGGACGAGCCCGGCTGCACCGCAACGATCGCGCCGTCGACCACTTCGATACGCACATCGCTCGCCCAGCCAGCGGGGAGCAGCGCATGATCGAACAGGAATGAGGTCACCTGCCGTGCCCTCGGCGCACTTCGGAACCGCGCACTTGCCGTACGCGGCCGCCTTTCCGCCTTGCCACGGCGGCCAAATCTCCGCACCATGACCGCGCGACCAGACAGAGGGGACGAGACAACATGTTCATCCGAAGCGTGGTTCTCGGTGCGGCCGTCACGGCTTTGCTGCCGCTTGCGGTGTCAGCTCAGCAATTGGCGCCGAGCCCGACGCTCGACGCGATCAAGGCACGCGGCCATGTGGAATGCGGCGTCCATCTGGGGCTGCCGGGATTCTCGTTTGCCAACGACAAGGGCGAGTGGGGCGGGATCGACGTCGATTACTGCCGCGCGGTCGCGGCCGCCGTGCTGGGCGACGCCGGCAAAGTCAAATACACGCCGACCTCGGTGCAGCAGCGGTGGCCGGTGCTCCAGTCTGGCCAAGTCGACCTCTTGTCGCGCAACACGACGATCACATTCTCCCGCAACGCCTCGCTCGGCGTCAATTTCCAGGGCATCAATTTCTACGAAGGCCAAACCTTCGTCGTACGCGCGAAGTCCGGCGCCAAGGAGCCAAAGGATCTCGACGGAGCCACCATTTGCGTCGCGGCTGGGTCGACCGAAGAGAAGACCGCGGCCGATTGGTACGCCGAGCGCAAGCTCAAGGTGACCATCATCAATTTTCAGAAGAACGACGATGCGATCGCCGCCTACGACGCCGGGCGCTGCGACGCCTATACGGCGGGGCTCGGTGCGCTCGCCGGCCAGCGCATCAAGCTGAAGGAGACCGGCGAGCACGTGATCATGACCGAGACCATCTCCAACGATCCGCAGGGGCCGGTGACGCGCCAAGGCGACGAGCGATGGCAAGCGGTCGTGCGCTGGACGCTCAACGGCACGATCGCCGCCGAGGCGCTCGGCGTGACCTCGCGCAACGTCGACGAGATGAAGGCGAAGTCGACGAACGCCGAGGTGCGCCGCCTGCTCGGCGTCGAGGGCAATTTCGGCCAGCTGCTCGGCCTCCCGAACGACTGGATCTATCAGGTGATCAAGCAGGTCGGAAACTACGGCGAGTCCTACGAGCGCACCGTGGGCATGGGATCGCCGCTCAAGCTTGCCCGCGGCAAGAACGAGCTGTGGACCAAGGGCGGGTTGCTCTACACGCCGCCGTTCCAGTAGGGCGCATTAGGCCGAAGGCCGTAATGCGCCGATTTGTCGTGAAACGGCGCAATACGCTGCGCTATTGCGCCCCACGGCCCCGACCGTGAGCATCCTCAACAACCGCCGGGTTCGCGACGTCTTCTGGCAGGTCGCCGTATGGGCGGCGGTGGTCGGACTGCTTGCGTATTTCGTGCGCAACGCGTCCGACAACATGGCCAAAGCCGGCATCGCGTCGGGATTCGAGTTCCTGGGACGCACGTCCGGCATCGAGCTTCCGTTCCTGCTCACCGGCTACACGGCGCAATCGAGCATCCTCGACCTGCTGTGGGCCGGCGTCGTCAACACCATGACGGTGGCGCTGGTTGCGGTCGTCGCGGCGACGCTCCTCGGCTTTGCCCTCGGCATTGCGCGGCTCTCGCACAATTGGCTGCTCGCGAGCCTCGCCGGCGCTTACGTCGAAGTCGTACGCAACATTCCGGTGCTGTTCTTCGTGCTGTTCTGGTACTTCGCGGTGATTGCCGCGCTGCCCGGTCCGCGCGAGGCGATCGACATTTTCGCGATCGCCTTCCTGAGCAACCGCGGCCTCACCGTGCCGACGCCGCAGGCGATTGGTGCCTTCGCGGCTGCGGCGCTTGCGAGCGCGATCTCTATTGCCGCACAGATCGCCATCGCCGCGTGGGCGCGCCGCCGTCGCGACCGGAGCGGGCGGGGCTTTCCCTTGTGGACGAGCGGCGCCGTGCTCATCGCCGGCGTGCCGCTGGTCGCTTTCGCGGCGGCGATCGCGACGACCCCCTGGGACATCCCGGTCCTGCGCGGGTTCAACTATCGCGGCGGCTTCGTTCTCATCCCGGAGTTCGTCGCCCTCGTCGCCGCGCTCGCCACCTATGCGGCCGCCTTCATCGCCGAGATCGTGCGTGGGGGAATTCTCGCCGTGCCGAAGGGACAGCTCGAGGCGGCGCGTGCGCTCGGGCTCGGCTCCGGGCAGGTCCTCCGTCTCGTCGTTATCCCGCAGGCTTTGCGCGTGATGGTCCCGCCGCTGACCAGCCAATATCTCAACGTGCTGAAGAACTCCTCGTTGGGAGCCGCGATAGGCTTTCCCGAGCTGATGAACGTGTTCGTCGGCTCGGCGCTCAACATCACCGGTCAGGCGGTCGAGATCATCGCCATCACGCTTGCGATCTACCTCGTCATCGGCCTTGCGGTATCGGCGCTGATGAACTGGTACAACGCCAAGATCGCGCTGGTGACGCAATGACGACCCGCGTGACATCGGTGCTGCGGTTTGCGCGACGGCGCCTGTTCGCGACGCCGCTCGACGCGGCCATCACGCTCGCGTGCTGCTGGGCAATGGCGCGCCTTATCGAACCGCTGGCGCGCTGGCTCGTCATCGATGCGACCTTTCGCGGGACAACGCGGGCGGACTGTACCGGCGCGGGGGCGTGTTGGGTCTTCATCCGGGCCCGCCTGGGGCAGTTTATCTACGGATTCTATCCGGCCGATCAGCGCTGGCGGGTCGATCTTGTCGCGGCGCTTTTGATCGCGTGCGCGGCGCTCCTCGCGATCAAACCGTTGCCTCGTCGTGGCACGCTTGCGGCCGGGCTCGCTGCGATTCTGCCGCCGCTGGTGCTCTTCCTTTTCTACGGCGGGTTCGGCTTGCCGGTGGTCGAGACGCGCGACTGGGGCGGGCTGATGCTCACCTTGTTCATCGCCATTTATGCCGGCTTGGTGGCGGTGCCGCTCGGCATCCTGCTAGCGCTGGGCAGGCAGTCCCGCCTGCCGGCGATCCGCACGCTTGCGGTGATGTTCATCGAGTTCTGGCGCGGCGTGCCGATCATTGCGGTCATTTTTCTCGCTTCGCTCATCCTGCCGCTCATCGTTCCGTCGGGTATCGGCGTCGACCGGCTGGCGCGCGCCGTGATCGGGCTCGCGCTGGTGATCGCCGCCTATATGTCAGAAGCCGTGCGCGGCGGCCTGCAGGCGATTCCCAAGGGGCAGCACGAGGCAGCCACCGCGCTCGGGCTACGTTATCCGGCGACGACCGTGCTGATCGTGCTGCCGCAGGCGCTCCGCATCGCGTTGCCGGCGATGACGAATGAATTCATTGCGCTGCTCAAGAATACATCGCTGGTGCTAATCGTCTCGATCCTGGATTTGCTCGGCGTCGCCCAGGCCGCCCTTGCCGATCCCGCCTGGGTCGGCATGACGCTTGAAGCCTACGTGTTCGCCGGGACGATTTATTGGCTGCTCTGCTTCGCGCTGTCGCGCGCCAGCCTGCGGCTCGAACGCCGGGCCGCATTGCGATAAGATCGGCGATGGCGGCGCGGAGCATATGCCGTAGAACCGGATGATGCCGTGAAGCGGGATCGCCGCGACTTCCTGCAGACGGCCGGAGGCGCGGCGGCCACGCTCACCATGCGCCTGCCGACCGCAGGCGCCGCAAACGAGGCAATGGGAACGATGAAGATCGAGCATGTCGGCGTCATGAGCCCGGGCGACATGGGCCAGGCGGTCGCCAGTCAGATCAAGGCGAAGGGGCTCAATGTTTACACCGCGCTCGAACACCGCAGCGAGCGCACCAAAGGGCTCGCGCGCGAGGCGGGCCTGATCGACGCAGGCTCGCTCGGAGAACTCGTCGCCCGGTGCGACGCGGTGCTCTCGGTCATGGACCCGGGCTCGGCCGTCACCTTCGCGCGCGAAATCTCCGAGGCGATCCGCGCCGCCGGCCGCCACACGCTGGTCGTCGACTGCAATGCCATCGCCCCCAACACCGCGCGCGAAATCGCCGGGCTCGTGCAACAGGCGGGCGGGCGTTTTCTCAACGGCGGCATCATCGGCCCGCCGCCGCGCGGCAAGGCGAAAACCAACCTTTACGTCTCCGGCCCCGGTGCCGCCGATCTCGAGCAACTCGCCGGGCCGCAGCTCATCGTGCACGTGATCGGCGACGGCGCCGCCGACGCGAGCGCGCTCAAGATGTGCTACGGCGCGCTCAACAAGGGGACGCAGGCGCTGTGGCTCGAAGTGCTGGTCGCGGCCGAGCGCCTCGGCGTCGCCGGCCTGCTCGATGAGCAACTGCAGGCCTCGCAAGGCGATGGGTACAAACGGGCGCTTGGGCAGTTCCCCATCCTGCCGCCCAAGGCCTACCGCTGGGTGCCGGAAATGCTGGAGATCGCCAAGACGCTCGACGGCGCCGGCGTCACGCCGCAAATGTTCCAAGGCGCGGCCGACGTCTATCGCTTCGTCGCCGCCACCTCGCTCGGCAAGGAGACGCCGGAAAGCCGCGACAAGGGACGCGAGGGCAAGGACGTCGTGCGGCAGCTGGCGCAAGAGCGCGGCCGTTCGTAGCGGACAAGTTCAGCGCGGATCGCTACTCGCGCTTGCCACCTCCCTCCGACAACGATGATTGCACTGGCTCGATCGGATTAGTCGAGCTTGAGGCCCGCCGCTT
>Ga0210408_10001224_pt1 | contig 27563 bp, 22 predicted proteins | sample IncBWH4MmetaG_FD_155471 | JGI IMG/M metagenome (GOLD analysis project Ga0210408, IMG submission 155471) | Forest soil microbial communities from Barre Woods Harvard Forest LTER site, Petersham, Massachusetts, United States - Inc-BW-H-4-M | ecosystem: Environmental > Terrestrial > Soil >...
CTCGATGCGCCCGCCCGCCGAGCGCTGGCCGCTCGCGCGTGAGTTGCTCGGACTGCGGATCACGCTCACGCTCACGGGCAGCATCGCGATCGTGGCGATCGCCTGGCTCGTCTACTCGCCCACGCTGGCCGCCGGCGTCGCGCTCGCGTGCGTCGGCCTGTTGCTGCAGGCGACCCAGGACAACTTCTCGCTGCCGCTGCTCATCGGCCTGCGGCTGGGCACGGTCTCCGCGCTGGAGCTCTCGCGCCAGCTGCTCACGACCGTGTTCACGATCCTGCTCGTGTTCGCGGGCGCCGCGCTGGTCCCGTTCCTGGGCGTGTCGATCCCCGTGGGGGCGATCGTGCTCACCGCGACCGCGCTGCTCGTGCGCAACACGCGCACGCTGACGCCGACGTTCAGCCTCGAGGGCTGGCGCAGGTTCGTCAGGCCGATGCTCCCCTACTCGGCCGCGATCGCCGCCTCCTCGATCTACCTGCGAGTGTCGATCATTCTCGTCTCCGCTCTCGGCACAGCGGTTGAGCTGGGGTACTTCAGCCTGTCGTTTCGGATCGTCGAAGTGCTCACCCCCGTTCCCGTGCTGCTGGCCGGCTCGGCGCTGCCGATCTTCGCCCATACCGTCCGCGAGGACGATCACGACCGCCTCGGTTACGCCCTCGGGCGAGTGTTCGAGGTGTCGCTGATCGTCGGCGCCTGGGTCGCCGTCTCGATCGCGGTCGGCGCGCCGCTCGCGCTGGCGATCGTCGGGGGTCCGCGCTTCGCGCCCGCGGCGCCCGTGCTCGCGGTGCAGGGCATTGGCCTGGGTGCGATGTTCGTGAGCCTCGTCTGGGCCAACGGCCTGCTCGGCCTCGGGCTCTACCGGCAGATACTCGCGATCAGCCTCTCCGGCCTGGTGCTCACCGCGGCCCTGGTCGCGGCCCTGGTCCCGATCGACGGCGCTCAGGGCGCCGCCATCGGAACCTCCACGGGGGAGGTGGTGCTCGCGATCGCGCAGTGCGTCGCGGTCGTGCGCCGGCGCCCGCTGCTGCGCCCCTCCCTGCGCGTCCTGCCCGGTGTCGCGCTCGCCACGGCGCTCGGGGTGGCGCCGCTGGCGCTCACCACCGTACCGGTGATCGCGCGCCTTTTGATCTCCACGGCGCTGTTCGCAGGCGCCCTGCTGCTCACGCGCGCCTACCCTGCCGAGCTGCTCGATCTGCTCCCGGGCCTGCGTGCCAGGAGGGCATGACCGAGGGATCCGCGCCCGTCGCGAACCCCGGACCGTCGCTAGTGTCCCCGCCGTGACCGCCGTCGTGCACCTTGTCTGGGGGCCTCTCGGGACCGGTCCTCTGCGCAGGTTCCTGGTCTCCTACCGACGTCATGAGGCTGGCGCCGAGCACGAGTTGATCGTGCTCCTCAACAACGTCCCCGATCCGCTGCCGGCTGAGTTCGAGGCCGCGCTCGCCGGCGTCGAGCACCGCCTGCTTCGAACCCCCGAGCCGGTTCAGGACCTTGCCGCGTACGCCCACGCGGCCGACCGTCTCGAGCACGAGCGGCTGTGCTTCCTGAACTCCTACTCGGCGATCCTCGCACCCGATTGGCTGGCCAAGCTCGACCACGCGCTCGACCAGCCGGATGTGGGGCTTGTCGGAGCCACCGGCTCGTGGGCGAGCCTGCACTCGGCCGTGCTCAACGCGTTCCTGCTGCCCAACCCCTACCGCAGGGTTGTGCCACGACGCAGCGTCGCGCGCGAACAGATGCGCGAGATCGAGCTCGAGCTCGACGCCGCCCGCGCGCCCGACGGCGCCACGCCGATCTCGCTGGAGCTGCCGCGACGCACCCTGTCCGGCTCGGTCCTGTCCACGCTGCGATCGCTGCGGCCGATGCCCGAGCAGCTCCTGCGCTTTGCCCCGTTTCCCGCCTACCATGTGCGCACGAACGCGTTCATGCTCGAGCGCTCCACGTTCGCCGCGCTGCGCATGCGTCCGCTCTCCAGGAAGATGGACGCGTACCTGCTGGAGAGCGGTCGCGCGAGCTTCACCAGCCAGGTGCGTGACATGGGCCTGCGCACGCTCGTGGTCGCGCGCGACGGCGCCTGCTACGACCACCCCGAATGGTTCGCCGGCCGCACGTTCTGGCAGGGCGACCAGCAGGGCCTGCTCGTCGCCGACAACCAGACCCGCTCCTACGCCAACGGCTCCTACGATCGCCGGCGGCTGCTGTCGGCGTTCGCATGGGGCCCTGAGGCCGCTCCCAGCCCGCCGACCGCGGAGCGCCCCTGAGCCGATGCTGGATCTCGAGGCTCACGCGCGCGCCGCCGCCCTGGCCCGGTCAAAGCCGAACGCGCTCGGCGTCGTCCATCTCGTGTGGGCGCCGCTCGGGCCGGAGCCGGTACGGTCGTTTCTGCGCTCCTACCGTGCCCATCCGCCCGGGATCGCGCACGAGCTCGCAATCGTGCTCAACGGGGCGGCGCCCGAGCTCGGCGCGAGCCGCGGCGCCGCGGCGCTGACGCGCGAGGCCCTCGCCGCCGAGCTCGCGGGAGTCGAGCACCGCCTGATCGTGCTCGAGGAGCCCGTGCTCGACCTCGCGGCCTACGGTCTGGCCGCGCGCGCGCTGTCCCATCCTCGCTTGTGCTTCATGAACTCCCACAGCGTCGTCCTCGCCGACGGGTGGCTGGCGATCCTCGCGCGGGCGCTCGACGATCCGGGCACGGGTCTCGCCGGCGCGACCGCCAGCTGGGAGAGCCAGTCGCAGTGGATTCGCGGTCGCGCCCGCTACTGGCCGTATCAGCTCGCCCGCCTGCGCGGCGCGCGGCGCGACTACCCGCGTTTTCCCAACCCGCACATCCGCACCACGGCGTTCATGATCGACCGCGCCAACGCGATCGCGATGAACCTCGACGCCGCTCAGGACAAGCGCGACACCTACCTGCTGGAGAGCGGTCGTCGCAGCATCACCCGCCAGATCCTGGAGCGCGGCCTGCGCGCTGTCGTCGCCGGGCGCGACGGGCGGGCCTACGGCGTCAAGGACTGGGCGGCCTCGCGCACCTACCGCAGCGGCGAGCAGGAGAACCTGCTCGTCGCCGACCGTCGCACCGCGGACTGGCTCACCGCCTCGCCGCGCCTGCGCCGGCGCCTGTCGCGCGACGCCTGGGGCGAGCACTACGTGGATGCCTCGCGCGGCAAGGAGGCGGATGGCGCTTAAGTTGGTGGGCATTTGTGTATCTATTTTTTAGAGCCGTATGACCATGGCACACAACTTTTTTATTTTTATATCCACCCCGCTCCTTTAGGAATATCCACTCCCCGCTCCTTTAGGCAGGCTCTAGATTTGGGCCGGCTCGCTCGGCCCTCATCCGTTCGATCCTCATCCGTTCGATCCCTATTCGCTCGGTCCCTATTCGTTCGGTCCCCATCCGCTCGGTCCCCATCCGCTCCTCCGCTCGTTTGCTACTGCTCCCCGATCGCTCCCCGTCGCAGCTTCAACGACTCCCACAGCGAGATCGAGGAATCGATCGCGTCACCCGGCGGTGGCGGATGGCGCGGCATGCCTGCGCCCGCGCGCCATCCCCACAACCGCCCGCGCAGCGCCTGCATGTCATGGCAGATGGCGAGATCGGCGGCCACGACCGCCGTCTCGGTCAGCAGCGCCCGCGCGCCGGACCGGCCGCGCAGTACGCCATACCGGCGCAGCAGATAACCCCTGCTGAACCCCGCCATCCGGCGCTGCCGGGCCGAGCGTCTGCCGTAGGTGCTCGAACCGAGGTGCACGCCGCACGCCCGCGGCGCGCTCGCGGTGGCCCATCCCGCCGTGCGCAGCCGCAGCGCCAGGTCGAGGATCTCCATGTAGGCGACGATCGTCTCATCCAGCCCGCCCACCTGCTCCCAAGCGACCCGCCGGTAGGCCCCGGTCGTGCCCTCCGGCCCCGTCAGCACCGGTGTCCGCAGCGCCGCGTCGCCGGCCGGCCGGCCCTGCAGGCGCGCAAATCCGGCGAGCGTCGCGTCGGCGGTCACCCCGACACTGTCGATCGTCCTCTCTCCGGGCGTCAACATCGTCGCCGCGACCGAGCCGACCGTGGGATCTTCTCGCAGCGGGGCCACCAGCAGCTCCAGGCAGTCGGGGCGTAGCCGCACGTCGTTGTTGAGCAGCACCACACACTCGCCCTCTCCGGCGCCCACCCCTCGGTTCACGGCCCTGGTGTAGCCGTAGTTGCCCCCGAGCTCGACCACAGTCGCGTGGGGCCAGTCGCGACGAAGCCGCTCGCGGGTCCCGTCGCTGGAGCCGTCGTCGACCACGATCGCGCGGTGCGCCACCGTCTGGCGCGCCAGATGCTCCAGACATTCGCACGTCAGCTCGTAGTGGTCGTGTACGGCAACCACCACGTCGATCGAGGGCGCCATGGCGGGTCATCGTAGTGGGGCCACACCTGCGCCCGCGCGCGTCGTCCGCACTCGCGGTCCGACCCTCTCGAGCCGACCCCAATCTATTCTCCTTACGAACCTTGAGCGAGCGACGCACGCACATCGGCTTGAACCTCGTGTTCCTCGTCCCGGGCGAAACCGGTGGGATGGAGGTCTACGCGCGCCAGTTGATCCCCGCGCTGCTCGCCGCGGCGCCCGAGCTGCGCTTCACGGCGTTCATCAACCGTGAGGCCGCGGCGGTGGGCGACGGTCCGTGGGGCGAGTTGCTGCCGGCCGTCACCGTCCCCGTCCACGCTCGCAACCGCGTTCAATGGGTGCTCGGCGAGCAGGCCCTCCTGCCGCCGATGGGTGCCCGCACCCGCGTCGATCTCATGCACAGCCTCGCCTCGACCGCTCCGCTGTGGGGACCGTTCCGTCGTGTGACGACCGTTCACGACCTTATCTACGCGCGCTTTCCCGATGCCCACTCCGGCCTGCGCGACCGCGGCATGCGCCTGCTCGTGCCCGCTGCGGTCCGCCGTTGCCGGCGCGTTCTCGCCGACTCGTTGTCCACACGCACGGACCTGATCGAGCTGCTCGGCGTCTCGCCGGAGCGCATTGACGTCGCGCCGCTCGGTCTGGCCCCCGTACGCCGCGATCTCGCCGCCCCCGAGGCTGAGACGCGCGCGCGCCTGCGGCTCGGCGAGCGCCCGGTCGTCCTCAGCCTGTCGGCCAAGCGTCCCCACAAGAATCTGCTCGCGCTCATCTCTGCGCTCGCGCTGGTGGCGCCCGAGCACCGGCCCCTGCTGGTGCTCCCCGGCTACCCCACCTGGCACGAGGCCGAGCTGCGCGCACGCGCCGCCGAGCTGGGCGTCGCGGGGGACGTGCGCCTGCTCGACTGGGTTTCGCCCGCGGAGCTGGAGGGCCTGTGGGCGCTCGCCCGCGCGTTCGTGTTCCCTTCGCTGTATGAGGGGTTCGGGCTGCCCGTGCTGGAGGCGATGGCCCGCGGCGTGCCCGTCGCGTGCTCGCGCGCCTCATCGCTGCCCGAGGTCGCGGGCGAGGCGGCGCTGATGTTCGACCCGCACGACCCCCGCGCGATCGCCTCGGCGATCCAGACGCTGCTCTCGATGGACGACGATGCGCGCGCGCGTACGCGCGCGCTTGGCCTGGCCCGGGCAGAGCAGTTCACCTGGGAGCGCACCGCCCGCGCGACGCTCGACAGCTACGCCCGCGCGCTCTCGCCGGCGCGTCCGTAGCTCGCGAGCACCGTCCGCAGCGAGCTCTCCAGCGACAGCTCCCGCTCGTGCAGCGCGAACCAGCGCGCGGTGCTCGCGCGCAACCCCGGCCCCGCCTCGTGCACCCGCACGATCGTCTCGGCGATCTCGCGCGAATCGGAGCTTGCGCACACGAACCCGTTCACGCCCTCCTCGATCAGCTCCACGGCCGCGTTGTCCGGGCCCGCGACCACGATGCTGGGCGTTCCCCGCGCGGCGGCCTCGACCACGACCAGCCCGTATCCCTCGCGTATGGAGGGCAGCAGCAGGCACATTGCCCGGCGCATCTCCGCGTCCACCCTCTCGGCTGTGGTGAAGCCGGGCGCGCTCACGAGATCTCCGAGGCCGTCACGGGCGATCCGGGCGAGCACCGTCTCCCGCTCGGGCCCGTCGCCCAGCAGCTCTCCCCGGAGCCCCTCGATGCGCGCCGCCGCGTGTGCGATCGCCGCGACCGCGAGTGGCGCCTGCTTCTCCGGAATCATCCGTCCGGCGAACAGCACCAGCCTGTCCGCCGCCCCGACCGTCGCCGGCTCGACGGTGTCCGCGTACAGCCCGCGCAGCACCGTCACCTCGCCGCGCAGCCCCTCCTCGCGCAGGCGCCGCGCGTGCAGGTGCGAGTAGCAGAACGCCTGCTGGCGCGCGCGCACACACAGGCGCTGGACGCCCGCGCCGATCCGTCCGCCGACGCCGCCGAGGTACTCGCGCCAGTAGGCGTCGCTCCAGACCTCGAACCAGTCGACCGCCAGCTCGTAGGCTCCGAGCGGACGCACGAGGGCCGCCGCGAGCAGCGAGAAGTATGGAAACGAGCACATGTGCACCGCGTCGTAGCGCCGGCCGTGGCGCAGCAGGTGCAACAGCACCCCCAGTCCGAACACGATCGGCGGCCACACCCGGCGGCGACCGTCGCCCGTGTACAGGCCCATCCGCGGACCAACGCTGATCACCCGCACCCGGCCCCCGGACAGCCGGGGCCGCTCGCCGCGATCCCACTGGCGCAACGTCACATACGTGACCTCGTTCTGACCCTCGGCCGCCAGCCGCTCGGCCAGGCTGCGATACCAGCGCTCGCCCCCACCGACGGTATACGGGAACAGGCAGTCGTAGACTACGCACACGCGCATCGGCCGAACCTACTGCATCGCCTTGAACCGACCATGAGCACGCTCGAGCAGACATTGCCGATCCACCCCGCGGACGGGACCGCGCCGGTAGTGTCGGTCGTGATCCCGTGCCTGAACGAGGCCGAGAACATCGAGCACTGCGTGCTCGCCGCGCGCACGGTGCTTGCGCGAATGGACGTCGCCGGCGAGGTGATCGTCGCCGACAACGCCTCCGAGGACGACTCCGCGGTGCTGGCCGCCCGCGCGGGCGCGCACGTCGTGGTCGAGCCGCGGCGTGGCTACGGCAGCGCCTACCTCGCCGGGCTGGCTGCCTCGCGCGGGGACTACATCGTGATGGCCGACGCCGACCTGACATATGACTTCGAGGACATCCCCCGCTTCGTCGCGGCGCTGCGGGACGGCGCGGAGATGGCGATCGGCGACCGCATGGACAACATCCAGCCGGGCGCGATGCCGTGGCTGCACCGTTACATCGGCAACCCCGCGCTGAGCGGCCTGCTCAACCTGCTGTTCCGCACGGGCGTCACCGACGCCCACTGCGGCATGCGCGCGGTGCGCCGCGAGGTCCTGCCCCGCCTGGACCTGCGCACGACCGGCATGGAGTTCGCCTCGGAGATGGTCATTCGCGCCACCAAGGAGGGGCTGCGGATCGTGGAGTTCCCGATCGAGTATCACCCGCGCGGAGGCGAGTCCAAGCTGTCGAGCTTCCGCGACGGCTGGCGGCACCTGCGGTTCCTGCTCGTGCACTCGCCGACGCACCTGTTCATCCTGCCGGGCCTTCTGCTGTCGGGGTTCGGGTTGCTGCTGATGATCATGGTCGCGGTCGGCCTGTCGTTCTTCGGACGCGCCTGGGGGTTGCACGCGCTGATCGGCGGCGCGCTGCTCACGATCGTCGGCACCCAGATTCTCGCGCTGGGGCTGTGCGCGCACGCGTATGGCACCTACTTCATGGGTGAGCGCGACCCCTGGTTCGATCGCATGCGCGCCCGTTTTCGCCTCGAGCACGGCCTGCTGCTCGGTGGCCTGTTCATGTTCGCCGGGTTCGTCATGGGCACGATCGTGGTCGCCGCCTGGATCTCCAACGGGTTCGGGCAGCTCTCCTACGAGCAGCTCGCGCTGTTCGCCGCCGCGCTTTTGATCGTCGGGATCCAGATCTTCTTCTCCTCGTTCCTGCTGTCGATCCTCGGTCTGCGCCGCCGCTGAGGTGCGGCCCCTGCGCCGGGTTCCGGCGGTCGTGTTCGCCGGAGACAGCCGCGTGTGGAAGACAGCGGCGTTCGCCGCGGTCGGGCTGGTGGCGCTGGTCGCGTTCTACTGTCTGCGCCCGCGCGACTACTACACGGGCACCAACTCGGTCGAGGCCTACACCTACATCGCCGAAGCCCGCGCCGGGGAGCCCGTGTGCGTCCCCGGGCTGAGGATCCCCGCCGGCACCGCCCGCATCCGCCTGCAGCTGATCTCGCGCACGCGCGCGCGTCCGGCGCTGCGCATGGCGCTCACGCTCGGCGGTCCCGGCGCACGCACGCTCGCCGGCTCGCTGGCGCCCATCGCCGTGCCGTCCAACCGCATCAGCGCCGCCGTGTTCACGGTCGCGGGGCTGTCCACCCAGACCTCCGAACGTCCGGCCTCGCTGTGCCTGACAGCGGGCGATCTCGTCAACTGGGGCGGCACCCCGCTGCTCGCGCCGCCCAGCTCGGCGCCGCCGACGCTCGGCGGGACTCCGCTCGCCGGGCGGATCGCGGTCTGGTATGAGCCACCCGCGGGCTCGCGACGCAGCTATGTATCGCGGATCGGCGCGATCTTGAGCCGCGCCTCGCTGTTCCGGCCGAGCCCGGTCGGTCCGTGGCTGTATGCGCTGATCCTGCTCATCGTGCTGCCCGGGCTCGCGCTCGCGGCCGTGCGCTGTCTCGCGGTGGCCGTGGCCGGCGGGGGGGGTTGGAGCGTGCGGCGCACGGCGGCATGGCTGTTCGCGATCGCCGCCCTGAACTTCGCCTGCTGGGCGCTGATCACCCCGCCGTTTCAGGCGCCCGACGAGGTCGATCACTTCGCGTACACCCAGTCGCTCATCGAGCGCGGCGAAGCTCCCTCGCGCAACCCGGCCTCGTCGCCGCCGCGGTGGTCGAGCGCGCAGACGCTCGCGCTGGAAGGCGAGAGCTTCTTCAGCGACCACCAGGTCGGCGACACGCGCCCGCCGTGGACCGCGCGTGCGCAGGCCGTCTACCGCGCGCAGGTCGCCGCCTCCCACCCGAGCTCCGCCGACGGCGGCGGCAACGAGACAGCCGCGACGCACGGCGCGATCTACTACGCCGCGCTCGCGCCCGCCTACTGGCTGGCGTCTGACTCGCCGTTCTCGCAGCTGACACTGATGCGCCTGACCTCGGCGCTGATCGGCGCGCTGACGGTCGTGTTCGCGTTTCTGCTCGCGCGCGAGCTCGCGCCCGGACGTCCCTGGCTGGGGGTGCTCGCGGCGCTGCTCGTCGCCTACCAGCCGATGTACGGGTTCATCTCGGGCGCCGTCAACAACGACGTCGGCGTCAACGCGGGCGCCGCCGCGCTCGAGCTGCTGCTGATCCTGATGCTGCGCCGCGGCGTGACGTGGCGCCTGGGGCTGCTCACGGGCGGGTTGCTGGTGGCGCTGCCGATCGTCAAGGAAACGGCGCTCTCGCTGTACCCCGTCGTCGGGATCGCGCTGATCGCGATCGTGTATCGCCACCACCGCCGCGCCGACGTCCGCGGCTGGGCGGCGCTCGCGGCGGCCGCGGCCGCGGTTCGCGCGCTGTCGGTGGGATTGTCGGGCGTGTTCCATCCCGTCTCGGCGTCCGCGGCGGGGAGTGGGGCCTCGCCTCCCGAAGCGGGCACGGCGGCGAGCTCGGTCAGCGAAGCGCTCGCGCATCCGCTCGACTATGTGAGCTACCTGTGGCAGTCGCTGCTGCCGCGATTGCCGTTCATGACCGAGCACTTTCCCACCACCCATTTTCCCGCGATGGTGATCTTCATCGAACGCGGCTGGGGCGCGTTCGGCTGGTATGACGTGTTCTTTCCGCACCGCCTCTACTACGTGATCCTCGCCGCGATGATCGCCGTGCCCATCCTCGGCCTGATCGCCGCGCGCCGCGAGTGGGCGTTCGTGCGCGCCAACGCGGTCGAGCTCGCGCTGCTCGTGCTGATGCCCCTGGCGGTGGTGGCGGGGTTCGAGGCGGCGTTCTACACGCCCGGCGCGCGTCCGTTCATCGCCGAATTCGGCCGCTACATGTTTCCCGCGATCGCCCCGCTCGCCGTGCTCGTCGTCGCCGGCCTGCACGCGTTCGGGCGGCGCCTGGCGCTGTATGCGGGGGCGGTGTTGCTGGTGGCGATGATCTCTCTCAGCTGCGCCTCGCAGCTGGTGACCCTGACCGGTTTCTATGCCTGACGTCACCGTCGCCATTCCCGTCCGCGATGGCGGCGACCTGTTCGCGCGCGCACTTCGGGCGCTGTCCACTCAAACCGTCGCTCATGAGCTGCTCGTGTGCGATTCTTGCTCGAGCGACGGCTCGCCCGAGCTGGCGCGCGCTCACGGCGCGCGCGTGATCGAGATCGATCCCGTCCGCTTCAGCCACGGCGGCACGCGCAACCTGCTGATGGACGAGGCTTGCGGCGCGCACGTCGCGCTGCTCACCCAGGACGCCGAGCCCGCCGACGCCCGCTGGCTGGAGCGCCTGCTCGGGGGGTTCGAGTGCGCTGCCGACATCGGCCTCGTCTGCGGCCCCTACCTGCCCCGGGAGGACGCCTCGGCTGCGGTGCGCCTGGAACTGGAGCGCTGGTTTTCATCGCTCGCGCCCGATGGCTCACCGCGCGTGGATCGCCTGGACGAGCGCGAGCGCCGTATCCTGCCGACCGTCGCATTGATCGGCGCGCGCGGGTTCTTCACCGACGCCAACGCCTGCATCGCCCGCGCGGCCTGGCGGCGCGTGCCGTTTCGCCAGGTCGCCTACGCCGAGGATCGGCTGCTCGCGATCGACATGCTGCGCGCCGGATTCGCACGGGCGTATGTCCCGGACGCGGCGGTCCTGCACTCCCACGCCTACACGCCCGCCGATGAGCTGCGCCGCTGCTTTGACGAGTTCCGCGGCCTGCGCGAGATCTACGGCTGGCGCGAGCCGCTCTCGCCGATCCACCTCGCGCGCAGGCTGCGCGGCGAGCTGGGCTGGGCGCGGCGCGAGCTGGACCGTCGCGGCGCCTCCCCGTCCGAGCGCCGGGCGACGCTCGCGGCGGTCGCCCGTCACCATGTCGTGCGCCTCGCCGGATCGCTGCTCGGATCGCGCGCCGATCGACTGCCGTCCCGCGCGCGGCGCAGGCTCTCGCTGGAGGGGCGCTCCTCGTTGGAGATCCTCAGCCTGGACACCGACACACGCGGCTGATGGCCACACCATTCAATTCCACTCCCTTCGCCAACATGACCGGGCGCCACCCGCGATGAGTCACGACCCGATCCAGGGCAGGCCCGCAGGCGCGTTTACGAATCTGCGCCGGCGCATCCACCTGACCTACACCCACTTCGGCCTGCGCACGATCCTGTGGCGGGCGCTCACGTTCCCGCTGCGGTTCACCCCGCTGCACCGGCGGCTGCGCCTGCGCACGCACGCGCGCGACCAGGAACGCCGCCGCGCCGCCGCCTGGTATCGCGAGCACGGCGCGCCGGTGGACGTCGTCATCCCCAGCTACCGCGACGCCGCGCGCGTGCGCACGCTCGTGCGCAGCATCAAGCGCACCACGCCGCGCGGAATGGCGCGGATGATCGTGGCCGACGACTGCAGCGGCCCCGAGCACCTCGCTGCGCTGAGGCGGATCGACGGGATCGACGTGCTGGTCGAGTCCGAGCGCAACGCCGGGTTCGCCGCGAACGTCAACCGCGGCTTGCGCGCCACCCTGCCCGCGCGCGACGTGGTCGTGCTGAACTCCGACGTCGAGGCCCTGTCCGGCTGGTTGGAGGGGTTGCAGTACGCCGCCTACCGCGACGCGGACGTGGGCATCGTCGGCGCGCAGCTGCTGTATCCCGACGGGCGCATCCAGTTCGGCGGCACCGTCCGCAACCGCGATGCGCCCGAATGGTTCGATCATCGCTACCGCTTCAAGCCCGGCGACTGGGGTCCGGCCGCGCAGACCAGCCCCGCGCTGGCGGTGACGGGCGCGTGCATGTACGTGCGCCGTGAGGTGATCGAGCGCGTGGGCCTGCTGGACGAGCGCTATCCGATGGCCTACGAGGACGTCGACTGGTGCCTGCGCGCGTGGCAGGCCGGGTATCGCGTGCGCTACTTCCCGATCGCCCGGCTGGTTCACCACGAGTCGCTCACGCGCGGCACCACGCAGGGCGAGCGCGAGCTCGCCTCCCAGCGCCTGTTCTGGGAGCGCTGGTCGGAGTTCTTCGACGACCGCGACGTGCGCACGCCCGACGGGCGGTTGCGGATCGTGTACGTGACCGAGAACACCGGCGTCGGCGGCGGGCACCGCGACATCTTCGAGCACCTCAACCGGCTCGCCGACCGCGGCCACGAGGTGTCGCTGTACACGCTCGGCGGGCCTCCCGACTGGTTTGACCTGCGCGCTCCCGTGCACAGCTTCCCCGACTACGACGCGCTCGCCGTGGCGCTCGCGCCGCTCGCCGCGATCAAGGTCGCGACGTGGTGGATGACGGCGTTGCCGGTGTGGCGCGCGAGCGTCGCGCGGGGCATCCCCGTGTACTTCGTGCAGGACATCGAGACCTCTTACTATCCCGACCACGAGCAGGCCCGCCACGCCGTGCTGGACTCCTACCGGCCCGAGTTTCGCTACATGACGATCTCCGCGTGGAACCGCGCGCGACTGCGCGAGCTGGGCCTGGACGCGGAGCTGATCCCGCCCGGGGTCGACCTCGACACGTTCCGCCCATGCCCCGAGGTCGCCCGGCGCGAGGACATGGTACTGGCGCTGGGGCGCTCCAACCCGCTGAAGAACCTCCCGCTCACGCTCGACGCCTGGCGCGCGCTGCCCGCGCCCCGGCCCGAGCTGCGCCTGTTCGGGATCGAGCCCCATCTCGCCACCGAGACCGGCATGCGCTACGTCTCCTCGCCCAGTGACGTCGAGGTCAACGAGCTGTTCTGCCAGGCCACCGTGTTCGTGCAGACCTCCACCCACGAGGGGTTCGCGCTGCCGCCCCTGGAGGCGATGGCCACGGGCGCCGCGGTGCTCTGCACCGACGCCCACGGCAACCGCGACTTCTGCCGCGACGGCGTCAACTGCCTGATGCCCGACCCCGACGTTCGCTCGGTGGCCGCGGCGCTGACGCGGCTGCTGGGCGATCCCGAGCTGCGCGCCAGGCTCGGGCGGGCGGGCATCGAGACGGCCGCGGACTACGCGTGGGAGCGGCGCATCGACGCGCTGGAGGGGTTCTTCACGCGTGTCGCCCGCTCGCGCAGCATGGCTCGAGGTGGGGAGGTGATGACAGAGCTGCCGGGGTGAGATCCCCGGAGCCCACGAGCGCGCGCAGCTCGGACTTGACCAAGCCCAAGCCGGCGAGACCACCCCGGTGGACGAGCTATAGCCAGTCCTCGCCGTCGGCGAGGTCGTTCTCTCCGGGATGCGTCGTGAGCTTCTGCTCCAGCGCGGCGACGATCTTGCCGGTATCGCCACGGGTGCCGGGACGGCCGCCGGGAATGAGGATCATGCCGTAATCGCCGAGACCGCCTGGCGTGATCGCCTCGTAGTGCAGAGGCCTCATATCCACGAGGTTGTCGGTGACGAGCGCCCGGCGCTCGTCACGCGCCAGGGCAAGGACCTGAGGGTCATCGTGAGAGCACCACTCCGGGTGCTCCTGGATGGCCTCGACATCGTGACCGCGCGAACGAAGCTCCCGTGCGATGGCGGGCGAGAGCATCTCGTCGAGCAGCAGCCTCAACGATCGAGGGCTTCGCGGGCGGCGAGGAAGGCGGCGTGGGCATCGTCCGCCTCACGGCGATTGCGCTGGATCTGCTCGTCGATCTCCCGGGGATGGGCCGCGTAGTAGGAGGCGGCGGCCTGCAGGCGGCCCAACGGAATCTCCAGATATGCCGCCGCCTCGGCGAGATCGCCACCGTTGTCCTGGGCGACGGCGATCGCCTCCCACACGTCGGGTCCGCCGATCAGCCGCGCGCGCCGACCCGAGGGACCGTCCGCAAAGCGGATCAGCGGATGCTCGTCCATGCGCAGGCCCTCCTCGACGTACCGCTGCGCGAGTGTGCGCGAGGGCATGTGCGAGCGACCCGCGCGATCCGCCAGCCGGTCGACCGTCTGTTCGGGGAGGCGAATGCTGATCGGTTGCGCGCTCATGTATTGCATGGTAACACGACGCGCTACCAGTGGACAATCACGATTCAGGATGCTCGGCCGGCGAGCACTGTAGACCGCTGTGGTGTCCTGCGCAGGTCTCGCAGTCCGGCCAGATCGGCGTTGGTCAGCTTGCGGGTCGTCTGAGTTACATACCATGGTCGATCAGTGTTGCGATCGAGACAGCCACGCCCTCCGTGGCTTCAGCCTCGGTGAGCGCGCTCGCGGCTACAGTTGACAGCCTGGCGAAGCCATGCAGGTGCCAGACAATGGCGTGAGAGTCGGCCGGGACTCTCACGTCGAGGAGAGATCGTGCTGGGCGAGGCCGCTGGCCCGCTCAAAGTCTTCCATGTCAGGTCGGGAAATCGGACAGCGATCCCGCCAGGCTCGCGACCGACTCGGCCGGCTCGGTCCTCACCACACGCAGGTGGGCGCCGGGCTCCACACCCAGGCGTGTGAGCTGATCGGCGGGGATGCGCCCGTCGGCGGCCACGACAAGCTCATGCTCGGTGTGCTCGCTTGCTGCGCTCACGACACCGAGTCTAGCCAACCACGCTATCCCCGTCCGGCAAGCCTCCACAGCGACCCGCGCCCCACGCGACAGTCATCTCATGGTATTAGCTCCCCCAGGCAGGCGGAGCCAGGATGCGAGCAGGGCGAGCTCGCACCACACACCGCCGCAGCGGTTGATGTCGGTCGGTTGGTTGGTTGCACGTTGGTGTTGAGTGGTGATTAGAATGCTGCTTGTCCACCGCCTGGACAGTAGTTTGTGAATTCCCATTTAGGAGCGCTTGTACCCCACCAGCAAACCTTGCCGTTGCCACCTACATAGTAAATCCACTGCGTACCACCGGACGTTTCACGAACAGCGGCCGGATTCGTGCCCGACGCAGTTTTGTTTCCCCCTCCTGGACAGTAGTTTGTGTATTCCCATTTAGGGGCGCTGGCGCCCCACGAGCATATCTCGTTGTTGCTGCCTGTGTAGTAGATCCATTGCAGGGTACCGTTTTCGTTCATTACAGCTGACGGAGTGGTGCCCTGCTCGGCTGCTTGTCCCCCTCCTGGACAGTAGTTTGTGTATTCCCATTTAGGGGCGCTTGTACCCCACCAGCAAACCTCGCCGTTGCTCCCCACATAGAATACCCACTGACTACCAAATGCTGCTTCACGCAAGACGTCTGTCCCGCCGGCACGTATAGTCGTAAACGCTTTGTCGCTGCCGTAGACGGTCCCTCCGGTGCTGCTGGCGACCAGGCGGTAATGGTAAGTCGTGCCAGGTTCTAGGCCGGTCACGGTGGCGTTCTCGAGCATCGCTCCCATACCTGATCCTGCATCTGTCGATACCGTCGATGAGCCATATCCTGTGGTCGTGCCGTACTGGAAGTAGTAGTGCGTATCCGTTCCCTTGGGGTTCACGGTTCCGTTCAACTTCGCCTGCGTCTGCCGCACTTCCGAGGCGGCGCTTGTGGTGGCTTCGGGCGGCAACGGCGTGTATTCGGTGTGGAGCTGCAGGTTTGCTGCGTTGCCGGCGAGCTCGGTGACTTCACGCCAGCCCTCAGTACCCTGTGAGAGGCCGATGAGAGTATAATCTGCGGGGTTGGTGGAAAGAGATCTGCCGCAACCCCTTGCCGGGCGCTGGTTCGCCAGGGCGTTCTCCTTGAACGTATTCGGTTCTATCGCGGTTGACGCCGTTTGCGAGGTCGGTCTGTGTGATCGCCGCTTCGAAGTGATGTCCTCCAGGCCCTTGCCAGATGTAGGTGTTAGCTGACCCGGAGCGCTCCGTGACAAACTGAGTCCCGGGCCAGAAATAAGACGAGACGAGGTCCTTGTTGTGCCCATCCACGCTGGCGCATTCCGAGACGCGCTCAACTTCCCACTTCGGTCCGTTGTGTGTGCCGCGCCACTCTTGCAGGCAGTATTCGAGAATGTCACCGGTTGTTGTGTCTTCGAGCTGGGGGCAGACGTATCCCCAGGCACCGACGTTTGTCCCGCTGGCTGTGAAGGTCTGAGGATCGTCTTCGGCCGAAATCACCAGGGCAGGTTCTCCGAACACCCCGCTCCACGGACGATCGTTTGTCCCTTGGCTGCGCAATGAGACATAATGTCCCATGCCGCACGTTTCCCAGCAATTATTTCCGGGGGCCGTGTCCCGTATCTCTCTACCCCAATGACTACCGTCCGCCTGACAGACATTGTTGTGGGCGTCGCCCTCTTGATAGCTGCCATAGGGGGTTGGGGTGGTGAACCCCGTGGCCGACCCTTCGTTGCTGGAGATCTGCGAGGTCAGATTATCGCCCAAGCGGTAGTAGCTACAATAGTCCCCGCTGGGAGACAGAAAGTCGGCGCTGCTGGCCGCGCCTTCGTTCATCCATTCTAGACCTCCCGTATGACCGCCTGGCGTCGGAAGATAGCCGGCGCCGACGTTGCTACATGCATCCGAGGGCGCACCGAGCCGCCCCGTCTGCCAGCACGTCGAGCTGCCTTCGCCGTACCAATAAAAGCTCGAGGTGGCAGACGCCGCAGACGCAGCACTCAGGAGCAGCACCACCGCCAGCGGCAGCAGGAGCGCCAAGGGATGGCCCGTCAGATCCCTCCGGCGCTCGTTGCTCGGCTCACCCTGGTCCACTGCGGATGCTGTACCCAGCCCGTGACCTGACATCCCTGCCTCCTCGTTCCCGTAAACAGAATGATGGCGGGCAACGGTAATCGGCCTTTATTGACCTGTCTATCCCCTGAAACGGGTGATCTTTGGGTGAGACTGGGGGATAAGCCTGTCTGGACACAGGATGCAGTCGATAAAACTCTGTCGCAGATTGGGATCGATCACCGCAACTTTCATCTGTAGACGAGTGTCTTAGTGCATATATGTCACGAATGTCTGCCCTGACAACTTCGGCGAGCAGGTAATGCTGCGCACCGGTACAGACGCCCTTCATTGAGCAGATGCGATCTGAGCTCCTCGCACTGCTGCACTGCCCGGCCTGCGGCTTACCGGATGGCTTGCTGCTTGACGCCATAACGGTCGATGAGCGCGAGACCCGTGAGGGCCGGCTTCACTGCCGGTTCTGCGAGCTGGAGCGCCCGGTCCGCGGCGGCGTGGCCGATCTGATGCTCGACCCATCCCCGGAGGTGAGCGCGGAGGCTGAGGGGCTGGAGCGCTTTGCCTTACGGATGCGCCAGGACGGCTGGGATCGTACCCGTGTGCTCAGTCTCCCTCACGACGAGAGCGGTTACTGGTGGGCTCAGCGACGGGCGATGGAGCGCCTGCTCGAGATGGTTCCCTTCGCGCCCGGGCAGAGCATTCTCGACGTTGGTGCCAACACCTGCTGGGCCACGGCCACCTTCGCCCGGATCGGCCTGCGCGCGGTGGCGCTGGACATCTCGATGGTCGAGATGCAGGGTCTTCGCACCGCCGACTGGTGGTTTGATGACCAGGGGACGTACTTCGAGCGGGTGCTGGCGCAGATGTCCGCGCTGCCCTTCGCCGAGGCCAGCTTTGACTGGGTCTTCTGCTGCGAGGTGCTCCATCACAACGACCGTCGGGGAATGGCTCGTGCCCTGCGCGAGATCCATCGCGTGCTGCGCCCGGGCGGAAGCCTGCTGGTCATGAACGAGCCGCTGCGCTGGCCCACCGATCTCAAGAATGATCACGGTGCCGAGGTGGCGCAGTTCGCCGGTAATGAGCATGTGTACTTCTTCCTGGAGTACCTATGGCTTGCAAGGCGCGCCGGCTTTCACCGCATCAGCGTAGTCGAGCCCGCGTTCGACACCTTTTTCTCGCACGACCCGATCCACCTCACGCTCGAGGCGAGCGCGCTGGGCTCATTCAAGCTCGCGACGATCAACATCGCTCGCCGGCGGCCGTTCGTGCGTCGCCTGCACATGTGGTGGCGCTACCTCATGGGACCACAGGTATCGCTACAGATGATCTGTACCAAGAGCACTGGTCGTTTCGCGGCCGCCGAGACTGACAGCAGCAAGGCCGACGCCGGCGAGCACAGTGGCGCCTAGCCATGTCCACCAACCAGCGGGGGGAGCCCAAGCCGCGCGTCCCAAGAACCACATGGGACCGGCCCCGCCGACGGCGTAGTGCCTGACATTGACATACCATGCGTCCACTTGGATGACGGCTACCGCAAGCGGGATCGTGGTCGTGAGGAGCGACCGCCACGCTGCTCTGACCCGTTCGCGGTGACGGTTCAGCGCCTCGCCGGCGAAGAGGGGGACGAGCACGAGGACGGGCAGGACGTGGCGGCCCTGCAGTCCGCCACCAGTCGGTCGGATAATCAACGTGTAGAAAATGACTGGTCCCCCGAGTCCGGCGAGCCCCATGGCTGCCAGTACGAGACGTTCACGTCTGCCCGACACAGCGCTGCCGGCAACCACGAGCGTCAAGACCAACGCAAGCCACACGAGCGGGATGACCAGCGGGAGCTCTACGTCGAGATAGCCGAACCTGCCGACCAGCTCCGGTAGCGCCCTCCACCACTCGTGCACACCAGCGACGAGGCCCGCGTGCAGCTTCGTCGTGTCAAGCGATACATGCGTGCCGTAGAGCGCTTCCCATATTCGGTTCACGATCACGGCGAGCAGCAGCACTCCGGCTGTAACACGCAGCGCCCAGTTGCTCTTCCAGCTGCGAACGAAGGCCCTTGGCTCGCTCCAGCCCACCGCGACAAGCAGTGCCACCGCAAGCCAGGCTGGACTGGGTGATCGACTGAGTGCAAGTATCGAGCCGCTGAGAGCTGCAAGGGCCCACCAGCGCGCACGTGTGGGCCCACGGCGTCCCATGCGCAATAGACATGAGAAGAACGCTATGGCACCTGTAATCTCCGTTGCGCTCCCATTGAGGATGGCCGCGCAGAAGAGGACCATCGGCGTCACGGCGAGCAGCAGGCCGAGAAGTGAGATAAGCGGGCTGCCTGAGTCATATAGCGCAAAGACGGCAATGGCGAGCAGCCCAAGTGCGGTGAGTCCCTCGGCTGCGCGTCCGAGCCTCAGCGCCGATGGAGCCGATCGCCCGGCGCGCAGAGCCACGGCGGGAAGCAGATAGGGAAGCGGCTGGTAGTTGCCCACCGCAGTTACGCGTGTCATCGCGGTGGGCGTCGGCCGGGCGATGTTCAAGCAAGCCGCGTCGCGCACGCCCGGCGCGAGCTCACAGGTGAAGGGTACGGGATCGAGATCCCGAGGCAACGACACGATGCGGGCCTCCTGGGACGTCCACCTGATCAGAATCGGCGTTGCGCCTATGCGCGCGGTGGGATCGGCTATGCCGATCAGATGGCCCTCGCTGACGCCCACGGCACGGATGAAATGGTCCGCCTCATCGGGTGCCGCGAAGAGGGGGTTGCCCATGACCCACGCAGCGAGCAGCAGTGCCCACGCGATCAGTACAAGCGCGGGCACAGTGTATGGCGGCGGGCAAACGCGATATCCCGTCATCAGCGTGGACAGGAGGCGTCTGCGGGTGATTCAGGAGGTGTCACTACCTTGCATCTGTCATGTTTGCCCACTCGCTCTTTCAGCACTAGCCGGAATCGGCAGGCCGATCAGATCCCGACTACGGCGCACGCCGAGCTTGCCGCGGATGTGGGCTGAGTGTGTGCGGATGGTCTCGTGGCCGAGCTGCAGGGCGTGTGCGATTTCGCCGTGAGACAGGCCCCTGCTGAGATACTCCAGCACTTCCACCTCGCGCGGTGTCAGAGATGCGGCCGTGGCGGAATGGCTCCGCTCGACCAGGTGACCGTCGACATCAGCGAACGCGCGTCTGCCGTCCGCCGCGATGTGGACGGCCGCGAGAATGTCGGCGCCGGAGACGTCCTTGGAGAGGCAGCTGGCCCCCCTTGCCAGTAGGCGCATGCTGTAGGCAACGGTTGGGAGGTGAGCCAGCACGACGATCCCGATCGCTGGCTGGGCTGCCCTGAGGCGTTCAAGGACGGTGGGGTGGACCGCGGTCGTCTCGTCAAGAATGGCGACCTGAGGCGCTTTCGACGCGACGACGTCTTCGAGGTCGGCGCGATCGAGGTCGGCGCCGACGATCTGAAGACTTCGATCCTCGCCCAGTGTCTGCGCCAGGCCAAGGCTCAGCAGCGCGTCGAAGCGGCCCAGCACGACGGTGATAGGTCCAGCATCGCCGGCCGGCTCGCCGGCGGAGCGGGCCAAAGCGCCGGTCGCTCCAAGACGGGTAGTCGATCGCCCGCTGCCATCTGCTCTCGCGAGACCGGACTGCGCCTCGCGCGGCCTGCCGTCCTCGCTCATTCCCCAGGGGCTTTCTCGGACTGGGCGCTCGACATCCGGTTGCCATCATATAGGACGATTCTTTCTGTCCCAATTGTATCTGGAACAATTGGGACAGGTGCAGAAGCATGGTCGGACAATGCCCGACCCGCTCCCTATCTTTGCCGCCCATCTGCGACGCAGCAGAGAAGAGCTCGGCTTGAGCCAGGAACGACTGGCGCACAGCGCCGATCTCCATGTGTCCCATGTCGCGAAGATCGAGCGCAGCGAGCGCGAGCCGGGCGTACGCACCGTCTCCAAGCTGGCGAAGGCGCTCAAGGTCTCCGCTGCGGAGCTGTTCGACGGCATCGACGGGCGCAGCGCACGCGAGGACAGCGGGATCGACTCTGGTAACACCATGCAAATGCGGGACCATCGCGACCGCTGACCGCGTGACCTTTGGTGCCATCACTTGGAACACACCGCCTGGAGGTCGTCGACCATCGTCCCAGCTACGGTGAATCGTTCCCGGGTTTCCGCGACTCACCGTTCTTCCGTTCCCGACCATAGACCCGAGGAGTTCAGGAAGCATATTGGTCCAATTCTTACCGATCGTATCTGGAACGATTGGGATAGGTGTCCAAGCATGGTGGACGATGCCCGACCCGCTCGATGTCTTCGCCGCCAACCTGCGCCGCATCAGGCAGGAGGCCGGCTTAAGCCAGGAACGTCTGGCGCACAGCGCCCATCTTCATATGACCCATGTCGCGAAGATCGAGCGCAGGGAGCGTGAGCCGGGTGTGCGCACCGTCTCCAAGCTGGCGAGGGCGCTCGAGGTCTGCGCGTCGGAGATATTCGATGGCATCGACGGGCGCAGTGCAGGAAGGGACGTCGGGATCGGTCCCGACGACGCAGGGTAGTCGCGAGCTCAGTCTATAGGTGAGTCTGCTTCTTGCGACGAACTTGAGATGCCTGCGGCGCACCGGACCCTCAAAGCCGTCGTGCCGGTGTCCGACTCGGGAGTACAGGTCCCAGTCCAACCCTTCCCGGCGCGTGGAGCGGGCGAGCAGCCGCTCGATCGCCTCCGCACGCTGCTCCTCCCGGGAGTACAGCCGTCTCACTGGCACGAATGATCTCGGCTCTGCATTGACCAAGCTAGGGTGATGAACATCGCGATTAGACATTAGACACGCATACCGACGTCTGCCCGCATCCGCGGGACCGCCACTAACGGCGCTCAGACTAGAGACGGACGGGTTACCCCTTGGCCTCGGCCAGAGTGACCTCATCCATGTCGGGGGTAATGACGCTCTAGTGCTCCTAGGCGAGTCTCATGGTCGTCTAGTGTTTGCACCAGATCCGTTACCGCTCGTGTAGCGGCTATATTGAAATTATCCTGATGTATGCTGTAAGGCCTTATCATACGCAGCGCAAGGCGTCTTGCGAGCTTGCCAGCCGGACCAAATCGCGACCGCGATGAAGCCCCGGCCACGCGAGACGCCTGCACCTTCGAAAGATCCCGTGCCGCACCTCCACCGTGCGTCTCAGTGGCGGGGCGCTGTGGTCGAGCTGCAAGCGGTAGGTTTGGTCGGCCGCCGTCGGGGCCACGTTCAAGCAGGATGTGATCCTGAACGCCGAGCGCACCGCCGGGCACATAGCCGCGAATCTCAAACCACTGCCCCCACCGCTCGAATACGTACCACGGTGCATGGTACGTATTCTGGTACCAATCCGGTAGTGGGAAGTCTGGCCCGAGGACGCTGTCTATGAAAACAATACCTTCGCTCTCGAGACGCTCGCGGATGCCGTATGGATCGTCACCAAGTGCAACTTCTCCGTGCGTGGTCAAAATCAGAAAGCCACCTGGCCGCGTTACTCGATACAACTCTGTTAGCCACGCATCCTGACGACGCTCGTCTATGTGCGTAAAGACGCTATGGTTGAAGACGAGGTCGAATGCACCGTCCGCGAACGGAAGGGGCGGGTCGCCATCGTTAACGCTCAACCTTGCGTATGGAATGTGCTCGCGACACCATGCAATCGCCTCTGTATCAATGTCAGTCCCATGGATAGTTCGTGTCCGCCCGAGTTCCTCCATCCACAGGAGCATACGTCCGCAACCGCAGCCGAAATCGAGTATCGACTCAAAGGAGCCCAACGAGCGATTAGCGATCGCCAGCGTGCGCTCGAGCTCTCGAACCGACTCTCGACCGGTCCAGTAGAACCACGTGCGATCCGGTGCGCCGACCACGCGTGCGATGAGATCGTCGCCCGGATCAGCCATCACGGCTGCCTCAGCTGGCATCGAGACTTCGTTCATATCGCACGATGATATCTGATGCGCAAATGCCGTCGATATGGCATGACTGTGATCGTCCGCTCGCATCGCGTCGGGCTCGTCGATTCTGCGTTCCATGTCCAGAAAATGCTCGCAGCCTTCGATCTCTCCTCGATGTGGGGTAAGGATCTTGGGGCTCATTTCGCGCAGGCGCCTGCTGAGGTCGCTCTCCAAGCGAGGCACATGCACACGCTCTGCCTCTTGGAGGAAGGAATCCACATCGGCCATGAACGACTGTTTAAGCGCCGTGATCTCTTCATCGGTCCACTCCCACCACCGCAGCGCGAGCAGTCGGCGGCGTGTATCGTCGTCGAAGCGATAGCGGACGATCCGCGCTGGATTGCCGGCGACTACCGCGTATGGGGGGACGGACTTACTGACTACCGCTCCAGCACCTATCACCGCGCCGTCTCCAATAGCCAAGCCAGAGAGGACCACTGCACCCAACCCAATCCAGACGTCATTGCCGATCGTCGTCGTCCCCCGGTCGATCGCGTCTAGCGAGTTGCCTTCTGCTGGGTCAAACAGGAGTGCGTTTAGCGGAAAGGTCGTCGCGCGTGTCGTGATGTGCTCACTGCCAGCGAGAATACGCGCCTCGACTGCGATGCTACAGAAGGCCCCTATCTCGATCCTAGCTCCCTCCATGAAGATTCGGAACGTTTTCTCGTCATACCCGTAGCTGTGCCGGCCGATAGTCACCCCCTTGGGGAGGATCGCTTGGGGCGGAGTATCTTGCACGTGGGTATTCATATCACCGCGTCGGCACAAGCAGCGTACGCAGAGCTTTCATATCCGGTTCCTCTGCCTTCCTCCTATCCCACTCAACATTACTAACGCATACGGTCTTGAGCACCTTTTCCAGCTTTCGCGTGCGCTCGCCAATCGTAATCCAGTCGGTCGGCCTGATTCCGTCGCTCAAACGCGCCAGCGCGGAACGGTCGGCATCGAGGCGCTGCAGCAGTCCCGCTAGCTCTGAGGTGGCACCAGGGGTGAACAACAGGCCGTTCTCACCCTCTCTGACGGCTTCGGAGAGGGCTCCCAGTCGAGAGGCGATCACCGGGACTCCACAGGCCATCGCCTCTCGCGCGACGATCGAGAACGTCTCCCAGACCAGCGACGGGATTATCACAGCATCGACGTTCGCCAGCAACTGAGGCAGAGACGACGGATCATATACCCCGTAGGTTCTGAGTTCTACGCCGTCAATTCGTTCGGCGGACTTCCTGAGTCGCTGGGTGTAGGGCTGTGCGAGCGCACCAAACAGCATGTAGCGAACCGCAGGCAGGCGTGCCTTGCGAAGTGCCTCTACAACGACGTGTGCACCCTTGTGTGGTGTCACCGGGCCGAGCGAAGCGAGCTGCAGTGGCTCCTCGCAAGAACGCGCCACCGACGCGTAGTTCTCCAACAACGGCCGCTCAGTGAAAGGGATGCCATTGGGGATCACCTGCACCTGCTCGTGCGGTAGGCCCAGCGCACGAAAGTAGTTGGCCACAAACTCCGATGGACAGACCAGCGCATCAGCACGATCCAAAGCCAAACGAAATAGAAGGGTGCGCAGTGCCCATCGACCCAGCGCGTCCGTCTGGTCGGGAAAGCAGTGCCGTGCACAGGCCCGACCGCCCTCCGGCCCCTCGCACAGATCCCCGGAGGGACGCTCCAGGTGGGCTCGCTGACAGACCATGTAGAAGTCATGCAGCTCCATTACCACTGGGATGCGCCAGCGGTGAGCTATGCAGATATACTCGGGGGAGTGTGTTGTCAGGTGACCGATTAGCACAACATCGGGGAGCAGCTCCAGTATCAAGCGCTCGAAGATCCGCTCGAGGCGGTCCTGGAATCCGGGGAAGGGCCCAGGCGCCATTCCGCCCCCGCTTATCATTACCACGTCAACACCGTCCTGGTATCTACTGCGTTCCATGCTGGGCAGAGTCGGCGCGGGCGTGGTCCTGCGCGAGAGCACCGTCACGCTGTGCCCTGCCGCGGTCAGCGCACGCGCCGTTCGTTCGGTGACCCGCTCGACCCCGGTCAGCTCGAAGGGAGGATAGCCGTGGCTGACTAGGAGGACCCGCATTGCCTCATCATCATCATCATCATTCTCGTCCTCCTTATCCCGCCGAGGGTTAGCGGCTCCGGCGCGCCTGCTGGACGCCCGAGAAGAAGGAAACCATCTCAGCCGGCAGCTCGCGGTGGTTAGCACCCACCCACTGCCCCACCACCTGGGCGACACGCCGCAGTGTCGAGTCGAGCATCCAGCGATCGAGCTCCGTGCCCTTCAGGGCACGGGCGCTCTGCAGGTACGCCCAGTCATCGGCCACCAGCGCCCGGATGAGCGGCAGCACGTCCCGCTCCTCCAGAGCACGATCATTGATCTCACGATTGGCAAGGCCGTCATCCACGTTGCGCGCAAAGAGCTCACGCAGTGTGTACTGATGGTGGTGGCGAACCACCGAGGCCGGTTCGTGCCATAGCGACCACCCCGCCTCCAGTACCTCACGGGCCCACAGCAGATCCTCGCCCAGCGTGGGCACCGAGTGAAACCCGATCTGGTTGAACACATCAGTTCGGACCGCAGCTCCGACTGTATGGAAGTTGATGAAGACACGCCGCTGATCGATCGACATCTCGCGATAGCCTTCCCAGTTTCCAATCGCTTTGCGCTCCCGCATGGCCGATCCGCTCAACTCCCGCTCGCCATCTCTGATGGTGAGGAGATCGACATCAGGAGGAGGTAGGACGCGACTGCATGCCCCTGCTGCGTGGGGATCCTCGTCCAGCACGCTCAGCAGAGGCGCCAACCACTGCTCACCAACGGGACGGCTACGGCCGCTGAGGAACAGCAATACCTCCCCCCGAGCATGCTGAGCGGCCAGATTTCGCGTCAGCCCATGGTCAAAGTCGGCTGGGTCGATCGCCAGCACCGTCGCTCCAAAATCCGTGAGTGCTGCGACGGTACCGTCCCGAGAGCCGGAATCCACCGCGATGATCTCCAATTGCGCAGAGGCCTTCTGTGCCAGCACGAGCGGCACCAGCTCGCACACGTCGCGTTCCTGGTTCTTGACAGGCAGCAGCAACGACACAAGGCGAACTCCCCCCACTCCTAGCTGATGAGTAACCCCGCGTGCCACCACCCGCGCCGTGCGTGAGGGTTCGCGACGGTGCTGGAGCGCGGGAAGTTCCATCGGCGCCGCGTCCCCCAAGGCCGCGCGGGTCTGGGCGGCGAGCAGCTCCATCACCTGGCGCGACTTGGCGCTCAGCAGCTGCTCCAAGCCAGCCAGCTCCTCGTTGTCTGTACGTACCGCCGCAAGATTAGACGACACGGAGAGAGTAAGCGGGTAGCAAGGGCCGTATTCGACGCTCAGCAGGCCATCCTCCAGGTAATGACGGATGTCGTCCGCGACGACTCTCCCCCCCCAGCGTTCGTCATACAGCTGCATATTGCCCTCGATTCCAAGAGCCTCACCTGTGGGCCAGCGAGTGACTGACTCCAAGTGATACACAACGCTGCTGTGGCAGTACCACACCTCGCGACCTTTCTGCCTAAGCCGCAGACAGAGATCCACATCCTCGTACCCGTTGTGAAAGGCGCTGTCAAAGCCCTCCAGCTCCTCAAAGTCCTCCCTTCGCACGAGCAGGCAGGCAGCTGTGGCAGCCGTCACCGCACGTGAGTGGTTGACGGCAGGATGCTCGCCAGGAAAGCCCGCATAGAGATGGCGCGGCCAGCCGTCCTGGGAGATCATCACCCCGGCGTGCTGAACCGTGCCATTGGGGAACAGGAGCTTAGCTCCCACCGCTGCTGCGGAGGGGGTTTTTGCTGCGTGGTTAACTAGGGAATCCAGCCACCCTGCGATGGGGATTGTGTCATTGTTCAGGAAAACTAGATACTCGCAATCATCAGCCGCCGCTGCGCCATCGTTACAGGAGATGGCAAACCCACGATTTTGCTCATGAACCACCACAGTGACCGCCAGTCCATATCCCTCCAGCAGCTCGCGTGTGCCATCTAAGGAGGCGTCATCTACGACGATTATCTGAGCCTCACAGCACGAGGGCGGATTGTCGAGCAGCGCCTGGAGACAGGTTCGAATGAGCTGAACTCCTTCGAAGGTGGGAATTATAACCGCGCACCTGCGCGCCGAACGCATCATCTGCTCACTCGGCGGAGCGCGCGGCGTCCTGTAGGGCCTGTTGGTAGCCGACGGTGCGACGTCTCACCACCCCGCGCAGCAGCGGCAGGCGGCCGAGGCCTGCATAGATCCGAGCCGGTGGGCTGTTTAGGATTCGCTCCAAGCGCACCCGGAGCTTGCGAGTCTCCTCGGCAGATGCTGCCAGCTGCGCCCCGACGGCGGTGTACTGTGCCTCCATCCCCACTAGTCTCTCTCGCAATTGCTCGCGCTCTTCAATGGCCCTCCCGTGTTCCTCGATGGCCTTCCGTAGCTTCCCGTTGAGCTCCTCGACCTGCTCATCGCGACGAAGGATCTGATCGTGCGCCTCGATCAGCGCTACCCTGAGCTCTCCCTCCCGACGGCTGATCGCAGACAGAGCCTCCTCCAGCTCTTGGATTCTGGGTATAGTCTGGTCGCGCAGCTGAGCCAGTTCCTGCTCAGCCGCATCCTTAGCGAGCGCCTGATTGCGCAGCCTGCTCTGCAGCTCACGCATTCCCGGGGCTTCCAGTGGCACGGCCTTTATGACGAACTGGTAGGTGCGCGCATCGGGATCTTGCTCAAGTTCTCTGACAACCTCCGTTGGAGCGGCGTCGACGTCCACAGCGACCTCGGTCGTATCGATCGGCGCTTCCTGGCGATGGATCTTCACGACAGCCAGCTCCGCTTCGTCGAAGAGCTGCGCGATGCTCGCGTGGGTGAAAAAGCGCAGGTGGGTGCGGTCAAGCAGACCGAGATCTTGATAATCAAATCTGCCCTCCAGCAGA
>Ga0210408_10001225_pt1 | contig 27549 bp, 21 predicted proteins | sample IncBWH4MmetaG_FD_155471 | JGI IMG/M metagenome (GOLD analysis project Ga0210408, IMG submission 155471) | Forest soil microbial communities from Barre Woods Harvard Forest LTER site, Petersham, Massachusetts, United States - Inc-BW-H-4-M | ecosystem: Environmental > Terrestrial > Soil >...
CCCACCCACTCCACCAGGATGTGGTAGCCGTCCATCTCGAGGAACCAGAACGGGTACAGGCTGATCAGGAACGACTGCAGCTGGAGCAGCGCGGAGGCGGCGAGGAAACCCTGGATCAGCCCGGGCTCGAGCCGCGCGGCGATCCAGAAGCAGAAGAAGCCCAGGAAGAGGTGGAAGAGCGGGCCCGCCACCGCGTTGACGATGCGGGCGCGGCGGGTGGCCATGAAGATGTCGGTGACGTCGGCGTAGAAGGTCGGGATGAAGCCGTGGAGGATCGTGAACCCGAACTCGCGCACGCGGCGCCGGTAGTGGATGCACGCGAGCGCGTGGATGATCTGGTGGTTGACCACGGTGAGCCAGAACACGATCTTCACCAGCAAGATGGCCGCCAGCGGGTGGCTCGCGAGCCCGTGGGTCACCTCCCCGAGGTCGTGCCAGATGAGGATCGCGCTGCGGCCGCCCACCACCACCATGATCGCGAGCGCGATCAGGGCCCACGGGGTGAAGAGCACGAAGCCGCCGTAGCGGTAGAGCCGCTCGAAGAACTGGTGCGAGCGCCGGCTCGTGACGGTCAGGCGCTCCAGCGCGTGCAGCGTTCCCTCCATCGCGCGCGCCGCCGGGTTGCGCCGGTTGCGCGCCAGCACCGCGCGCAGGCGCGACACCGGGCGCATGGTCAGGAGGTCGGCGCGCAGCAGCTTCACGATCAGGGTCGGGATGATCTCGAAGTCGAAGGAGCCGTAGTGCAGCAGGTAGGACGTGCCGATCTCCTGCAGCGAGGCGCGCCCGTCCATCAGGCCCCACAGGAACTTCTCGGTCTCGGTGATCTGGATGATCACCTCGGTGCGGCGGTTCTTGAGCGCGTAGGTGACCACGCCCTGCGGGGCGTAGGGCAGCCGCGCCATCTCCCAGTCGGCGTCGGGGATGCGCTGCGGGCGGCTGTGGAGGTAGGCGACCGCGCTCGGGATCTCGCGCGTCTCGAAGCCCTGGCCGTCCGGCTCCCGGACCAGCAGCTCGATCCGGGTGCGCTTCGGTCTGCCTTCCGCGGCCTTGTCGCCGGCCTCGCTCACCCTGGGCGCTCCGGGGCGCTACTTGTGCTCGATGTCGAGGCCGGTCGCCTCCAGACCCCAGCGGGTCACCTCCGCGACCAGGTCGGAGGAGTCGCGCAGCCGCTTGAACGCGACCTGGGCCATCTGCTGGAAGAACTTCGCGGCCGCGACCGGGCTGCCGGTGATGAAGCGATTGAGGCTGTCGCGGTCGAGGCTGAACAGCACGCTGTCGGCTTCGGCCTGGCAGGTGGCCGAGCGGCGGCGCTCGTCGCCGAAGAGGCTCATCTCGCCGAAGGCCTCCCCCGCTCCGAGGCGAGACAGCACCTGCTCGACCCGGCCGGTGACCGGCTTCGAGACCACGATGCTGCCGTCCTTGATCAGGAACAGCTCCTCGCCCGGATCGGCCGCGCGGAAGAGCACGTCACCCTTCCTGAGCCGGCGCTCGCGGAAGCTCGGGCAGAGGGCGAGGAGGACGGGCTCGTCGACGTCCTTGAACAGCACGACCCGGCGCAGGAAGCCGATCTCGGGGAGAGTGGCCACTCAGGTGGCCCAGCGCTTGAGCATGACGTTCTGCAGCGCGCGCGCCCGCTCACGGTCGGAGACGGTCGAGGTGCTGCCGAGCGCCTGCATGATGGCGGCCCGCTCTTCCGCGCTCAGCTCGAAGCCGGCCAGCACCGTGGCGGGGTCCCGCATCAGGTCGGCGAGGAACTCCTTGTCGATCATCACCTGCCCGACCAGGTCCTGGATCCCCTTGCCCGCCACGCGTGGACCTCGACTTTTCCGGGCCTTAGATCCACGACCCAGAAGGCCAATTTAGCAGAAGTGACGCGGTTTTAAAAGCCTCTTCCTCACTCGTACCGGAGGGCGTCGATGGGGTTCAGGGCGGCCGCCTTGCGGGCCGGGTAGAAGCCGAAGAAGACCCCCACCGCGGCCGCGAAGGCGAAGGCCACGAGGACCGCCTCGGTGCTCACCAGGGTGTGCCACTGGGCGAAGTAGGCGATGGAGTAGGAGCCGCCCAGCCCCGTCGCGATGCCGATGGCTCCGCCGATCAGGGACAGGGTCACCGCCTCCACCAGGAACTGGAGCAGGATGTCCCGGCCGCGGGCCCCGACCGCCATGCGCAGCCCGATCTCCCGCGTCCGCTCGGTGACCGAGACCAGCATGATGTTCATGATGCCGATGCCGCCGACCAGGAGCGAGACGGAGGCGATGGCGGCGAGCAACAGGGTCAGCACCCGGGACGACGCCTCCTGCGACTGCAGCACCTCGGTCAGGTTGCGGATGTTGAAGTCGTCGTCCTGGAAGGTCTGCAGCCGGTGCCGCTGGCGCAGCAGCCCGCGAATCTCCTGCTCGGCCTCGCCCATCGCGCGCGCCTCGCGGACTTTGACCGCGATGGAGCCCACCGAGCGCGCGTTGGCCTGGCTCGCGCCCAGCACCTTCTTCTTGGCGGTGCTGAGGGGAATCAGCACGGTGTCGTCCTGATCCTGGCCGAAGGTGGTCTGCCCCTTGCGCTCGAGGACGCCGATCACCGTGAACGGCACGTTCTTGATCCGGATCACGAGGCCGAGCGGATCGCTGTCGCCGAAGAGGCTGGCCACCACCGTCTGGCCGACGAGCGCCACCTTGCCGGCCCCCTCGATCTCCTCCTGGCTGAAGAGACGCCCGTCGGCCACGTCCCACTCGCGCGCGGTGAAGAACTCGAGCGTGACGCCCTGGATACCGGTGGCCCAGTTGAGGTTGCCGTACACGACCTGCGCCCCGCCCCGCGAGGTGGGCGCGGCCGAGACGACGGCCGGGATCTCCCGCTGGATCGCCCAGGCGTCGTCCTCGGTGATGGTGAGCTGAGTCCCCGACCCCATGCGGACGCCGCCCGAGACGACCGACCCGGAGAGCACGATGATCATGTTGGAGCCGAGGCTCTGGATCTGCTCGGCCACCCGGGCCTGGGCGCCCGAGCCGACCGCCACCATGGTGATGACCGCGCCGACCCCGATCACGATGCCCAGCATGGTGAGAGCGCTCCGGAGCTTGTTGACCCGGAGGGCCCGGACCGCGATCCGGGCGCTGGCCCACGCGCTGCTCCACACTCCCAAAGCGCCCTCCGCCGTCCGCGCCGGATCTGCTCGTCATCTGCTGACAGGCCGGAGCCCGCGGGCCTCCGAGCGAGTCCGCGCCCGGTTGATTGACGAGCCGACCCGGGCCCGCGTTGACCGCGGGGCGGTCGACAGGGCATCCGTGTGTCAACAGTTCGCAGGTTTCGTTCGTCTGGACCGATGAGAGGGCAGGGGTCGACCGTCAGAGAGACGTGGAGCCCTCACCCAGTCAGGATACGATCGTAGCGGCCCACTACGGGCGCTTACGACGGCTGTGCCGCCTGCTGCTGGGCGACCCCCAGGAGGCCGAGGACGTGGTCCAGGAGGTGTTCTTGAAGGCGCACGAGGCGGAGCGGCTGGCCCGCGCCCCCATGGACTGGGGAGCCTGGCTCACCCGGGTCGCGGTCAACGGCTGCCGGGACCGGCGACGGGCCGGCGGCTGGATGCGCTTCCGGCTCCGCAGCACCCACATCGACGATCTTCCCCTGGTGGCCGATACGCCGGCCCCGAGCGAGGCGGCGATCAGCGAGGACACCCGGCGGCGAATCTGGGCCGCCTTCCGCGATCTGCCCCGCCGGCAGCAGGAAGTGTTCGCGCTCCGCTACATCGAGGAGCAGCCGACCACCGATGTGGCCCAGGCGCTCGGGCTCAGCCCGGGCAGCGTCAAGCGCCACCTCTATCGCGCCGTGCGCCACCTCCGGCGCTCGCTGGGAGACGCGCGGTGAGCCCCTGCCTCTCGGACGACGCCCTCGAGCGGGTGCACGCCGACCTCGGCTCGATCGCGGAGCGGGCGCACCTGGCCGGCTGCGCGGCCTGCACCGGGCGCTCGCGCCGGATGCGCCGCGACCTCGACCTCATCACCGCGGTGCTGCGCGAGACCCGCGAGCCGCTGGCTCACGTGGCGCCCGCGCGCCGGCGCTGGATCCCCGCCGCCGTCGGGCTCTCGATGGCCGCGCTCGCCCTCCTCGTGTGGGTCGAGGTCGCGGTGTGGCGCGCGGTGACCCCCGTGCCGGCCACCATGCAGCCGCAGGAAGTGGCCGCGATCCTCTCGGACGTGTCCGCGTCGCTCTTCTCGGTGAACGGCGACCCGGTGCCGGCCACCGCCGACGACGGCCCGCTGACCCTCGAGGGCATGGCCCGCGACGTGGACAGCACCCTCACCGGAGGCGAGCCGTGACGCGGGGGAGACGAGCCGTGACGCGGGCGCGCGGGCTCGCCGCGGTGATCGTGAGCGCGCTGCTCCTGGCCGCCACCGCCGCGCCCGCCTCCGCCCAGGCCCCGGGCCGCGAGTCCGGGATGCGCAACGGGGGCCGCGGAGACGGCGAGCTCTGGCTCATGATCCGCGCGGCCCAGCTCACCCCCGAGCAGCAGACGAAGGTGCGCGCGATCCTGTCCGCGCACCGCGCGACCGCGCGCCCGGTCATCGAGCAGCTCCGGCAGGCCCAGCAGGAGCTGGGCAGCAAGCTGCTCGGCCCGGGGTCGGTCCAGGCCGCCGATCTCCAGCCCCAGCTCCAGCGGATCGGCCAGCTGCGTGATCAGCTCGCCCAGGACAGCGCGAACGCGGCGCTCGAGGTCCGCGCCGTGCTCACCCCCGAGCAGCTGGCCCGGGTGGTGCAGACGAAGGATCGCCTCAAGCAGCTGCGCGAGGAGATGCGCCAGCTGATGCAGCAGCCCCCGTCCCGGCCCTAGCTCTGATGCGCGACGCGCTCGCCCTCCTCGTCCTGGCCGCGGGCCTGGCCCTGCCGGCGCTCGCCCACGCGAGCCCGCCCGACCCCTCGTGGATCCCCGGGGTCTACGACGACGCCGACTTCGACGACGTCGTGACGCAGGTGGTGTCGGGGACCGGGAGCGTCACCCCCGGCATCGTCGATGTGCTCCGATTCATCCCGCGCTCCGCGGAGAGCCTCGGGCAGCCGGTCGAGACCGTGCCCGACTCGCTCGCGACGGACGCGGGTCGCGAGCGCGCTCCTCCCTCATCGTAGCGCCTTCATCCCCGTCGGCGGCCGGCTCGCGGATCCTCCTCCGGGATCCGTCCGCGAGGCCATCACCCGCCGACGACGCCACGAAACCCGAACGGAGGTGACCGCGAGGAGGAGATTCATGCTCCGCATGGCGACGAGAGTATTCGTGGGCGTATTCGCGTGCTCGACGGTGGGCGATCAGTACTTCCCGATGGGAGGCGAGCCATGATCGCGCAGGCCTTCACGTCCAGCGAGCCGCGTACCCTGCTGCGGGAGCCGTCCCACGACGGTGACCTGTGGGCGATCGTGCTGGCCGGTGGCGAAGGGAGCCGGCTGCGCGCGCTGACCCGTTACCTCTACGGCGACGAGCGGCCCAAGCAGTACGCGGTCCTCACCGGCTCGAAGTCGCTCCTGCGTCAGACCCTGGAGCGCGTGGCGCGGCTCATCCCGCCCTCGCGCATCGTGGTGGTGGCCCAGGCCAGCCACGACCGCTACCTGGGCGCGGAGCTGACCGGCTTCCCGCAGGTCCACGTGCTCTCGCAGCCCTCCGACCGCGGCACCGCGGCCGGGGTGCTGATGCCCGCCCACTGGATCCGCGCACGCGATCCGCGCGCGGTGGTCGCGGTCTTCCCCGCCGATCACTTCATCCTCGAGGAAGAGGCGTTCATGCGTCACGTCGGCGAGGTGGCCGGCTACGTGCGCGCGAACCCGGACGGCCTCGTGCTGCTCGGAGTGCCGCCCACCGACGCCGATCCCGACTACGGCTGGATCGAACCGGGGGCGCGGGTGGGCTGGGCGGGCCCGGATCCGGTCCGCCGGATCCGCGGCTTCCGCGAAAAGCCGACCGAGGAGTCGGCGCGACGGCTCTACGCGCTGGGCGGACTCTGGAACACGTTCGTCTTCGCGGCGAGCGTGACGACCCTCATCGAGGCGGGCCGCGAGTGCCTGCCGCTGCTGCACGATCGCCTCGTGCGCATGGGCCTCTTCTCGGGCACGCAGTACGAGGCCTGGGCCCTCCGGCAGGCCTACCTCTTCGCCCCCGCCGCGGACTTCTCGCGGGCCGTTCTCGAGTCGCCGCCGCTGCCCCTCTCGGTGGCGGAGATGCCGACCCACACCTGGTGCGACCTGGGCACCCCGGAGCGGGTCGCCTGGACGCTCCGGGCCCTGGGAGCGCCGCCCCCGGCCTGGCTCGCCCTGCTCGGATCGCGCTCGTGACCCCCGGTCGACGCACCCACCCCCGGGGGCCTCCGGCCGCAGGCCCCCGGCGCCCGGCCTCGCCGAATGATCCCGCGGAGTGGCGCGTCAGAATATGCTACAAGCGGAGCCACACGAGAGGGGGAGCGGCATGGCTGCGGAAGCGCATGAGTCCGGGGAGTTCCGTCCGATGCCCACGGACGCGCCACGCCGGTCTTCGGGCCGGGTCCTGGTCATCGGGCTGGTCCTGGCGGCGCTCCTGGCCGGCGGTGGCTACTTCGCCCTGAACCGGCCGGGGCGAGCCCAGCCCGTCGCCTCCACCGGTCCTCGGGCGGTCCCGGTGGTCACCGTTCCCGCCCGAAGCGGCGACCTCCCGGTCTACCTCACCGGCCTCGGCACGGTCACCCCGCTCAACACGGTCACGGTCCGGAGCCGGGTCGACGGTCAGCTGATGCGCACCTCCTTCCAGGAGGGCCAGATCGTCAAGGCGGGTGACGTGCTCGCCGAGATCGATCCGCGGCCGTTCGAGGCCCAGCTCACCCAGACCGAGGGCCAGCTCGCCAAGGACGAGGCCGCGCTCAGCAACGCCCGGCTCGACCTCGAGCGCTATCGCACCCTGGTCAAGGGCGGCTTCGTCCCGCAGCAGCAGCTCGACACCCAGGCCTCCGCCGTGTCGCAGCTCGCCGCGGCCATCAAGGCGGATCAGGGCAACGTCGACGCGATCCGCCTGCAGCTCACCTACTGCCGCATCCTCGCTCCCATCACCGGCCGCGCCGGCCTGCGCCTCGTCGACGCGGGCAACATGGTGCACGCCAACGACCCGGGCGGCCTGGTGGTGCTGGCCCAGGTCGAGCCGATCGCGGTGGTGTTCACGATCCCGCAGGACAACCTGCCCGCGGTCCTCGCGCGCCAGCGGGCGGCCGGGTCGATCACGGTGGAGGCGTTCGATCGCGACGGGCGCACCCGGCTCGCGAGCGGGACGCTGCTGGCGGTCGACAACCAGATCGACCAGGGCACCGGCACCGTGAAGATCAAGGCGTCCTTTGAGAACACGAGCGGCGTGCTCTACCCGAACCAGTTCGTCAACGCCCGCGTGCTCGTCGACACGCTCCAGGGCGTGGTGCTGGTGCCCAACGAGTCGATCCAGCGCGGGGCCCAGGGGCCGTTCGTCTACGCGGTGAAGCCCGACAAGACGGTGGAGCTGCGCAAGGTCACGCTCGGGCCGACCGAGGGCGGCGTCACCGCGGTCCGCGAGGGCGTCGCCACCGGCGACGCGCTCATCGTGGACGGCGCCGACAAGGTGCAGGAGCGCTCGCGGGTGGAGCCCACCACCCGCGGCGAGCGGCCGCCGGCCCCGCGCGGCGAGCGCCCGCCCGGCCGCACGGGCTCATGAACCCATCGCGGCCGTTCATCCTACGGCCGGTCGCCACCTCCCTCCTCACCGTCGCGATCGTCCTGGCCGGCCTCGTCGCCTACCGGCTGCTGGCGGTCTCCGCCCTGCCCCAGGTCGACTACCCGACCATGCAGGTGCAGACGTTCTACCCGGGCGCGAGCCCCGACGTGATGGCCTCCGCGGTCACCGCCCCGCTCGAGCGCCAGTTCGGCCAGATGCCCGGCCTCAAGCAGATGACGTCGACCAGCTCGTCCACCAGCAGCGTCATCACGCTGCAGTTCGACCTGAACCTGGCCCTCGACATCGCCGAGCAGCAGGTGCAGGCCGCGATCAACGCGGCCACCTCGTTCCTGCCCACCGATCTGCCCAACCCGCCGATCTACAGCAAGGTGAACCCGGCCGACGCGCCGATCCTGACCCTGGGCCTCACCTCGAGCGCCCTGCCGCTCACGAGCGTGCAGGACCTCGCGGACACACGCCTGGTGCCGAAGATCTCCCAGCTCCCCGGCGTGGGCCTGGTCACCCTGAGCGGCGGCCAGAAGCCGGCGATCCGCATCCAGGTGAACCCGGCGCGGCTGGCCGCCAACGCGCTCACCCTCGAGGACGTGCGGATCGCGGTGGCCAACGCGAGCGTGAACCAGGCCAAGGGCAGCCTCGACGGCCCGCGCCAGGCCTTCACCATCGGGGCCAACGACCAGCTCGTCACCAGCGACCAGTACCGCAACCTGGTCATCGCCTACCGCGGCGGCGCGCCGGTGCACCTCTCGGACGTGGCCGACACCGTCGACGACGCGGAGAACCTGCGCCAGGCCGCCTGGATGGGCGTCGAGCCCGCGGTGATCGTGAACATCCAGCGCCAGCCCGGGGCCAACCTGATCCAGGTGGTGGACCGGGTCAAGCTGCTGCTGCCCACGCTCCAGGCCACCCTGCCCAGCTCGGTGAAGGTGGCGATCCTGAGCGACCGCACCACCACCATCCGGGCCTCGGTCCACGACGTCCAGCTCGAGCTGATGCTCGCGGTGGTCCTGGTGGTGGCGGTGATCTTCCTGTTCCTGGGCAGCCCGGCCGCCACCTTCATCCCGTCGATCGCGGTGCCGGTCTCGATCATCGGCACCTTCGCGGTCATGTACGCGCTCAACTTCAGCCTGAACAACCTCTCCCTGATGGCGCTGACCATCGCCACCGGCTTCGTGGTCGACGACGCGGTGGTGATGATCGAGAACATCGCGCGCTACATCGAGGCGGGCGACTCCCCGCTGGAGGCCGCCCTCAAGGGCTCCGAGCAGATCGGTTTCACCATCCTCTCGCTGACCGTCTCCCTGATCGCGGTGCTGATCCCGCTGCTGTTCATGGGCGACATCGTGGGCCGCCTCTTCCGGGAGTTCGCGATCACCCTCAGCGCCGCGATCCTGGTCTCGGCCGGGGTGTCCCTCACCCTCACCCCCATGCTCTGCGCCAAGCTGCTGCGTCACCACGAGGCGCACGAGACCGGCCGGGTGGCCCGCCTCTCGCAGGCGGTGTTCAACCGCGTGCTCGACCTCTACGCGCGCACCCTGCGGGTCGTCCTCGCGCACCAGGGGCTCACCCTGGTGGTGGCGGTGGGCACCCTCGGGCTCACCCTGCTGCTCTACACCGTGGTGCCGAAGGGGCTCTTCCCGGTCCAGGACACCGGGGTGATCCTCGGCATCTCCGAGGCGCCCCAGAGCGTATCGTTCCCCGCGATGGCCCAGCGGCAGCAGGCGCTCGCCCGCGCGATCCTGGCCGACCCGGCGGTGGAGAACATCTCGTCGTTCATCGGCATCGACGGCACCAACGTCACCCTCAATAGCGGCCGCATGCTGATCGCCCTCAAGCCGCTCGACGCGCGGCGGATCGGGGTGCGCGACGTCATCGAGCGGCTGCGACCCCGGCTCGCCGAGGTCGCCGGCATCACCCTCTACCTCCAGCCGGTGCAGGATCTCACCGTGGAGGACCGGGTGAGCCGCACCCAGTACCAGTACAGTCTGGAGAACCCGAGCGTGGCCGAGCTCAATACCTGGGCGCCCCGCTTCGTCGAGCGCCTCCGGGCCCAGCCCGGGCTGAGCGACGTGGCGAGCGACCAGCAGGACCAGGGCCTCGAGACCTCGGTGCGCATCGACCGCGACACCGCGGCCCGGCTCGGCATCACGCCCCAGATGATCGACGACACGCTCTACAACGCGTTCGGCCAGCGCCAGATCTCCACCATCTTCACCCAGCTCAACCAGTACCGCGTGGTGCTCGAGGTGCGGCCGGAGTATCGTCAGGATCCCGCCGCGCTGCAGCAGATCTACCTGCGCTCGAGCTCCGGCGGCCAGGTCCCGCTCTCGACCTTCACGACCCTGGAGGAGCGGGCGACCCCGCTGGTGGTGAGCCATCAGGGCCAGTTTCCGGTGGTGACCGTCTCGTTCAACCTGGCCCCCGGCGTCTCCCTCGGGGAAGCGGTGGACGCCATCGAAAGCACCCGGCGCGATCTGAAGATGCCGATCTCGATCGAGGCGCGCTTCCAGGGCGCGGCGCGCGCCTTCCAGGCGTCGCTCGCCAACGAGCCGCTCCTGATCCTGGCCGCGGTGGTCTGCGTCTACATCGTGCTCGGGGTGCTCTACGAGAGCTGGATCCACCCGGTCACGATCCTCTCGACCCTGCCCTCCGCCGGGGTGGGCGCCCTGCTCGCCCTGCTCGCGGCGCGGCTCGACCTGAGCGTGATCGCGCTGATCGGCATCATCTTGTTGATCGGCATCGTGATGAAAAACGCGATCATGATGATCGACTTCGCGCTCGACGCCCAGCGCACCGAGGGCAAGCCCGCGCCGGAGGCGATCTACCAGGCGTGCCTGCTCCGCTTCCGTCCAATCTTGATGACCACGATGGCCGCGCTGCTGGGCGGCGTGCCGCTCGCCATCGGCCAGGGGGTGGGCGCCGAGCTGCGCCAGCCGCTCGGGATCGCCATCGTGGGCGGCCTCATCATGAGCCAGATGCTGACCCTCTACACCACCCCGGTCATCTACCTGGCCTTCGACCGCCTCGCCACGCGCGCGGTCCGCCAGCGTCGCACCGCCCCCGCCGGCGCGCCCGCGGAGCCGTCGCGGCCGTGAACCTCTCCGGCCCGTTCATCCGTCGGCCGGTCGGCACCACCCTGCTGACCCTGGCGCTCGTGCTCGCCGGGATCATCGGCTTCCGGCTGCTGCCGGTGGCCCCGCTGCCCCAGGTGGACTTCCCCACCATCAACGTGTCGGCGGGCCTGCCGGGGGCGAGCCCGGAGACCATGGCCTCCGCGGTGGCCACCCCGCTCGAGCGCCAGTTCACCCGCATCGCGGCGGTGAGCGAGATGACCTCGACGAGCTTCCTCGGCTCGACGAGCGTCGCGCTGCAGTTCGATCTCTCGCGCGACATCAACGGAGCGGCCCGCGACGTGCAGTCCGCGATCAACGCGGCGAGCGGGCAGCTGCCCTCGAACCTGCCGAGCAACCCGACCTATCGCAAGGTCAACCCCGCCGACGCTCCGATCATGATCCTGGCCCTCACCTCGGCCACCGCGAGCACCGGCCAGCTCTACGACATGGCGTCCACCATCCTCCAGCAGAAGCTCTCCCAGCTGGAGGGCGTGGGCCAGGTGTTCGTGGGCGGCAGCTCGCTGCCCTCGGTGCGGGTCGAGCTGAACCCCCACGCGCTGGCCCGCTACGACATCGGCCTCGAGGACGTGCGCGCGATGCTGGCCAACGCCAACGTGAACCGCCCGAAGGGCCAGATCCACGGGCCCGACCGGGCGTGGGAGATCCGCACCAGCGACCAGCTCCGCTTCGCGGACGAGTACCGGCCGCTGGTGGTGGCGTGGCGCAACGGGGCGGTGGTGCGGCTCTCCGACGTGGCCGTGGTGCGCGACGCGGTCGAGGACCTGCGCTCGGTCGGCATCGCCAACGGCCGGCCCGCCGCGCTCATCATCATCTTCCGCCAGCCCGGGGCCAACATCATCGAGGCGGTGGATCACATCCGCGAGGCGATGCCGGAGCTGCACGCGCTCATCCCCGCCGACGTCACCCTCACCCCGGTGCTGGACCAGACCGTGACCATCCGGGCCTCGGTGTCGGACGTCGAGCACGCCCTGATGATCTCGGTGGCCCTCGTGGTGCTGGTGGTGTTCCTGTTCCTGCGGGACGGGCGGGCCACCGCCATCCCCGGCGTCGCGGTGCCGGTGTCGCTGATCGGCACCTTCGCCTTCATGTACCTGATCGGCTACAGCATCGACAACCTGTCGCTGATGGCCCTCACGGTGGCCACCGGCTTCGTGGTCGACGACGCCATCGTGGTGGTGGAGAACGTGATGCGCCACCTCGAGCAGGGCATGCGCCCGCTCGAGGCCGCCATCACCGGGGCCCGCGAGATCGGCTTCACCGTGCTCTCCATCAGCATCTCGCTGGTGGCGGTGTTCATCCCGATCCTCCTGATGGGCGGCCTCATCGGCCGGCTCTTCCGGGAGTTCGCGATGGTGCTCTCCATCGCGGTGCTCGTCTCCCTGGTGGTCTCGCTGACCACCACCCCGATGATGTGCGCCCTTCTCCTCCGCTCGCATCACGACCGGGAGCGCGGCCGCTTCTACCGCGGCGGCGAGCGGGTCTTCGGCTGGGTGGTCCACGGCTACGAGCGCACCCTGGGCTGGGCCCTCCGCTACCCGCGCACGGTCCTCGCCATCGCCGCGATCACCTGCGGGCTCACCGTCTACCTCTTCGTGGTGATCCCCAAGGGCTTCTTCCCCCAGCAGGACAACGGCCGGCTCAGCGGCGGGGTGGTGGCCTCCCAGGACATCTCGTTCCAGGCCATGCGCGAGAAGGTGACCCAGCTCGCCGCGATCGTGCAGGCCGACCCCGGCATCCTGACCGTCACCGCCTACACCGGCGGCGGCGGGGGACGGGGCACCACCGTCAACACCGCGCGCATGTTCATCGCCCTCAAGCCAAACAAGGAGCGGGACGCCACCGCCGACCAGATCATCGCGCGCCTCCGGCCGAAGCTCGCCCGCGTGGTCGGAGCCACCCTCTACCTGCAGGCGGTGCAGGACATCCGGGTGGGCGGCCGCATCGGCAACGCCCAGTACCAGTACACGCTCCAGGCGGACAGCCTCGCGGACCTGAGCGAGTGGGCCCCGCGCATGCTCGAGGCGCTCCGCGCCCTCCCCGAGCTGCGCGACGTCTCGAGCGACCAGCAGGACGCGGGACTGCAGGTGCCGCTCACCATCGACCGCGACACCGCGGCCCGGCTCGGGGTGAGCACGAAGCTCGTCGACGAGACCCTCTACAGCGCGTTCGGCCAGCGCCAGGTCTCGACCATCTACACCTCGCTGAACCAGTACCACGTGGTGATGGAGGTGGCGCCCGAGTACTGGCAGAGCCCGGACGCGCTCGCCGCCATCCACCTGCGCTCTCGGACCGGCGCCACCGTGCCGCTCACCGCGCTGACCCGCTTCGTGCCGAGCGCGGCCCCGCTCCAGGTGAACCACCAGGGCCTCTTCCCGTCGGTGACCGTCTCGTTCAACCTGGCCCCCGACGTGTCGCTCGGCCACGCGGTCGCCGCGGTGGAGGACGCGGGGCGCCGCATGGGCCTGCCCTCGAGCGTGCGCGGCAAGTTCGCGGGCGCGGCCCAGGCCTTCCAGGACTCGCTCTCCACCCAGCCCCTGCTCATCCTGGCCGCCCTGGTCGCGGTCTACATCGTGCTCGGCATGCTCTACGAGAGCTACGTGCACCCGCTGACCATCCTCTCCACCCTGCCCTCGGCGGGAGTGGGCGCGCTGCTGGCCCTCATGCTCTGCCGGATGGACCTGTCGATCATCGCGATCATCGGGATCATCCTGCTCATCGGCATCGTGAAGAAGAACGCGATCATGGTCATCGACGTGGCGCTCGATCTGGAGCGCCGCGAGGGGCGCGCGCCGAAGGACGCGATCTACACCGCGTGCCTGCAGCGGCTGCGGCCCATCCTCATGACCACGATGGCCGCGATGCTGGGGGCCCTGCCGCTGGCCCTCGGCACCGGCACCGGCTCCGAGCTGCGCCGCCCGCTCGGGGTGAGCATCATCGGCGGCCTCATGCTGAGCCAGCTCCTCACCCTCTACACGACCCCGGTCGTGTACCTGTTCCTCGAGCGCTGGCGGATGCGGATGGCGGGCGTGTGGGCGCGGGTCGGCGAGCGCATCGGCGTGCGCCGGCCCGCCGAGCAGATCAGCGGCGGCAAGTAACCCACCTCGAACGAGAGGAGTCGCGCATGCAGCTCGATCCCCGGACGATGAAGCGGGAGTCCACCTACAAGCTGCTGATCGGGTGCGTGGTGCCGCGGCCGATCGCGTGGGTCTCCACGGTGGGCCCCGACGGGGTGAACAATCTCGCCCCCTTCAGCTTCTTCATGGGCGTGTGCGGCGACCCGCCGACCATCGCGTTCTCGTCCGGCCCCCGGCTGCGCGACCGCAAGGACACGGTGCGCAACGCGGAGCACACCGGCGACTTCGTGGTGAACGTGGTCGACGACGACCGGGCCGAGCAGATGAACCAGAGCTCGGGGGAATACCCGCCGGAGGTCGACGAGTTCACCCTCACCGGGCTCACCGCCGCGCCGGGGGTGCGGGTGCGCGCCCCGCGCGTGGTGGAGGCGCCGATCAGCCTCGAGTGCCGGCTGGCCCAGATCATCCCGGTCGGGCGCGGCCCCCACAGCCTGGTGCTGGGCGAGATCGTCTACTTCCACGTGCGCGACGATCTCTACGAGCCCGACACCGGACGCATCGACATGGCGCGCCTCAAGCCGGTGGGCCGGCTCGCCGGGCACGCCTACGCGCACGTGCACGACATCTTCAACATGAAGCGCCCCTCGGAGACCTACGCGGGCTAGGACCGTCGTGCCGGGCTAGCGGGCGGCGGGCGCGCCCGCGGCGAGGGCGTGGGCGACCTTCTCGAGCAGGCGGTCTACCGAGAACCGCCGGTGGACGAGCCAGTCCTCGGGGGCGCGCAGGGCGAGCCGCGCGTCGGGCTCGCCCACGTCCTCGATCACGAACAGGGTGCGGAGGGCGGGCCGGTCACGCCGCAGCCGGGCGGCCAGCTCCGCGCCGTTCAGCCCGTCGAGCATCACCCCGGTGATCAGGAGGTCGACCGGCCCGGCGTGGCGTGAGGCGACCTCGAGCGCGCGCTCCGCGCCGTCGGCGGCCAGCACCCGGTAGCCGGCGCCGCTCAGCACCTCGGCCAGGTGCCCCGCGGTGGCGGGATCGCGTTCCACCACCAGCACGGTGGCGCGCGCGGCCGGCGCGGGCGCTCCGGGCAGCACCGCGGGCAGCTGGATCCGCACCGTGGTGCCGACCCCGAGGACGCTGTCGAGCTCGACGTGCCCGCCGTGCTGCTGCACCGCTCCGTAGACCATCGCGAGGCCGAGCCCGCTGCCCGCCCCGATGTCCTTGGTGGTGAAGAAGGGCTCGAAGACGTGGCTGCGCGCCTCCTCGCTCATCCCCACGCCGGTGTCGGCCACCGAGAGCAACACCGAGCGCGCCCCGCCCTCCCGGCCCGCCGCGCTGGTCTCGAGGATGAGGCGGCCGCCGTGCGGCATCGCGTCGCGCGCGTTCATGACCAGCTGGTGGAGCACGTGCTCGATCTGGCGGCGATCCACCTCCACCGGGGGCAGGCCCTCGGGCAGGCGGGTCACCAGCTCGACCGAGGCCGGGAGCAGCCGCCGGAGCGCGGGCGTGACCGCGCGCACGATCTCGCCCAGGTCGGTCACGAGCGGGGCGTAGGACTGGCGGCGGCAGAAGGCCATGAGCTGCGCGGTCAGGTAGGCGGCGCGCTGCCCGGCGCGCTCGATCATCTCGAGCTGCGGCCGCAGGGCCGCGTCGTCGCCGTGCTGGGTCAGGAGCCACTGCGCGCGCCCCAGCACGATCGTCATCAGGTTGTTGAACTCGTGAGCCACGCCCCCCGCGAGCCGTCCCACTGCCTCGAGCTTCTGCGACTCGCGGAGCTGGGCCTGGCTCTCGGTCAGCGCGGCCTCGGCGCGCCGGCGCGCGGTGATGTCGCGGGTCATGCTGAGCACGCCGGTGGGCTTGCCGCTCTCGTCGCGGATCCAGGTGAAGGTCGACTCCACCCAGACCGTCGACCCGTCCTTGCAGGGCTGCTCCAGCTCGAGCCGCCGGTACGAATTCGCGGGCATCTCACCTGCCTGCTCCAGCGCGAGCACCTCGGCGAGCGCCTGGCGCACCACCTCTTGCGACCGCGGGGTGAGCCGCTCCTCGGTGGTCTGGGCCAGGCATTCCTCCGGCGTGTAGCCCCGGAGCTGGAAGACGGACGGGCTCACGTAGACGGGCCGCGATTGCAGGTCGAAGACCGCGATGACGTCGGAGGAGTGCGCGGCCAGGATCCGGTAGAGGCGCTCGCCCTCCCCGATCGGGCGCCCCGGGGGCTGCTCCGCGGGATCGGTCATGGTCGAAATCCACGATAGCACGGGGCGTCGGGAGGGACGAACGAGGGCCGATTCGGTTGACCGGCGGGGCGGATTTGCCGCGCTGGGCCATGTCAACCGGGCCCCGAACCGACTCGTTCCTTCCATGGAGGGGCTAAATGAACGGGCCCCGGCCGCCGTCAGAAACGGTGGCCCTCGAAGTCGGCCTCGGAGGAGGAGATCATGCGAATGCGGGCACTTGGCCCGGTGGTGCTGGTCGGTAGCCTGGTTGCGCTCTTGCTCGTCGCGAGCGCCACCCCAAGCCTGGCGTGGTGGCGAGGCGGCGTGTGGATCGGCCCCGGCGTCGTGGTGGCGCCCCCGGTAGTGGTCGCCCCCCCGCCGGTCTACGTCCCGTCCTACCCGGCGCCGGTCGTGGTCGAGCAGCCCGCCCCGGTCTACCAGGAACAGCCCCAGCCCCAGGCCGCGCAGCAGGTCTGGTACTACTGCCAGGACCCGGCGGGCTACTACCCGTACGTCAAGCAGTGCCCGCACGGCTGGCAGCCGGTCAGCCCCACGCCCAAGTGACATGCGCGCGCTGGCGCTCCTGCTCGTCGTCGCGCTCGTCGCCGGCTGCGCTTCCGTGCCGGCGGGCCCCAGCGTGTCGGTGCTCCCGGGGCATGGCAGGAGCTTCGAGCAGTTCCAGGATGACGACCTCGCGTGCCGGCAGTGGGCGCGCCAGGAAGCGGGCACCACTCCCGGAGCCTCCGCGGCCCAATCCACCGTCGGCGGCGCGGCGATCGGCACGCTGCTCGGCGCGGGGCTCGGCGCCGCGCTGGGCGCGGTCACCCATCGGCCCGCGGCCGGGGCCGCGGTGGGCGCGGGTGTCGGCCTGATCGGCGGCACCGCGGTCGGCGCGAGCTCGGGCCAGGCCGCGGGCCAGACCGTGCAGCGCCGCTACGACAACGCCTACACGCAGTGCATGTACGCGAAGGGCGACCAGGTCCCGGGGCGGCCGGCCGCGGCCGCGCCGGTCGTGAGCCCGACGGTGCCGCCGCCACCTCCGCCGCCCGCAGCCGGGCTCACGCCACCGCCTCCGCCCGGCCCACCGCCCCCGCCCCCGTCCGGACTGCGCTGAGCATAGAGAGGAGCCGCGTGGAACCCGATGATCGATGACTGAGTCGCCCCAGGATTCCGACGGAGGCCAGTCGCCCGCCGCACCAGCTCCCCCACCCCGCCGCCGCGGGTCGCGCCTCGTCTCCCTCGCCTGGGGCGGCTCGGTCGTGCTCCTCCTCGCGGGCGTCGCGTGGTTCGTCCACTCCCGCACGCCTCCGGATCCCCGGGCGGGCCGCGGCACCGCCTCGGTATCGGTGGTGACTGCGCCAGTGGTCCAGGGCGATCTCCCGGTCACCCTCAACGCGCTCGGCACGGTCACCCCGCTCGCCACCGTGACCGTGAAGACACAGATCGCCGGGCGCCTGGTGGCGATCGGATTCCAGGAAGGACAGATCGTGAAGGTGGGCGACTTCCTCGCCGAGGTCGATCCCCGCCCCTACCGGATCGCGCTCGACCAGGCCCAGGGCCAGCTCGTGCGCGACACCGCCCTGCTCCACAACGCCCAGATCGACCTCACCCGCTACCGCACCCTCGCCGAGCAAGACTCGATCCCGCAGCAGCAGGCCGACACCCAGGCCTACCTCGTCCACCAGTACGAGGGCACCGTGAAGTCCGACCAGGCGATGGTCGACAACGCGCGCCTCAACCTCGAGTACTGCCACATCGTGGCGCCGGTCTCCGGCCGCGTGGGCCTGCGCCAGGTGGATCAGGGCAACTACGTGCAGACCAGCGACCCGGGCGGCATCGTGGTCATCACCCAGCTCCAGCCGATCTCGGTGATCTTCACGCTGCCCGAGGACAACCTGCCCGCGGTGATGAGCCGGCTCACCGCCGCGACCCTCCCGGTGACCGCCTACGATCGCGCGCTCATCACCAAGCTCGCGGAGGGCAAGCTCCGCACCGTCGACAACCAGATCGACACCACCACCGGCATGGTGCGCCTGCGCGCCGAGTTCGACAACCGCGACAACCGCCTCTTTCCGAATCAGTTCGTGACCGCGCTGCTGCTGGTCGAGACCATGAAGGGCGCCACCCTCGTGCCGAGCGCGGCGGTGCAGCGCGGCGCGCCCGGCACGTTCGTCTACGTGGTCGACGGTGAGCGCGTCGTCCACCTGCAGCCGGTGAAGCTCGGGCCCACCGACGGCGAGCGGGTCGCGGTCCTCTCCGGGGCCACGGTGGGGGCGCAGGTGGTGGTCGACGGGGCCGACAAGCTGCGCGACGGGGCCAAGGTCACCCTCGCGAGCGACGCGGGGCGGGCGGGCGGCGCGCCCGACCGCGCCCCGCCCGCCTCGTCCGACGGAACGCGGCGGGGTCGCCGGAAGGGCGGGAGCCCGTGAACCCGTCGCGGATCTTCATCGAGCGCCCGGTCGCGACCTCGCTGCTGATGGTCGCGGTCATGCTCGTGGGGATCGTGGCCTACCAGTTCCTGCCGCTCGCCGCGCTCCCCGAGGTGGACTACCCGACCATCCAGGTCCAGACCCTCTACCCGGGCGCCAGCCCCGAGGTGATGACCTCCGCGGTGACCGCGCCGCTCGAGCGGCAGTTCGGCCAGATGCCGAGCCTCAAGCAGATGTCCTCGACCAGCTCGGCGGGGGCCTCGGTCATCACGCTGCAGTTCGCGCTGAACCTGAGCCTCGACGTGGCGGAGCAGGAGGTGCAGGCCGCCATCAACGCGGCGGGCAACCTGCTGCCCTCGGACCTGCCCGCGCCGCCGATCTACGCCAAGATCAACCCGGCCGACGTGCCGGTGCTCACGCTGGCGCTGACCTCCAAGTCGCTCTCCCTCCCCCAGATCGAGGACGTGGCGGAGAGCCGCCTGGCCCAGAAGGTCTCGCAGCTCCCCGGGGTGGGCCTGGTGCGGGTGGTGGGCGGGCAGCGGCCCGCGGTACGGGTGCAGGCCCACCTGCGCGCGCTCGCCGCCTACGGGCTCAACATCGACGACCTGCGCACCACCATCAACAACGCCAACGTGAACCTGCCCAAGGGCAACTTCGACGGGCCGGCGCGCGCCTACGCGGTCAACGCCAACGACCAGCTCCAGAGCGCGGACGCCTACCGCTCGATCGTGGTGGCCTATCGCAACGGGGCGCCGGTGCGCCTCTCCGACGTGGCCGACGTGCTGGACGGCGCCGAGAACCCCAAGCTCGCGGCCTGGATGAATCGGACCCCCGCGGTGGTGGTCAACATCCAGCGCCAGCCCGGGGCCAACGTCATCGAGGTGGTGGACCGGGTGAAGGCGCTCCTGCCCCAGCTCGAGAGCTCGCTGCCCGCCGCGATCCAGGTGACGGTGCTGACCGATCGCACCAACACCATCCGCGCGTCGGTGCGCGACGTGAACTTCGAGCTGGTGCTCGCGGTGGTGCTGGTGGTGCTGGTGATCTTCCTCTTCCTGGGCAGCCTGCGCGCCACCGTGATCCCGAGCCTGGCGGTGCCGCTCTCCCTCGTCGGCACCTTCGGGGTGATGTACCTGGCCGGCTTCAGCCTGAACAACCTCTCGCTGATGGCGCTCACCATCGCGACCGGCTTCGTGGTCGACGACGCGATCGTCATGATCGAGAACATCACCCGCTACATCGAGCAGGGCGAGCGCCCGCTCGCCGCCGCCCTGAAGGGGTCCGCCCAGATCGGGTTCACCATCGTCTCCCTCACCATCTCGCTCATCGCGGTGCTGATCCCGCTGCTCTTCATGGGCGACGTGGTCGGGCGGCTCTTCCACGAGTTCGCGATCACCCTCGCGGTGACGATCCTGATCTCGGCGGGGGTCTCGCTCTCGCTCGCGCCCATGATGTGCGCCAAGATCCTGCGCCCCGAGCGGGCGGAGGACCAGGGCCGCATCGCGCGCTTCACCACCCGGTCATTCGACCGGCTCATCCGCCACTACGACCGCTCGCTCGGGTGGATCCTCGAGCACCAGCCCGCCACCCTCCTGGTGGCGGTCGCGACCCTCGCCCTGACCATCTTCCTCTACGTGGTCATCCCCAAGGGCTTCTTCCCGGTGCAGGACACCGGGCTCATCCAGGGCATCTCGGAGGCCTCGCAGGCGGTCTCGTTCGCGCGCATGGCCGAGCTACAGCAGGCGCTCGCGTCGCGCATCCTGCGCGACCCCGACGTGGTGAGCCTCTCCTCGTTCATCGGGGTGGATGGGACGAACCCGACCCTGAACACCGGGCGCTTCCTGATCAACCTGAAGCCGCGCGAGGACCGCACCGCCACCGCGAGCGACGTGATCCGGCGGCTGCGGGGGGACGTGGCCGCGGTGGGCGGGATCTCGCTCTTCATGCAGCCGGTCCAGGACCTCAGCATCGACACCACCGTGAGCCGCACCCAGTACCAGTTCGTGCTCGTGGACGCCAACCCCGACGAGTTCACGGTGTGGATCCCCCGCCTCATCGACCGCATGAACGCGCTGCCGCACGTGGAGGACGTGGCGAGCGACCTCCAGAACCAGGGGCTCTCGGTCTACGTGGAGGTCGACCGCGCCACCGCGGGCCGCTTCGGCATCACCCCCGCCACGGTGGACAACGCGCTCTACGACTCCTTCGGCCAGCGCATCGTCTCCACCGTCTTCACCCAGTCGAACCAGTACCGCGTCATCCTGGAGGCGGACCCCGCGCTCCAGCAGTCGCTGCAGTCGCTCGGCTCCATCTACCTGCCCTCCTCGGTGGCGGCTGGCGGGCAGGTGCCGCTCTCGGCCATCGCGTCGGTGCGCGAGGAGTCGGCGCCGCTCGCGGTCAACCACCTGGGGCAGTTCCCCGCCGCCACCGTCTCCTTCAACCTGGCCCCCGGCGCCTCGCTGGGCGCGGCGGTGGACGCGATCACCGCGGCCGGGCGCGAGATCGGGCTCCCCGCGTCCATGGCGAGCAGCTTCCAGGGCGCCGCGCTCGCCTTCCAGGCTTCGCTCGCCAACGAGCTGTTCCTGATCCTGGCCGCCCTCGCCGCGGTCTACATCATCCTGGGCGTGCTCTACGAGAGCTACGTCCACCCGGTCACGATCCTCTCCACCCTGCCCTCCGCGGGGGTCGGCGCGCTGCTGGCCCTCATGATCTGCCACGAGGATCTCGGCATCATCGGGATCATCGGGATCATCCTGCTGATCGGCATCGTGAAGAAGAACGCGATCATGATGATCGACTTCGCGCTGGACGCCGAGCGCAGCGAGGGCAAGTCGCCCCGCGAGGCGATCCACCAGGCGTGCCTGCTGCGCCTGCGCCCCATTCTCATGACCACCATGGCGGCCCTGCTGAGCGCGCTGCCCCTCATGCTCGGCACCGGCACCGGGGCGGAGCTGCGGCGGCCGCTCGGCATCACGATCGTGGGTGGGCTCATCGTGAGCCAGGTCCTGACCCTCTTCACCACCCCCGTCATCTACCTGGCCTTCGACCGCCTCGGGCGCTGGGCCCGCGGACGCGGGAGCGCGGAGGCGTGAGCCTCTCCGAGCCCTTCGTCCGCCGGCCCATCGCCACCACCCTGCTGACCGTCGGGGTGGCCCTCGCGGGCACCCTCGCCTTCTTCCGCCTGCCGGTCTCGCCGCTCCCCCAGGTGGACTACCCGACGATCTCGGTGCAGGCCTCCCAGCCCGGCGCGAGTCCCGCGGTGATGGCGACCAGCGTGGCCACCCCGCTCGAGCGCCACCTCGGCACCATCGCCAACGTGACCGAGATGACCTCGAGCAGCGCGCTCGGCTCGACCCGCATCACGCTGCAGTTCGGCCTCGACCGCGACATCAACGGGGCGGCGCGCGACGTGCAGGCCGCGATCAACGCGGCCCACGCCGACCTGCCCGCGAGCCTGCGCTCCAATCCGACCTACCGGAAGGTCAACCCGGCCGACGCCCCCATCATGATCCTGGCCCTCACCTCCACCACCCTCAGCCAGGGGCAGCTCTACGACGCGGCCGCGACGATCCTGCAGCAGAAGCTCTCGCAGGTCTCCGGCATCGGCCAGGTGGACCTGGGCGGCAGCTCGCTGCCCGCGGTGCGGGTGGAGCTCGAGCCCCGCGCGCTCTTCCGCTACGGGATCGGGCTCGAGGACGTGCGCGCGGCCATCGCGGCGGCCAACGCCAACAGTCCCAAGGGCGCCATCGAGGTGGGCGGCCGCCACTACCAGCTCTACACCAACGACCAGGCGCGGCGGGCCGACCAGTACAAGGGGCTCGTGATCGCCTACCGCCACGGCGCGGCGGTGCGCCTCGCCGACCTCGCCGAGGTGGTGGACTCGGTGGAGGACCTGCGCAACCAGGGTCTCGCCAACGGGCGGCCGTCGGTGCTGGTCATCCTCTCGCGCGAGCCGGGCGCCAACATCATCGACACCGTCGACCGGGTGAAGGACGTGCTGCCCCAGCTGCGCGCGTCGATTCCCGCGGGGGCCGAGCTCGCGGTGGCCTCCGACCGCACCACCACCATCCGGGCCTCGCTGCGCGACGTGGAGTACACGCTGGCCATCGCGATCGCGCTCGTGATCCTGGTGGTGTTCGTGTTCCTGCGCAGCGTGCGGGCCACCATCATTCCCGGGGTCGCGGTGCCGATCTCCCTGATCGGGACCCTCGGGGTCATGTACCTGCTCGGCTACAGCATCAACAACCTCTCCCTGATGGCGCTGACCATCGCCACCGGCTTCGTGGTGGACGACGCGATCGTGGTGATGGAGAACGTGACCCGCTACGTCGAGGCGGGCGTGCCGCGCCTCGAGGCCGCGCTGCGGGGCGCGGCCGAGGTGGGCTTCACCGTGCTCTCGATGAGCCTCTCCCTCATCGCGGTCTTCATCCCGATCCTCCTGATGAGCGGCATCCTGGGCCGTCTCTTCCGCGAGTTCGCGATCACCCTGTCGGTCGCGATCCTGGTGTCGCTCGCGGTCTCGCTCACCACCACCCCGATGATGTGCGCCTACTTCATCCCCGACCGGCCCGAGCGCCGCGGCCGCCTCTACCGCTGGAGCGAGCGCGGCTTCGACTGGCTGGTGGCCGCGTACGGCCAAACCCTCGACTGGGCCCTGCGGCACTCCCTCGCGGTGGTGCTCATCCTGGCCGGGGTGCTGGCCCTCAACGCCTACCTCTACCTCGTCATCCCCAAGGGCTTCTTCCCGCAGCAGGACACCGGCCGGCTCATCGGCCGCATCCAGGCCGACCAGAGCACGTCCTTCCAGCTCATGCGCGGCAAGCTGCGGCAGTTCGTCGACGTGGTGCGGGAGGATCCCGCGGTCGACGCGGTGGTGGGCTTCACCGGCGGCGGCCAGACCAACGGCGGGTCGGTCTTCGTCTCGCTCAAGCCCCGCGCGGAGCGCGGCGTGTCGGTCGACCAGGTGATGGCGCGCCTGCGCGGCAAGCTCGCGCGGGTGCCGGGCGCCACCCTGTTCCTGCAGGCGGTGCAGGACATCCGGGTGGGCGGCCGGCAGAGCAACGCGCTCTACCAGTACACGCTGCAGGGCGACTCCCTCGACGACCTGCGCACCTGGACGCCCCGGCTGGCCGACGCGCTCGGCCGCGTGCCCGAGATCGTCGACGTCAACTCCGACCAGCAGGACCGCGGGCTCCAGGTCACGGTGCAGATCGACCGGCCCACCGCCTCGCGCCTCGGCATCAGCGCGAGCCAGATCGACAACACGCTCTACGACGCCTTCGGCCAGCGCCAGGTCTCCACCATCTACAACCCGCTCAACCAGTACCACGTGGTGATGGAGGTGGCGCCCCGGTACTGGGAGAGCCCGGAGATCCTGCGCGAGGTCTACGTCAGCACCGCCGCGGGCGGGGTGCGCGGCGCCCAGTCCACCAACGCGGTGGCCGGCACCGTGTCGAGCGCGAGCGTCACCGCGTCGGCGGTGGCCGCCGACACCGCGCGCAACCAGGCGGCCAACCAGCTCGCCAACACCGGGCGCGGCAACACCTCGACCGGCGCCGCGGTGGCGACCGCGGCGGAGACCATGGTGCCGCTGGTGGCGTTCAGCTCGTTCGGCCCCGACACCACCCCGCTCGCGGTCAACCATCAGGGGCACTTCGTGGCCTCGACGATCTCGTTCAACCTCGCCCCGGACAAATCGCTGAGCGACGCGGCCCGCGCGATCGCCGAGACCATGGCCCGGCTCGGGGTGCCCGGCTCCATCCACGGCAGCTTCCAGGGCACCGCGCGCGTCTTCCAGCAGTCGCTCTCCAACGAGCTGGTGCTGATCCTGGCCGCGCTCGTCGCGATGTACGTGGTGCTCGGCATGCTCTACGAGAGCTACGTCCACCCGATCACGATCCTCTCGACGCTGCCCTCCGCGGGAGTGGGGGCCCTGCTGGCCCTCATGATGTTCCGCATCGAGTTCAGCCTCATGGCCATGATCGGGGTGCTGCTGCTGATCGGCATCGTCAAGAAGAACGCGATCATGATGATCGACTTCGCGATCGACGCGGAGCGACGGGAGGGCAAGGCGCCCGCGGAGGCGATCTACCAGGCGTGCCTGCTCCGCTTCCGTCCCATCATGATGACCACCATGGCCGCGCTGCTGGGCGCGGTCTCCCCCGCCCTCGGCATCGGGGAGGGCGCGGAGCTGCGCCAGCCGCTCGGCATCTCCATCGTGGGCGGCCTGATCCTGAGCCAGATCCTCACCCTCTACACCACCCCGGTCATCTATCTCTACCTCGACCGCTTCCGGCTCTGGTGGCGCGACCGCGTCACGCGCCGCGCCGCGGCCCTCGAGGGGGCGCGGCCGTGAGCGGCGGCGCGCGCGCCGGATCGGCCCTCGCAATCATCGTGGCCGCGCTCGTGGCCGGCTGCTCGGTCGGTCCCGACTACGCGCGGCCGCCGGTGATCACGCCCGACGCCTATAAGGAGAACGTGGGCTGGAAGGTCGCCGAGCCGCGGGACGACGTCCTGCGCGGCACGTGGTGGCAGCTCTTCGGCGACCCGACGCTCGACGCGCTGGAGGAGCAGGTCAGCCTCGGCAACCAGGATCTGGTGGTGGCCGAGGCCACCTACCGCCAAGCCCGCGCGCTGGTGCGTCAGGCGCGCGCCGCCTACTTCCCCACCGTGACCGCCGGGGTGGGCTACACGCGCTCCCGGCAGTCGGACACCCTGGGCAGCCCGTCGGGGTCGTCGTCGTCGTCCAGCACCGGCGGCAGGGGCAAGACGATCTCCAACCAGCCGGTCTCGACCTTCCAGCTGCCGATCGAAGTGGCGTGGACCCCCGACTTCTGGGGTCGGGTGCGCCGCGCGGTGGAGTCGGGACGGGCGTCGGCCCAGGCGAGCGCGGGTGATCTGGAGACCGCGCGGCTGAGCTTCCAGGCCGAGCTCGCCCAGGACTACTTCCAGCTCCGCATGCTCGACGCCCAGAAGCGACTGCTCGACGACACGGTCGCCGCGTTCACCACCGCGCTGCAGCTCACCCAGAACCGCCGCGCGAGCGGGGTGGCCTCCCGCGTCGACGTCGTGCAGGCCGAAACCCAGCTCAAGACGACGCGGGCGCTCGCCATCGACGTGGGGGTAGCCCGGGCGCAGACCGAGCACGCGATCGCCCTGCTCCTCGGACAGCCCGCGTCCACCTTCTCGCTGCCCGTCGCCCCGCTCGCCACCACGCCCCCGCCCATCCCGGTCGGCGTGCCCTCCGCGCTGCTCGAGCGCCGGCCGGACATCGCGGCGGCGGAGCGGCGCATGGCCGCCGCCAACGCCCAGATCGGCATCGCGGTCGCGGCCTACTACCCGACGGTGACCCTGAGCTTCTCGGGAGGCCTCGAGAGCAGCAGCGTCTCGCAGTGGTTCACCTGGCCGAGCCGCTTCTGGTCCGTGGGGCCGTCCATCACCGAGACCGTCTACGACGGCGGGCTCCGCAAGGCCCAGACCGACCAGGCGCGCGCCGCCTTCGACGGCAGCGTGGCCGCCTACCGTCAGGCCGTGCTCACCGCCTTCCAGGGGGTGGAGGACAACCTGGCCGCGCTGCGCATTCTCGAGGAAGAGGCGCGGGTGCAGGACGAGGCGGTGCGGGCCGCGCAGGAGTCGGTGACGCTGACCACCAACCAGTACAAGGCGGGCGTGGTGAGCTACCTCAACGTGATCACGGTGCAGACCATCGCGCTGAACGATGAGATCACCGCGGTGCAGCTCCACGGCCGGCGCATGGCCGCGGCGGTGCTCCTGATCCAGGCCCTCGGCGGCGGCTGGACCGCCGACGAGCTCCCGTCGCCGAAGGCGGCCTCCGCGCCCTGATCGGGCCGGCGCGTGCGGCCGCCGCATTTCCACCTGACAACGGCGGCTCGAGGGTTTATCGTAGCCGCCGTGATCTCGGTCTACGCCCTCTGCAGCGGCTATCTCGAGCTGGACCGCGCGAGCATGCTCGACGATCTCCCCGCCGGACAGCCGTGGACGGTCCCGGTCATGAGCTTCCTGGTGGTGCACCCGCGCGGGCGGCTCCTCTTCGACACCGGCGTCCACTGCCAGACCCGCGTCGACCCCATCGGCCGCATGGGCCCCGAGCGCGCGAAGCGGCTCGTGGACAAGTCGAAGGCGGGCGAGGACGTCGTGCCCCAGCTCCGGCTCCTCGGGCTCGGGCCGGACGACGTCCGCTACGTGGCCAACTCGCATCTGCACTTCGACCACTGCGGCGGCAACGAGTTCTTCCCCCGCGCGACCTTCCTGGTGCAGAAGGCGGAGATGGAGGCGGCGCGGCGGCCCGGCTTCGCCCCCGGCTACAATCCGAGCCCGCTCGACTTCGACCATCCGCTCGACTACCGACTGGTCGACGGCGAGCACGACGTGTGGGGCGACGGCAGCGTGATCCTCTTCCCCACCTTCGGCCACACCCCGGGGCACCAGTCGCTGCGCGTGCGCGCGGGCAAGGGGCAGGATCTGGTCTGCGCGGCCGACGCCTGCTACACCCGCGAGAACATGGATCGCGACGTGCTGCCGCGCATCCTGTGGAACGGCCCGACCATGCGCGAGTCGCTCGCCACCCTGCGCCGGCTGCGCGACCAGGCCGGGGCCACCGTCTTCTACGGCCACGACCCCGAGCAGTGGCGCGCCACTCCGCACGCGCCCGCCGCCGTCGTCTAGTCCGCGACCGCCGTGCTCACGACGCTCCTCGACGGCCTGACCTTCACCGAAGGGCCGCGCTGGCACGACGGCCGTCTCTGGTTCTCCGACTTCTACACCCAGCGCGTCCTCGCCACGACTCCGGACGGCAAGGTCGAGACCATCGTGGAGGTCCCGTCGCGCCCGTCCGGCCTCGGCTGGCTCCCCGACGGCACGCTGCTCGTGGTGTCGATGCTCGATCGCCAGCTCCTGCGCGTGGAAAGCGGCAAGCCCCGCCGCCACGCCGATCTCTCCGCGATCGCCACCGCGCCCTGCAACGACATGGTCGTGGAC